>Ga0209374_1000155_pt1 | contig 78904 bp, 70 predicted proteins | sample SaaInlLV_DNA_10m_FD_184683 | JGI IMG/M metagenome (GOLD analysis project Ga0209374, IMG submission 184683) | Marine microbial communities from expanding oxygen minimum zones in the Saanich Inlet - SI075_LV_DNA_10m (SPAdes) (version 2) | ecosystem: Environmental > Aquatic > Marine > Unclassified ... | reverse complement strand
TACGGGCCAAGCCCGAAAGCAATAGCAGCAGTTAATGACGTGGTTGCCCTTTCAGCCTATTACCCTGACTCCCCCACCGACTTTCCGATACTTGATGACCTCACAAAGGCCATAGCGCAAAGACACGGTTTAGCGTCTGAAAATTTACTGGTGTCTTCTGGTTCAAATGAAGCCCTTCAAGCAGCGATTCTTGCTTATGGTGATAAAGGCAAAATCCTCGTGCCGGGTCTCACCTACGACGCACACCTACATTACGCGAAACAACTAGGCGTCGACATCATTAGCGTGCCGCTCCGGAGTGACTTGCAAATCGACCTAGACGCTATGAGCGCGATCGTCGACGACACTGTTTCGCTGGTCTATTTGGCTAACCCAAATAACCCTACAGGACTACCGATTGACACGACGGCGCTAAGACAATTTTGCAGGAGAGTTGGCAAGAGGACACTCGTGATTGTCGACGAAGCCTATAATGAGTTGGCAACAAGCCCCTCCGATCAAAGTATGGTTGATCTGGTACGCGACAACCAAAACGTACTGATCACTCGCACTTTCTCCAAAATTTTTGGCATGGCGGGTATGCGAGTGGGTTACGCGCTTGGTCAACCCGAGACCATTGCCAAGGTAAATAACACCCTTATGGCGTGGCCCAATGGCATTGGCCTCACAGCGGCGTATCACAGCTACCTGGACGAAGAATTCATTGCCTTCTCGAGACAAAAAATACTTGAAGGACGCGCCATGGTTAATGCGACCTTACAAAGATCTGGCGTGACGCCTGTGCCCTCTCAGACCAATTTCGTATTCGCTGATATAGGCATAGAGTCGACCGAATTTGTCGCACGAATGGCCGATCGCAACGTGTTAATTCGAGGCGGCTATGCGGGCTACCCAAGCCACATCCGAATCAGCATGGGAAAACTGGAAGACTTAAACATCTTCGATCGAGTTTTTTCAGAGGTCTATGCGGCAAGTAGCTAGCACAATTGACCGCGCCCTGTGAGGACCTTGCTGGCCAGCCAGACAATTTCTATACCCTTCAATCCAATCTTTGAACATGTATTTCGCCATTGCATGTACATTAAGCGCCGACTGCCCTGCACCTATCGCCGGCTCCTTAATCCACGCTTAGTTTGAGCAAATTCACTCTACTGAAACCGCCAAATTTGCATATTCAAAAGCCTGATGCCTCAGTCCTCTGTTGGTACATTGGCATGCCCCAACTGCCAAAACAAAAAGCTATAGATGTCGGCATATTGAGCCAGCACTTGCTCTCGAGTAGAGCCAATACCGTGCCCCGCATCGAAGTCTACACGGAGTAAAGTCGGCGAATTATTTTTAGCCACGGCCTGCAAACGTGCGGCCATTTTACCCGACATCCAAGGATTGACTCTTGGATCATTAAAACCGTGGGTGAGTAACGCCGCTGGGTATTCCACCCCATCCTCGACATGGTGGTAAGCGCTCATCGCCAGCAGCCCCTCGAACCCCTTCGCGTCGGTGACGGTACCGAACTCCTTGATGTTGGGTACACCGTTAGTGGTGGTTTCAGCTCGGATCGCATCAAGCATGCCAACCTGCATGACGACCGCACCGAAAAGATCCGGACGTTCGGTGATAGACCTACCCGCCAAAATCCCCCCGGCACTGCCACCCATGGGTGCCATATGATTTGCTGCGGTGTAACCCTTATCAATTAAATACTCGGCCGTAGCGATCACGTCCTTCCAGGTGTTGGGTTTGTTCTGCATCCGGCCCGCATAGTGCCAAGCCTGCCCGTATTCCCCGCCACCACGAACGTGGGCAATCGCAAATACTCCACCTCGCTCAATCCATCCCAGACGAATAGGGGAAAAAGATACATCCTGACTAATGCCATAGCTGCCATAGCCATAAACAATCGTTGGATTAGTACCATCCAAAACAAGGTCGGCCCGACGGAGAATTGATACTGGCACGTCGACTCCATCATGAGAGGTCACCAGAACTTCCTCGGCAACATATCCCTCCAAATCATCGAATTTTCCTTTCGGAACCATCCCCGTGTCGGTAAAACTATCTTTAAAGGGGTCATAAACGTAGCGAATGCCCCCCTGAATCCAGGTTGACTCGTAGACAAGCACACCCGGCACCTGTGGAGAGACAGACGAAATATAGGCAGCACCATCGCGGGGTGTTTTAAGCGTGGTGACGTCGCCCTCACCAGATAAGCGCATCACTTTATTGACGCCATCTTGTTTAACGCTTAAGTAAATAGCATCCGCTGCAGCGGCAATACCCTCTACAACCAAATCACCAGCAGGAATTATTTCCCGAGCCTCATTAAAGTTAGGCGCAGTGAGGGTTGTTTTTACGAGTTTGAAACGTGGGGCATCCTTCGCCGTGATCAGATAAATAGTATCGGCAACGACTGCGAAGTCGGCGACCAAATCAGACTCCCGGGCAATTTGAACCCAAGGCACGGCACCTGTTAGCAAAGTCTCAACGGGTGCACTGAAAATTGAAATCTCATTATTATCACCATGCTTCACCTTCAGCACCGCATAGCTCGATCCCGGTGTGATGACCACGCTGGGGAAATCGGTTTCTAACAGTGGCAAAAGATCTGAAACACCAAAAGCTGCTACGACAACGTCTGCTATTGGGTCAGTTCCTATAGCGTGGTAACGCACTTCCGTACGCTTGTAAATTTCGGTGTCAGGCGCATCAACGGGCAATTCTCTTCGACGAGAATAGTAAAACCCTTGACCATTTAATGACCACTGTGGGCGGTTGTACGCTGTTTCGATGTTAGTCAAGGTTTCGGATAAAGTCTCTCCGGAGGTCAAATCAATCACGCCGTAGGTCGTCTCTTCGGAGCCACCCTGTGCCACGCCGTAGACCAGGTACTGCCCCTCCCAAGAGGGCATGTAACCCTCAATTGAGGCGTGTGAGTCGGCATCATCAGCCAGAGCATCTGGATCTAGCAGCAGCGTTGCCTCAACCGCACCTTTTGGTTGATGGTAGAGCTTCGCGAGACTTTCCCCAGCATTGCGACGCAGGAAGAAGATATCCCCATTTGCCAGTTGCCGAACCCCGTAGGTGCTATAAGGCGCTCCTTGATCGAGCTCTATAAGTCGTTCCAGAAGTTGCCCTCGAATGGGCAAAGCATTTAACACCTGCTCAGTGAAGCCGCCCTGCTGCTCAAACCAGTGCAACACCTCCTGGCTATCTTGGTCCTCGAGCCATCGATAGGGATCTTCAACTTGAACTCCCCAGTGCGTGTCCACTACATTTTCGATTCGTGTGACGGGTGGCGCTAACGGAGTGGATTTTGATGATGACTGCATAAGGTCCTCTTTGGTTCGGTCTTCAGATTCGCACGCTGTCACCAAAACACCGACCAGTGTGGCCATTAAAATTAATTTCAAAGGATGTCCTGTCATGAAGCTCAAACCCGACTATGTCTATGAGGCACTATTGTAAAGGTAAAACCCGCGGCACAACGATCTCTTTAGCGCTAATGATCCAACCCCGCGGGTGCGCGTAATACAACCTACAAACGCCGGAGTGTCATACGATTATGAATTTGATCAAATCTACAATGGTCGCATTACTGGGCCTTGCTGGAGTATTGCCTTTGACCGCCACCGCGATTGAGGAGCCGGTTTATAGCCTTGTCGAATCTTGGGACGAACCCGCAGTAGAGATAAGACATTACGAACCAAGAATATTAGCCCTCACCGAAATGGCCGCAGGAGAAAACTCGGGGTTTCGCGTGCTCGCAGGGTACATTTTTGGAGGCAATGCGGAAGAGGAAGAGATCGCGATGACCGCCCCCGTGCAAAGAACCATGCCAGGAGTCGATGGCGCGCAGATGGCCTTCGTTTTGCCTGCAGAGTACGAAATAACCGAACTGCCAAAACCTGATGATTCACGAGTTAGATTTCAAGAAGAGCCGGCGTATCATGCCGCGGTTATTCGCTTCAGCGGTCGCGCTACGGACAGCCGCGTAGATGAACAATGGGAGTTATTGACCGCTTTTTTAGCGGCTCAGAATATATCGACGACTGGCAGGCCCACCTTGAATCAGTACAATCCCCCTTGGACGTTGCCATTCATGCGGCGCAACGAGATTATCGTTCCCATTAATGTGTCCACCGTGACTAGTGGCGCCGTGGGTTTCTAGGTCTACCACCACTCAAATGCCAGAGCAGCGAGGAATAATAAGTATGGCAAGCCCCAACCCACCGATAGAGTCTATGCCCTGCCGAGGCTGTACCGAGTCCTGTAAAAACCGGGCTACCTGCCAAGGTCGACCCTGGAGCAAATAGCATCCTGTAGGTCACTACTGAAAAAGGGCTTATGTTGCCAAGACTGTGGTAGTGCACAGCAGCGCAAGTGCGGTGTTGCAACAAAACAAAGCAAGCCGATATAACCGCTGGCGTCTAAGGGCATTGCAATGACAGCAGCGACGATGATCGGCACAGCCATCCGCTACACAATTCAATCAAATTCAGATAAATTCACGGAGCTTAACGATCGCATAAACTAATAACATCAGCGTTTGTTGACTAACCGTGGAGGCAAGACGCGATGAGCACAGAGCGTCGAGATTACTTTCGTGTTGATACGTCCCTCGTAATGGGATGGCGTCTGGGGACAGCGACCCCTGAAGCCGACGACCCTCTGACGGAAATCAACCATCAAATTAGTGCTGGAATTCATGACTGCGCGCCCGAGCACCCCACTTTGGCGCATCTGGTTACTCTTCTAAATAACAAGCTCGACGCAATCCGCGATGAACTGTCTCCCTCAGACCACAAGCGCAGAAAACGTAGGGTGAATATCAGTGGCTCTGGTATTTCATTTACGACAACTCGGGAGGCCAGCAAAAATAGTGAAGTAGAAATTTCACTGATATTACCCACCACAAATACCCCGGTGACTGTTCTTGCTCATGTGATTAGCTGCAAACGTATTCCAAAAGAACGAGAGGAGGATCAAGAGCAGTTCAGACTCAGAACACATTATCAGTCAGAGCAAGATGCCCTGACCGAACAGATCGTCCATTTCGTATCAAAAAAACAACAGGAAGTTTTGGCAGAGCGGCGTCACCTGACCCATCCCGACCTACTTTGACTCGACAACGCGCGCTTGCTTCATGAAAGTCATGTGCCAGGCTTTTGTCGAAAAAGGTTTACTCGCTTGGCAGCCAGCCCCAGTCATCAAGCGCGGTGTTGGCAGCTAGCCACGCAAAAACCAAATAGGCGGCAACGTTTTGATCCAGATCTTGAGGTGAGATCTTGTCGAGGGTGTCATCGGGCGTGTGATGTAGATCGAAATAATCACGGCCATCTTGAACAAACCGAAATGCTGGCATTCCAGCCGACACTAACGGTGTTAAATCCGGGCCTGAACTCGCCACATCTGCAGGTCCCGGCGCAACTCCTAAAGGCTCCACCAACTGGCTTATAAGATCTATGAGCGGCCGTGCGCGATCGTCAACCCTGCTTGTAACTTGCCAAATTTGACCCGCTCCAAAATCGCTTTCCGTGCCAATCACGTGATTCTTAAGCTCTTGCTTGCGCGACTCAAGGTAGGCTCTACCACCCAAGAGGCCTACCTCTTCGGCTCCCCATAAAATAAGGCGAATAGTTCGTCGAGGCCGTTTGCCCGATGAGAGGATGCGACGCGCAACTTCCATCGTAATGCCAACCCCAGCACCATCGTCTATCGCACCAGTGCCAAGATCCCAAGAGTCGAGGTGGCCGCCAATAATCACTATTTGCTCAGGGGCAACCGCTCCACGAATATCTGCGATCACATTTCCTGACGTTACCTCACCCAAAAAACGCGGAGTTAGCAGCAGCTTTACTCGGGGCACCTTCCCCCTGGCAGCCATACGTTCGATTTGATCAGCATCGGGATTAGACAGTGCGGCCGCAGCAATTTTAGGTTGGTCAGGACTGTAGGTCATAGCCCCGGTATGCGGCATACGATGGCTGTCAGTGCCAATAGATCGAATCAATAAAGCCTTCGCGCCTTTACTCGCCGCAATACTCGCCCCCTCACGGCGAAGCCGCCCAAAGTAGCCATAATGCGAACCATTTTGGGTACTACGCATAGCGTGTCCCACGTAAGCTATTTTTCCGTCAAGGCTGCCCGGGACCGCCGATTCAAGTGCTTGCAGGCTAGTAAAAATTACGAGGTCCCCCTCCACTCCCTCGTCTGGAGTAGCGACTGACCCGCCCAAAGACGTGAGGGTTAGTGGTTGAGGATAGGGTGAGACAACATAGCCTGTCTCAAGCCCACGCTCCCAACCAGGCAACGGAAAAGACTCCACCCAAACACGATCGAATCCAAATTCTTTCAGTGCTTCGACTGCCCAGGCACGAGCGCTCGCCTCGGAGTCGGATCCTGCCAACCTTGGCCCCACCTCGGTCGTTAAATCTTCAACCCACTGAAATGCCTTTGTCCCTGTTAGTGCATCATCTCGCAGCGCTTTTGCTTCACTGACCGTCCGGTCATCCAACCCAGCATCTGTGGTTGGCGATGACTGCCCCAACATCGCGTAACAAAAGAGGCTGACACAGACAATAAAGCGCAGGGCAAAGGCCGCGGCAGAAGGTCCCCTCAATAATTGCTCTGAATACGTGTGTAATATGCGCATGGAAAACTCATTTTCACTCATTCTGTGGCATGGCTTGCTGCCCCAATCCGCGGATAAGACCTAAGACGAGGCTAAGCGCGGCGGCAATATAACACCGCAGCACGTATCGATAACACCGCAGCGCGTTTCCAATTTTCAAGGCTCATCATATTTTCATCAGCGCCACCGAACAACAGCAAGGCGTATGCTGCCTAAAACTCAGCAATATTTACCTACAAACTGCGATTTAACTGGGAACTCTCATGATATTAAATGTTCCAAACGACCTTAAGCGGCTTAGGTGACACTAGTGCACCTGGCCTTTCTTGAATCAGTTACCTTCTGACGAGACCGACATGCAAAAAACTCGACACGTTCAGGGACATCGCTACCACCAACTTTTATGTGCTGTCACGGCATCTATTTTACTGTGTATCGGCTTCAATGTGCCTGTAAAAGCGTCAGATGAATTGCATGTTATAAAACTAACGGGCACGGGAACCTTAAAATTAGTACCCGATACCGCGTTGATCACCTTGGGTATTAACGTCAGGGGAAACGATCTGTCAAAGCTGCAGGCCGCTGCCGATTCAACGGTCAACAATATGCTGGCACAACTGAGAGCGCTTAGCATCGAAGATAAGGACCTTGCCGCTACAAATATCCGCATCGCGCCTCGTTATCGCTACGACAAAGGGCGACAGGAGTCCGTTACCAATGGCTATGAAGTGTCTCGAGATATCAACGTTACTGTACGTAACCTGACGTTGTTGAGCAGCGTTATGAGTGAAGCAGGCGATGCCGGCATCAACACCATAAGCGCCCCACAGCTATCCAGCTCTCAGTACGAGGAAAGTTATCTCAAAGCATTAGGGGCTGCGGTTCACCAAGCAAAGACGCGTGCTCAAGCACTTGCAGAGGCAGCAGATGTGCGCCTCGGTCCCGTTATACACATGAGCACGCAGCAGCAGTCATATCATCCGCAGCCGCCCATGATGATGAGAGCGATGGCATCAGATTCCCCAGAAAGTGCGACGTATCAGCCCGGAGAGCTTGTAGTCTCAGCGAGTGTAGACGTCACATTTGCTATTTCGCCCTGAATCAACCTAAGTTAGTAACACCACTTGGAATTTGCTGTTCTGAACCCTATTATTAGCTATCTGAATTATCCTATTTCCCCAAAGGGAGTGTGAAATGAGCGACAAGCCAGTCTTTTCATCTCAAGTAGACGTGTTAGGGGCAGACAATGCCGTTAGCACGAATAAAGTTCTCAGAAATACATACATGCTTCTAGGCATGACCCTAGCCTTCAGTGCAGCCACCGCGGGGACATCTATGGCCCTCGGTCTCTCACACATGGCGGGACTTGTGATGATGCTAGTGGGTTTTGGCCTGCTATTTGTTGTTAACCGCATGGCAGACACGGCTAAAGGTCTCCCCGCCATTTTTGCCTTCACTGGTGTAATGGGCGCGGCACTCGGCCCCATGCTTAATTATTACGTCGCGCTACCTGGGGGCCCTAGTATGGTCATGCAGGCCTTGGGCGGCACTGCGCTGGTCTTTTTCAGCTTGTCTGCGTACGCATTGAACAGTCGCAAAGATTTTAGTTACATGGGCGGGTTCCTGATGACAGGACTCATCGTAGCAATCGTAGCGAGCATTGCGAATATTTTCCTCGGAATTCCAGCTCTGTCACTAACGATTTCCGCTGCGATAATTATGATTATGTCGGGCTTGATTTTATTTGATACCAGCCGAATTATTAACGGCGGCGAAACTAATTACATTCGCGCAACTGTATCGCTCTACCTCAACATTTATAACTTGTTTATACACATGCTCCACCTCGTGGGTGCCTTTGGCGGCGGCGACGACTGAAGCAAATGAAAGTCTCAAAACCCCGGTACCACCGGGGTTTTTTTATGCGGGTATTGCCTTAGACCGATGCATAATGACGACAAACAGAAAAGCATGAAGTACGCGTTGGTTGTTTTAGCGGCTCCCGGATCGGGCCCCGGCAACGTGCGTGCGCAGAAATTCGCTAGAGCGCTCAAGAAAGCAAATATTGTCTTAACTCGCGTCTTTTTCTACGGTGAAGGCGTACGCGCAGCATCTGCTGAAAACGCTGATAGCATTCATAAGTGGTCTGAGATTGCTGCCACACAAGACTGTGATCTCGTACTCTGTAGTGCGTCTGCAGAGACTCATGGCGTCCTTACCCTTCCGACCTCCTTTACACTCATGGGCCTGGGCGCCCTTATGGAAGCCGGCCATGACTGCGATCGGGTCATTAGTTTTGACTGATACTTCAACATGGCTAATACGTATCCACTCGGCACCCTACGTCAGCCCAAAGGCAGCCCTAGGCATTGATGCCACTCTCGCCTGCGGCGCTTTTGGGCAAAGCGTGATTTTCGTACTCGAAGACTCAGCTATCGATATCCTTAAGCCCCCTCAAGAGCCGGTAGAGGGGGGGCGAAATCTTTTCAAGCTGGTAACCTCACTACCACTTTATGACATCCATAAGGTGCATTTAGTCACAGACAACCCAGAGGAAATTCCGGCTACTCATTTTGACCAACTGCAGGTTAATATTGTCACTCGCGCAGGGCTCGCCAACTTAATCTCTAACAGTCGGCATGTACTGAGTTTTTGATGGCAATCCACGTACTTTATAACCCCCTTCGCTTCAAAGCACTCGTTGAGGCTTTCAGAGAAGGCGATGCGGTAATTATGTTCAATGAGGCGCTTGAGCATTGGGCTGATTTCAACTTATCCGCCGTAGCGCCGCTATCCGGTTCGGTTTACGCGCTCCACGAAGAGTTTCCACAAAAACAATCGGACATCGATATCGTGGAGATTATAAGAATTGGCTACGCCGATTGGGTCGCGCTTACTATTCAGCACCCTCATCAGATTAACTGGACCTGAGTGGCATGGCTGAATTTGATCTAGATCAGCTGTGTGACTCGCGTGGATTTCTCATTGATTCTCAGGTTTGGAATGCAGAAATTGCCCAGGCATTGGCCGCGGAAGAAGGCATAAAATTGACCCCTGCACATTGGGAGGTGCTCGATTTACTCAGGTCTTTCTATCTGGAGTTTGGAGAGTCGCCGGCAAACCGTGCACTCGTTAACTGGGTTAAACGCCATGAAGGGGCTGATAAAGGCAATTCAATTTACCTTATGCATCTTTTCCCCGGCAGTCCTGCTCGAATTGGCAGCCGTATTGCAGGCCTTCCAAAGCCCAAAAACTGTTTATAGGCCAATTCCTTATGCCCCTTAGCGCAATTAACCCTGACAACTACGAGCAGCTTCTGGCCTTGAAAATTGCTCCACTAATAGATGCTTTTACAGAGCTAGGAGCACCAGCGCCTGTGGTTGTTAAATCACCCCCACTCGCGTTTAGGCTTCGGGCTGAGTTTCGTATCTGGCACGATGGGGATGACCTTTTCTACGCCATGTTTAGGCCGGGTTCTCCCAAAGATCCCGTTGCGGTAGAGCGCTTTCCCATCGCCTCTCAGGCAATTCAGCAACTTATGCCTGAGCTATTGCAAGGCCTGCGTAACAACACTCAGCTGCGCCAAAGACTCTTTCAGATCGAATTTCTCAGCACTTTAACCGGCGACATGCTGGTGACTCTGATCTACCACAGGGCGCTAGATGATTCCTGGGAAATCGAAGCCAAAGAACTCGCCCAGCACTTAGGTATAAAACTGATAGGACGAAGCCGCAAACAAAAAAAGGTTCTTGAACTAGATAGCGTCCAAGAAACCCTGTGCATTAACGACAAACAATACCATTTCAAGCAGCCTGACCAAGCTTTTACGCAGCCTAACGGCCATGTCAATCAACGCATGATTGAATGGGCAGATCGCGCCTGTAAAGATTTATCTGCTGATCTGCTGGAACTTTATTGCGGCATTGGTAACTTTAGCCTGCCACTGGCGCACCGCTTTAATCGGGTTCTCGCTACCGAGGTTTCTAAGGCGGCCATTGCAGCCGCAATTGAAAACCGCAAGCGTAATGCTATTAACAACGTCGAATTTATCAGGCTTTCGGCACAAGAAATGACAGAAGCGATGTCTGGAGCAAGGCCCTTTCGTAGGCTGGCCCACCTCCCCGTCCCCCTAACCGAATATCAGCTCGACACCTTGCTGGTAGATCCTCCAAGAGCGGGTCTCGATGACGCTACCCTCGCCCTCGCGAGTGGCTTCAGAAACATTTTATACATCTCCTGCAACCCTCACACATTGCTGGAAAATCTTAAGGCATTGGAACCAACCCATCAGATAACTCAACTCGCATTTTTCGATCAATTCCCCTACACCCATCATCTTGAAAGCGGCGTCTTACTCACTAGGAGAACGCAATGACTGTACTGAGTGACACTGAAATCAGCGCGTGGCTGGCAGGCCAATCGGCTTGGAGACTACAAGACGGCAAACTGGCACTCAGCCTTCAGTTCCAGGACTTCAGCATGGCTTGGGGGTTTATGTCTCGAGTTGCCCTCTTAGCGGAGCAGCAGCAACACCACCCAGAGTGGCTTAACGTCTACAACCGCGTTGAAATCGCGCTAGTCACTCATGATGCTGGCGGGCTCACTAAAAAAGACTTCAATCTGGCAGATTCTATCAATGGGCTGCTGGGAGATTCAGGAACTTAATTAGCGCCTCAGATACGCCATGCTCATCGAGCATCGGCGCATGCCCCACGTCAGAGACCTCCAGAAGCTGCATAGCGCCATGACGCCGATGCATCTCCGCCGCACACGCAGGGTCTAACAAGTCACTCAGAGCCCCTCTTATGAGTAATAGAGGCTTATCGCTCAATGTTGCAAACATCGCCCAAAGATCGTCAGCAGATACCTCGGAGTTATCGGCTGACAACGGCACGGTAATATTCGGATCGTAATCTAGCGCCACTTGGTTGAGTTGCTGAGAGCAGGCTCTTGCGGCAAATCTCAACCAATCTGCAGCACCATAATTGGGAAATGCCACCCCATTTACCCTAGCAAGGTGATCTGCAGCTGCGGTCCAATCAGGAAAAATCATCGCAGAACCAACCGAACTCTTAATCCGATCAAGCCCTCGGTTTGCAATCACCGGACCAATATCATTTATAACCACTCGAGAAAGCCGGCTTGGCGCTACCGCACTGATGCCCATAGCCATGAGCCCTCCCATCGAAGTCCCAACGATCGAGAAAGTATCTATCGTAAGTTCGTCGAGTAACCGCAGGGTGTCTAAAATATACGTTTGGGCGGCGTAGCGCTCGACTCGTGGATCTGCGTCGGAACGACCGCGGCCTCTTTGATCAGGGACAATCACACGATGGGATCTCTGAAGCAGCGGTGCTAGGTCTTCAAAATCTCGGCTGTTTCGCGATAACCCGTGCAAACACACAACGATGGGTGAATCTGACGCAGGGCCCGGATAATCTCTGGCATACAGCGTCAACCCATCGCCAGATCTAAAATAAATGTCTCGGAAATATGACGTAACCATACTTGCACCCTGCTTCCAATCGTAACGAATTAACCGGGATATTTGGCTTTTAGCGCGTCGTATACATCTGTGGGGAAATCATTAGATTCGCTATCGAGGACCTCCATCAATTCAGATAAGTGCTCGTTATCTTCTCGGCCATTCCATTCCTTCTTATAGCTACCCTCTTTGTACCCATGATCCTGCCGGAAAAAATTAAGCACATTCTTGCCAACATAATGGCGATATAAGTCATCGAAAGATAAGTCGCAGGCATGCATCAATATTGCGAACTGAGCGACCGAAAAACTCTGAGATTGCAAACTATCCATGGCAAGGGCCTCAGTGGCTTCTCTGACTCCTAACACCTGATCACTCGCTGTTTGTAATTCAGAGGCTATATGCTCAGCAAGCTCTGGGATATCTGTAGTAGGAAGAAAAAGCGCGCTCAGGCCAAAATGCCAAATATCGATAACTTCCAGACGCACCTGGCTCATGTCAGGCTCTTGCTTTTTCCACCATTTATAGCCGAAGTGATCCATTAATTCACCACACTCAATCCATATCGCGCGATACCATTCGAAATTTTGATTAATCCAGTCTTGATGTACTCGTGCGTTCATTCGGTGCTGCATAGACAGCATGGTTTCGAGCGCCTGGTGCATAGCTTTTGTCTCCAAAGATTGTTGTCGCGTAACGTTACTGGATTGTCACAATTTGGCACCCGCAATGATACCCACTTTTCAGCTACCGCAAGTCTGCAAATTCAAGTTGTGTCTGTCTGGGGTTATAAAGTGATGCCTGAACGAGCCATACCTAAAACGCCACCAGTCCGTCCTATAGGCATCAGATATAGGCAACGCACTGACAGCGCATTAAACCTTACCGGCCACTTCATTTTTATCGATTAAAGGGCATCAACGTATGCCTAAGCATTCCAAAAGGTAGCCGATTAAAGGCTGACAACGAAACGTGAAAACAGTCGAAGAATGACCGGACTGCATGGTAGGGTGTGCGCCCCGGCCTAAGTCACAGCCCCTTTCAAGGCTCTATTGACGACTGGGAAGGCCTTGGGACCTCATTCCATTTGCTGCAACGACTCAAAGCTTCCACATCAAAAAGAGTACCACTTCCATGGCAAATTCTTTCTCTGAAAATGACATCCTCGCCAAACTGAATAGTCACTCCCCGGGGTTTATTAAGCTACTAGGCGGACAAATTGTTGCCGCCGACTTGGAAGCGCGCTCTTGTACATTTACCTTTTGTGTACCTCTAGACTTTTGCCATAGCGGCAATATCGTCCAAGGAGGCTTTGTTTCGGCGATGCTGGATGCCGCAATGTCCCATGCTGTCTTTAGCTGTGACCCAAGCGTTGAACGGTTATCAAGCCTAGAGATTACCACTCGTTATGAAAGCGTCACCCGTGGTGAGAACCTCTTAACCGTAACAGGCTGGGTCAGACGTATGACACGGACAATCGCATTTTTAGAAGCCGATATCAGAAGTGAATCAGCAGAGATTCTTGCTGTTGCACATTCCGTTGCAAAAATCGGCCGCAAAGCTTGAGCGCGCAATCGTCATGTGGGTTTACCTGTCGCAATAGACGCGCTCTTCCCTAAAGAAAAACTTGGCGCGGGTGGCACCCATCAACAACAAGGCCTGAATATAAAAGTCATTTTTTATGGGCCAAACTTTAAAGGCCCGGAGATGAGCGCAAAAAAACAACCTCCGAAATGGGCTAGATCAGCAAGTTCTGAATTTCTTTACGAAAATTTCTGCTAACTTTCAAAACACCGCCACCCACGATGAGTAGCTGCGCCTCTCCTTTCGGTAAGCCCTCTACCACTTCTACCTTTGACAAGTTGACGATAGTTGACCTGTGGATTCGTACGAAGTTATCGGGCAGCCGCGCTACTAACTCTTTCATTGTTGAACGGAGAATATGAGTCTGTCCGCTCGCGTGGACGCACATATAATCCCCCGCAGCATCGATCCACTCTATTTCATCCATCTGCAGCAAGGTCGTTTGCTGCCCATCTTTTATAGCAAGCTTACCTACATCCATCGACGTAATTGTATTCGCGGCGTCTAAAACCCGACCACTTTGACCGCCCATAGCTGAAATCACTGCTCCTTTTTGTCGAGCGGCTCGGTCAGTAACATCAGGGCCATCTTCTGCGGAATCGACAGACAGTGCCATTAGTCGTGTGGCACATCGAGACAGTGTTTCGTAAACCCGCTCAGCTGAGAAAGGTTTCAATATGTAATCGACCGCATGCAAGTCAAATGCCTCAACCGCGAATTCGCTATGCGCAGTTGCAAAAACAACGAGCGGCATGGTGTCTGACTGAAGAGCCTGCACCACCTCAAAACCGCCCAAGCCAGGCATTTGTATATCGAGAAAAACAACATCAACCGGGTCTAACCTAAGACCCGTAATAGCCTCGCGACCATTTTTGTAACTTGCTGTCACCTCTATATCGCTGCTGCCATTAAGAATTTGAGTAAGAAATTCTCGGGCCAGTGGTTCGTCGTCAACAACGGCTACTTTCACATTGACTCCTCTCTTATAGATTCAGTTGCCGGGATTGCGACACTAAAACATAAACCTCCCAAAGGAGAGTCCGTTACCAGCAATTCAAAATCATTTGAAAAAAGATTTTTTAATCTTTCCCTAGTATTACGTAGACCTATACCCGCTCCCGATTCGGACAGCTCTAGGGTATCACTAGAAACTCCTAAGCGTTCTGAACCACTATCCTCAACCGATAACACAAGCCTGGAATCTTTTAGCTGGGCGGAGACTCTTATAGTCCCTCCCGATTCAGAGGGCGCTATCGCGTACTTAATCGCGTTTTCAGCTAGCGGTTGCAGCAGCATATTTGGCACAAGCAGTGATTCTAGGTTAGCGGGCACATCGAGTTTCAAGGTCATACGATCTGAGAATCGGACCTGCTCGATCATTAAATACTGGCTGAGCGCCCAAAATTCTTTATCCAGAGGAATAAGCATATCTTCGCCAGCATCCAATGAATAACGTAAAAAGTCTCCAAGCCGACTCAGCATCGTTTTTGCGTCTTCCGTCCTCTCAGCACTGACAAGAGACGCCACCGAATTTAGGGTATTAAACAGGAAGTGGGGATTCAATTGGTACCGTAATAATTGAAGCTGCGCATCTTTTACCTCAGCCTTTGCCCTTACCAGCTGCAATGCTCTCTGACGTTGCTGCGACTCAAGCACCAGCATTGCTTCACGTTGTTGTTGCAGCAACTGATAGTACTTAATGCCGTGGTAAAGCGCTGACCAAGTAAAGAACACAAATATTGAAGGAAAAACCCAGCCCCCATAATCGGCCCAGAGATTTTGCTCTTGGGTCATGAGCATAAATAAAAGTAGGCGAAGTACCGCCCAAAGCATCGAGAAGAAAATGGTTGCAATCACGGCCAAGATAAAACGCTGCGCTACTGGCCAGCTCCATAGGCTCTTGAAGCACCATCTCAGCGGCAGAGTTAGCAAAAGACCGACTACTGATTGAGAGATGTTGTGCGCAAAGTAGCTCAGCTCAAATTGACTATAAGGAAGACTCAAACTGAAATATGTGAGCACGGATAATGCAACCCAACCGCTTGAATTCATAATCCAGAACAATCGACCAGACGACATATTTTGGGCCAGTGTAGCGTCCCGATTCTCGTCACGGTTGAGTTGAGTAACGCTACTGTTATCTTGGTTCATATGTGCCCAAAAACCCCTATCTGCCTTGCAGTTTATCGGCGGCTAAAATTAGATCCCGCTACATATCCGTATTGAGTATTCAGCCGCCGGTCATTCTGCGATAGCCAATCGGCTGACTCACTGCCAATAGTTTATCGACGATACCTAGGCTTAGCCGGCAATCGAGATAGCCCAACCCTGTTAGGTATGTTGATGTTTTTATACATGATTTCAAATTGCTACCAGCCATCAAACAGCGGCAAGCCGTCCGATAAATTATAATAAGTCCCCTTGTCTGCAACATAGATATGCTTATCAACGGATGCCTCGCCGACAGGTAAATCGTCAAGTGTCCCAGAGCCAATGGACGTCGTGCCCTCGCCATCCATTTGCCAAAATAGCGATGAACCACAGCCAACACAGAATCCCCTCCGCGCCCGAGCACTGGACCGAAACCACTTAAGTCCGCCATCCTTAACGAGCTTTAGATGCTTGCTGGGAACTTGGGTCGCCGCCCAGTAATGTCCACTAGTTTTGCGACACTGAGTGCAGTGGCAGGCAATTGTGGGGCGCAGAGGGCCTTTAACTAAGTAAGTCACTTCGCCACATTCACACGACCCTTTTAACTCACTCACATTGAAGCCCCAATAACACTCCACGGTCTCAGCTGCAGAAACCCATCGGCTCTCACCTACCAAAATAAGCTCCCTTGAATCACCACCTGTGATGCCCGGCGGAAGCTTTATATCTTGGTCACTCCACAGCCAACAAAACGCGCTCAATCACCTCTGCAGCAGAGAAAAACGGTCGGTTTGGCAGAATATTCCAGCCCGTCACAACGATGACCATATCAAAATCCGGCAGAATAATTGGACGCTGCCCACCGAAACCTTTTCCTAAGTAGGCCACATAGTCGCCACCTTCATGATCATAGGACAGAGACCACCATTTGTAGCCATATCCCGCGCTAGCGTCATTATCGAGTGGAAAGGCAGGCTTCAATGAATCGATTACCCAGTCTCTTGGCACGACCTCACGATTATTCCACTGGCCATTTTGTAGAAAGAGTTGTGCAATTTTGGCAAGGTCTCTCGCCGACAAAAACAGTCCCTCCTGAGTGTCCGCAATACCTGTAGGTGTACGTTTCCACTCATAGCGCTCAATGCCTAAAGGCTGGAAAAGATGCTCTTCAGCATAAACCTCGATGTCGATACCAGTAGCCTGAAGAAAGATCTGGCTCAAGATTAAGCTCGCACCGCTGTTGTAGTTGAATTCCGTACCGGGCTGACTCGCCATAGGTTGGTCTAAAGTGTACTGCACCCAGTCGGGTGATCGCGCCATGATCGTGAAAGTGTTTGTAGGATCTGAATAAGGCACACCCTCATCCCACTCTAATCCTGCAGACATCGTTAGCAAATCGCGGATGGTCATCGCCCGTTTTGTGTCATCAATATTTAACAGCTGAGTAGCGTCAAAAAAGGAGAGCACCGGAGTGTCAATATCAGGGAAGTCACCTCGGCCTACTGCGATTCCAATAACCGCTGAAACAATCGACTTAGTCACCGACTGCATTGAGTGTAGATCACTGCTTTTGTAATACGGATGCCAGAAGGCATTAAAGTAATTGTAGGGACCACTAAAGTTTTGCACGACTAAAGGACCCGGAGTTCTAGATTCCTCACCGTAAATTTCGCCATAGTCGTGCTCGTAGTAACGTTCAAAAGCAATACGGCCATTTCGGATAACTAAAAACGAGTCTATCCAACCATACTGCCCGTCGTTAATGTCAGCGTGGATCTTCAATAACTGCTGTTCAGATAGACCAAGCGAGGCCGGCTCGGCGACTGGCCAATGAGACACAGGATCGGACACTACAGCGTCAGCTTCAGTAGATAGCGAGTGCGAAGATTGCTCTGAGCAACCGAGCAGGCTAACTAGGCATAAGAATAGGAGAAGAAATCTCATAAGCGATTGCGCCTTTCCAAGGAAAATATCAATGTAACTGACTCGTGCTAACTGCGACGAAACGCGTCTTCTGCGCGGCAATCCTGCCACGTCGTAATGCGTCTATACAGACACGGAGAAAGTCCCCTCTTCGACGCAGGGACCACTCCCTCGGGTCATTTCAAGATGTAAGCTTGAACAACAAGGTCTCGCGTGAGCGGGTTAAATTTAATGACGTCAAGATTCATGGTGCCGTTGTTAATATTGACCACATTGCGCATGACAACTACGCCATCCTGAAGCTCCCAAAAACCTTGAAACCTCCCCGATGCGGCCCCGTCCTTTGTAAAGCCGCGCCCCTGCCCGTCGACGGTGCCGCCCGTTCGCGCAGTGTTATAGGTTAGGTCGTAGGTCACGTACACCTGGCCATAACCCTCCATGCCACCCTCGGCGCTTATAGACGTCATTTCTTCTCCAAGTACAACGGAGGTTACCGTCATGGGTGCGTCAGGCTGCCTCTTTTCTAAACCCAGCTCATCGTGTCCATCAGCCATTGTTAGTGACGCGAAACAGAATAAACCTGCAAAAATCCAATATTTCATCAGCCGCTCCTATTACCGTTACAGTTTTAAATTTATTGTTCTTGGTAACTCGCTTAACTCATGAGCCCGTCTCAACCCTACCTCATAATTTGCCAGCCCGATACCGCAGTCTTTAGCCAGAGAAAGGCGAAGCAAAGTCTGCGTGGTTGTGACAATAAAAATGACGAATGCATTATTGTGAACGCTGGCTTTTGACTAGGGTTAAACTTTGCCCCATAACGCGGTAGAAGTAAGTTCAGCAACGCTGTGCATAGTGTTGCAAGCGTAGCCGCCACGAACTGTCGGCTCGCTCATTTAGAACCGCCATACTCATTAACTTTAGCGCTTGCAGTAATAAGCCGGGCTCTTCTCGACATGAGTATCGCTAAAAATTGTGACCAGATTCCCAGTACCATCTGGACGAATTTTAAACGCTTGTTTGGGGCCGTAAACCCACACTCGATCACCGTTGGAATCGATAAGAGTTTCGACCTCCTGACGAGGCTTTTCCTCCATATCGATCCAGCCGCGGGTATCGGCCCTAACTTTCAGTGTTGTGGTATCAAAGATGGAATAGCACCTGAACTGCTCTGCTAGCGCCTTAGTCGGCGTAATGAGTACAACAACCAGTAACAGCAATAATCGCAATATATAAGCCGCCTCGTCTCGTGGGCGCATGACACCGATCAACTCATGTGAGCCAGCATTGTGGTTTCGTGCAATTTTTATCATATGCCAAACCATAAGGGGTCACATCGAAACCCTGAAGCAGCGATCGTCATCACATCCAAGCAAATTAATCTCGCAGTGAACCTCACAACCGCGGCGGTTGGTCACTTTGATTTTTGGCGGGCAAAAAAATCAACCTGGCACCCATCCAAACCACCAACGGCCAAAAAATCTTTATCACTTCATCTAGGCCCATGTAAGGACCGCGCTCATCCATGTAAACAAACAGAGCCCAGATAAACACAAAAATAAGCGTTCCTTTCCATCCATAGTGCATTGAACTATTGATTAACCGCACTGGATTGCCTCCTAATTTTATGAACTCAACATTAGCAGATTGGCTATGACGATGTGTCGATTGCAGCTCCGGTCTAGCTGCAGTTAAAACGACAGCCACTCGCCTCAATGCAGAAGGTTACGCAACCTAAACCGGTCAACCAAGGACTTGAACCAAAGGATTAAGCTGGGTGCGAACCGATGTCACCCGAGAGTCAATAATGGCTAATTTGGCTACGGAGATTTCGCCATCTTCTGGGCGCACTTTACCGGCGATTTTTTTCTAGGTCCAAGTGAGCAGTCGCTAAACCTGGCCTGGATGCTATGCCCGGCGGGGTCAACGCAGCAAGCAGTGAAGTACTGATCTTTACACTGGTAATGGACGGAGAGCTAGCGACAGTGAAGTCTCAGCCCGGAATTAGAGTGAGGATTCTTGCACCCTATTAATTTGGCGAGTGAGGTCCTGGCACAACTGCAATTTTGAATGCCTCTTTAAAATTGCCCTTACGTTGGTTTGGTTAAAAACTGCTCGCGCAGCACCGACTTTTGAATTTTAGTGGCGGACATTGGCCACTCGTTTAGGAACCTAACGACTCTTGGCACTTTAAACGACGCGATTTGCCCCTCGCAATAATCGATAACTTCTTTGTCACTTAAGGTGGCGCCAGGCCTCAACTGTATAAATGCTGCAACAACTTCGTCGAGTCTTGCATCAGGGACCCCAACGACCTGAGCCACCATGACATCAGGATGCGTTGATAACCATGCTTCTATCTCCAGAGGCGATACGTTTTCACCGCCCACTTTGAGCACGTCTTTAATGCGCCCGTGGAAGCGAATTCTGCCTTCGGTATCCAGCGAGCCTAAATCACCCGTGTGAAACCAACCTTGATCATCAATTGCTTTTGCAGTCTCATCGGGCTGCTTGTAATAGCCCTCAAACACCAAGAACCCCCGAACGTATAGCTCTCCCTGCTCGTCGGCCTTACAGATCCTACCTGTGTCCGGTTCAACCACTTGAACCTCAACACCCTCATAGGGCTTGCCACAGGTCTCAGCACGGATCTGAGGAGAATCGGCGGGGTCAGTGTGACTGCCAATGCCGCTAAGCTCAGTCATCCCAAACGCGCTGATGTGTGTCGCAGAAGGCCAAACACGCATGTTTTCTCTGAGGGCCTGAGCCGATCCCACGTTATTGATAAGTCGAACGTAATCCATTTCATCCAGCTTCAAATCCGGATGATTAACCAGCTCTGCCATGATGGCGGGAAAGGCCGGGTATAGAAAGGTCGCACGGTGCTTTTGAATTTGCTCCACCGCACGATCAATATCGACCTTGTCGTCGGTCAAACATGAACCACCATCGTGGAAAAGGCTGAGAAGTGGCAAAATTGACGCCATGTGAAACATGGGTAAGGGGTCCCACATGCAATCTTTTATCGTTAAGCTCAATCGATTTCTCATGGCCAACGACGTCCTGAATACCGACTCCTGCGTCAGCATGCAGCCTTTCGGCAAAGAGGTTGTACCTGATGTAAACATAATCAACGCGAGCTCACTCGCAACCACCTCTTGACGCCGAGCGTCTAACTGCTCAGGAGTTGCCAAGTTCTCTTCAGCTAAAAAATCAGTGAATGCTAAAAAACCAGGACTTTCAAAAACGTCCAGAGCCACTGCGCATTCGAGGTTGGGCGCGGCGGGTACAGCAAGAGGCTGGCCAGGGGGGGCGTCAGCTAGGGTTGGGTATGCCTCTAAGTAACGAGCAGCATGAGGCACCCCCTCATTTTGGCCGACAAATATCCATTTAAGGTCGCAGTGTGTCGTTGCGTGGCGCAACTCCTGAACACGGAAACGCGCATTGAGCAGAACAGCGACGGTGCCGCAGAACATGCAAGCAAATAAAAGTGCGATATATTCAGGCCGATTTATCGCTAAAACTCCGACATGCTCACCACGCTTCAAACCATGCCCAATCATTGCTCGTGCGTAGCTTTGGCTTAAAGCTGCAAGCTCCGAGTAAGAGAGCTGGGAATCAGGGAAAATCAGTGCTTGGCGATCGGGATATTTCTCCGCCGCGTTGAGTAGCAAATTCGACAATAAGTAGTCAGCATCAGGCACTTTAATATTCCATCATCAACAATTTGATAAGCCCCGCAGCCAAGGTAGCACTCCAAGCCTTCTTACTAAAAACACGTTTTAAATATTTGTTCTTAGTGTCGTATAATCTGCTAATACGCGAAGAAATTCTGCGTTTCGCATCTAATCCAAAGCAACATACCCTTACGTTACTTTGGCCGCCCACGCATTAACCACGACTACAACCATAGTGAAAACTCCGTCAGACAAAGAGTCAATTTGTTAATTTTTATGTGTGTTAAAAAAATACAATTTGAATACGCAATCATCAATGATTACGGTCTTACTCACAGGAGCTTTGCAGACAAGCTGACCGTAAACGCCTGTGGTTAAACACTGGACAAAAAATGAGGTGCGCCACTTGATGCGGGACGCGCCATCCTCGATGAAAGGGCCGCTTACTTAGGGTTCTATCATCAAAAAACACCGTATTATTGGATAAAAAGATCGTGCCCATTTCATTTGCCACATCCAAGCCAATCGACCGAAAAGCACTTATTGGAAAAGTACTTCGCACCGCAAACTATCGAGTGTCCACCGAAGATGTGCAGGATTTTATGGGTGTGATGCCCCAGCCCTCAGGCTCAACAGAGAAAGTCCCACAAATCGCACCGCCTACTTTTGCACCACTAGTCGCCGTTTTAGGCTTATTGAGAACATTCGATTGGAGTGCCGACTTTGAGTTTGACTACCGAGATGGGACGGCCATGTTTGGAGAGCAGTCTATTGAGTTCCATAGGCCACTTTACGTCAATGAAGAAGTAGAGATTAGCGCAATGATCAACGACGTTTATGAAAAATCAGGGCGGCAGAAATTTGATGTCGTCGAGTTAGCATTTAAAATAAAGGGGGATCGAGATGGCCAGCTTGTAATGACTGGCAAGCAATCCTACATTCTCTTCAAATGACTATCGCACCTAACAAGCCATACTTTGAAGATTTAACCGTTGGCATGGCCTTGCCAACCGTTAAATTCGGACCTATGGATCGCTTTAATTACATTCCGATCGCGCTTATCCTACGGGATACCAACCCACTGCATCTCGATCGCGTTTACGCGCAGGAGCGTGGGTTGCCTGACACTGTACAGCAAGGCCCACTCAATCAGGCGTACCTTTACGAGTTCTTTACCAACTGGCTCCATCACCCCTGGGACCTAGCTAGTACAGAAATTCGATTTTCGGCTAATGTGTTCCCTGAAGATATTCTCCACTGTGGCGGAGAGATCGAAGGTCTCGAAGTTGGCGAGGAATACGACATTGTGCACTGTCATCTTTGGCAAAAAAACGATGAAGGCATCAGCATTCTCACGGGCAAAGCCTCAGGTAGATTACCCAAGCACCCAAAATAGACCTGTCTTCCTATAAGGGTTGCGATTACTTCGCGAGGATAGCTATCTAAATACCCTTAACAATTAAGGCAAACCTTTGCTGCTAGCGCATATCTGCCATTAACACCGCTTTAGGGCGACTCTATCGGGGCCTTAACTCAGTTATGACGTAGTTAGGGTTCCAACGCCGACCAGATCATCGGCCAATATCTTGCTAATCTGCAACAGCTACCGCCCCCCCGCCCTGCCCTTCCATCCGCCCTAATTCAGCGCTTAAAACGCACGGCAGTCAGCTGGTCAGCCGGCCCATTTATCCAATGGACCTTTATCTTGTACCCCGTCGTGGCTGCAAGAGCAGGTCAGCACCGAAGCATCTACGCTTGGCTAACCTTTACGCTTTAACAATCAGCTCTAAGCGACTCTTTGTTATGGCAACGCGAGTCATTGGATGCTCTTTGTCTGACCGCAGCTTTCACCCTAGATACCAGGAAACTACCGACTAGTGCGTCTGCTCAAACGTACTTCAATGTGTTGGAGGCAGCAGGGATGATTTGTAGAACGCACTCTGACATCGTTTGACGCCATCCAATTTTTGACATTAGCAGACACAAAAAAACCCATTGAGATAACCTCAACGGGCTTAAATGAGCCCCGGTCAAGAGCTCTAGAAATTAACCATTACTTCTACACCGTATGTTCGGCCCTTCGACTGTTGGCCGTAAGTAATAAGCGTACTGGTCGTTCGACTCACCCAGTTGGTATTGTCTTCAATATTGTTGACGAAGGCAGCAATTTTATACCTGTCACGATCGTAAGCGATCGATAGGTTGGTCTTTCCATAGGACTCTACCAACGACACTGGGTCGTTATCTTCTTGAGTATAAAAATCATCCGTCCATGAATACGTCAAATCAGTAAGAATCAAGCCGCCAAATGCGCTAGCCGTATGGCTAGCGGTAACACCCAACGTTAGATCTGGAGCCTGCTTCGGCGTGAGGTAGCTATTGTCGACCGGGTTACCACCTTGAGTAGAAGACAAGTCAGCGTCAAAGGACTTGTACTTAGCATCCAAGATACCTATTGCACCACTAATGGTAAACGCGTCAGTAATACGTGCTTGCCCCTCAATTTCGAGGCCCTGGTATTCAACTTCACCCACGTTAAAGGGTACCGAGACCGCTGTGCCATCGTCCGCGGGCAGTGTTGTAATAGCCTGCAGAGCTTCAACATTGCTGCTGAACGCTGCGACGTTCAAGCGCACCCGATTGTTTAGAAAATCCATCTTTGCGCCCATTTCTAGGCTTTCAATTTCTTCAGGCTCGTAGGTGATCGCGTAATCTACCAACCTTTGGTTCTTTCCATAGAAGCCGCCACTGTGGAAGCCCGTCGCGTAAGAACCATAAACCATAATGTCATCAGTTAGACGGTAAGAGAGGCCCGCTTTGCCGGTCGTCTTACTCCAGCTTTCATCCCAGTTACCGGTTTTTTCGTCATCGGAGTACTGTGCCCCGTGGACGCAGGTATCCCAATTTTGAAGATGTCGGTCAGCATCGGCTTTGATACAGAACTGTCGGGCAAAAAAGTCTTTCTCATCTTTGGAGTAACGCAAGCCAAGTGAAATTTCAAGCCGCTCTGTTATATCGTAGTCGAACTGGCCAAATACCGCCTGACTCTTGGCATCCTGAGACTGGTAAATATTCTGACCAAAATCATTGCCCAATCGATCGACCTGCTCAGGCGTAGCTCCATAAAGTGAAACCAATAGCTCAGGCGTCCTCACAAGTTCCCAAAAATCGTAAGTAAACCAATCTTGTGAGTAAGAGTTTTCCATTTGGTAAACACCAACAACCAGGTCATAGTTATCTGACGAGGTAGCCCAGCGAAGTTCGTGACTCTCCTGATCATTTTCATTGATATTGTCGACAGTGATAAAGTCACAAGCGCTGCCTGAATATGGCCAAACCGCATACTCTTCCGTATCGCGATAGCCATAAATATAGGTTGCTGTAGACCCGTTACTGAACTCATAGTCCATTTGCAGCGTGATCGCGTCAGTTTGCATGTCACCAATATTTTCTTTAGATGCACTGGTCGTGCTATCCGTTGAACCCGGATCGTTCTCAAGCAAGCAACCATCACCACGAATATCGGGATAAGACGCATTGTCGTTATAAGCCGCAACGCGCCAAGGCGTCGCATTTTCACTAGTCAATGCGACGATCGCTGGTGAATAGGGCTGCCAGCCTCCTGAGTACCCGTCTTGAAGTGCGATCTTCCGATCCCCTCCCAGGCCAGTAAGGTTGCGAAAGGCACCGTTGTCACTTTGATCGTCGATTTTTTCAACCGTGAGCTTTGCACTGAAGTTCTCGCTAGGCGTCCATAAAAACTTCGCACCGTAGTTGAGATAGTCTTGCTTCGACACATCCTTGTCTAGCGTGACGTTGTATATGTAGCCATCGTCTTGCAGGCTCGCGGCGAAAAATTTAGCCGCTAACACATCCTTGATAACTGGCACGTTAACTACAGCTTTAACATCAGTACGCCCGAAGTTACCTAAGGTGCCCGATATAGAACCTCCCAACTCGCCTGTTGGGTCAGTTCGAGTTAACGAAATTACGCCAGCGATTGTATTTTTCCCAAACAGAGTGCCCTGTGGCCCCCGCATGACTTCGATGGCCTCAATGTCAAAGTTATCAATGAGAGCCCCAGAGTTAGTTGTTAGCGCAACGCCGTCGTAGACAACACCCACCGCCGGATCGAAACTCTTTTCGTCATTGCTATAACCGATACCTCTGATAGATATGGCGTGACCGGCTGTACGTCCCATGGACTGACGAATTTGCACGTTAGGCGCCAACCCCTCGATATCTCTCAGGTTTCTAATTGCGGGATTTTCCAGCTGGCTCGTAATAGAGGTAACCGCAATCGGTACATCTTGAATCGATTCCGCGCGCTTTCGCGACGTGACTATGACTTCCTCAATCGCGAGAGCACTGGGGTCTTCATTTTGGGCCAGTCCAATCTGTGTGCCGGTCGCAGCTACGACCATCCCACACGCAAGGGCTAATTTTTTATGCAGCTTTGTAGAGAAAACCTCAAAGTTGGTTGCTACCTTCTTCATCTCATGGCTCCGTTTAATTTTTTGACTTATTAGCATTCAGTGAAAGCTCACACTCAAATTTAGTCAATTTGTAAATTTTTACGGGAGTTAAAAAATTAGATTTGAATGCCGCAATATGCATGAGTAACTTCTTTGCAGGTTGACTGTGACAGCCCCACATTTTCTGCACGCAACCACGTGCCATGCTTTCGGCTTTGAACACCAACGACCGACTACTGCGCCCTAAAAAAATTACTCAAATTAGGGGGCAAGTTGGATCAACCAATGTCAGTGATGCCCTATCCGCAATCTGGTACAGACGTTCGTTAAATTAATGTGCAAGTATGGGGCTATCAATGTTCATCTAAACAGACAGATTTTTGCCCTGTTGACCAATGCAACTATGATTAAGATGACTGCCACAAGGAAAAGTTATGAGTAAAAGACTGGAAGGCAAGGTAGCTGTCATCACCGGTGCTGCGAGTGGCATCGGTGCGGCTACAGCACAGCGGTTCAAAGATGAAGGGTGCTTGCTAGTTCTCGCCGACATTCAATCGGAGCTCGGGCTTGATTTCGCTAAGCAACTTGGTGATCACGTCTATTTTGAGGCCTGCGACGTTAGTATTGAAACTGATGTAGAGAGAGTCGTTAATCGTGCCATTTTAGAATTTGGCAAGCTAGACATCATGTTCAATAACGCCGGTATCGTAGGCGCCAAAGGACCTATTGACCTGACACCCGCCGACGAGTGGCGTGCGACAACCGACATACTCATTAATGGCGTTTTTTACGGCGTAAAGCACGCTGCAGCCATCATGAAAAAACAGCGCTCAGGATCAATTATCAACATGTCTAGTGTCGCTGGCGTCATGGGTGGCCTTGCGCCGCATGCTTATACTACGGCCAAGCATGCAGTGGTCGGATTAACCACGAGTGCCAGCGCAGAACTCTGTACGCATAACATCAGGGTTAATGCTATCGCGCCCTTCTCTATGGCAACGCCCATGGTGGCCGATGCGCATCTGAAAAATCATCTGGCAACTGACGAGGTAGAAAAAACACTCGCAGCAAATTCTCCGTTACCCGGACGTGCCGGTACGGCACTGGATGTTGCTAATGCCGCACTTTGGCTAGGCAGTGATGAATCCGGCTATACCAGTGGGTTAACTCTAACAACCGATGCAGGTGTTACAACAGGGTCAATGGTGAGAAGGCCCAACTACGAAGACTATGTACCCATGCAAAGAGAAGCTGGCAGTCAAGGGCTCTAAAAACCCAGTACCCACGAAAGCAGTCACTAAAAAAACAGCAAACTGCTCTAGTCCCTAATTATGAGACCCCAAAAATATGCCGCTAGATAATAACGATACAGCGCCTCACGCTTCACCCCACTTTCACATCGGACGCTATTCGGTGGGTGGACCCTATGCCAAATATGTTCTCTTTCTTCTAATACTTGTCTACGCAATGAACCTGCTCGATCGCCAAATTCTGGCCATACTGGCCGGTGAGATCCAGGCAGATCTCGGGATCAGCGACTCGCAAATGGGATTTTTGTATGGGACATCATTTGCCGTCTTCTACGCCATCTTTGGTTTGCCACTGGGCCGGCTGGCTGACCTATGGGTACGTAAAACACTCATCGCCTGTGGACTTTTTACTTGGAGCATAATGACCATGCTCTGTGGAATGGCTGGAGGTGCAGCCAGCCTGACTTTCTTTAGGTTCGGCGTAGGTATTGGCGAAGCCACTGCGACGCCCTCTGCCTACTCCTTGCTGTCAGACTGGTTCGAGCCCAAAGATCGTGCTTCGGTCATCGCCATTTACTCGACCGGTGCTTACATCGGCATGGGCCTCAGTATGTTTATCGGTGGTTGGATAGTTGATTGGTGGAACTTGAGCTACCCCGATATTGCCAACGCCCCACTCGGACTTAAAGGGTGGCAGGTGACCTTTATAATTGTTGGTGCGCCGGGCATTTTGTTAGCAGCATTATTCCAGACACTTAAAGAGCCTGTGCGCGGATACAGTGAAAATGTAACGAGCGTACAAAATCATCCCCACCCATTTAAAGAATGCTTGCGAGAGCTCGCGAGTATTATTCCTCCGTTTTCAATGATCAGCCTGTATCGTCAAGTGGGCTTTACCTCACCATTAATCGTTAATATTGTTGCAGCAATGTCGATTTTCGCTGTGGCAGGTATCGTGAGCCATCTGACTGGGCGCGTAACACAGTGGGTTGTTCTCGGCGTGGGTATCTATGCAATGTTTAGCTGGGCAAAGTCACTTGCAATTAGAGATCCCGCGACTTACGCCATGCTCTTTCGCTGTAAGTCGATGATCTATGCAAACCTCGCCTTTCCAATCATTACCTTTATTACCTATGGCTTTGCCTTATGGTTGGCACAGTACTTATTGAGAAAATTTGACACCGATTTATCTGAGCTTGGCATGGTGCTAGGGCTAACGACCGCCATTTGTGGCGGTTTAGGGGTGGCTGCAGGAGGTATCATTGCAGATCTGTTGAAGCGTTATGTTCGAGACGACGCCCACGTCTTCATGGGTCTAGTCTCGGGGGTGTTAACCACAATTGCCGCTTTTTTTGTGCTTAACGCAGAAACTCTGGAAAGCGCCTACATAGCAAACGCGGCACTTCAGTTTGTCGGCGTGCTTTGGACCGGCGCCGGTGGTGGCATTATTACGACTTTGGTACTTCCCAGAATGCGCGCCACCGCCTCCGCCTTTTATCTGGCCATGGGTACTTTTCTAGGTCTCGCTATGGGCCCATTTACCATAGGGTATCTTAGCGATACGTTTCAGGCAGCAGGAAACAGCCCCTCTGACGCTCTAGGCCTGAGTTTGAAGCTTGCGCTGCTTGTTTTTATTATTGTGGCGGTATTTACCCTCTTGTTATTTCGCCATTATCGAGCCGACTTCAATAGTCGAGAACAACGCGCAGTGGCCGCCGGGGAGCCTGCTCAAAATTTGGCCTACCCATAAGTTCACGCTGAAAGACACGACCTTCTCACCGCATTCTTGTCATCATGCGAATGCTGGACCACCCAGCCCCGCGACTTTAACCCATGACCAAGGCCAACGACTTTTCCCTCCATGCGCGGGTGAGCTGTTGGGGGCATAAAAAGTACAAGCGTAAGCGGCTGTTAAGCTTCACATCGGTGGCGGCTCGTCACTTTGATTTTTGGCCGGTAAAAAAATCAACCTGGCGCTCATCCAAAACACTAACGGCTAAAAAATCTTTATCACCTCATCTAGGCCCATGTAAGGGCCGCGCTCATCCACGTAAACAAACAGAGCCCAGATAAACACAAAAATAAGGGCCCCTTTTCCTCCAAGGTGTATTGAACTATTGATTTACCGCACCGGGTTACCTCCTAATTGTATTGACTCAACGTTAGCAGATTGGTTATGACGATGTGTCGACTGCAACTCCCGTCTGGCTGGAGTTAAAACGACAGCAACTCGCCCCAATGCAGCACGTTACGCAAGCTAAACCTACCCACAAAGGAATTGAACCAAAGGATTAAGCTGAGTGCGAAGCGATGTCGCCCGAGAGTAAATAACTGATGAATTGGCTACGGAAATTCCGCCATCTTCTGGGACACTTTACCCGCGGGTTTTTTGCCTAGCCCAAGTGAGAAATCGCCAAAAATGGCCTAGATGCACTGCCCCTGAGGCCAATTAAGCCGGCAGTGAAGCACTAACATTTACGCCGGAGATAGGCGGTTAACTAGCGACCATTAAGTCACGGCCGGGAATTAAGGTGAGACTTCTTACAGCCTAGTCATTCGGCAAGTGAAGCGCTAGAACAGCTGCAACCTTGCATGCCTCTTCAAAACTGCCGTTACGCTGGTTTGGTTAGAAACTGCTCGCGCAACACCGGCTTTTGAATTTTGGTGACAGACCTTGGCCATTCATTTCGTAACCTAACAACTCGCGGCACTTTAGAGGACGCAATTCAAAGGACGCAATTTGAGACCCCTTGGTCGAGCAGCCCGAAACGTCACACAATAGATTCGGTACCTAAGGGAAGGCTATAAGGTCTTGTTACGATATGTAGTTTTTTAGCCATAACCTTTAAAAAGCAATCTTGCACCCAATGCACCACTTGTTTTCGCCTAAATTAGCTGCCCGTTGCCGACAACTCAGCGAAAGCTTCCCTCACCAAAGAGTCAAATTCTAAATTTTTACGGGTGTTCAAAAAATACAATTTGGATGAATGGGCTTTCTCATGCGTTACTCATTTTTGCGATTACATGATCCTTCATCAAAGGATTAGATGTATCGGGCAGGTAGCACGCGCTGCAGTGCCGAAAAATACTAAGAAATAAAAGCGACAATCAAGCAATAACAAAAATGGAGTTCAATGATGCGAATTGAGTGTAAACGGAAATTACCTCTACTAATGTCACTAGCGTTTCTTTCTTTTGGCCAAAATATTTCGGCTGCACCCATCGAAGAAATAATTGTTATTTCAAGTAAGCAGGCCGCAGGAATTTCGACTCAGGAGTTAGCAGGTTCAGTAGTTACATTTAACGAAGCCGCGTTAAAGCAGTCCTTCACCGTCGATTTGGTCGATATTGGCAAAATGGTGGCAAACGCCGAGCTCAACAATGTGGGTACTTATGCGAGTTACCCCAATTTCTTCATTAGAGGAATGGGCGTCAATGGTTCGACTCGGACAAATGATCCCAAAGTGGGTGTTTTTGTCGATGGTATTTATGTCGGCTACAACGCCGGTGCGCTCTCGAGCACCTTTGATTTAGAAGCAGTAGAAGTCTTACGCGGTCCCCAAGGCACACTACTCGGTAGAAATGTGACCGGTGGTGCGGTGTTGGTGAAATCGAAGAGACCCGGTAATGAATTTGGATTTAATGCCGAAGTGTCGGTGGGTAATTATGGCACCACCGAGTTCAACGCAAGCGTTGAAGGACCTCTTGGGAAAAACGTATTCGGAAAAGTCGCCTTTGTTAAGATGGATCGAGATGGCTATTTCGAAGACAACAACGGCGGTAGCATCGACCTTAATATTTATCCCGATGGTATGCCCGATACCGATACAGGCGATAAGGTGGGGATGGACCTGACGATCGTCAGGCCAATGCTCCGATTTGAATTCTCTGACAACTTTGAAGCCACTGTCATCGCAGAGTTCTTAAAGAACGATGCGGGAAGTGCCAACTCTCAAAATGTTGCGCACAACTGCGTGCCTATCCCTGGCGTCGATAACCGTAATATCGTCTGTGGCGAGGGTAGCCAGTTTCTCGCTCAGAACCGGTGGGGTTATACGCCACCGGACGATAAATATGAGATCAATCATGATCTGATCGGATACACCGAGCTAGAAACTAACTCGATCGTCTTAGATGCAACCTGGGATCTAGGACACGGAATTGTCACCACCATCGCGGGTTATCGCGATGTCGAATACAACTCAAGCACGGACTTTGATGGTACGCCATTCACCATTTTCCACTTCAACGACAACAAAGAAGAGCAAGATCAGACGAGCATTGAGGTGAGATATTCTTCGACTTTCTCCGATCGCTTTAACTTTGTCGTCGGCGTAAATCAGTTTCAGCAAAACTATTCCATTGGTGAGCGGAGAAACTTTTTTATAGCATTGAACTCGGCGACTTACTCAGAAACAGAACACGACACCTTTGGCATATTCGGCGAGATCAATTTTAACGTTACCGATGCACTGTCGCTGACCGCAGGCGGCAGGTGGACAAAGGAAGAAAAGAGCATCGATATTGGCATTTTAGGGTCCTGTGAGTTGGATTTCTCTTCGTGTACTAATAATGCCTCGAATGAGAAAGATTGGTCTAACTTCTCACCAAAAGTAGCTGCGCAGTATCAGTTTACTGACGATATGATGGCTTATGCTAGCTGGACCCGAGGGTTTGCGAGCGGCGTATTCAACGCCAGAGCGGCAACACTCGACGCTGTTGGCCCTACCGACCCCGAGTCTGTTGACTCTATCGAAGTGGGCTTTAAAACCAGCTTCCTAGATGGTCGCGGTATTTTCAATATCGCATACTTCCAAGCTGACTACGAAGACCTAATCCTCTTTGTAAATAATCCCTGCGATAATTGTGGCGCCAGCTTGATTAATTTCAATGCGGGAGAGGCCGAAATCAGTGGTTTTGAGGCCGAAGTGCAGTTCCAGCCTGTTGAGGGACTGAGACTAGAAGCATCTGTCGGCACGGTGGATCCTGAATTTACCAGCATCAAATACTTCGATGCGAATGCTGATGGCGTGGTGGATTCCAAAGATAATGCGCTGGCCCGGACATGGGATTTCCAGAAAGTTGCAGAGTTGAGCTATAACGTCGCAGGCACGTATACGATGAATATGGCACAGGGAGGCTCGTTAATGACACGAGCGGCCTACTCATGGCGTGATGACTATATGACCGATCTTTACAACAAGCCGTGGTTGCAACAAAAGTCGTTCGGGCTTTTAGACGCGAGTCTTACTTATACTTCGCCAAACCAGTCCGTTCGCGTATCCGTGTACGGTAAAAATCTGACTGACGAGGAGTACTTTGATTACGCTGCAGATGTTGGCACGCTTGACTCTGCGCGTTGGGGTGGTGCCCCAAGAACGTATGGCGTGAGAGTGTCTTATCAATATTGAAGACTTAAATTAAACAACTCACTGTATAAGAGGGGGCGTAAGCCCCTTTTTTATTTTACGATTCAGTCCGTCAAAGTTGTTGAAAAGCAAGCTAGGAATTTTATATGACGTCATCGATGGATAAGCGAGCAAGTAGTCATGCTTGGTGGGCACTGGCGTTATTAACAGCCACCTATACGTTTTCTTTCGTCGATCGACAAATTGTTAATCTCTTAGTGGACCCGATTCGCACTGATCTTGAACTTTCAGATTCACAGGTCAGTTTTCTTCAAGGGCTGGCCTTTGCACTACCTTATGTTCTGTTAAGTATACCGGTAGGCAGAATCGTGGATCGTGCTAATCGCATTCGTGTACTAATTATCGGCATTCTCATATGGACCATAAGCTGCATGATGTGTGGCACGGCGAACAGCTTCTGGCAGCTTGGTATCGCCCGAATGGGTATTGGCGGAGGCGAGGCGAGCGTGACCCCGGCCTCTTGGTCGCTATTGGCCGACTACTTCCCTCCAGAGCAACGTGCATTACCGATTAGCATTTTTTTGATGGGTCCTTATCTTGGCGCTGGCTTATCGCTCCTATTGGGCGCAGAAGTCATTAGCTGGGCTAGCGGTCTCGGGCAGATCGAACTCCCAATAGTAGGCGTTATTGCGCCATGGCAGCTGACGTTTATGCTCGTGGCCCTACCAGGGGTCGTGATCGCACTACTATTACCGCTGCTAAAAGAGCCTGTTAGACAAGAACGGCTTGGTACCGACGCTCAGGCGATGACTTGGAAGAAGGTGGGCCAATATATATGGCCAAGAAGACAACTGTTTGGTGCGTACCTATTAGGTTCGCCTTTCCTTGTGTTGGTACTGTATGCCCTTCAAGCATGGATCCCCAGTTTATTAGTGCGCGTACATGAGCTCGACATTGTCCAAGCGGGCCGCTATTACGGAACCATCGCATTGATTGCAGGTTCCGCGGGGGTATTAAGTGGGCCAGTTTTTGCGCGCTGGTTGTCTCACAGAGTCAACGCTGAGCGAGCGCCATTGATCGTAATTTTCATCAGCATACTTGTGCTCATCCCATTCGTTATCGCCGCAGGTCTAGCGACCTCACTGACCGCAGCACTGATTTTTATATCGTTTGCGAGCTATTGGGTGACCTTTCCGTTGGCACTCTTTGCTACTGGACTACAAAATGCATCGCCAAACGAGCTTCGTGGGCTAATGGCAGGTTGCTACGTTTTAGCAACTAATCTTATCGGGTTGGCATTAGGACCATCGAGCGTGGCTTTAGTCAGTGATTATGTGTTTCAAAGTGATACTGCAGTAGGTAAGTCATTAGCATTGATTGCGGCTATTTTTCTACCGCTGGCCGCGTTATTAGTCTGGCGAGGGCTCCGTGCGATGAGGAAGATAGAGGCTCAAGAGGCATCATAGAACGTACCGAAATCTACACAAAGACATGGGACTAACTATGTGTCTTAGCTTGCCGCGCTACTGGATGTGGCAAACAAAAAACCATGGGATTAACTCAATGGTTTTTCGACATACCAATCAAGCGCTAGAAATTTACGAACAACTCATTACCAAGCGTTCAACCTTTAGACTGCTGACCGCAAGTCACGAACGTACTAGTCGCTCGACTCAAACAGTTTGTGTTGTCTTCCATATTTTTGACGAAAGCCGCTGTTTTGTAAGCATCACGATCGTAAGAAATCGAAAGAGTCGGCTCGTTTCGTATCGGAAAAATCACTACAAAATAATTTTGGAATAACATGCTCAACACGGTATTGTTAAGCAGGATCTCCTGATTACCCGCTGTTATTAGGTAGGTAACAGGCGACCGTTCAGCGGCCAGTACGGAATGCGCAATGCAGATATATAAGCCGAACAAGCCAAAAGGCGCCAAGCGCAGAGAGAGTATTATCAAAGGGTTTGTTTCTGCACTTGAGAAACAGGGCTTCTCTAATACCTCAATGGCTGGGGTAGCCCATGAAGCGGGTATTGCTCCTAGTCACGTGTTCTATTATTTCAAATCTACCACAGACATTTTGCGCGAAGTATTTAAACACCGCTGCGAAGCCATCGTTGAAGGTATGGAGGCACTAAAAGAACAAGACTTTGAATCCAAAATCAATTATCTATCTGACTTTTTCTATACCGAAAATAAATCGGTAAACCATCTCACCACCGGCGTCATGTATGAGGCTATTGGTGCGTCCGTAACCGACCCTACTTTGGCAGTGCACAAAGAGGAAATGGATCGGTGCTGCATTGAACTCCTCGCAGGGGTATTTAAAAACGGCAGTATGGACGATGAAGAACGCACTGAGCGCGCTGAAATTTTATATTCCTGTATCGCAGGATCTAAGCTCAATGGATATTTTAGTCAAGATGCAGATTTAACGCATGGCCGATCTCTCTTTATAAAAGCCGCTTACTTACTAGCCAAAGATTAAAGCAACCACACTGCACCTGGACAGTAAGTCGTTATCCCCGTGGCTTCTCCATCGACTTGCTAATTTATTCGGCCAAGCGGCGACCGCAGATGAGCCTAGTAAGGCTTTGATAAAATTCTCCTGCCAAGCAAAGGCGCTCAACTGGTAAGTGCGTTGCTGCCACTTATTCATCAACGCCTAGAGTTTCATGCTTGCCGTAAAGCCCCAAATTTATTGCTAGTGAACCACTGTCAATTTGCTTCTTCACGTGATGTTTCCAGATGAAAGGGATGCCGATAGCTCTTGGAGCTCTTTTTTAAACACGTATTATGAGAGCATTCGAGGTGTGGCGATCTGTCTGGTGCGTTAATATTTTTGCGTATCCAACAGCGAATGAGCCGCTGGTAAACCCCTTCGCCGCTGTGCACACAGCAGTCTAGAGAATGATGGAGCGCATTGATGAAAAAAGGGCTGAGTACCGCACTGGCTTGGTGGGCATTTTTACATTTAGTACTGATCGCATTCACCCTTATCTTGCTCGAAGTTGCTGGAGTGCCACAGCGGGAATTTCCCTGGCTGTTTGAACTCTACTTTGACCAGGTGCTTAGGGGTGAGCGGGTCATCATTTTTGGCCTTCCCATCGTCATTTGGATAGCGCTGTGGTCTACGACGGGAAAACCCCGAGTCTTCCCCTGGAAGGCATAAAATAATTTGCGCTATGCCAGTACACAGGACCAGCAAGTACTCGTTTCGTTCATGAGATGCTATGTTGCAGAAGTTTACGCTATGAAGTGTGGAGATAAGTAATGGGAAAAGCTTCGCGTGTTTTATTTGGCCTGCTGGCATATGTCTTTTTCTTTGCCATGTTTTTATATCTGATAGCTTTTGTATCAAATCAAGTAGTACCCCGTAGCATTTCGATCGGCCCCTCCAGCGCCCCTCTCAAAGCACTGCTTATTGATCTGTTTTTGGTCAGCCTCTTTGCTATCCAGCACAGCATTATGGCGCGGCCCTGGTTTAAAGCCGCCCTCAAAAAGTACTGGCCACCGGCGATTGAAAGAAGTCTTTATGTCGTCATGAGTTCGTTGGCGCTTTACTTACTTTTTGTCTTCTGGCATCCAATTCCAACCACTGTCTGGCAGATTGAAAACACCACGCTTCGGGCACTTTTTTGGGGCACAGCAGGCATAGGCTGGATTAGCGTTTTGATCTCGACCTTTTTAATCGACCATTTTGAACTATTTGGGCTGCGACAAATATGGTCTGACTGGAAAGACAAACCCATGCCAAACCAAGCGTTCCGCCAACCTCTCTTCTACAAACTGGTTCGCCATCCAATTTACACGGGGTTTTTAATCGCTTTTTGGGCGTCACCCGATATGACTGCAGGCCACCTTGTGTTCTCTACTGCCATGACCGTTTACATCTTTATTGGTATTCGGTACGAAGAAAAAGACCTGCGTTCAAGCTTGGGAGACGTTTACAAGGATTATTCTCGACGGGTGGGGAAAGTAGTACCTGGCATTGGAAAAATCAATTGAAGGTGCCGGGGATCAGGCTACCGGCGCCATATTATTAGCTCGCCGGTCCCAAGCTAATACTCGCCATACTTCAGCAGCTAAATGCGTAGGCTGTAGAACCTTCCGTGCTGCCTAGGCCTGCTCTTGTACCTTGTGAAGCATAAGTTGCAGCGCATCAACGCTTTTCTCATCGTGAGCCGTCTCCAGGGCATCCTGAAGGACCTCTTGAATGTTTTCAGCGTCTACAAGCTCCATATCCCAACTGGGAAAGATACGCTCGCGAACCTCCTCATCGGTGCTTAATGTCACCATCATTTCATGCCGACGGTCAGATTCGATGAGCTTCACCAAGTCCATCACCTCAGCTTTGGGTCCCTCGATCCATTGAAAAAACACCCCACTACCAAACACCAAAATTCCCGTAATTCCGAGCACGGCATTGCGTCGTCGTGAAGCGGCAATAATGGCGTCAACGTCGGTATCACCTACTCCTGGTGCAACTTGACTGCAATAGACCAAACTAAAAAAAAGATGCTCTTGAAAAAGATCATCACTATTGGTGTATTTGGGTGGCGCTGGCTGTTTGCTCATGCGCCCAGAATAGCTGGCAAAGCATTCGAGGCATAGCAAAATTATGTCATTCGACGATTGTCACCTAAATGCCGGCTTGTCCGGTCGTCGTTATCGCACTAGGAAATTAGGGGCCAAGCGCTTCTTCATAGAATGATTGAGAGGACTATTGCCCAGCAAGCTTGTCGGTGCCTCGGGCAATGAATTCAAATCAGCGAAAAGTCTCCTAGGCTGCATTCGCTTGGTTAATAAATTGAGCTTTAAGAGAGCTGGATAGTAAGGGTAATAAGAGCTATTCAGGGCTTATTCCGTTGCGGTTTACCCGGTGTCTTTGAGCTAGCGGTAGCCGTGAAAAGGATTAGAAGTTAATGCCGACAGTTACACCAACTACAGCTACCTTTTCATCCGCCACAAAATCCACCATCGCGTGGGGCGCAACGATTAAGTCGCCGACCTCAAGCTCGTATAAAACTCCCGTGCGGAATAAAAACTCGCGCTGAGTTCCGGCACCATCGACATGGTCCTGCTGAGCCCACTCAACGCCAGGGCCGGCATAAACCGCCCATCGATTAAACCGGTAACCTAGGGTCAGCGTTACCACGCTGAAATCCAGATCACCAAACGCATGCTCCATCGCTGGCGTTATAAACCACTCCTCACTTAGCCGGCGCTCATACTCTAGACCCAGAGTACTTGCTCGCTGACGACGGCCTTCACTCGTTACGCCCAGGAAAGCCGAGACGCTGTTTAAGTGAGGGACTGGTTCGGCACCCTTGGCTTGAGTGACTAGCGCCAAGCTAATCAATGCCAGAACAAGTCCGTTTTGCATTAAGTGTTCCCGATGTAAAAGACCTGCCGAGTCTATACTTGCGATGCGAGAATATTTTTAGCAAAAGACGTCAACGACCTAGTAGCACTTGTTGACCTTAGCCAGCCCTTAGGCACACAAGACCCTGCAAACAGCAATCAATTAAGGCGAGGTTAATAAAGGGAAAGACAGCTGATCAGCGAGTTACAGCCGGGTTTGGCGTAAAAACAAAAATCTGGGTGAAGCACCTGCTAAAAAACAAAACCTAGAAGGGACAATATATCTAGGACCCTGTGATTGGTGCGTTTCAACGTCGTATTGTAATGGTGCCCGGAGCCGGACTTGAACCGGCACGATCGCAATGATCGGGGGATTTTAAGTCCCCTGTGTCTACCAATTTCACCACCCGGGCAGTGAGGAGGCGCGAGGATAACACGGTATTTACGTAAGGGGGATCTGCAATGCATCTTACGTAGTGGTAAAGTCGCGCTTTACATAAAAATAACGTTTTGAGGGGCAATACGTGACGGCAAATCGTGGTCAATTTGGTTCCCGTCTGGGGTTTATATTTGCCGCGGCAGGCTCCGCAGTCGGCTTGGGCAATATCTGGGGCTTTCCTACCCAGGCAGCAAGCAACGGCGGCGCCGCCTTTCTCCTGGTGTATCTCATACTAGCCTTTGCACTCGCATACCCCGTTCTGATGGCGGAGCTGATTTTAGGCCGGTACACCCACGGTAATTCTGTTGCGGCGCTGTCGGGCATTTCTAGGGGACCGGTAACCAAAGCTATCGGTACCAGTACAGGCCTGTTGGGAATTTTGGTCGCCAGTATGATTTTAAGCTTTTATGGCATTGTGGCGGGCTGGATGCTGGGATACACCATCGCTTACCCACTGGAGGTTGTTGGTGCGAGCGCTGCGGCTAATTGGTTGACCGGCTTCACGATTCCCAGAAATCTTATTTTAATGGGTGTGTTCATGCTCATGACCATCGCCATCATTATGGGGGGTGTCAAAGAAGGGATAGAGCGTTGGTCGTCGCGACTAATGCCGACACTAATTATTACTTTGATCGCACTCGCCGCCTACGTTCTCACCCTAGAAGGCGCCATGACTGGACTACGGGTCTATCTAATTCCCGACTTCAGCAAGATACTGTCCTCGCAACTCATTTTGTCGGCCTTGGGCTCAGCATTTTTCTCTTTATCTCTCGGTGTAGGCACCATGCTGGTCTATGGCTCCTATATCTCCGACAAAGAACATCTGCCGTCAATTGGGGCTCAAGTGGCGCTCATTGACGTAGGCATTGCCGTGCTGGCGGGCTTTTTGATCTTACCCGTTATGTACGTTGCGGCAGAACGCGGCGTAGAGATCTTTAGTGCCAGCGGCGCTCTACTGTCAGAGGACACGCTCATACTGACCGTATTACCCGAGCTATTTGCAACCATGGGCACGGTGGGCATTGCCCTCGCAACCGCGTTCTTCTTTTTAATGACCATCGCCGCATTAACTTCATCGATATCTATTTTAGAAGTGCCAGTCGCCTTTATCGTCGAGCGTTTCGACTGGTCTCGCAAGCGAGCGGCAATAGTGGCAGGAGGGCTAATTGCGGGGCTAAGCAGCCTAATTATTTTAGACTTCGAAAATTTATTCGGCGCGGTCATTGCGTTGAGTACCCGCTACGGACAGCCCTTGCTGGGGCTTTTACTCTGTCTCTTTGTCGGGTGGGTGTGGCAACGCAACGCTGTGCTGGCGGAGTTGCAAAAAAACGATCCTCAAGTAGCAGAAGGCGTTTTTTGGCGCATTTGGCCTGTCTACGTGCGGTTTGTTTGCCCCATCATCATTGCAATCATTTTTTATCGATCACTGGTCTGAAGAGTTGCGTCCCAAACCCGTTGCAACTTTACCGCTCGCAAATAAAAGGCCGTAAGCACCGCTGCCCACCATGAACACGAGCGCGACCCAATCGCCCGTTTGGCTGTACATCCAGCCACTAAAAGCAAACATAACTGCGCTAATGATCATTGCTAAGTACTGCATATTTACACGCTGCCTAACGGGCTGGAGAAAGAATTAGGATACAACATCCTTGAGATTATCACCGGCTGCCTGGGGCCAATCATCGTATTCCGCCGCCCAGTGATGGGCCCTTTGAACCTCACCACCCAAACGCTTTGTTAGCGAATCCCGGCACGGATTACCCGGGAGGTATCCTTGTTACCTGATAGAGAAGCCGCGCTGGGAGCGAGGCCTCTTGAATTGGATTAACTGTGCTGGTGTGGGTATGACTGTAAAAAACATCTACCGATCACCGGCCCGAAATTGCATCGCATTGAGACAGCGTTTGTGTCTAACACTAAGGTGTCTGGGTCGATTTTTATGGTCAACTCGACAGTTCGCGTAATAGCGAGTGATATTCCATACCGCGTTCGTCCAGCACGCCTTTGAGCGCCTTCTCCATTAAAAAACGCGCTTGGTTTGTGTAGGCATACATACACGAGTGAACAGCGGCATCTGTCCAGTTATCAACCGCGCACTCTGTCGTGTACTGCTCGAAATGATTGAGCATAGTAATCAACTCGACGATATGATTCGGGCATTCGCAATTGACTAGCCGCTTCAACTGGGCCGCCGCCGCAAGCTCGCTATCTGAGTACATGCGAGCCTTTGGCTTTACCAAATCCCCCAGATCAAATTCACCCTGGCGGGTATCAGTCTCAACAGCAATTCGACCCATCTCATAGGCGAGACGCGCAGGCTCCATCGGGAAGGCAATAGCTTCAGCCCCATGGCGATTAAGCTCCGAAATCCAGCGGTCATTTGCCATGCGGTAAGTCACGATAACGTTAGGTGACCCTAGTCTCGCTCTTAGCTGTTGCACCAATTGAATTTGGGCTAATGACACTGCAGGGCAGTCCAACACCAACAGCGCGATGTCTTCGCCTCCTACCTCTAGCGTATCGGCAATCTCTGCAAGGGGTTGCCGGGCTAACAATGCGCTCACACCCGATATGCAGCCCTGGTGACCATCTAGCCAACTACACAACTCTGCCCCAACAAATACGACTCTTGGTTTTGCCGCGGGTACCGCACGCTCAAGGTGCTTGCCCCGACCTTTGATAAGCAGTTCCAACGTCTTCCTTTCAGAAGACGCTACCTCTCCTATCCTCGCGCCGTCGTTAACCAACGCCGCGATTAATTGCAAATGCTCAAGATCGGCTTGGGTGTATTGTCGTCGTCCCGATGCAGATTTGAAACTCGCTCCCAGCCCATAGCGCCGCTCCCAGACCCGAAGCGTGTCGGGTTTCAACCCCGTTAGCCTGGCGACAGTGCCAATACCGTAAAGGGGTCGAGGTTCTAGCTGACTTACTGCAGTTGCGGGGGCATTCATAGCACAACACTCCGATTATCTTTGTCTGGTTTTGTCCAAGGTTACGCTGTTCACCCACCAACAGATCTGCTTTTTCTGGACAAAAACATTCTTTGAGCCCTATCTGTTCATATTGTGTCCATAAACAGCATGGACAAACTGACCCTCAGAGGGATCTTTGTACGACTTAGTCCCCGTATAGTTGACATCAAAGGGGGAACAAGCACATGAAAGCAACCGACCAAGCTGATGATCGCGATCTCGAGTTAATGTTTGCTGAGGCTAGGCGTTACGCCCTGCTCACCGCTGAAGAAGAACGTGAGATTGACGGGCGCAAATGGCAAGCCGTCTGGACACTCCAAGAGCTATTCGCCGATGTGCCTGAACTCACACAGTACACGGCAGTTTTTCTTCAGCAGTGTGGGGCGAATCCACCAAAAATTGGGAGATTTTCCAACCGAGAACAACACTTTGTACTCCGGCGGGAGCTCACTGATTACTTTGCAGACGGAAAGTCCCATGAATTGGCGACCGTTGCGGCGCGAAAATTACGCACCTTGAAAACCACCCAAGCCCGACTGCCTCATCTCTCTCGCCTTAACCTTCCCGCGAGTCTGACAGTGGGTATGTCGGTTGCCATGCTGCGCCGTGCTGGAGGACAGTTTCCTGACAGCGTGGCCGATGCCATCGCCAATTGGGAACGCCAGTGGCAACCGCCGATTAGCGGGCACGTTCTCGAGCGCGAGACGATGAAATCTTTACGTCGGGAATTGCGCATCTACACCGAGGCTAGGGACAAATTGGTCATGCACAACCTTCGCCTCGTTTACTCGATCGCTGGGCGGTATAAGGGGCGCGGGGTCTCATACCTTGATCTAGTCCAAGAGGGCACGCTGGGACTCATCCGCGCGGCGGAAAAATTTGAGTTCGAGAAAGGCTTTAGATTTAGCACCTACTGCTTTAACTGGATAACACAAGCAGTACGCCGGTATGTGGGGGATGTGGGCACCCTGATTCGTCTACCCACACACGTACAGGAGCAGATGGGAAGGCTGTATAAAGAGAAAGCCATTGAACAACTGCGCACTGGGGTAGAACCCGACGAAGAAACTTTGGCCGCGAAATTAGGAATGGATATTGAGAAAACGCGTCAGCTCCTTCAGATGCGAAATCTGGGGGTATCGCTAGATGCGCCACGATTCGACGACGACGAAGGTACCCTTCTCGACACACTTTCTGGCGAGCCTTATGGTGGTACAGAGGATTCAGCTGAACAAGCGTCACTGCACAAGTTTTTGGGCGGGGCCGTGGACGCGTTAGAGCCATCTGAACAGCGTGTTGTAGTAGCTCGGTGGGGACTGCACGATGGTCCGCCTCTAAGCCGTGCTGAAGTTGCAGACAGTTTGGGCGTCAGCCGCGAGTGGGTGAGACAGTTGGAGCGCTCAGCCTTACGAAAGCTAAAAGCCCAAGACTCTGTAAAAGCAGCCTTTGCGGATTACAGCGAAGCCAGCAATTACTGAAATGTTAGAGAACCACCCCGCTGGCGCTCTCATCGAGGGCGCTTCAGCGCTTGCTTCTAGCCAAGATGTCGATCAGGGCGCTATCAAGACTCGAAAAACGGAAATCAAAACCGGCATCCAGCAGTCGGTTAGGGGTGACCCGCTGGCCCTTAAGCAGCAGTTCATCTGCCATTTCCCCCAAGGCCATACGCATAATGGGCGCGGGGAGACCCAGGCTGAGCAAAGTCGGTCTCCGTGCGCTCAGAACTCGGCAGAACTCCCGGTGCGTGACCGGTCTGGGGGCCACAAGGTTATAGGCACCCTTGGCGCCTGTATCGGCGCAAAGATGGAGAATAGCGCGCACAACATCGGTTCGATGCACCCAGCTAAGCCACTGATTACCGTCACCCATCCAGGTGCCAATACCCAATTTGAAGGAACGCATCATCTCAGTGAGCGCCCCCCCGTTGCGGTCAAACACCACCCCCAAACGCAAAGAAATGACGCGAGTCATATCATCCTCAACAACGCTGGCCGCACTCTCCCATGCCTGGCAGAGTTGTGCAGAAAAGCCAGATCCAGCAGGCGAAGTCTCGTCAAAAAACTGGTCACGACTACACCCGTAAAAGCCTACAGCGCTTCCCGATATCAAAACGCCAGGGGGGGTCGACTGAGCACGCATCCATCGCACCAAAGTCTCGGTGAACCCGGCGCGACTCGCCACCATTTCAGCCTTATAACTATCACTCCATCTTCGACCTGCCAAAGACGCACCCGCGAGATTAACAACGACATCAACTGGAGAGCGCACTGCGTCTAATGACTGTACAAATGACACACCGGCTCGTACGGGCTGCTCCGAGCGCGTTAACACTGTCACGGAAAACCCGTTTTTCAAAAGCTCAGGCACCAGTGCCGAACCTATGAATCCAGTGCCCCCTGTTACCAGTATGTGCATAGCTTTTTCTCCAAAGTCTCGTGTTAGTGGCTGGCACTCACCACACTCAACCAGCGTAGGTTTATCCACGTATACGTGTCATGGATAAAATAACGTCACAACTCGCTGAGTTTTTTTCGCGGTACTCCAACTGGTTAGTGCTAACCGGTGCGGGCATTAGCGCCGACTCCGGCATACCCACCTACCGTGATAACAGTGGCACATGGCTCCGCAATCGACCCATACAACATCAAGAGTTCGTCCAACAGCGCGAATCTAGGCAACGCTACTGGGGACGCTCAATGATCGGCTGGCCCAACGTCAGGGACGCACGCTGTAATGCCAACCACAGTGCACTGGTAGATTTTGAACGATCCGGCCGATCGACCTTGGTGATTACTCAAAATGTTGATCGATTGCATCAAGCGGCTGGCAGCCAAAACGTTATCGACCTTCACGGCCGCCTTGATCGCGTCGTTTGCTTAGACTGCGGGGCGGGCTACGAGCGCGATCGTGTTCAACAGGAACTTGAGAAACTAAACCCCCAACACCGTGGCTTCGAGGCAATGGCCCGCCCCGACGGCGATGCTGATTTGTCCGCCGAACAGGTCCGTGATGTCAATATCTGGGACTGCGAAGTTTGTGGGGGCATGCTTAAGCCCGATGTTGTGTTTTTCGGAGGCACGATTCCAAGAGAACGTGTGACCCGCTGCCAGGAAGCTCTCACCGCAGCAGACGGCCTGCTAGTTATAGGCAGCTCTCTACAAGTTTTTTCGGGCTTCCGGTTTTGTCGGCAGGCCGTCGAACAGCGCAAGCCTCTCGTTATACTCAACGAAGGCACAACTCGCGCTGATGAAATGGCCACCCTCAAAATAAACGCTCACGCCCTTTCCCTATTTCGAGAAGTCACTTCATCCCTAGCGCCTCGCATGCAAAGTCGACCTCCCCAAGGAATTAACCATGGCTAATGCTTCACTGTACTGGTATAGACACGACCTTCGTCTTGCCGACCTACCCGGCTTAATCGCCGCTGCCAAGGCGGGAACGGTGATTCCTGTTTTCGTTTGGGATGAAGCCCTAGGCGGCGATTGGAGTCTGGGGGGAGCAAGCCAATGGTGGCTGCATCACAGCCTCCAGTCGTTGGCCGAAGACCTAAACGAGCTTGGCAGCCGGCTAATATTACGTCGTGGGGAGACAAGCCAGGTTATAGCGAAGCTTCTTGAGGAAACAGGGGCGCAGAATGTCTTCGCCAGTCGTCAATACCAACCATGGGCGGCCGACACTGAAAAAGCAGTCAAAGCGGTAACCGAGTCAGCCGGTGGGGACTTTAAGCGATACCCCGGCACCCTACTATTCGAGCCAGAAAATATAAGAACCGGTGGCGGCACGCCCTTCAAAGTTTTTACCCCTTTTTGGCGGGCCGCACTAAAACAGCCCGCGCCACCGCAACCTCAACCCGTTCCTTTGCTTACTAGCCCCGATGAATGGCCTCAATCAGATGCACTTAACAGTTGGCAACTGTGCCCCAAAACACCCAACTGGGCTCAAGGGTGGGAAGAACTTTGGAGCCCCGGAGAAGCGGGTGCAAGCCGTGCCCTGCGTACCTTTTTAGACAGCCATGTAGACAGTTACGGCGATGGTCGAGACTTTCCGGCCCAACCCAATACATCGCGGCTATCTCCCTATCTAAAGTTTGGAGAAATTTCTCCGCGCCAGATTTGGTGGACGGCTCAAAATACAAAACAAAGCAACCCTGACGAAGGGAGTTCAATCGACAAATTTTTATCCGAAATTGGCTGGCGCGAATTCTGTAATCATCTGGTAGCGCAGTTTCCGGCGATGCCAGATAAAGCATGGAACCCGAAGTTTGAGTATTTTCCCTGGCAGAGCCATCAAAGGAACCTCAGCGCGTGGCAACAAGGCAACACCGGCTACCCTATTATTGACGCCGGCATGCGCGAGCTATGGCAAACAGGCTTTATGCATAACCGTGTCCGCATGGTAGTGGCATCATTTCTAACCAAACACTTACTCATGCATTGGCGCGTCGGTGAGCAATGGTTTTGGGACTGTTTGCTCGATGCCGACCTTGCAAGCAACGCCTGCAGCTGGCAATGGGTCGGTGGCTCAGGCGCAGACGCGTCACCGTACTTTCGAATTTTTAATCCCATTGCTCAAGGAGAAAAATTTGATAAAGCCGGTATGTACACCCGTCGCTGGGTCCCTGAGCTAGCCGAACTGCCTGACAAATACTTGTACAAGCCTTGGGAGGCACCTGAACTGACCCTAAAGGCCGCAGGCGTAGAGCTAGGCACCACGTATCCGACTCCGATCGTTGACCATCGTACCGCTAGGGAAAGCGCCCTCGAAGCTTATGCGACATTGAAAAATATCGACGCAGCTTAATCGCTCTGCTCGCTTTCATCGTCAATGATAGCAACGGCGCGGGTCCAGCCTGCAGAGCCACCTCGCACCTTGTGTGGAAAACAGCTGACTGTAAATCCTCGGGTGGGCAAGGCCTCTAAGTTATGAAGCTTTTCGAGGTGGCAATAGCCCACATCACGGCCGGCTTTATGGCCTTCCCAAATAATACTGGCGTCTTTGTCATCAGCATATCGCTCAGCCGTATAACTAAACGGTGCATCCCAACTCCAGGCATCTGTGCCGGTAACGCGAATACCACGGTCCAGCAAATACATGGTCGCTTCATAACCCATACCGCACCCTTTACTAACATAATCGGGCTGCCCATAAGCCTCACCAGCGGCCGTATTAATTAGCACAATCTCCAGGGGCTTAAGGGTGTGGTCGATACGCGCAAGCTCGGCTTCCACGTCTGCCGCAGTCACGACATAACCATCGGCCTTGTCACGAAAATCCAGTTTCACGCCAGATTGAAAGCACCACTCAAGTGGCACCTCATCGATGGTAATGGCACGCTCGGGGTTACCATCCTTGCCATTCATTGTGCTGTGGTAATGATAAGGCGCATCCAAGTGCGTACCGTTGTGAGTGCACAGTTGAACAAACTCAACTGCCCAGCCCTCGGAATCAGGTAATTCATGACTTTCCAAGCCGTCAAAAAATAGCTTCACCTGCTCAGCACCCGCATCGTGCGTCACATACTCGATCTTTGGCTGCATCATCGGGGGGTCACTGATAACGTCGTTCTCAAGATATATTGAAAGATCAATGAAGCGTCGCATGGCTAAGTCTCGTATAGTTCGGTTTATCAGAGATTAACTGCTGTTAGGCATTTCGGCGAGTAGATTCATGGCTGTTAAAACAGGTCTTATCCTAGCGGGCGGTGGTGCCCGTGCCGCCTATCAGGTGGGCGTGCTGCGCGGCGTCGCGGCTTTACTGCCACCGGATATCCAGCAGCCCTTCCCCATCATCACGGGGACATCAGCCGGGGCTATAAATGCATTAGGGCTGGCGGGCAGATCCGGTTCTTTTCGCAGTAGAACAAGAGCCCTAGCCGCTGTTTGGGCTTCCTTGGACAGCGATGCCGTATACCGAACCGACGCACGAGGTGTTATTCGTAATGCCATTCGTATGCTTTGGGCTTTATTGCGTAGCACGCACGCAAGTAGGAAACCCTTAGCGTTGCTCGACAACAGTCCCTTGAGGCAGCTGCTTAACGACATCGTCGAATTTGAGCGCGTAGACAAGGCATTGGCCAAGGGGGAGCTCGAGGGCCTTGGTATCACGGCCATGAACTATACCAACGGGCATTCCACCACGTTTTATCAAGCCCAGGCTCACATAGCGCCTTGGGCCCGCGCTCACCGTCGCAGTGTCCCCTGTAAACTAAATGTCGACCATCTGCTGGCATCCTCAGCCTTACCAACGCTATTTCCGGCCGTACAACTCGATAAACACTTTTTTGGTGACGGTGCCCTACGACAATCTCGACCACTAAGCCCAGCTATCCGACTAGGGGCCGAACGCCTCTTCATTATTGGCGTCAGTGAGAGCGGTGATGATTTTGAAAAAGACCCACACCCCGAGGTTGCGCCAACAATTCCTCAAGTATTGGGGCAGATGCTAAATTCCGTGTTTTTAGATTCGATACAAACCGATCTCGAGTCTCTGCAAAGGATTAACGCGCTCGTCGAGCCACTTAGCTCAAAACAACTGCAAAAGACTGGGCTAGAAGCTATGCGGGTGATTGATACGCTCGTGATCTCACCTTCTCGCTCTCTCAGCGAGCTGGCTCGAGAACATATCAGCGAACTGCCTCGCTCTATGCGCTGGTTCCTTCAGAAAACCGGATCGATCAAAACCACAGGGTCAGGAGGCGCCCTATCCTACATTTTGTTCGAACCCGGATACTGCCAGCGGCTCATGCAATTGGGATACGACGACACCATGGCTCAGGCAGAGGCTGTTCGAGCATTTTTCAACGTCGCGCCCCCCGTAACAGAGCAGCATAAAACCACTCAGACCCACCGTAGGAGTATTATGAGCAGCCACAGCGGCCTAACTCAGCGCTGGCTACAGCTGATTGGCAGAAGGCGTACAAAGGTTTAGAGTCACGTCTCCAAAAAGCCTTTTCGGGACAAACAATGCGCTCAATTTTTGCGATTATTTTGTCAGTCTTTACAACGACTGTTTCTGCCTCACCCTTCCCCTCGACCTATCAGCCATTACCCTCGTCTCCGACGCTAATTACTAATGCGACCATTTTGACCGGAGATGGTCGACGCCTTGACGAAGCGGATATGTATATCTCTGACGGGAAGGTTATTTGGGTGGGTGAAGGCGCTGTGCCAACCGAGGGCGTTACTACGATTGATGCCTCGGGAAAATGGCTAACACCGGGCATTATTGATGTGCATTCGCATCTGGGTGTTTATCCTAGCCCGGGAGTTTCTGCCCATTCAGATGGCAATGAGGCTACCGCCCCAGTCACCGCCGAGGTGTGGGCAGAGCACAGCGTGTGGCCACAAGACCCCGGATTTTCTAGGGCTATGGCAGGAGGCATTACTACGCTGCAAATATTGCCAGGGTCTGCAAATCTATTTGGCGGCCGCAGCGTTACTTTAAAAAATATCCCCCAGAACACCTATCAAGGCATGAAATTTCCGGGAGCGCCTTACGGTTTAAAAATGGCCTGCGGTGAAAATCCCAAGCGCGTTTATGGGGGCAGAAATCAAGCTCCCTCCACTCGCATGGGAAATGTCGCAGCCTATCGCGCCTCTTGGATCCGCGCTCAGCGTTACATTCGAGATTGGCAACAGTATGAACAAAAGATGGCAAAGCAAACGTCAGGCGCCGAGACCGACAGTAACAGCGCCCTCGCGGCAGCACTCATAAAGCCCCCAAAGCGAGACCTCGAGCTCGAAACCCTTGCGGGCGTTTTAAAAGGTGAGATTTTGGTACATATGCATTGTTATAGAGCCGATGAAATGATGACCATCCTCGATATGGCCGACGAATTTGGCTACCAATTAGGCACCTTTCACCACGGTGTCGAGGCCTACAAAATTGCGGATGAGCTCGCCAAGAATAACGTTTGCGGCGCTCTCTGGGCAGACTGGTGGGGGTTCAAGATGGAAGCCTACGACGGCATTCAGGAAAATATCGCCATTGTCGATAGACCCGAGAATAGCTGCGCTATTGTTCACTCAGATTCAGAAGAAGGTATACAGCGCCTTAATCAGGAGGCCGCCAAAGCCATGAGCAAGGGCCAAGCTGCTGGCTTGGACATACCACCGGAGCGAGCCATACGTTGGATCACCTCAAACGCGGCCAAGTCTCTAGGCATCGCAGAACAAACCGGCACCCTCGCTCCAGGCAAAATGGCTGATGTTGTGATCTGGAATCAGAATCCCTTCAGCGTTTATGCCAAAGCCGAACAGGTATTTATTGACGGCGCCATGGTATTCGATCGCAATGACCAGACGCTGCAACCGGTCTCGGATTTTGAACTAGGACAACTGCTGGAGGCAGCACCATGAAGCGCCAGTTTTTTACTTTACTACTGACCCTCGCTTGCCCAATCGCCTTTGCACAAGATCTTCTTATTACAGGGGCAAATCTACATACCCAAAGCGCCGCGGGGATAATTGAAAATACCGATATTCTGATCAAAGACGGTCACATTGAAAGAATTGCACCAAGAATCCCTACTAACAAAATGATCAGAGTCATTGATGCTGGCGGCCGACCTGTGACACCGGCTTTGTTCGCAGGGGTTACCGTATCGGGTCTAAGCGAGGTAGACGCCGTGAGTGAGGCCGTGGACAGTAGCTATCGCGAGCTGTACACCGAATTGATGCATCCTGAGTTTGACGTTCGTATGGTCTACAACCCCCACTCTAGTGTCATACCAATCACACGTATCGAGGGCTTTGGTTTTACACTATTAGCCGCACGGGGAGGCGATAAGACACTGAGTGGACAAGGTGGCTTGGTGCGATTTGATGGCGGTTACTCAAGTTTCGAAGGTAAGCCCGTGATATACATTCAAACCTCAGGTCGATCCGCAGGCTCCGTAGGAGGATCTAGAGTGGCACATTGGATGCTACTCAATCAGGTCTTTGACGAGGCTATGACCGATGAGGAGCTAACTCTCATAACTCCTCAGGGCGCAACGGCTTTAAAAACAGCCACGGACGAAGGCATATTTTTATTTAACGCCGACCGAGCGGCTGACATTATGCGGGTGCTCGCTTTCGCTGAGGAGAGAGAGTTATCAGCCGTTATTCATGGAGGCAGTGAGGCTTGGATGGTCGCAGAATCACTCGCGGCAGCAAACGTGGCCGTGATCCTGAATCCGTTGAAAAATCTGCCAGAAAACTTTGAGTCTTTAGGCGCCCGACTCGATAACGCCGCCATCTTGCACAAAGCCAATGTACGAGTGATTTTCAGTAGCGGCGAGACCCACAACGCCCGCAAGGTCCGCCAACTGGCAGGTAATGCCGCAGCTAACGGGCTACCCCACAGCGCGGCCCTTGCGGCCATCAGTTCAACACCCGCAGCGGTTTTTGGCGGAGAGCCTCGCAGTCTTAGTCAAGGCGCTCGAGCAGACTTGGTTATCTGGAGCGGTGACCCCCTCGAGGTCACTACGCAAGCTGAGCACGTTATTCTGAGTGGAGTGCCTGACACAATGGTGAGTCGGCAAACGCTACTCCGCGATCGTTATCTTGATGAGGCCACCGACATGCCCCGAGCCTATACAAAGCCCTAGTGGAAGCTCACTCCCAAGGGCTTAACTCAACAGGCCAGGGTGGGCTCAGGCCGCGTTGAACTTCGGGTCAGGGGCAGAAGGTGTGGCACTTTAATCGTATCGATATAGCTGTCACACAGCCTGTTAGCCGTCCGGAGCCAATAGGCGCCGGCATTTCGGTCTTACCGCTGCAAGGCCTCGATCAACGTTGTAGTTGAAAAGCCCTCCACAAAACTCAGCACCTCTACTTGCCCGCCGTTCGCCAGAACGGCATCGGCCCCAGCAATCTCCTCTGGCCGATAATCCCCGCCCTTCACCAATACATCTGGGGCGATGGCAGTAATTAAGTCTGCTGGGGTCTCACTCGAAAACGAAACCACCCAATCGACGCATCGCAAGGCCGCAAGTAGCTCCATCCGCGCCTCCAAGGGGTTCACAGGACGCGTCGGTCCCTTCAGAGCTGCCACAGAGGCGTCGTCATTTACCGCGACTATCAGTCGATGTCCCAGGGCTCGAGCCCGACTTAAATAATCAATATGGCCACGGTGGAGGATATCAAAGCAGCCATTGGTCATAATCACTTTCTCACCTGAGGCCTTGGCCGTAGCAACCTTCGACACCAACTCTTCCTCACTGAAAATACGATTTTTAGACAAAAACGGGGAAAGAGAATCTGCTGATAGCCCCGCAATAATTTCATCACGAGATACCGTTGCAGTGCCTAATTTACCGACCACCAAACCCGCCGCCACGTTAGCGAGCCGAGTACTACTCTCTAAACTCTCACCTGAAGAAAGTGCGGCTGCAAGCACCGCAATCACGGTGTCCCCCGCGCCCGTTACATCGAAAACTTCTCTCGCCTTCGCCGGCAAGTGTAATGGTGCCCGCCCACTCTGCAGTAAGGTCATACCGCGCTCGCTGCGGGTAATTAACAGGGCCTCCAACATCAAGTCGTCAAGCAGCGCTGTACCACGATCAATTATTTCAGTTTCAGTTGCACAGTGCCCCACAGCCGCTTCAAATTCGGCCAAATTAGGCGTTAGCAGCGTTGCACCGCGGTAGCGAGCCAGGTCACTACCTTTGGGATCTATTAAAATTTTCTTACCCTGAGATTTAGCTCGCTCAATTAAACCCTGAACCTGGGCCAAGGTACCCTTGGCGTAATCACTGAAGATTATCGTGTCTACAGCGTCCATCTGAGCTTTAACCAACGCGCTAAACAGATCATCGGCATAAGGCGCCATCGAAGATTCAAAATCCATGCGCAATAGCTGCTGGTTCCGACTCATGACCCGCAATTTCACAATGGTTTCAGGGGCTGATGGGCACACCGCCCAGGTCACACCCGCCGCCTCGATAACATTGCGCAAGAGATTTGCGGCTTCATCTTCACCGCAAAGTCCACTAAGAGTCGCCTGTCCGCCGAGTGCAGCAATATTAACCGCTACGTTACCTGCTCCTCCGGCCCGGCAGGAATTGTCGTTAACCCGTACGACAGGAACGGGAGCTTCTGGGCTAACCCGGTCAGTGCCACCGGTCCAAAAGCGATCAAGCATGACGTCGCCCACAACCAACACTGAAGCCGCACTAAACTCAGGACACATAGTCATTGCAATAAGAACCTTGGCTAAACCATAAACTAGGAGTGTAACCCGAGCTGGCTGTGCAATTCGCGTAGCGACCTGTATTACTCATCATTGGGTCAATGCTCTTTGACGATCTGTGCATCATTTATCGCCGTCAAATACTCTACGACCTCAGGCAGGCCAGTGACAGCGGTTACTCCATCATGATCAGCCGTCTTATCGACGCGAAACAGGTGGCCAATGCCTGCGCCCTGACCAGCTTCAATATCTGAGAGCTTGTCTCCCACCAAAGCACAAACTTTAGGCTCCAGCTGCCAATCGTTGATGCCTCTTATAATCATGCCGGGCCGCGGCTTGCGGCAATCACAATCTCTTTTGTAACCACCAAGAGCCTCTGTGGGATGGTGTGGACAATGATAGATCGCGGTAAGTGCGATGTTGTGATCTGCCAAAAAATCGATCAACTGCGTGCTCAGCGCAGCAAATTCGCCTTCGGTGTAATAACCACGACCAATGCCCGATTGATTAGTCACAATAATCAGCCGATAGCCTAGCGCTTGTAACTGGGCCATGGCCGTAACCACCCCAGGCAAGAACTCAAATTGAGACCACTGTGAAACATATCCTCGATCGCTGTTTATCACGCCGTCGCGGTCGAGGAAGACTGCCTTATGATTTTTTGATCCGGCCACCCGGTTACACCAACTCCAACCCGCGCTCGATACCATCACACAACAGATGGCCGATAACGATATGGCACTCTTGAATATGTGCAGTCACCTCGGAGGGTACCACCAGCGCAAGATCGACCAACGGCGCCAAGACACCGCCGCCTTTACCCGTTAATGCCATCGTATGCATTCCGAGTGCCGTCGCTGCCCGGCTGGCCTCAGTGATACTCTCAGAGTTTCCCGATGTGGAGATACTCAAAAGTACATCTCCGGCACGACCAAGCCCCTCAACTTGACGCGAAAATACAGCGTCATAACCGTAGTCGTTTGCAATTGCCGTGAGGGCTGACGTATCTGTGGTCAAAGCCACAGCCGGCAATGCGCGGCGATCACCCACAAAGCGTCCGATCAGCTCCGCAGCAATATGCTGCGCATCTGCCGCCGATCCGCCGTTACCGCAGATCATAATTTTGTTGCCCTCTCCCAAGCGCTGAATACAAAGCTCAATCATTGAGGTAATTGTCGCCACCTCGGCTGACAATGCCTCAATGACAGACGTGTGTTCACGAAGATAATGTTGTATTCGCTGGCTCAAAGTAACCTCGGCTTCGGTTTTCCAGTGTTGCCTGTGCTGCCAATGCTTCAGTAACAGCAGTAGGAATGCTCACAGGGCATCCCATGATAACAGCGAGACCGATTAGATGTGGATGCCTTATGAGGCCTCTTTTATAGCGGCCCCTTTATTTGTAATAAGCAGCACCTGGGTAGAGTTTAGATCTGCGATGCCAGCAGTGCCAAACCGTTTAAACAAAGGCCTCGCAGAAGCCACCCGCCGCAATCGCTTTGCTTTAGCCTGTAGGTTAGATGAGTTTCGGCGCGCCTTCCTCGCCAAAAAAGCTCAACCGAAAACGCACCCGCCTTATGTTCAGCGTCGTTAATCGCGCTATTTTGAAACTACGATAGCGCCACCTTTCATCACAAAATCGGGCGATTCAAGGCTGGTAATATCCGCGAAGGGATCGCGTCGAACGGCGACTAGATCCGCATAATAATCCGGCGCTATTTGCCCGAGCTCATCTTCCATCCGCAACAGCGTTGCCGCATTAATTGTTGCGGCACGTAACGCCTCAATCACTGGCATACCCACCTCAACCATAAAGCGAAACTCACGACCGTTCTTGCCATGAGGTGAAACGCCGGCATCGGTACCGAAAGCGATCGGCACCCCCTGTCGCCAGGCTTCTGCAAATGTGCTCTGAATTTGAGGGCCTACAGCAGCGGCCTTAGGCCTCACCACGGCCGGCAGCTTCCCATCTTGCTCTGACAGATCTGCGACCCATTTACCCGCAGAAATGGTGGGCACATACCAAGTATTGTGGGCCTTCATCAGAGCCATGGCTTCTCCATCCATGTAAGTGCCATGCTCGACAGAATGCACACCCGCTCTGATAGCGCGCTTCATGCCTTCAGCACCGTGAGCGTGCACGGCAACAACAAAACCATAGTCGTCGGCAGCGGCAACGACAGCCTCGAGCTCTTCACTCGTGAACTGCGGGTTATCGCCGCTTTTAGCCAATGACAGCACTCCGCCGGTGACCGTCAGCTTCACCACATCGCTCCCGTCCTTGTACCGCTGTCGTACCGCCTTATAAGCCTCACTGGGGCCATTAATTACACCCTCCTTCGGCCCAGGATCGCCCCGAAGGTCTTCTCGCAGGCCATTGGTTGGATCGGCATGTCCCCCTGTCGTTGCAATAGATTTACCTGCTGCAAAGATACGGGGCCCCGACACAACACCTTTATTAATAGCGTCCCTAAGTGCAAATAGTGCGTCTTTATCTCTCGCACCCAGGTCTCGTACCGTCGTGAAACCAGCCTCAAGGGTTCTCCGGGCATAAACTGTGGCCCGTAGAGCGATATCGGCGGAGTTCATGTAAAACCCCTCGGAATAACTGCCCGGCGGATCAAGCTCCTGCCCCAAGTGCACGTGCATGTCCATAAATCCCGGCATCACGGTGGCATCGCGAAGATCTACGACTTCGAAACCCGCCTCCGTTACGTATCCAGGGATAACAGCAACAATACGATCGCCCTCGACCCGGATGGTTTGTTCCACGAGAACCTGACTGTTGGCGACATCAACCAATTGTCCCGCGTGAATCATCGTGCTGGCCTGTGCACTAGCACAGCACAATGCAACGACCACAAGGCCAAGCAGCCGTATTCCAACAGCCTTCATGGTTCTGTGTATTGAGTTGACGTTGTTGAGAGTTCTTATCATTGGTTAATTTCCCATTGCTGCGGGGGGCGTTTTATTAATGGGCTGAGTCAAAGTATCAGGCCTCTGTTCAAACCCAATAATAGCGGAGTAACCCGTGCTTTCTTCACGGTGAACCACACCCGCAGCCGCGTTAATTTTAGTACCGCGACCGCAAGTCACAGGACCATCCATTCCCTCCACGGTCAACATCAACTCGCCCTTGGTAACGTAAACAACAGCGTCAAAATCGTGCCAGTGAAAATCATTGGATTCCGCCGGTATATCGAGTGTCACCGCGTGCCAATTTTTAGCTTCAATCTGAGCAAAGGCCTCTGCCTCATCCGTAAAAGATTCAACGTTGTTCATCAGTCGCTCCTAATTATTGGTGACCGCGCCGTATTGCGCAGAGAGTCGTAAAATGTAAATGCGTCCTTGGTTAATATTAATCCTGACAGTCCAAAGTACAAAGCCTCAACCCACTAACGCACTACATGCCCTTTTTGTTAACGAGAAGCATGGGAGGTCAATTCAAAGCGCTACGCAACGAATCTGCGAGTTGAGTCTTTATATTTTGAACAATGGCCTCATTGTCCAAGTACGGATTCATCACCACCATTCTTACTACCGTCAGCTGATCGCTGTCGAGGACACCATCCCAACCAGCCACCGTACGGGTTACTAGCTGCCCATAATTTTCTACGGTTAGACCTGTTCGTGTTGCCGATAACTCAGAACTCTCTCGGAAGTGCGCAATAACGACGTCAGTTTTTCGATTGGCTTCCCTTAGAGAATCCCCCTCTGCTGCTATTGCAAAACACATAACATTCGTATCGCTTGAATCTAGCATGCGAATATTAGGAGAGACTCTGGAAATCACATCGTAGAGCATGTGCGTAATCGACAAGCTTTTATTCAGGAACCAGCCATGTCCATGGCTATCGAGTGGCATTATTTTTGCGCTCAGCCACACCGCACTAGGCCCTGTGGCGGCCCTTGACCCTTCTAACGTTGTGGACCAACTGGGAAACTTCGCATCGGCTATTTCCTCAAGGTAAGGCGCGTGGATGTTGGAAACGAGGTAAGCATTGGCATCAGGGACTAAAAAAGCCCCACAGGCATAAGGCACAAACCCAAGTTTATGGGGGTCTAAGGTCAAAGAACTGGCCCTAGGAAACGCGCACAATGCCGCCTCACTCGCTGCTGATAGCGAGCTGGCATCCCCTTTTAAAACGCTACAAAAATAACCCCCATAGGCGGCGTCAATATGATGCCAAATATGAAGGCCGCGATGCTCGCAAAGCTCATCAAGGAGATCAGCTACCTTATCCACTGGATCAATCATGCCCAACTCAGTTGTTCCAGCAACCGATACCACCATCATGATTGGGCGCCCGTCCACCTCGGCTCGCCCAATCTGGGCCTTGAGCGCATCAGGACTTAGCCTGCCTTTTTCATCGAGATCACAGGACCAAACGGCTTCACGGCCCAAACCAAATATATTGGCTGCCTTGGGCCAGGAATAATGCTTGTTTCCAGGCACCAATAACACGGGCTCGGGCCACTCTTCTTCGAAATGCTCACGCGCGAATCTAGACATCGCGAGAGCCCCCATGACCACACTGCTGTAAGGCAGGAGGTCAGGCTCTGAGAGGTCATGACATTTCATCTGCTCATGGTAAACAGACCAGCCACAATGCGCCCAATCAAACAGTGGGGCATTACTATGCCCATTAACTTTTAACCAAACACCTAAAGCTAACCAATGATCTAGCCTATAGCGCGCCCGCCATACCGCCTCAAAATTCGCGAGGGTTCCCCCGGATGTAAAATGCCCCCTTGCCGGCTTGGGATCGAGCCCCACCATATTTGCCAGAAGGTTTATGGCCTCAGTCTCAAGGGCAGAACCCACAACCGCAGCCTCTCTAGAGGCAAGGTTTGCGTTTTCAAACAACATCGCCATATGGCCCAACAGGGCCGGAATCGATACGTCTGACACCATGTGCCCTAAGTATCGTGGGCTGAAAGTAGGGATTTCCTCCCGTAATAAACCAAGCAACTCCTCCAAAGCCGATAAAACCGTCGCATGATCGCTATCATGAGCCGTGGTAGCTAACGGGTGCCATTCGGAATCGTTGGCAAACCGTTGCGATCTGCGTTGCATGGTCACCGAAAACAGGTGATCCCAGAGCGACGAAAAAATCCGACCCTGCTCGCCTTTAGGCCCTATAAATAACGTCGATTTGCTGCCATCCGTCATGGCGATCCATACCCTGAATTTTGATGTGAGAACCTAAACCATACCATTGATGAAGGCTTGGTAAGATGCGCAATAAAAGTACATTTACCCTTATCTGATGCGTTGACTGCGGCAAGAGAGGCAAAGCGCGCCCTTAAACCTAAATCTAAGTTTATTACGGCGCTAAAAACACGCCTATCGCTAATGATTAGCAGAGTGACACCAGTGCCCAGACAAGAGAAAAAGATGCGCGCGCTCGGTCATCAAAACGTGACCAATTTTCATTTAAGGGCTTTTAAACTAAAGCTTTTAGGAGTACTTTTAAACGCTTAACACACTCTACTGTAAGGATTTAACGATGAAATCAGCTACTGTCACTCGTGCTACCGCATGCGCATTTGCCGTACTCTTGCAAGCCTCCACAGTCTCTGCGGCTGATGCAGCAAGCGAACTGATGGCCGCATTAAAAACCTGCAAAGCAGATGCTAGCGTGATGAAAGCCGCTGACGCCATGATCAAAAAAAATAAAGGCAAGCCCTCAGATGACGCCGTGGACGACTTTATTGACGAATTAGAGAGCGACAAGCTGATTGACTGCATTGATGACAATCTCGACTGAAAGAAAACATTCAGATCGGCTGTAGTAATTGGCCTCGGCCTAAAAAAAGATAACATCGCTCGGTGCTAGGCGCGCGTGACGGAAGTAACATACGCGCCTATTATCCTGTGCTCCGTGATTGCGCTGCACAAACCCTTAAGGCTTATCAGCCAAATCTATCGTAAGACTCCATAACTAGTAGTTCCACTCTATAAGCAGCCCCACTTTGCAAACGAGTTGCTCAGGCTCGCCACATAACAGCAACTATGACGCACTACGCCCACGTGTTTCCGCAGCGCAAGACGGTATAACTCCATCTGTAGAGTACAATGTAACCCCTGCACTACTAACGAACCTGCGGGCCCTCAGGTGTTGCGCTGAAAAAGGAATGTTTGTTTCATGAATGTACTGTTAGCGGGCGGAACCGGCCTTGTAGGTCGAGCCTTCATCACACTAGCCAATGAGCACGCCATAAGCCTAACGACTGTAGGCCGCCGCGTGACCGGTAGCGCTTCTAATGAGTTGATCGTTGATTTTACCGCACTACCTGCCTTACCTGCTGCAGAAGTTGCCGTCTGCACACTCGGCACAACCATTGCTGATGCCGGTTCCAAGGCGGCGTTCAGGGCCATTGATTTCGATGCAGTGCTCGCCTTTGCCAGTGCGGCCAAGGAAGCGGGGGTAAGGCACTTTCTGATCGTCACGGCGATCGGAGCCGATGCCAGGGCCAGTGCTTTTTATGCCCGAATCAAGGGTGCAGTAGAGATCGAGCTAGCTGACTTGGGGTTCGCAAGACTGGATATTTTACAACCCGGCCTTTTACTGGGTGAACGCAAAGTTCGACGGCCCGTAGAACACCTGCTACAGCGGTTAGCGCCAGCAATAGCCCTTCTCACCCGAGGGCCATGGGACCGATATGCAAGCATCTCAGCAACGCGACTAGCCAGTGCGCTGTTAACCCTTTGCCATGAGAAATCTCCCGGTGTTTTTTACCACCAAAGCCCTGAGCTACAACATTTGGGCAATAAAGGTTAGTAGGCAGGCGTTTCGTAGTCGTTGGTCGTTGGTCGTTGGTCGTTGGTCGTTGGTCGTTGGTCGTTGGTCGTTGGTCGTTGGTCGTTGGTCGTTGGTCGTTGGTCGTTGGTCGTTGGTCGGCGCATCTTGCCATCCGTACCCGCGGCGCAGCTGATAAATATCTCACGTAAACTTACGCCGTGTGATCAGATCTTCCCTCTGAATAAGACCATCGCTGGCCCCAGCTCCCTGCAGCTCAGCAACCTGAAAACGCCTTTTTAAAACTATGAAGCGTCAGTTAAGTAATAAGTAGCTCTAAAGGGCATAATGAGTGGGCAAATCCACCATCAATTTCTCTCCGCCTTGGAGTTTCAATATGCAGCGCAACATTCTGCGACCCATAATGATTAGACTCTTTCTAACATTGAGCTTATGGCTAACCCTTAGTGCCAATGTCAGCGGCGCTGAAATTGAAACCCCTCAGGTGTTTCTTCGAGGCATTGATTACAATATCACTGTCACAGGAGACGACGCTAATACCGCAGTGCTGATTACTGCGCTTAATACCTACCACGCAGAACCTGACGGTGATGGCTGGGCATTTCGAAATGTGCGGTCCGACGATGGGCGCGCCTTAGAGCTCACACTGCAGAGTAACAATCAAGCAACCAGCGAAACCATACCCGTTATAGCGGCTTGGATCTCAGTACTCCCGCCGATACTGGCCATAGCGATAGCCCTCCTTATCCGCAGCGTGCTCCCCGCGCTAATGCTGGGCCTTTGGTTAGGAGCGTGGGCGTTGCAAGGCATGTCACTCAAAGGCTTGTTCCTCGGCCTGTTTACTAGCTTTGAGGTTTATGTCGCCAATGCAGTAGTTAATCGTGATCACGTTACCATCATGCTTTTTACTTTTATGATCGCGGGCATGGTGGGTATCGTGTCTCGCAATGGTGGCATGCGCGGAATTGTCGAACTCATTATTAAAGGTGCAAGCAGTGCCAAGAGAGGCCAGCTGGCGGTCTGGTCGCTTGGCCTTGTTATTTTCTTTGATGATTACTCCAACACGTTAGTCGTTGGTAACTCGAGCCGATCCATCACCGACCGCCTCCGGATATCCCGGGAAAAACTTGCCTACATTGTAGACTCAACAGCAGCACCTATTGCTACCATTGCATTGGTCACTACCTGGATTGGCTATCAGGTCAGTCTTATCGGCGACGCCATTGCAAAAATCGATGGTCTCACAATGAGCGCCTACAGCCTCTTCTTAAACTCTATTCTCTATAGCTTTTATCCTTTTATGGCTATGTTTTTAGTGGTGCTCATCATTACCACCGGACGCGAATTTGGCCCAATGTTAAAAGCCGAGCGTCGTGCACGAACTACCGGAGTTACGGCGCCACCCATTAAATCAACGGTCGGAGCAGACGATGAAGCCGCCTTGGCCATGAAGCCAGGATTGCCGCCTCGAGCTATTAACGCCTTGCTACCTGTGGCTGTTATGGCATGCAGCATTCTTGCAGGTCTCTACATCACCGGAGAAGGTGATACCGTAAGCGATATCGTCGGTACTGCAGATTCGTACAGAGCGTTGATGTGGGCGTCACTGTTATCGGCTTTCACCGCAGTAGTTATGAGTAGTTTGCAACGACTGCTATCGCTGGAAGAAATTGTTGACGCTTGGATTTCTGGTGCTCGATTTACGTTCGTCGCCATGATTATCTTAGTGCTTGCCTGGTCTATGTCTGAAATCAGCAGCGAGCTACACACAGCAGACTTTTTGATCGCAAGCCTAGGAGATAATCTACCGGTTACAATGCTGCCGGCTACAGTTTTCGTGCTTGCCGCATTTACTGCGTTTTCTACCGGCAGTAGCTGGGGCGCTATGGGTATTTTACTCCCACTTGTGATGCCCCTAGCCTGGGCGGTCATGGGCGCCAATGGACAAGCTGACCCAGAACATTATTACCTTCTCTATTCGTCAGTATCTGGCGTCCTGGCAGGCGCTGTGTGGGGGGACCACTGCTCCCCCATATCGGACACGACCGTCATGTCATCGCTGTCCGCAGGGTGCGATCATATAGAGCACGTGCGCACACAATTACCCTATGCCCTGCTAGCGGGCGGAGCTGCTTTGCTAGTAGGGACGGTACCCACAAGCTTTGGATTGCCGTGGTGGGCCGGAATGCTTGGTGCCGCAGCGGTTACCGCGATTAGCCTACGTATTTTGGGGGAAAAGGTCGAAAACTATTACGCTGATTAGAGCAAGTTTTCAAAGACGTTATATCAGCAAAGCGTTTAGCGACCTAGGCTTGAGCTGCCGGGTAACACGCATAGGAACTCAGACATATGCGAATACCGGATACGGAAAATCAGAGGTGATAATGACTTTACGATGGGCCTGAGAGACCCTGAACGTAGACTTGGGTGTAGGCATAAAATACGGATCAACCCATGGGCCAGCGAGTCATTCGAATAGCCTCTACAGGCCCCATAAAATTACAATTTTGTTTATCATCCAAGACTCTTATACTCCGCTACTCCAGCCACCTCAGCACAAGCAGGCACCATTAATATTATGAATACCTGGACCTTCAAATCGGTAAAAGGCGCACGGTGGCACAGCAGCGCCCTACTCTACGCACTAACCGCTTATGCGGCGGGCTGGTGGTTACTGTTTGAAGGCGGCGGGATCGGATTTGTACCCGGCGTGTTGCTTCTGGGCCACGGAATGATAATCGCGGCTTACTTTGTTCACGAGTGCGCGCACAATACGGTTTTTACTACCAACAAACATAATGGGCAGCTGGCTAATCTGTTGGGCTGGATTTGTGGGTCTTGTTACGGCACCTTCAAAGATATCCGAACGAAGCACCTACGGCACCATGTCGAAAACGACGATGTTATGTGGTTCGATTACGAGGCGTTTTTTCGACAACACCCGCGGGTTTATAAACTCACCACCTTTCTCGAGTGGTTCTACATTCCGGCCCACGACATTCTTATGCACAGCATCATGGTATTCACCGCTTTTATTATTCCTGAGCGTCGTAACCAGCTGACGCGCAATGTGGTGATTATTTGTATTCGTGGCACGCTATTAGCCGCTGTAGCCATGCTCAACCCCTTTGCCCTACTGGGCTACATGATTGCTTATATGATCATGATTATTGTGCTGCGGTTTGTGGACGGTCTAGAACACGACTACCCCTATAACACCAACCTATTTGGCGGCCCAATTTCTGAGCACAAAGGCGACCTCGCCTGGGAACAAGCTCATACGTTTAGCCCTATCTTGTCCTGGCGTTACGAGTGTGTGAACTGGCTCATACTGAATTTTGGCTATCACAATGCCCACCACGCCAAGCCCACCGCGCCCTGGTATGAATTGCCCACGCTTCATCGAGAATTATTTGGCGAAGACCCACAAACCGTTATCCGACTATGGCCACAGCTTCTGATGTACCACCGATATCGAACCTACCGGATTTTTCACGACGCACCAGGCGTTCGGTCGGTAAGTGGACCCGCTTTTCTCAAAGCGGCCCAATCAGCACAACTCACAGGTGGCAATGCGGCTTCCTTTTTAACGGCGTTTTAGACTGTGCCCCAACAGCTTGAAATATACCAATCCCTCTGGGCTATGGAGCAACGCATTCCCGGCCAAGCCGAGGGCACACCAGAGACCCACCTTAAGACCATTGCCAGCGCGGGGTACCATGGTGCCTGCGTAGACCCGAATGTCGCGGAAATTCCCGAGAGTTTGGCCCTAGCACCTTACTTTGAAGATCTGGGTCTCAAATGTATGGTCAATGCCTTCCCCCACAGCGAAGACAGCTTAGAGCCCCTACTGGACATGGCAGCCACCCTCAAGGCCACACAGCTCAATATTATTGCTCAAGTCATGCCACGATCTCCCGAGGCCGCTGTACCCATTGTGGAGCGCTGGCTCGACCTAGCCAAGCAATACCCGTTTCCAGTGCTCATGGAGACCCACCGGAACAGTACGTTAAATGACTTATTTTATACCCTGGACGTTCTCGAAAAAGTACCGCAGTTGCGCCTATGCGCTGACCTCTCCCATTTCGTTGTTGATAGAGAGTTATCGCTGCCTCTTAGCGCCATTGATCATCAATATTTTAATGACATTATCCACCGCTCCGATTCTTTTCAGGGCAGAATCTCCAGTAACCAACAAGTTCAAATTGCGATTGAATTCGAGCAGCATGCCCCTTGGGTCACTCAATATTTAACATGGTGGGAAGACGGTTTCCGCGCTTGGTCTGAACGCAGCGAGGCCAATGACACCCTGCGATTTCTTGTAGAGCTGGGCCCACCCCCCTATGCCATTACCAACGAACACCAGCGGGAATTATCTGATCGATGGGCCGAAGGCCTGCTTATTAGGGAATGGGTACAATCTTTGTGGCTCAAAGCCACCGCAAGCTAATACTCAAACACCGCTTGGTACCTGCGCATAATCCTGATGCCTAAGTCCTATGCACTTTTCGCCAACTGAACCACTGAACTTAGTTGCAATGGAGCAAATGGGGCTTGGCAATCAAATAAAAATAAAGAGCCGGCTGGTTCAATGTTTTCCGATCAACGCTAACATTTAATCCGCGTCATGCCGGGGTCAAACATAGGACGTAGGGACGCATCCGCTGCATACAACGTGCCGGCGATATCGATCTCCCAGCGATCTTCCAAAACATGCTGGGATGTTATGGGCTCGACTGACTCAATAAAACCCAAACCCACAGCGGCCCCAAGACTAAAACCATAGGCTCCGGCCCGCATGTAACCTGCCACCTCACCATTGCGGTATATCGCTTCCGCGTGGTGCAGCAGTGGATCTGGGCTTCTCAGTTTAAATTGCAGCAGCCGCCGAGTCGGCGTACCCGCCAATTTCAGCTCTGCCAGTGCGTCTCGCCCAATAAAACCATCAGCTTTATCAAGCTTTACTGCGAAGCCCAAGCCTGCCTCCAGAGGTGTATCCATATTATCGATATCGTGACCATAATCACGATAGCCTTTCTCCAATCTCAGGCTATTGAGGGCTTGCAGGCCAGCATGTTTGAGACCGTGATTACGCCCCTCTTCCACAATGCGGTCATAAACTTGTACCGCATGCTCGGTTGGTATGTACAACTCCCAACCCAACTCACCGACATAAGTAACGCGGATAGCCCAAACAAGGGCATACCCCAAGTCAATCTGCTGTGCGTGCAAATACGGAAACGCTTCATCGGTAACATCGGCTGTGGTCAGAGCCGCAAGAAGGGCTCTAGCGTTGGGGCCGTGAAGATTCAACTGCGCATAGGCGGAGGTCACGTCTGTGACAAAGACGTGCTGCTCATCAGAAATGTGTCGATGCATCCACATATCAACATGACCGTGGGCAGTGTCCGAGCAAATCACCATAAAGCGCTCAGTGGACAGTCGAGTTACCGTGAGATCGGCCTCAATGCCCCCGGCACCATTAGCCCACTGGGTATACACAATGCGCCCCGGGGGCACCGCAATGTCGTTACAGCATAGCTGGCCTAAAGCACGCTCTGCGTCGCGACCCTGAACGAGAAATTTGCCCATAAAGGACATATCCATCAGCGCCACCGTTTCACGACACGCTCGATGTTCGGCCTCGTGATAGGGAAACCAGTTTTGGCGCCCCCAGCTGTAACGCTCTACCTCTGCTGCCTTATCAACAGGTGCATACCAGTCGGCGATCTCCCAACTCGAACTCTCAATGAAATGCGCTCCAGCCTGCTGCAATCGCTCGTGCAAGACTGAACGCTTAACGTTCCTCGCAGTTTTCATGCCCAAATTGGGATAATGGGGCTCGTACATCTTACCCAACACTTCAACGAGTCGGTCGCCCAGATACTGTTGATTAGCCTGACAGGGATGAAACCGGTTGACGTTGATACCCGTCACGTCGACATCAGGTTGTCCATTCACTATCCAGTGCGCCAAAATTCGCCCAATACCGCCACCCGATAATATCCCCAGCGAATTCATCCCGCAGGCGACAAAGTAGTTGCGCAGCTCAGGAGCCTCCCCGACCAGCGGCGCGAGGTCTGGAGTGAAACTTTCAGGCCCGCAAAAAAACTTCCGTATGCCGAGGTCTTTTGCCTCGGGTATGCGCTCGTAAGCGCTCTCTAAAAATGGAATCATGCGCTCCCAATCGGGCTCAATCTCCCCAAAGGAGAAGTCATCGGGTATGCGGTCTAAATTCCATGGCGCTGCCTGAGGTTCAAACAAGCCGATCATCATGCCGCCTACTTCCTCACGAAAGTAAGCATAACGATCGGGGTCTTCGAGAACCGGCGTCTTTGGTGTCATGGCCGGCATATCTTCAGTGATAAGGTAATAATGCTCCGCTGCCTGCAATGGCAGACTTACTCCAGCCAATTTTCCAAACTGCCTTGCCCACATGCCCGCACAGTTAACAACATATTGGGTTTCTACCGTGCCGTGATCAGTGACAACAGCTGAAACCTTGCCTTGCGTCTGCACAACGTCTGTCACACAAACGCCTTCGATAAGCCTTCCACCCCTCTGCCGAAAACCCTTTGCTAATGACATAGTCACATCCACTGGGTTGGCGCGACCATCTTCCGCAGTATAGAAGGCGCCGATAACATCATCCCAGCGCGCGTTTGGCCAATGAGCCCGAGCCTCCTCGAGACTAATCTCGTTACAGTTAATACCGAAATTACGCATGAACGCAGCGGAACGGCGCATCTCTTCAAGCCGCTCGGTGTCGCATGCAATTTGTAAATAGCCGATCGATTTGAAACCCGTGGAAAGTCCGGTCTCTTGCTCTAATGTTGCGTAGAGATTGCGGCTGTAGGTAAAAATATCGGCGCTTGTTTCATCGCTTAATAAGCCAGACACGATCAGACCCGCAGCGTGCCAGGTCGTACCGCTCGTTAGCTGCTCCTTCTCCAGAAGCAGTACATCAGACCAGCCCAGCTTAGTAAGATGGTAAGCAACACTGCAACCTATAACCCCGCCACCGACGACCACTACTTTTGCGTTCAAGGGTAGATTTTTTGACATGTTTTTCCCTAACGGCAGACGTACTGACCCAAGAGCGGTTTACATCGACGACCGAAACGATTTAATAGCGGTGGCAGTGCGGTCGTATTTAAACAAGCACACCCCTTATCAGCTCCAATGCCTCATGCACCTCGGCTTCGGTGTTGTAATGCGCAAGGCCCAGCCGCAGCACACCTTCAACGGGATCAAGCCCTAAGGCCTTACCCACCTCTACCGCATAATTATCGCCCCAGTGACAGTATAACCCCTGAGCTGACAGTGCTTTGGCAATCTCGCTGGGGGCGTGTTTATCGTGGATAAACGAAAAGGTCGCGACGCGACGCGCCAAGGATTTCGAGCCTTGAAGCCGCAAGCCCGGTATCGACAGCAAACCCTCCAGCAACACTGAGGACAAGTGATCCTCGTACTCACCCATAGCACTGTACGCCGCAGAGAACAGCTCACGGCGACTTCCCGTCACCCCCATAAGGCCCGCTAACCATTGAAAATATTCAAGCGTGCCCAGTAAGCCCGCAATGAGCTCAAAAGCGGGGGTTCCAACACTAAAGCGATAGGGTAAATCGTCACTGGCACAGCGCAATTTATACGCATGCAGTGACTCCAACAAATCGCGCCGCCCATAAACGACCCCCAAATGCGGCCCAAAATATTTGTAGGGCGAGCATGCCAAGAAATCGACACCTAAATTTTTGACATCAATGAGGCGGTGGGAAGCAAATTGCACAGCATCGACATAAACAAGCGCACCTGCCTCCTGAGCAAGACTCGCTAAAGCTTTCACATCGTTGACCCCGCCGGTCATGTTGCTCGCGTAATTAAGCGCAAGAAGCTTGGTGCGCTCGTTGAGCAAAGGGATCAGGGCTTCCGGCTCAACACACCAGGTATCTTGATCAAAATCGAGCCAGCGAACCGTCAAGCCGTTATCCTCCGCCATTTGCAGCCAAGGGGTTACGTTACCCTCGTGTTCCATGCGGGAAATAATAATTTCATCACCGGGATCAAACCGGTGCGCCAAGCTGCGCGACAACTGATAGGTCAACGTTGTCATATTAGCCCCGATGATCACCTCACCAGGATCTGAAGTTCCCAGAAAGTCAGCCAGCGCAGCGGTCGTGTCAGCAAACATTGCATCGACTTCAATCGATGTGGCATTGAACACACCAGTATTGCTGTTGTAGCGCTGAAAGAAGTCAGTGATCCGATCGATAGTGTGTTTTGGAACCTGTGTGCCTGCGGCATTATCAAAATAAATGCGCCGCTGGCCGTTATCCGTCGTCGAAAGCGAAGGGAAATTAGCTCGAACTTGCTCGATAGGGAATGTCATCGTTTTCCTCGTTTATAACGCAAAGACCCGTCAACGCTGCAAAAAAGCATCGCCTTCAAATCGTTATTTGTACTGATCAAAAAAATCCATGATCAAGGGCCACGACCAGTTCAAGCCATAAACGTGCCCCATATCACTGCGACAATCTAGGACAGGTGGCCACCTACCGCCACCTGAGCAGCCACTCCAGGCGCGGCACTCAACATTGGCAACCCCAACATCAATCGCTGTCGGGGGCTGAGAGACGTCACAATCGCTAGCCTCCGCCCAAACTTCGGCAATCGCTGACGCTCCCGTGTAATAAAAAACATCCCCATCGGTCGTGGTTGTAAATCCGAGATCTGACCATTCCCCTGGAGGCACCGTACGGTCTTGCTTTCCAGTAATCAGCAACGCCGGCATACCTCCAGATTTCACAGGAGGATCTAAGTATCCCCGATGGGGCAAACCAATAATCGGCGCAATCGCCCTAAACATCTGGGCGCTCAATGCTGTCCTGCCAAGATCCCAGGTAAACATACCTCCATTTGAACCACCCACAGCAAAGACTCGGCCTGAGTCAATGCATAAGTTTTCCGCTGCCGCCTTAGCGAGTGCCACTGCGTAATCGACATCGTCATCAGTGCATTGCGTCCAAGAGCAACCATTTTGAGCCACATCAGAACAAGACGCATAGTCATAGTTAGTGGTGCGGGCGTCATCACAGATCGCCTCCGTATCGCCGTTGATCGCCAGGTTTAAACCGTCACCATCGAGACCCGTAGTGGACCCGGAAAAGCTCCATGAGGCGGGTGAGCGCCTGGCTTCCTCTGGCCCCAGGCCAACCGGTGCAACCAATACGTATCCTCGGGCTTCCAACTCAGTGCTAACAACGCCTTTGTCGAGAAACTCTCCGTTCCCTCCTCCCCATCCGTGAAAGGCAACAATTAGGGGCGCTGGCTCACTCGGATTATAAGACTCAGGAACAAAAACTCGAAAATCACGGCTCAAACCATCCCGCTCGAGAGAATAAATTCCAGAGCTCCAATTGGACTCACCGCAAAGACCCCCATCGTCGGCAGCTCCACGCTTAACACTCGAACGTGCCTGAACAGCATCGCTTAACTCAGCAAAGTGGGCCCCTGGGCTGCTACTCGATGCCCCCTGGACCCCGGCGCTTGCAACTGCAACCATCGACGACAACAGAATTGGCAAAAGGTGCGCACTCAACTTTAAAATCAACAAGTCACGGGTCCCTGTTTTTAGGAGTAATGGGCAGACAAGATACCCGAGTCATGATTGCAGCTACAACCACCTTGTCACTATCCCACAGCGATGACGCTGGATAACCACGCGGCCGCAAATACGGTCGATGACCAATAAGCTAGGGTGTTGTTAATTATTGATCCAGCGCCGTGGGCTCACTACTGAAAACCTGAGTCGAACAAATTAGCCAAAAATGCTAGCAGCCAGAGCCCATAATCTGGAGAAGTGGCTCACAGTCGGCGCATAAATAGACGGTGAAATTCAGAAACAGTTGAGTACTGGTCAAAATTTAGTATCTTGGGACGGTGCCGTCTAATGGCCATCTTATTCCAAGGGGGAATTATGAAAAAAGTAAGCCTACTCATGATCGCATTGATCATCACCGCGTGCGGTGGCAAACCATCGGAGCCTGAAGCGGCGGCCGCAGTGACCGCTGAAGAAATTGAAGTTGTCGTCGAAGCTGCTCAGGAGACGTCGTCCCTACCTGCCATGGTCGAATTCGTATGGCACAGCAAAGCCGAGGGATTCAGTGATGACGCACTGTGGTCACATACTGAGTACTGGGCCAACGTTGCAACTGAAGCTGGCTGGGATCTTCGCTTATCCGCAATTCATACGCCACGTGTCGAAAATGAAAACTTTGATTTTCTTTGGGTCATGGTCTGGCCAACTGTCGAAGCCCGTGACAACGCATGGGCCGACTGGGGCGAAAATCATGAAGCCGCCTGGCTTGAGCTTACCAGCGAAACCTTCACTTACTCAGCCGATAATGCTTACGGTTTTGCCCCAACCTCTGGACGTCCAGCCACGACAATGAACACCACTGGTACGGGTATTGTGGAATACATTTTCTGCTCATACCGTGAGGGTCAAGGCGAAGCCCAACGCATGGCTTTTGAGAGCATGCACGGGGATTTCGTCGATGCTTATGAAGCCGAAATGGGTGCGAGCAGTTATTGGTGGGCCATTATGAATCCACTGTTTGAGCCAGCAGCAGAGAATAACTTTGATTACATGTGGGCTAACTTCTTTGCCTCTGACAGTGAGCGCGATGCCATTTACTCAGCCTACGGGGCCTCTGAGCATTCGAGTCAGGAACAAGTGGATGCGAGCTGTGCCGATCCAGCAAGCTTTGATACAAGGATTATCTTCACAGCCGGCGCATAGTTGGCAACGCAAAAAACCCCACCTCAGTGTGGGGTTTTTTTATGCCTGTTACTATTAGTAAACAGTGTCTTATCTGCGCGGCTTCAGCCTGCCCTGCAACTATAGTCTGCCAGGTGTTTTCTGGAGTCACCGCCTAATTTGAGTAGCTAATGTGTAACGATAAAAAAATTAAGCTTGATGACGCGTATTCTCTGAAGACGCCAGCGGATAATGTTGCGCTATATCGCAACTGGGCCGAGACCTACGATACCGAATTCGCCAGAGATCGTGGCTACCAGTACCCCCAACAGATAGCGGACATTTATAGCCGGTATGCAGGCGCTCATGACGTCCCCGTACTAGATGTGGGCTCAGGAACAGGGCTGGTAGCATTAACTATGCGGGAGCACCACGCCATAGACTCGCAACTCACTATTGACGGGGTCGATATCTCACCCGAAATGTTAGAAGTCAGCAAGAAAAAAAACCTGTACCGCCAGCTTTTTGAACGCGATCTAAGTCAATCGATTGAGCTACCAAAGAATCATTACGGCGCCGTCGTCAGTGCAGGCACTTTTACCCATGGCCATGTTGGACCTGAGGCGCTTGCAAAACTCTTGCCTCTTTGCCGCTCGTCTGCACTCTTCATCATAGGAATTAACGGCACGGCTTTTGACCAATACCACTTCGGCTCGCACCTCGCAGCTTTGCAGGCTGACAGGCAAATCACCCCCATCGAATTTGTGCGCGTGACATATTACGCCAATGCCGACGATGACCACGGAGCCGATCAGGGGTTCGCCGCTATATTTCGAAAAGCCTCACTCTACACGCCAGATCCTTGAGAACAAACGAACGCCGAGGCCAATAGAAACGCGCGAGGATTCAAAACCGCAAACAATGAAGTGCCTCTGAGGCGCTACAGATCCGGGTAATAGGTGTCAGTCCAAGTTGTATTCGTGCAATCGACATCGGGCGCGCTTTCAAGCCCAACGCCATTATCACTGACGGCTTCAGGATGCATGACGCTAATGATCACCGGCACGAAGCCCACCTCATAGCCAGGGAGTGGCTTAACCAATTGTCCCGGATCTATTTTTGCAAGATGTGGATCCTTATCATCCGGCATAGGGGCCCCGCTATAGTTGATAAAGACGGGTTTTGTCGGTTGCGGTGTTGAGTGCGCGTTGATCAATTTATGAAGTGACTCAATCTGGCTCTGCAGGCTTTCCAAGTAGTCGGGGGTGTATGTTTCAGGGTGGTTCTGAGCTGCTGTCAGCATCGCCGGCTGCTCGATAAATTTGTACCAAACATAGGTAGCCGTTGCGCCGCTTTGCAACAGTGTGTGATAACGCGCTCGATCGCCAACTTCCCAATTTACAAAATCAGGATGGGATGTGTCTCGCTCTTTATAGGAGAAAAATCTGTGTACCTTGCGCGGCACACGAATAACATCATCTGGGGCGGCAACAATTTCAGCATTGTACTGGTGTGGATGATTTGTATATTCCTCTGAGGCTCCCTCCTCTACCTGCCACTTCGTCTCTAACCGTCGGACATAGCCATAGCCATTTGATTGTTCGTTAAGGTTTTTTTGCTCGGCGTTACTAAAGTCCCAATCAACGTACCCAAGATGCCCATCAAAGCCGACCTGATAATCTGGCGTCACAACATAGCGGTATTCTTCCCCTGCTTTATCTTCAATAATTTTTAACCGCTGATGCGTGCTTTGATAAATGTTATCAAACTCACGATTCTCCGTGGGAATCAGAGCACTCTCCAATGAGCCATCACGTAATGCCGCTGAATAGCCATCCATAGACGCTTGAGAAATGCTTTGGGGATGCGCCAGTATGTACTCCCGCTCTTTGACAGATGGAAATTTCGGTAACGGCACATAGAACAAATCGTCGGTAAGTTTTAGAGTGCCACTAACGTAGTATTCATTAGCGTTGCCATAGTTTGCTTGGGATCCTTTAGTAGCAAAGCTGCCGAAATTATCGCCATAGTTTTCTAAGGTCTCTCCAAAGGACCCTTGTGAGATTTTTTCCGGATCGACCCAATTAAAATATTCTGGGACGTAGCCATTAATAGGGCCTTGATAATCTTGAGTCTCTACAAAGCTCATCCAAAATTTGAAATCCTGAGGATGATTAAAGGTAAGATAGGACCATCCCCAGCCAGCCCAAATTCCGTTGTCATCATCGAACGGCGCTTGCTCCATATCAAACCCGATATTGCTTCCCGGAATGGTCAACACCCGATTCGAAATTTGCAGCATCGAAAGCCAACGATCACCAATGATCCGCTCGTACAAACCGCTGCCCATTTGAACATCGCTACAGGCATGGTAGGCGTCGCCAACCCCCGCAACGTGCAACGTCGGGTAATAATAGGGCCCCGCGGTTTTTGGGTTTTGCCAAAGCCCGCCTTCGATCGAGTTTACGCCGAAAGAGCTCAGCCAAGAACCAAACCAGCCAAACTGCTCACCCCATTCCAACCCATGACGGGTCGCTTGATGAATCCGAATAAAAATAAACTTACCGGCCCCTGGGGATTCCGTCGCTTGGTGATTAAAGCCTTCAGGGCCCCCCGCAATACTTAAGCCCGCACTATTATCGAAAAGCTCGAAATCGGTCGGTGGCGCAGGCATGTAGGAAGGAACTTTTGTGCCACTATAAGCATCGATATCTTGTGCAATTATATTGATCTCAACCGAAGACTCCGTCGTGCCAGCGTCACCGGAACAGCGCAATATATATCGCTTAGCACCTGTTTCAGTCTCGGTAATCTGCTCGGATCCCGACACCGCTTTTGCGCCCTGCCAAGCACCCTCACCAGTACAGTTAGCGGCATAGCGACTCTGCCAGGTCAACGTTAACAGACCGTCCACACTGACATTGGCTCCAGAAGCAGTGAGGCTCACCTCGGGTGGACCCAGATCTTCCCCCGTTTGAATCGACGTTATAGAACTCAGAAGTCTTGAAAAAAAAGGGCTAGGGGCGGCGTGAAGCGTATCAATCGGCCAGGCAGCAGAAACCATCAACGTCATTATGCCCAGCGTTTTGGTTTTAACTCTCAAAGCCATCTCCAATCTAATTGCTTTTACTGACGAAAACCTAGCGAGTTTTAGGATGGAAAGCTCTAGGAAAAAAACCACCAACAATCTTACTAGCAGGATAAGGAGGTAATAAAATTAATGTTTTATACTTGATCATGAACACCGGGAAGCATTTTTGCGCCCAAAACGCCTAGCGCTTAATCCTCAACATGAAACAGTTTATTGAGAATTAGCCACTGCCCTTCGAGCTTGATGAAAGAAAGCGTGTCCAAAAACACCAATCCAAGGTAGGCGTCACGGACGCGAGCCACTGCCGTTTGCCCTGCGACTTCCAAAGAAATTATTTCTAACCTAGCCACGTCCCCTTTTGATTTCGGCGACGGTTGCTGAGCAGCCACAAAATCGCCGAACTCCGATACCGTCATATGTTGATAGCCATTTGGGAGGTAACCGGATATCCACGCATCGGGGTGAAAAGCGGCATGCGCTTTCTCGCTGCTGGATTCATACATGCAGTTGAAATAGACCTGAATGACGCTCTCTATTTTCTGCTTATCGGTCAACATGAAATCCCCTTGCGTTAGTGGTTAGTGCTCGCGGAACAAGCATAAGCCCCAGCTAGATTACACGCCAACCCCTGCGAAAACCGTCCGAACAGCTACACATCGAATCTTGGGAAGTAAATGGAGGCTCGGGTCGGAATCGAACCGGCGTTGACGGATTTGCAATCCGCTGCATTACCACTCTGCCACCGAGCCTTGGAGAAACTTTCTAGGAGATCGCTACAGCGCCGCTGCAGCAGGCGCGAAGTATACGCATGCAGTGCCACAGCGGCAACGTTTAAGGCTGAAATGTCTCGCTCGATAGGATTATAAGGACGCACGGCCGTGACACCTCTCAGATTGATGCGCTGCGCCCTCTTCCCCAGTCAAAAGCAAAGCCTAGCTAACGACCAAGCTCTCCCGGCTAGCCTTAACCATTACTGCCCTTCACTTTCTCGAATCACCGAGAAAAATGAACGGAGGTACACCACCATAGACCACAACGTCAGCAGCACCGCGACGATCAGCACTGTCTTTCCCAAAATGAACCAGCCGGTGGTGGCATATTCAGGTAGTAGCAACAACAGAAATGAGATCGCTATCATTTGCAAGGTCGTCTTCACTTTGGCAATCTGATTTACAGCTACCGAGGCTTCTTTGCCAAGCCTCGCCATCCATTCCCGAAGGGCGCTAACCACAACTTCGCGTCCTATTACTACGCATGCGCACAGGGTAATTAACACGTCGTCAAACCGCGCAGTCAGTAACACCAATGCAGTAGCGACAATGAGTTTATCGGCAACGGGATCTAAAAAAGCCCCAAATACCGTGGTCTGACCGGAGCGCCGTGCTAACCAGCCGTCGAGCAAATCAGTGAGCGCGGCGGCACCAAACAGAGCCGCTGCACCCCAATTACCCCAGGGTGATCCCAAATGCGCGAAAAGCACCAAAATAGGGATGGCCGCGATACGCAGCAGCGTCAGTATATTGGGTAAATTAAGGGGCAAACGCTAATCCTCGATAACAATATTTTTGCGGTCTGTACGTCTTTACGCCGATGAGTGTGGCACACCCTGTCCCGATCAAAAAGGATTCAATCATTGATGCTGTGCAAGTGGTCATAAATTGTTTGAGCGAGGCTTGAACTAATACCCTCAATTTTGACTAACTCTTCGACACGAGCTCCTGAGACCCCTGATGCACTACCAAAATGTCGTAGCAATTCCCGACGGCGTTTAGCGCCAACTCCAGGTATACCCTCCAAGGTAGATGTTTTCCGAGCCTTCGCACGTCGTGCCCTATGCCCTGTAATCGCAAACCGATGCGCTTCATCTCGAATTTGTTGAATAAGATGAAGGGCGGGGTTGTCACCACGGAGCACCGACTCTTTACCTGTCTCCCCATCTACGAGGGTTTCAAAGCCAGCTTTTCGAGTTGTGCCCTTCGCCACGCCGAGCACGCGCACGTTTTCTATACCGTAGTGCCCAAGCACACTCATTGCCTGGGAGACCTGCCCTTTTCCACCATCAATAAACAGCACGTCGGGTAAGCTTCCTTCACCGGCGGCCAGACGCTTATAGCGCCGCTCTAACGCTTGCTGCATAGCGGCGTAGTCGTCGCCAGGCTGAATACCCTCAACGTTAAACTTACGATAATCGGCTTTGCGCGGCCCGGAGTTATCAAATACAACACAAGACGCCACGGTAGCCTCACCAGAGCTGTGACTGATATCAAAACACTCCATCCGACTAGGTGGTGTATCGAGATCGAGCTCTCGCCTTAAACTTTCGAGCCTGCCCGCCATGGTTTGCTTGCCACTAAGATGAGCGGTCAAATTTGTGTCGGCTGTTTGCTGCGCCATTTCTAGCCAACGCGCTCTCGCCTCACGGACTTTCGAGCGAATCTCTACTTTGCGCTCCGCGCGGATACTCAGGGCTTCTGCTAGTGATTCAGCACCCTCGGGTAAATCGGTCACGATAATTTCGTGGGGTATCACCTGCTTACCTGATAGATAAAACAACGGCATAAACGCCTCTAAAACAGCATTAACGTCTTCATCTAGGCGGGTTGGCGGATAATAGGTTCGACTCCCTAGAACCCTCGCCTCACGAATAAATAAGACCTGCACACACGCAGATCCACCGGCTACAGCAACCGCTAGAACATCGAGGTTTCCTCGAACACCTTCAATCCCTTGAACAGATTGCACTTTTTGTAGCTGCATGAGCTGATCACGTCGTTCTGCTGCCTCCTCAAAGCGCAAATCGGTTGAGGCGCTTTCCATTTCATCGGCAAGCCTACCCATGAGTTCCTGAGATTTACCCTTTAAGAATAACTCCGTCTTTTCTACTTGCTCAGCATAACTTTCATCGCTCACTAGCCCTACGCAAGGCCCACTGCAACGGCCAATTTGATACTGTAAACATGGTCGAGAACGATTCCGGAAATAACTATCCTGGCACTGCCTAACCTTCAAAACCTTCTGTAACAAATGCAACGTTGATCGAACCGCACCAGCACTGGGATACGGGCCAAAATATTCACCTTTGCGCCGCTTAGGTCCTCTGTGCAGAGCCAGTCGCGGCCATCGATCATGACTGCTTAGATAAATGTAAGGGTAAGACTTATCGTCCTTTAAACTAATGTTGTAAGGAGGTCTATGCTCTTTGATCAGGTTGTGCTCAAGCAGCAAGGCATCGACCTCAGTGCTCGTCACCGTCACTTGGATATCCTGAATTCGATTAACCAGTGCCATGGTCTTAGCCGTGAGCCCACTTGCGCGAAAATAACTCGTCACGCGATTTTTAAGATTTTTTGCCTTACCAACGTACAGCAAATCCCCCTCTTTTCCGTACATCTGGTAGACACCAGGCCGCGTCGTCAGGCTCTTCAGGTAATTTTCAGCATCAAAAACAGTCATTTGACGCTATCACCAGAGACGCCTAATACCTGTGGCTCAATTACCAGTTCAACTCCAAACTTTTGTACTACCGACTGCTGAATGGCCTCTGCCAAACTCAGCACTGCGACCGATGAAGTCGCGGCTCGATTCACCAAAACCAAACTATGAGCTTCTGAAACGGCCACACCATCGACTTCTTTCCCACGCCAACCTAAATCATCGATCATCCAAGCTGCTGACAACTTCATCATATTAGAGTCTGTTTCATATTGGGGTAGCAGGGGAAATTGAGTCCGAAGCCTTTCGGCGGCAGTGTTGGTAACCAGCGGGTTCTTAAAAAAACTGCCCACATTTGGCGTCTGCGTGGGATCGGGCAAGCGCTGACTGCGCACCTTAATCACCGCATCATAAACATCACGGTGACTGGGTTTAAGTTTATGTAAAGCCGCTTTCAGCGTGGGATACGAAGTGTTAACCGAAGCATCGCGATTGAGCTTAAAGTCGACCGCTGTGATGATCAGCGACCGCCCATCCTTTTGTTTAAAGATACTTGAGCGATAGCTAAATTGGCAGTCATCAGCAGACAAGTAAACGACTTCGTTCGTTTGAATATCTATTGCTTGTACCCCCACGATCCGATCAGCGACCTCAACGCCATAAGCCCCAATGTTTTGCACAGGGGCGGCCCCCACTGACCCGGGAATTAGCGCAAGATTCTCAAGGCCATAGCAGCCTCGCTCCGTACACCAGCTTACAAATTTATGCCAGTTCTCACCTGCGGCCACACGAAGTCGCACCTGCCGTCCGTCGTCCCGTTGCAGCACAATACCCTTCATGGCCATATTAATAACCAACCCGGGCAGATGTTCTTGAAGTACAACATTACTCCCCTCGCCCAAGGGTAATACCTGAAGCTCACGGGCGTTGCCCCACTGAAGTAACGCTTGTAAAGACGCGAGAGACTCGACCCGTGCAAACCACTGCGCTATGGCAGCTAAGCGCAGCGTGTTGCAGGAGCTTAAGGATACAGACGGATCAGCTGCCATAAATTAGCCCACCAAGAGGCCACGAGCACGCTCGAGATCTTCTGGCGTATCAACACCGGCGGGGACCGGCTCAGAAGCTTCACAAATTCTAATAATGTGCCCTTGATCCAAAGCCCGAAGTTGCTCCAAGGATTCCAGTGTCTCCATCACCGACGGCGGCCAGGCGGCAAAAGCCTGCAAAAATGCAGCACGATATGCATACAAACCAATGTGACGCCGCGCTGCGGCCAATAAAAGACTTGATGATTTTTCAGTTTGATCGCGCTGAAACGGAATCGCAGCCCTCGAAAAGTACAGCGCGTTACCCGACATAGAGGCAACAACCTTCACCACTGAAGGGTCGTCGAGCTGTTCTGCACTAGCCAGCAGCTCAGATAAGGTTGCGATACTGGCCTCGGGGTGCTCAATTAACTCTCGGGCCACTTGCTTAATATTTGCAATCGGCATCAAGGGCTCGTCGCCCTGTACATTCACGACAATACTGTCTTCAGTCCAGCCACGTTGTCGTACTACCTCGGCAAGCCGATCGGTACCTGATGCGTGATCGGTGGATGTCATAGCCACATCGGCGCCCTGCGCAGTCATCACTTCCGCAATGCGCGTATCGTCGGTTGCTATAACAACCGACTCAGCACCCGCAGCGCAGGCTTGGCGCCAAACCCACCAAATCATTGGCCGCCCACCAATATCTAATAAAGGCTTACCGGGCAATCGCGTGGAAGCAAAACGCGCTGGAATTACAATGTTGAACAGGGGACGGCCTCCGCTTGATTAAATTGCTCGCCCAACCGGCGCAATAAGGCTTTGGGGACTTTTGTGGAAATTACTAATATCCAAATACGTTCATCATTTATCCCACAGAGTTTAACGGCATCTTTTTCCGTCACAACAATAACATCTGCTGCAATAGTAGCCAGATCAACTTCTGTCAGGGAGTGATGATCTGGAAACGCATGGGATTGGACAGTTAAACCCAATGAATTTAAAGCCGAAAAAAACTGATCCGGCTGGCCAAGGCCAGTGACGGCCGCCACGCGCAGACCCTGCCACTGCTTTGCAACGCCCTCTGCTGCTAAGACCTTTGCTGAGTGCCTGTGTTCAAAACCCTCAAGCTGATAATGGAAAGCCGATTCTTCGTTCTCACCATTACGCATTAGAACCCAGTCAACGGAATCAAGCCTAGCAGCAGGCTCACGTAAGGGACCCATGGGCAGCAGACGGCCATTGCCCAATCGCCTATCCCCATCGAGCACGACGATTTCAAAGCTTCTGGGCAACGTCAAATGTTGAAGACCGTCGTCAGACAAAATAATCGTGGGC
>Ga0209374_1000154_pt1 | contig 79051 bp, 69 predicted proteins | sample SaaInlLV_DNA_10m_FD_184683 | JGI IMG/M metagenome (GOLD analysis project Ga0209374, IMG submission 184683) | Marine microbial communities from expanding oxygen minimum zones in the Saanich Inlet - SI075_LV_DNA_10m (SPAdes) (version 2) | ecosystem: Environmental > Aquatic > Marine > Unclassified ... | reverse complement strand
ACTTTTTTTTGAGGTCTTTTTCGTATTTAATAAAAAAGTTAATCCAGATAATTTTTGAAAGAGCATACAGTATAGGAGAAAATAAAAGGAGCGATATCAATATAGAAATTAATAAAGTTCCTGGACCAACATCTGGAAAAAAGAATAATTGTAAAATCCAAACGGCTATAAATAATGCCACTCCTAAAGCATAAGTAACGTAGTAAGAGCCTTGATAAAAACTAGGTTCGATATTATATTTTAAATCACATTTTGAGCAATTTTCTTTTACTCTTCCCATTCCTGAATAGCTGTAGGGATGATTCTTATAAAAATCTCCTTCATGACATCTCGGACATTTGAATCGTATTATACTATAAAGTTTTGTTCCTTTTCCCAACATTTTTTATGCAAATATAAAACACCAATAAATAGCATGATTAATTCAGATTCATAAAAAAGTAGAAGCTTAACAGAATTAGCTTTCAAATTCCATTATTAGAAACTTATTTAAGCTCCTCGATATTTGAAATAACTATTTCCCCTCCCTCTTTATAGATAGCTACTTTTTTTGTAAACCCTTTATTTTTGTAATGATATTTAATTTTAATCAATTTGTTTTCTTTTCTATTTATTTGTAATTCACTCACCCAACTATCTTTTTTAAATCTTTTTTCTAATTTCACTTCTTTCTCTTTTCCTATTGAAGACGGAAAATCAAATTCTTTTGGGAATTTAAATAATTGTTGCGCTATATAAAAAGCTTCATGCCATTGGATATTTGGCAATATGAGTTTTTCAGTGATAATTGGATTGCTTACAGTTCCTGATTTACTCTCAGAATAGTTTACATTGGGAAATTTTAATTTTAATTCTTCACCATATTTTTCAAATGATATTCCTATTTCTGGGGGGAAGTATCTTGAAAGGTAGCCATTGAAAGCAAATCCTTTTTTGTGATTGTATTCAATTTGATTCATTCCTCCTTGTATTCCATCCACCTTCATAGTTGGATTTTCTTCTAAAGAAATAATTTTTACTTTAGTGCCATAGGGCATAATAGCAAGTTTTGTACTCTGTAAATTTGCATACTCCCTTAAACTTAGACCTGAAACGGAAGTAACATACAGGTAATCACTCTTTTTTGAAGTTTTTCGCTCAATAATAGCAGTATCGACAATTGCTAATTCGTTTTCGGAAGTTTTTTTTATCTCTTTAGTGGTTGTTCTTTCCTCTTTACAAGAAAGGAATAAAGTGGTGCTAGCTAAAGCAAAACTTAAAATTTTTACTGTATTCATAATGTAAGTTATTTGGGTTAAAAAATAATTTTAAGTAATTTTCTTACATATGAAATTTTATAATTTTAATTAGAAATCGAATTTTAATTGAACTGCTACCACCTTTTCTTTAGCAGGTTTTCCTTTATCGGTGTTGAGGTTCGATAATGAAATGCCCAACAACCGTACCGAGTTTTTCATAGTCGATTGATATAACAATTCTTTAACAGTTTCGACTATTACATTTTTATCTGAAATATAATAAGGCAACGTTTTGCTTCTAGTTTGTAACGTAAAATCACTGTATTTAATTTTAAGGGTAATCGTTTTTCCCGCAACTTTACTTTTTTTAAGGCGATTTTCAACCTCTTTTGCAATGTCTTCTAGTTTTTTAATCATAAATATTTCAGAAGAGATATTCTCGCTAAAAGTACGTTCTGCTGCAAGCGATTTTCGAGTTCTAGAGGTTTTTACTTCGCTAAAATGTTTGCCTCTTACAACGTTGTAATAAAAACTTCCACTCTTGCCAAAATGTTCATCTAAATATTCATTAGATTTTTCTTTTAAGTCTTTACCAGTAAAAATACCATGGCGATACATTTTCTGAACCGTTACTTTACCAACACCAAAAAACTTTTTGATATCTAACTTTTCTAAAAAATCAATAACCTCACTTGGAGGTACTGTTTTTTGACCATTGGGTTTGTTGATATCACTCGCTACTTTTGCTATAAATTTATTGATAGAGATACCAGCTGAAGCATTTAAGCCTGTTTTTTCTTTTATTTTTTTCCTAATTTCTTCTGCAATTAAGCTTGCGCTTGGATTTCCTTTTTTGTTCTCTGTAACATCTAAATAAGCTTCGTCTAAGGATAGAGGCTCTACTTTATCAGTGAATTCATAAAATATTTTTCTAATTTGATCCGATACTTCATGGTATCGTTTAAAGTTAGATTTTACAAATATGAGGTCCGGACAATTTTGCATAGCAATCACACTACTCATGGCAGAACGAACTCCAAATTTTCGAGCTTCATAACTTGCAGCACTAACCACCCCTCGCTTTGATGTTCCACCAACAGCAACAGGTTTTCCTCTCAATTCGGGATTGTCCAATTGCTCAACGGAGGCATAAAATGCATCCATATCCACATGTATTATTTTTCTTTGGAGAAGTTTTTCCTTCATCCTATAAATTTATAATATCTTAGATAATTATTTGTGAATTATAAATTAAAAGATTTCCGTTTTTACGGAAAATGAATATGATAGAAATTGAAAGAAAATTTTTAATAGTATCAGATAAGTATAAAGAGCAGGCCTATAAAAAAACTCGCATTGTACAAGGCTTTTTAAATACTCATAAAGAACGAACCGTTAGGGTTAGAATAAAAGGAAAGGAGGCTTATATTGCCATTAAAGGAATTTCCAATAAAGAAGGGACTTCTAGATTCGAGTGGGAAAAAAAAATAGCTGTAGAAGAGGCTGAACAACTAATAGAATTATGCGAACCTAATCTTATTGAAAAAATACGCTATGAAATTAAAGTAGGCAATCATATTTTTGAGGTAGACGAATTTTCTGCAGAAAATGAAGGGCTCATTATTGCTGAAATTGAATTATCTGAAGAAAATGAAAGTTTCGAAAAACCAGATTGGCTCGGAAAAGAAGTTACAGGAGATATCCGTTATTATAACTCTCAATTAAGTAGAGTGCCTTATAAAAATTGGAGTATTTAATTTTAGGAAACTAAAGACATAATTTTTCGGATTGTTTTTTCATCTGATACTCCTTCGGTGCCTCCTTCAAAAAAAGAAGCTGATTTTTTTTCTGGTTGTTGTGTTGCAGAAAGATGAATACTAGTAAACCCTTTATTTTTAAATCGCAATACGTTCCCTAAATTAATACCACTTCCAGGCATAATCTCAATTTGTTGATTTGCTATTTTATTCATATCAGATAATAAAGAAATCCCTTCTATTGCACTGGGTTTTAATCCAGAACTTAAAACTCTTTTAATTTTTAAATCTATTAAATTTTCTAATGATACTAGAGGATCTTTCACACAATCAAATGCTCTATGAAAAGTAAAATCAAGTCCATTTGCTGCTTCAACTAACTGTTTTGTAGCAAATAAATCTATTGTTAAATCTGATTCTAAAACACCACTAACGACACCCGAACAACCTAAATATTTGCAAAATTCAATATCGTTTTTCATGATATTTAATTCCTCCTTAGAGTAACAAAAATTACCTTTTCTAGGCCTAATTAACACATGAATGGGAATGGAAAGTTCCGACATCACTTTTTTAATTAAATGATGCGACGGTGTTAATCCACCAACAGCTAGTTGTGTGCATAATTCAATGCGGTCTGCTCCTCCGCTTTGAGCAGCAATGGCACTTTCGAAAGAGTTGGCACAAATCTCTACAATCATTTTACAATAATTTCATCAATAAAGGTCCAAGCTTTATTACCAGCACCTTGTTTTTCTTCAGGAATTACTCCATAATTGGGGACTAATATCTTTAAATATTTTGCATTTACAGCGTCAAATTCCGCTGTGATTTTAACAATACGGTCAGTACTATATAGTTCTACTTCTTTTAACAAATGATATTTTTTTCCATCCAGCGAATACGCTATTTCAATCTTTTTAGGACTATAAATCCATTGCCCATTAGTATTATAAAAACGGGTTGATATTGAATTTATGGTTGTTTCTTTATTTAAATCGATTTTAATCTCTACATCATCTCCCCAAAACCCTAACCACTCTTTGTCTCCATATCTTTTATCACTTCCATGAATTCCATTAATTAATGCCTGATTTCCACCTGCGTTATACGACGCATGAGGAGCTGGGTTTATAGTAATATTGCCTTTTATTGCTTTATGATAATTTATTGTTTCGGAAAAAACACTACTTACCAATTGATTGTCCTTAAATACTCCTGCTTGTATTGTTGCATTATCAGTAATCATGATACCTCGGTTGAATAATTTAGAGGAAGAATCAACCTTGCTACCATCCATTGTATATCGAATTTCTTTGCCAGAAATAGGTGTTGATAACTGATATTTTAATTCTCCTTTTTCATTAATGATAGTACCTTCAATTTCGTACAAATGATTGGCATAATTTATTTCTAGTCCTTGAAGCCGCTCGTTAAAAACTTCTGTTCTTGAAAGAAAATCAGGATAGTCATCATCAAAGTTTTTGGTAGACCCACTCCAAACTACCTCACTCATTGCTAGTATTCTTGGGAAGATCATATATTCTATTTGATCTTCTGTTTTCATATATTCGGTCCAAACATTTCCTTGAGCACCAAGGACAAATTTTTCTTCCTCTTTATTTAACTCTGGTGGTATGGGATTAAAACGATACACTTTTTCTAGAGGTAAAAAACCACCTATAGCCAAGGGTTCATTTTCATTGTTGGATTGATAATAATCAAAATACGCATGAGAAGTAGGTGTTAATATCACATCGTGACCTTCTTTTGCGGCATCAATAGCTCCTTGGGTTCCTCGCCAAGACATTACGGTCGCGTTAGGCGCCAATCCTCCTTCTAAAATTTCGTCCCAGCCAATAATTTTTTTGCCTTTACTATTTAGAAATTTTTCCATTCTTTGAATGAAATAACTTTGTAAACCATGCTCATCTTTTAAGTCAAGGTCTTTAATTAACTTTTGGCAATGCGAACATTTTTTCCATTGTGTTTTCGGAGCTTCATCTCCACCAATATGAATATAATCTCCAGGAAATAATTCCATCACTTCGGTCAACACATTTTCTAAAAAAGTAAAAGTCTCTTCATTGGGACAATAAATGTTTTCAAATACTCCCCAAGTTTTTGCTACCTCCACCTGTTCACCAGTACAGCCTAATACTGGATAAGCACTAATTGCCGCTTGCGAATGACCTGGCATTTCTATTTCTGGGATAATAGTAACTTCATGCTTTTCTGCAAAAGCCACAATTTCTTTTATATCTTCTTGTGTGTAAAAACCGCCGTATTTTGTCCCATCGTAGGTAATTGGAGTATCGTTATAATGCCCAATAAGCGTTTCATTTCGGAATCCTCCAATTTCAGTTAGTTTAGGGTATTGTTTTATTTCGATTCGCCAACCTTGGTCTTCGGTTAAATGCCAATGAAAATAATTCATTTTTAACATGGCCATATGAGCGATATATTCTTTTATAAACTCTTTTGGAAAGTAATGCCGCCCAACATCTAAGTGCATACCTCGATATTTAAATGCGGGAGTATCTTCAATAATTACTTGCGGGATGGAAATTGTTTTTTCTTGAAAACCATTGGTTTTTTCTAATTGTGATGGCATTAGTTGGCGTAAGGTTTGAATAGCGTAGAAAGCCCCAGAAGCATCTTTTGCATTGATTAAAATTCCAGCATCTGAAACCGTTAAAGTATATCCCTCAGGAGATAGGTTTTCATTTCTTTTAATTACAACAATTGCCTTATCTTCTGAAGACTTATTAAGTTTAAAAGTGCTTCCGTTTTCAATATAATTAATAAGAAACTCACCAGCATTAAAATTTTTTTTATCCACATAAAGGCTTGTGTTATTATTTAAATAAAAAACACCCTCAATAATCTCAACCTTATTAGGCATAGGAATTAAAGAAGGGAAAGGTTCCAAACTTTTGTTTTCTAGATTTTGACAGGAAGCTAAAATTGTACTGATTAATATTAGGAAATAAAATACTTTCTGCATTAGTTTTTTATGAATTGATTAAGCGTTTTTAATAAAATCCTTGGTTTTGTTTTAACGGTTGTTTTAAATTGGATTTCTATGGGAACATTAGCCAATACATCGAAAAAATTATCACTAAAAGTTCCTTTCGTTTTAGAATATAAGAAAACATTTTTTTGTAATGTTTTAGATATTAATCTGATTGAAAACCCTTCATTATTTTGTTTTATTTCAATATCTATAGGTTGATTTTTTAGATTTAAATTTTTTGGTTTTAAAAAATAATGATAGGATTCAGCATCTCCATAAGTTAGTTTTAAAAAGGAATTTTCTTTTACAAATTCTCTGTTTGAAATGTCATAATTAAAAGCGATTTCACTGCTATTTATTGGGCTATTAAAAGCAATTTCTTCTTTATAAAAGGGGTTCCCGTCAAAATCTAAATGACTAACCACTAAGGTGTTTTTTACTTCAGAAAAAGTATCGTTTACAATATAAATAGCCACGTTTTTTTCTGTTTGAGTGGTTGAAATAATTACATTTTCAAAAGCTTTTTTTGCTTGATATTGTAACGCTTTCCAATTGCCTAAACCATCAATACTCGACCAAGAAACTGCAGGCCAACAATCGTTTAATTGCCAATATAAAGTGCCCATATTGTAGGGTTTTGTTCTACGGTGTGCATAAATTCCTTTGGTCATTCCATATGCTTGAAGTACCTGACTCATATATACATAATCGTCTCCATTAACTGGAACAGGGAAATCAAGTTCCATATATTCCTTAATTAAAGAAAAACCTCTAGCATGTTTTTGATGATTATTAAAAGATGGATGATTAATATCAATTGAATCTTCTTCTGAAAAATACTGAATGGTTTCGTAACTCGGAAAGGATTGAAATCCAAATTCACTCATAAATCGAGGCACTTTTTCTTCAAAATGCTCAAAAGGATAGCTATCATGCCACACCCACCAATCATGGGCATCGCCTTCAAATTGATATCTTTTATCTCCTCGACCAAATTTAGGAGAACTTTCCCAATAAGCAACAGAAGAATGCAAGCTATCCACTACTTGAGGTAGAATTTGATTAAACACAGCATCATACCCCTTCCAAATTTTCTGTTGTTGCACTTTGGTCTTATCATCTTTCCAGCCCCAACGATGCCATCCTTCGCTATTTTCATTATTTCCGCACCATAATGCGATACTTGGATGTTGCCGCAATCTTTTTACGTTTTCAATGGCCTCCTGTTTTACATTTTCTAAAAACAATTCATCGCCTGGATACATTGCGCAAGCAAACATAAAATCTTGCCAAACCAAAATACCTTTTGCATCACAAAGTTGGTAAAAGAAGTTGTCTTCATAAACGCCACCTCCCCAGACACGGAGCATATTCATATTGGAGTCTACAACATCATTAATTAATTTTACATAATTTCCTTGATCAACTTCCGGAAGAAATATGTTTTGCGGAATGTAATTAGCCCCTTTCATATAAACCGGTTTGTCATTGAGTTTAAAATAAAAACGCTCTCCTATAGAGTCCTTATCGGTGACTAATTCGATAGACCGAATTCCTAGTTTTTTTGTAAAAGAAGTTTTTTGAAACCCTTTATTCAAAAGCTCCACATCAATATTGTATAAATAAGGATTACCTAAATTGTGAGTCCACCATAGTTTTGGATTTTTTATTGAAAACGGGACTTTATATTCTTGTTTCTCAGGGATAACAGTAATAATAGATTCAAATATTTCTTGAGTATCATTATTGGTTATTTGAACAATGACTTCTTCTTGAACCTGAGTGTGGATGATTAATTCAGCAGAAATTTCAGCCTTTGCTTCTGAAATGGAATTAGTTTTTAGAAATACACTTTTAAAACGAATTTTATCATAGGAAATAAGAGCGATGTTCTTAGTAATTCCCATTGTTTTAACAGTAGGCCCCCAATCCCATCCGTATTGATATTGTGGTTTACGGGTAAAAACTCGAGGAGATTCTGGTAGTTCGTAATCTAGTTTTTCGGCTTCTGTTTTTTCAATAGAATCGGTAGAGTTAAATATGATTTTTAATTCGTTTTCAAGCTTTAATACATCACTTACATCCACCTCCCAACTCCTAAAGGCATTATTGGTTTTTAATAAAAACTGGTCATTTAAATAGATGTCAGCATAGGTGTCCAAGCCTTCAAAACGTAAAAAATGTTTTGACTTTAAGAGTGTTTCTTCTGTAACTGAAACGGGGGTTTTATAGCTCCAATTTTTTTTTGAAATCCATTGTATAGAATCTTCATTTGTGCCAATAAATGGATGAGGAATTTCACTTATATTTAATAAATCGGTTTGGACAGTCCCAGGAATAGATGCTGGTTTCCAAATAGAATCTCCTTCTTGAGAAAACTTCCAGTTGTTTAATAAGTAATTGTATTCTAAATCTTTTTTCGGTTGTTTACATGATAGTACTAGTAATGATAATAAAACAATAGATAAGAAACTTTTTTTCATACAACTAAAATAAGCAAATTGATTAAAGCCGGTTTAACATGAATGTTATTTTACATTATTAAGTTAATTTTAAAACTGGATAGCTAAAAAATGTAGAGCTATCTTAAAAAAATATTCTGACTTTAAAGGAAAACAGTACTCACTTTTTCAATTCAACCATTTACCGTATTTTTACCTAAATCAATATAAATTTACGGCCATGGCTATTGCAAAACCTTTTAATTTAAATAAGTGGATTGAAGACAATAGAGATTTGTTAAAACCTCCTGTTGCAAATAAGAACTTATATGTAGTTTCTGAAGATTATATCGTGATGATTGTTGCAGGGCCGAATGCCAGGAAAGATTATCATTTTAACGAAACAGAAGAACTTTTTTACCAATTAGAAGGAAACATTCAAGTGAATATCCAAGAAGATGGCCAAAAGCGAGAAATGAAACTCGGTCCCGGTGATATGTTTTTATTACCAGCAAATACACCTCATTCTCCAGGAAGAGACGAAGGATCTATTGGATTGGTCGTAGAACGAGTTCGAAAAGGTAAAAATCTTAAAGATGGTTTAATGTGGTTTTGTGATCATTGTAATCACAAGCTATATGAAGTTTATTTTGAATTACAGGATGTAGAAAAAGATTTTCAGCCTCATTTTAAAGCATATTATACTTCAGAAGAATTAAGAACCTGTGATAATTGTGGAACAGTGATGGATACAGACCCTCGATTTATAGGCGACTAAATTAATTTTCTTAGGAACTTTTTCATTTTTTAATATTCTTTAAAATCTTATAAGGAATACGTACCTTTGCACACTCATTTTAGAATAATAAAACAATAAATATATGACTACGGTTGCAAACGCATTTGGAATTGAAAGTGCATTAGAAAAATTAGGAGTTAACGAAATAAACAAAGGGACTTCTACAGGAAGTAACTGGTTTTCGGAAGAAGATATGATTTCGTCATATTCGCCTGTTGACGGTAAATTAATAGGAAAAGTAACAACAACTTCACGCGATGATTACGATCGAGTAATCGATACGGCTCAAGCTGCTTTCAAAGAATGGAGAAAAGTTCCAGCTCCCCAAAGAGGTGAAATTGTTCGTCAGTTTGGAAACAAATTAAGAGAATTAAAAGAACCTTTAGGGCAATTGGTTTCTTACGAAATGGGGAAATCATTACAAGAAGGTTATGGAGAGGTTCAAGAAATGATCGACATCTGTGATTTTGCAGTGGGTCTTTCAAGACAGTTAAACGGTCAAACCATTCCATCGGAACGTCCAGGACACGTAATGCGTGAGCAGTGGCATCCAATTGGAATTGTAGGGATTATTTCTGCATTTAATTTTCCAGTAGCAGTTTGGTCTTGGAACACAGCTTTGGCTTGGATTTGTGGAGATGTATGTGTTTGGAAAGCTTCAGAAAAAGCACCAATTTGCTCGATAGCTTGTCAAAATATTATAGCAGCTATTTTAAAAGAAAATAACCTTCCAGAAGGAATTTCTTGTATCATTAATGGAGATTATAAAGTAGGTGAAATGATGACGACGGATACTCGTATTCCATTAATTTCTGCTACAGGATCTACTCGTATGGGTAGAATTGTTGGAGCTACAGTTGCAGAACGTTTCGGAAAATCTTTATTAGAATTAGGAGGAAACAATGCTATTATTATTACACCAACTGCCGATTTAAAAGTAGTGGTTCCTGGTGCTGTATTTGGTGCGGTGGGTACTGCTGGACAACGTTGTACTTCAACCAGAAGATTGATTATTCACGAATCTGTTTACGATAAAGTAAGAGATGCAATTGTGGGTGCTTATGGACAAATTGTAATTGGTAATCCTTTAGATGAAACTAAGCATATGGGACCATTAATCGACAAAGATGCGGTGAATATGTATTTAGCTGCTATCGAAAAAGCAAAAGCTGAAGGAGGCAAAGTATTAGTTGAAGGTGGTGTTTTAGAAGGTGAAGGATTTGAAAGTGGTTGCTATGTAAAACCAGCAATTATTGAAGCAGAAAACCATTTTGAGATCGTACAACACGAAACATTTGCTCCAATTTTATATTTAATGAAATATAGTGGTGATGTTGAGGATGCTATCAATATCCAAAATGGAGTAGCACAAGGATTGTCTTCTGCGATTATGACCAATGAAATGAAAGAAGCTGAAAGATTCTTAAGTTATGCTGGATCTGATTGTGGTATTGCCAATGTAAATATCGGTACTTCAGGTGCTGAGATTGGTGGTGCTTTTGGAGGTGAAAAAGAAACAGGTGGTGGACGTGAGTCTGGATCGGATTCTTGGAAAGTATATATGCGTAGACAAACCAATACGGTAAATTATTCAGATGAATTACCTTTAGCACAAGGAATTAAATTCGATTTATAACCGATTTTTAAATAAAACTAAAAAGCCTCTGAATATATTATTTAGAGGCTTTTTTTTATCAAACTGCTCGTGTTTCTTTTATTTTTTTTTCAACTGTACTTCATTTTTCGTAAAATACGAGCGGTCTCTTTATAGGAATTATAGATACTTCCGTTCTGTTTTTTTAAAAAGGGTTTGGCCTCCATTAATCTATCTTTTGCATCGGTGAAATCATTTAAAAAACAAATTAAATAAGTTGCAGGAAGACTTTTCAAATCTTTTTCTTCAGTAGTACTTAAAGGAATCTTTTTTTTCAATTTTTCAATAATAGCATTATTGGCATTGTAGATATGATATAATGTTCGTTTATTAAATTGAGGAGGGTTAAACAATAAAATAGTATCCATTTGGTACGATCCGTTTTCATTAAAGCAAATGATCACTTCTTCTAAAGGATAATATTTGTATTGATTATTTAAACCTAAATGAACATATTCAATAATTCGAAATTCATTTTCAGTAAAGCGAATACTCACTTCATCTAAATTAGAATAAAACAAACGAACTTGCTCGTTAATCAATTCGATATCTACCCTAGAATAATAAGTATCGTCTTTTACTTTTTTGATAGTGCCCGCCCAGCAAACCACAAACTGTTCTTTAAAAACATGGTAAAATGAAGGTAAATCCTTATGTTTTTTGTTGATAAAATTAATCACTCCATCCAAGGTATGCTCAATATTGTTTTTGGCTTTGGTTTCGATGGCTTTTACAATTTCTGAATTGACATCTTTGATTTCAATATCAAAATCTTTTGGCATTGAAATGCTACCATCTCGCATAAAAATCGAGCCTCCCCAATACTTCCAAATATTTTTTCTAAGAGATGTTATCTTTTGAGTAGGTCGTATGGTTACTAACCCAACTACTTTGTGTTCGGGTAAATTTGGAAAAGGCACATTTTCGTATGTAATAATAGGAGGATTGGTTAAATAAGCATTGATGAGGTTTTGGATTTTACTGTCATCAAAAAAATCAACTCCACTGATTGTATTTGCCTCATCTTCCACACCCACTACAATAAAACTATTGTTTTTTGGATTGCTATTACTAAGTGCACAAACATGCTTTAAAAATTTTGCCTTCCCTTCTTTTGAGCCTAAATCAATTTTTCGCTTTTTATCATAGAAACTACTCTCATCGTTGTGAGCAAGTAAGTTTTTAATTAAAAGGCGTTTGTTAATCATAATTTATTTCTTGTTTACGATGGTGCTAGAGGCTTGGTCCAAGGCCATTACGGTTAAATCGGCAATATTCACATGTGCAGGTCTGGTAAGGGTAAACCAAATTATTTCAGCAATATCTTGTGCTTGCAATGGAGTAAATCCTTGGTAAACTTTAGTTGCTTTTTGGGAATCGCCTTTAAATCTCACCTCACTAAATTCGGTTGCTACCATTCCTGGATTGATGGCTCCTACTTTAATTCCTTTTCCGTTTAAATCGATTCGCATTCCTTGGTTAATCGCATCTACAGCATATTTACTAGCACAGTAAACATTCCCTCTTGGATAGACTTCTTTTCCAGCAGTAGATCCAATATTGATGATGTGTCCACTTTCTTTTTGAAGCATTTTTGGAAGTATCGCTTTACTTACATAAAGCAATCCCTTTACATTGATGTCTATCATCGCTTCCCAATCTTCTAAATTTCCGTCTTGGATAGTATCTAATCCGTGTGCGTTTCCAGCATTGTTTATTAAAATATCAATAGTTGAAAAAGCATCTGGGAGTGATTCAATTTTTGAAAACACTTCTTTTTTATCGCGAACATCAAAATTTAACGTATGAATATTGCAATAGGGGTCCAATTCACTTTTTAATCCCTCGAGGCGCTTTTGCCTTCTTCCACAAAGGATTAAATTAATTCCATTTCTAGCCAATACGATAGCCGTCGCCATACCAATTCCGGAGGATGCACCGGTTATTAATGCAGTTTTTGTATTCATAATCATAAAGTTTTCAAAAAGAGGCTTTTTTTTATTAAAATAACCCGATATTTAATAAAGAAAAATACGTATTTAAAGCGCTTTAACCCTTTAAATCTAAAGGCTAATTTTAACCAATTATTAACAAGGTTTTAAATGTTAATTTTTGAATTTAGCAATCCATAACAAAACAACTGTTTATTAAATAAAATAAGACATGGAGCAAGCAGATATAACGCTAGATATTGGCGCTTTAAATGAAAAAATTGAGAAGGAATCAGCCTTTATAGATATCCTTTCTATGGAAATGAACAAGGTGATAGTTGGCCAAAAACACATGGTCGAACGTCTGTTAATAGGATTGCTTGGAGGGGGACACATACTACTAGAAGGAGTTCCTGGACTAGCAAAAACCTTAGCGATTAATACTCTGGCAAAAGCAGTCCACGGTGATTTTAGCAGAGTTCAGTTTACACCAGATTTACTCCCTGCTGATGTGGTTGGGACGATGATTTACAATATGAAGGATAATGACTTCAGTATTAAAAAGGGACCTATTTTCGCTAATTTTGTATTGGCAGATGAGATCAACCGTGCTCCTGCAAAAGTACAATCTGCATTATTAGAAGCAATGCAAGAAAAGCAAGTGACCATTGGTGATGAAACATTTTCTTTGGACAGCCCGTTTTTAGTAATGGCAACTCAAAACCCAATCGAACAAGAAGGTACCTACCCATTACCAGAAGCACAAGTGGATCGGTTTATGTTAAAAACAGTCATAAAATATCCTCAATTAGCTGAAGAACAGTTAATAGTTCGTCAAAACTTAAAAGGAAGTTTTGAAAAAGTAAATCAAGTTGTTTCTTTAGCTCAAATACTAAAAGCACAAAAGTCAGTTCGTGAAGTGTATATGGACGAGAAAATAGAGAAATATATCTTAGATATTATTTTTGCTACCAGAACACCTGAAAATTATAATTTGGCAGAATTAAATCCCCTAATTAGTTTTGGATCTTCCCCAAGAGGAAGTATTAACCTAGCGACTGCATCGAAATGTTATGCGTTTATTAAACGTAGGGGCTATGTCATCCCAGAAGATGTAAGAGCTGTTGTTCACGACGTGTTGCGCCATCGTATTGGTATTACTTATGAAGCGGAAGCAGAAAACATTACTTCAGAAGATATTATTAATAAGATTGTAAACGAAATTGAAGTGCCTTAGAATCCAAATAAAGTAGATTCTTAACACTAACCAATATTGAAAAAACTTGTTTTAACAAGCATTACAGACTTAAGAAATGGATACCAAGGAACTCCTTAAAAAAGTACGAAAAATCGAAATTAAAACACGTCGCCTGAGCGATCATATGTTTGGTGGCGAATATCATAGTACCTTTAAAGGTCGCGGAATGACTTTTAGTGAAGTTCGCCAATATCAATTTGGTGATGATGTTCGTTCTATTGATTGGAATGTAACGGCTCGTTACAACGAACCATATATCAAGGTTTTTGAGGAAGAGCGGGAGTTAACGTTAATGTTAATCGTAGATATTAGTGGTTCTGAAATGTTTGGAACGGACGGTCAATTTAAAAATGAAATTGTTACTGAAATTGCTGCAACTTTGGCGTTTTCAGCTCTACAAAACAATGATAAAATAGGCTTAATTTTATTTTCGGATGAAATTGAGTTATTTATCCCACCCAAAAAAGGAAAGTCTCATGTTCTAAGAATTATAAGAGAATTATTAGAACACAAGCCCAGTAGTAAAAAAACAGACATCACAATGGCTCTCAAATACTTTTCTAAAGTAATCAAGAAAAAAGCAATTGTGTTTGTATTATCGGATTTTATAACTGACTCCTACAGAGATACATTAAAAATTGTTTCGGGGAAACATGATATTACTGGGATTCGAGTTTTTGATAAAAATGAAGAGCAGATTCCAAATCTTGGAGTGGTTCAAATGGAAGATCAAGAAACCGGAGAATTAGTATTAGTGAATACCTCCTCAAAAGGAGTTCGTAACCATTATCACTCTTATTATCAGGATAGAGCAGATTATTTTAAAGAATCATTTCAAAAGAGTGGGGCAGGAGCGTTGACGTGTCGAGTAGATGAAAGTTATGTAAAAAAAATGTTGGGCTATTTCAAAAACAGATAACTATTGATGATGAAAAGTAAGCTAAGAATTAAAAAGATTTCAAATCAATATGTTTTAAAAAACATCTTGGGATTGTCTTTATTCTTTATTGGCTATATGACTAATGCACAAGTTATTTCGTCCATTGATACTGCCCAAATACGTGTTGGAGAAGAAATTATTTATTCCATTCAAGTGGAAACCGATTCTACGGATTTAGTACTTTTCCCAGAAGGACAATCATTTAACCCTATGGAAGTTATTGAGTCCTATGAGCCAGACACTACAAGATATCAAGATAAAATAAGGTTGATAAAAAAGTACGGACTAACTCAGTTTGATTCTGGCAATTACACACTTCCCTCTCAAAGGATTGTTATTAATAATGAGCCTTTTAATACTGATTCAGTTCAAGTTCAAGTGGCAAATGTAGTCGTTGATACCACCCAACAAAAAATGTTTCACATCAAACCAGCTTTTGAAGTGGAGGCACAGGATTTTGACTTCTACAGTGCATTTCAATGGATACTATCAATTTTAGTTTTCTTAGTTTTAGGACTATTTTTCTATTTAAAAAGAAAAAAAAGAAAAAGAGAAGAAACTCAACAACAATTACCACCCTATGAAGAGGCAATAAAAGCCCTACAAGAATTAGATCATTCATTTTTTCTAAAAAATAATAACTCGAAACGATATTACACCTCATTAACAGAAATTCTAAAAACATATATTGGAAGAGAAGTTGACGATTCTGCTCTAGAAAGCACCAGTAAAGAACTAATTGAACGATTGACTTTACATAAAGATTCTGGAAATTACGATTTTGATAATGCAACAATTAAAAAGATTGATAAAATTTTAACCCGCGCCGACTTAATTAAGTTTGCTAAAATGAAAGAACAAGAGGGGCAGGCAAAAGTTGATCGAGCGGTCGTTGAAGATATCATTAATGAAACAAAAGAAATCATTCCTGAGCCCACTGAAGAAGAACTACTTCAAAATCAATTATACCTCGAAAAATTGCGCAAAAAAGAATTAAAAAATAAGCGAATTAAAATTGCTTTAGGAGCATTAGCAACGGTTGTAGTTGCTATATTAATTTTTGGAAGTATCAAAGGGTTTGATGAATTAAAAGATAAAACATTGGGTAATGAGATGCGAAACCTTTCGGAGGGGAGGTGGATAAAAAGCGAATACGGCTCCCCTTTAATCGTATTAGAAACCCCTCAGGTCTTAGTCAGGGTGGAGGATTCTTTAGTCTTTAAAAGTACTGCTATAAAACGTAAAAGCCTTTTTACCTTCGGTGAAATAAAAGAACCTTTTTTTATAAGAGTAAGTTCTATAAAATTCAACCAAGAGCAACAGTTAGGCTTGGAACCTTCACTAGACATGTCTTTGGTTTTATTAGAAAAATTAGGTGCCAAAAACCTACTAGTAAAAAGAGATGATTTTGAAACAGAAAATGGGATTAAAGGAATAAGAGCCTATGGAGATTTCTATTTAGAAGCTTCAGAAAATAAAGTATTAAAGAAAAAGAGCTCCTATGAGTTACTTTTGTTTGCACAAGAAAACGGATTGCAAGAAATTCTGGTCGTTTACCAAGATGATGGTCGATTTGCTGAAAACATAAAAGACCGGATTATTAATTCAATTGAGCTAGAAGTTACTCAAAATAACATAAAAAAAAATGAGCAGTAATTTTGAATTTGTAAATCCAGACTTTTTTTGGTTGCTATTGATGCTTCCCTTGTTATTGATTTGGTTTTTTTGGAAAAGAAGTCAACAAACTGCTGTTTTAAAAATTTCAAGTTTAAAAGGGTTTGACACTTCTAAAAACTGGTTGGCAAAAGTTCGCCCTTTGTTATTTATACTTCGTCTAATCGTATTGACCCTAATAATAGTTGCGATGGCCAGACCGAGAACGGTTGATGAGTCTACACGGATTAAAACCACTAAAGGAATTGATATTGTAATTGCAATCGATGTTTCTGCAAGTATGTTAGCCAGAGACTTAAAGCCTAACCGATTGGAGGCGTTAAAAAAGGTGGCGTCTAGGTTTATTTTAGCGCGACCAAACGATCGTTTGGGATTGGTAGAATATGCTGGAGAAAGTTATACAAAAACACCTTTAACAAGTGATAAAAACATTGTCCTTTCTTCTTTAAAAAGCATTAAATACAATACGATTATCACGGGGGGAACAGCTATTGGTATGGGTCTAGCAACAGCTGTTAATCGGCTTAAGGAAAGTCGAGCAAAAGGGAAAGTAATAATTTTATTAACGGATGGGGTTAACAATTCAGGATTTATTGATCCAAAAATAGCTAGTGAATTGGCTGTCGAATTTGGAATTAAAGTGTATACCATAGGAATAGGATCAAACGGTATGGCATTGTCTCCAATTGGGATTCTCCCTGATGGATCATTTCAATATGGAAATATTCAAGTAGAGATTGATGAAGATTTATTATTAGAAATTGCTAATACAACAGGAGGAAAATATTTTAGAGCTACAAGTAACACCAAACTAGAAGAAATTTATGAAGAAATAAATAAATTAGAAAAAACAGAAATTGAAGAAACTAAATATACAAGTTATGATGAATTGTTTAGGCCATTTGTCCTTTTAGCTTTTAGTTTGTTGTTCTTTGAGTTGTTCCTAAGATATTCCGTATTTAGAAGTTTTATTTAATATGAATTAGAATTAGAATGTATCAATTAGAAAAGCCCATATTTTTTTATTTACTTATTGCTATCATTGGCTTGACAGTAGCTTTTTTATTGGTATTTATTTGGAAAAAGCATACCCAAAGTAAATTTGCTTCTCAGGTTGCTCTAAAGAAGTTAAGTCCCGATCGTTCTTTTTTTAAATCTTGGTTAAAACTAATTATTCTTTCGTTGGCAATTTTCAGTCTGACATTAGCTTTGGTCAATCCTAAAATTGGAACAAAAATAGAAACCATAAAAAGAGAAGGAGTCGACGTGGTTTTCGCTCTTGATGTTTCAAAAAGTATGTTGGCCGAGGATATTGCTCCAAATCGTATCGATAAATCCAAACAGTTAATCACTCAAATTATTAATAGTTTAGGAGGAGATCGTGTAGGAATAATTGGTTACGCAGGGAGTGCTTTCCCTCAAGTGCCAATAACTACAGATTTCTCAACGACTAAGTTATTTTTAAATAGTATGAATACCGATATGGTATCATCGCAAGGAACAGCAATCACAGAAGCCATCAAAATGGCAGAAACCTATTACAATGACGAAGACCAGGTAAATAAAGTATTATTTATCATATCCGATGGAGAAGATCATGAAGGGAATATTTCAGAAATTGTGAATGAAGCCGCTAATTTAGGGATTAGAATTTACACTATTGGAGTAGGGACTGAAACAGGAGGTCCCATACCGTATAAAAGAAATGGAATACTTCAATATTATAAGCGAGATAACAAAAATCAACAAGTCATTACCAAATTAAACGCTAATAAGTTAAATGAAATCGCATCAAAAGGAAATGGGAAATACATTAACGGGAGTAATACTAGTGAAGTAATAGAAGAAGTAAATACTATTTTAAACGGGATGAATCAAAAAGAATTTGAAGCAAAACAGTTTACAGATTTTAAAGATCGTTTCCAATGGTTTTTAGGAATATCAATTTTTCTGTTAGTCCTTGAATTAGTATTATTGGAGAGAAAAACAGCTTGGATTAAAAAATTAAACTTATTTAATGAAGACTAAAAACTTCAAACATAATAGACATAAATTAAGACTTAATACATTTTGTCTTTTTCTGGTTTTTAACTTAAGTTTTTCTCTAGTCGCTCAGGTGGTATCGATAGAAAAGCAAATGGTTCTAAAGGAGTCTAAAAAAGCTCTAACGGACGCAAGTTATGAAATGGCAAATGATAACTTTTCTAAAGCTGAAGCAGCTTATCGAAAAGCAATTTCTATAAATCCAAATGAAGATACGGGAAAGTATAATTTAGGGACTGCTTATTATAACAAAGAAATGAATGAAGTTGCGATGTCTCGCTTTAAACAAGCAGCAGCTGTAGCTGACACAAAATTGGATAAACATAAAGCTTTTCATAATTTAGGGAATACTTTTATGAATGAGAAGAAATATCAAGAAGCAGTCGAATCCTATAAAAATGCATTGCGAAACAATCCAAAAGATGAAGAAACACGTTATAATTATGCTTTAGCAAAAGAATTATTGGAAGACCAAGAAAAAAATGGCGGCAATGATGAAAATAAAGATAATCAAGAGGATAAGAAGGACGAAGATGAAGAGAAAAATCAAGAAAACGAAAATAATAAAAAGGATGGCGAAGATGGTGAACAAAAAGATGAACAGGATAAAGGAGATGAAGAACAAGATAAAAAAAAGGGTGACGAAAATAAAGATAAGGGAAAACCTGACAAGCCAGAGGATAAAGAGCAACAACAACCAACCGAACCAGGAAAGTTATCTCCTCAACAGGTTAAAAACTTGTTAGAGGCTATGAATAACGAAGAAAGAAAGGTTCAAGAAAAGATAAATGCCAAAAAGCAAAAAGGGTTGAAAGTAAAATCTGAAAAAGATTGGTAATGAGCACAAAATCCATTTTCATATTATTTTTTATACTGAGTTTTGGCCTTGCTAAAGCCCAAGTTTCGTTCATAGCAAAAGCAAGTAAAAAAACACTTGGAATTAATGAGCGTTTGCGTATTGATTTTGAAATGAATGAAGATGGAGATAATTTTGTACCACCAAATTTTAAGGGGTTTAATGTTGTTGGAGGGCCAAATCAGTCGATTAGTAATTCCTGGATAAATGGAAAAAGGAGTTATTCAAAAACATACTCCTATTTTCTGGCACCTAAATCACAAGGAACGTTTAGTATCAATCAAGCTACTATCGAAATTGATGACCAAATATATAAAACCACTCCTTTAAAGATAACTATTACTGAAGCTGTTACAAAACCTAAAGACGGTAATAATGCAGATTATGTAGCCAGTGAAAATGTTCATTTAATAGCAGAGGTCTCAAAAACAAATCCTTATTTAAACGAAGCCATTACAGTTATCTATAAATTATATGTTTCAAATGATGTAAGTATTACAAGAAGTTGGCAAGAATTGGACACTCCAAAATTTCAGGATTTTTGGAGTCAGTATATAGAAGAAAAGGGAGAACAACAAATTTACGAGACCACCTATAAAGGGAAGCCTTATCGCTATGTGGTCTTGAGAAAAGCAGTATTATACCCTCAAAAAACGGGAGAATTAACTATTGAACCTTTAACATTAGACATCCCTATTGACGTTCAAGGAACTACTAGAGATATATTTGGCCGAAGAAGAATGGCTCGTGTTAATAGAACAATTTCTGCAGGTAAAAGAACTATTAATGTTAAACCATTACCAGTAAAGGGTAAACCGGATAACTTTTCAGGAGCGGTGGGAAATTTTGACTTTAGCATATCCACTAATAAGAAAACGTTAGATGCCAATGAAGCTTTAGAATTAAAAATCAAAGTAAAAGGTACAGGAAATTTAAAATTATTTAACCTTCCGCCTCTAAATCTTCCAAATTCATTGGAGGTGTATGAACCAGTAAGGGCTAATAAAATAATTGTTAATTCAAAGGGGATGAATGGCTTTATAAGCGACACCTATACCGTAATTCCAGAGTTTAAAGGTAGTTATCCAATTAGACCCATTACTTTTTCATATTTCGATGTAGCTTTGAATGAGTATAAAACTATTTTATCTGATGAAATTGTGGTACAAGTTGTCAATGGTCCTGTACCCAATCAACTTAATGAAAAAGATAAAAGCTTAAGTAATGAGAATGTTATTTCTTTAACAAATGACCAGTTTAAATACATTAAGACCTCCACAAAATTAATACCAATAAATCGTCCGGTTTTTTTTAAAACTTTTAAATTTTGGTGCTTGCTAGGAATCCCATTTTTTTTAATCCCAATCATAATATTAACAGGAAATACAAGACGTAAAAGACTCAACGATATTGAGGGCAGAAGATATAGAAAAGCAACACGATTGGCTAAAAAATATTTATCGGAAGCCAGAAAAAATTTAGGGAAGCAAGCATTTTTTTATGAAGCCCTAGAGCGAGCACTACACAATTATTTAAAAGCCAAATTAGCAATTGTTACTTCTGAATTTTCAAAAGAAAAAATAACAGAATTACTTTCTGATAGAGATGTAGAAAACGAAGTTGTTTTAAACTTTGAAGCACTTTTAAAAAGCTGTGAATTTGCAAGATATACACCAACCTCTGACGTTGCCATCCAACAAGATTATGACAAAGCAGTAAAAGTTATTTCTAATATTGACAAACAACTTCAATAATGAAAAATAAATTTTTAACATATTTGACATTTAATAGGAATATTATATTCCTGATTGCAATGATAATTACAGTACACAGTTATTCTCAAAACGCACCCCTTTTTGAGCAAGGAAAATCGTTGTACAAAGCTGAAAAATATCAAGAGGCCGTATTTTCTTGGATGAAAATTTTAGATCACAAAAGCCATTCTGCAGAATTATATTTCAATTTAGGGAATGCTCATTATAAACTAAATAATGTTGGCCCAAGTATTTATTATTATGAAAAGGCCTTGTTATTGGCTCCCAATAATCGTGATATAAAAAACAACTTATCATTTGCAGAAAACACAAGGATAGACGCCATCGAGCCATTACCAAAAACTATTTTTTACAAATGGTATCATACCATATCAGACCAACTAAATTTTGACGGTTGGGCTTATGCTTCTGTTTTTTTAGGGGTTATTTTTGTAGTGTTTTTTTTGATATATTATTTTTCATATTCAGAAATAAAAAAGCGTTTCTTTTTCATCTCTTCTGCTATTTTAATACTTCTTTTAGGGATGTCGCTTTCCATGGCTTTTTCCACTTATGAGTATGCGATTAATAATAAACCTGCAATAATTTTTGCTGCAAGCTCTGATGTAAGAGAAGCCCCGAACTTAGGGAGCGAAATATCCTTTATACTTCATGAGGGGACCAAAATTCAAATCCTAGAAAAAGACACTGATTGGGGGCTTATAGAAATTGCTAATGGAAAAGAAGGCTGGATTCCTTTGACGGATTTAAAAGAATTATAAAATTATTCTTTTTCTTCAGACAGGTTGATATTTAAAATCTTTTTTTGAATATTTATATTTTTCACATCTTCAACTAAATCTGGAAGCACTAAAGGCGCTAGAGCTGCAATAGGATTATAGAGATTAGAATTTTCTTTCTTTTCACTAGAAATCACATAATCAGTTGTATTCCACTGATTAAAAAACATAAAAATTACACTGACAATAAAAGCAGAAAATAGCATATTAAAAACTCCTCCAAGAATTTTATTAAAGAGACCTAAGAAAGCAAAATCTGCAATTTTTGTTAGAAACTTCCCCACCCAATTAATGACAAAAACGATGACTATAAAAGTTACTAGTTTTGCAGTAAAGTACGTTGTTTCCTCACTTAAAGAGAACCAATTATTTATATAACTAGCCGCAAATTCCGAAAAATAAATCGCTCCAAAAACCCCTAACACCAACCCTAAAAAAGAAGCTAAACTCACAAAAAGCCCCTTTCTCATACCTTGCACAAAAGAAAAAATCAATATAATTCCAAGGATAATGTCTAATAAGTTCATTTTATAAATTTAGGATAAAGATACATTATCTTTGCGATGTAATTAAATGATTGATAATATTTGAATACGCTATTTAATTAAAAAACTATGGCTAGAGACGAAAACTTAAAACGACTGTGGGACGACGTAGTTTTGCATTTGAGCAACCAGTTTGCCGATGGAGAAACACTAGATCTTGACGGGATAATATATATTATAGGATTACAAGAAAAGGGTAATTTGTCTATAAAATATAGTAAGGATGATAAAATTAATTTAATGCATATTGCTATTTGTAGATTATTAGAACCTTTTGGATACTATGAATTTGATTATTTTGATAAAGAGGGATGGCCACACTATAAAGTTTTAGAAAAACTCCCTTCATTAAAAGCAGGTGAGCAGACGGTTTTAATGAAAGAAGCAATAGTTAATTACTTCTTAGAGAAAAAAGTAGTGGAATAATAAAAAAAACAGTACACAACAAAGCTCTTTTCTCTTTATTTTGTTGTGCTAGACCTAGTAATAGTTTAATTTTGTGAAGTTGTAATTAATTAAGAATGATTCAAAAAATAAAAGAGCACATAGCTGATGTAGAGACATTTTCACCAAAGTCACTAGAAGAGTTAGAGCAATTCCGAATAAAATATCTTGGAAAAAAAGGGCTATTGAACGATTTTTTTGCTGAGTTTAAAAATGTTCCCAACAACCAAAAAAAAGAGTTTGGGCAGACTATTAATCTTCTAAAGACCAAAGCAACAGAAAAAGTTAATTCGCAAAAAGTAGTGTTGTCCAAAGGAGAAGAAGTAAAGGGGAGTTATGGAGACTTAACCCGCCCAGGAGAACCAAATGAGTTAGGGTCCAGACATCCAATTTCTATTGTAAAGAATAAGATTATAGATATTTTTTCGAGGATTGGATTTAATGTTTCTGAAGGGCCAGAGATTGAGGACGATTGGCATAATTTTACAGCTTTAAATCTCCCTGAATATCATCCTGCCAGAGACATGCAGGACACTTTTTTTATCGAAAAAGACCCGGATGTGCTGTTAAGGACCCATACTTCTTCAGTGCAAGTTCGCTACATGGAAAACAACCAACCTCCCATTCGAACAATTTCGCCTGGTAGAGTATTTAGAAACGAAGCTATATCTGCAAGATCTCACTGTTTTTTTCATCAAGTAGAAGGTTTGTATGTAGATAAAGGGGTGAGTTTTGCAGATTTAAAACAAACATTACAATACTTTACGACTGAGATGTTTGGGAAATCTAAAATTCGTTTACGACCTTCTTACTTCCCTTTCACAGAGCCAAGTGCAGAGGTTGACGTATATTGGGGCTTAGAAACAGAAACAGATTATAAAATGACTAAAGGAACTGGTTGGTTAGAAATTATGGGATGTGGTATGGTAGACCCAAATGTTTTAAAAAACTGTAATATAGACCCTGAGATATATTCGGGTTTTGCCTTTGGTATGGGGATTGATCGTATTGCTTTATTATTGCACCAAATCCCAGATATTCGCATGTTTAGTGAAAACGACGTTCGTTTTCTAGAGCAGTTTAAAAGTCAATAATCTTAAAATTTTTTTAAGATGAAAAAAGATATAAAAATTCCAGTTGTCGAAAAAATTCAAGTGCTTGCGACTCAAGAGTGGGACAAAGATTTTTTAGCTAAAACTTGGAATGTTTATGTGGTTAATAATCGCGAAGATATTATAGAGTCTGTTTTAGTGATGTCAAGAGGCAATTATAAAAATAAAAAAACCTCTACCTTACGCCATGGTTTAGGAGATTTGCCGCCTCATATGGGAGCGAAAGTAGAAATGATTACAGAGGAGGTTTTAGGATTTACCAATGAGTATATCGTCACTTTTTTTGCTGAAGGACAACTTTTTGATAAGACATTTATTTTTAAGCCTTATAGCGTCAAAGAAAACAATACGGTATTTATTGATTTGATGGGACAAGATTGTGTATTAGCTGTGTAGCGAAAACCTTTGATGGAGTTTTTACTGTATGAATTAATCCAATTTATTAGTGAGATCTTTAAATATATCCTTAGCATTTCCACCCTCATACAAAATAGTATAAACAGCGTTTATTATCGGAGTCTTGGCATTATTTTCTTTCTCTAAATTTAGTTGATATGCGCTTTTGGTAGCATAATACCCTTCAGCCACCATACTCATTTCCATTTGTGCACTTTTTACTGTATATCCTTTGCCAATCATGTTACCAAACATTCTATTTCTACTAAAGGTAGAGTAGCCAGTCACTAACAAATCACCTAAATATGCAGAGCCATTAATGTCTCGTTTCATCTTATAAACTTTCTTTACATATTTTTTCATTTCACGAATAGCGTTACTCATTAAAACACTTTGAAAGTTATCTCCATAGCCTAATCCGTGTGCTATTCCAGCTGCAATGGCATAAATATTTTTAAGCATTGCTGCGTATTCCGTACCAATAATATCCTCACTTATTTTACATTTTATATAATCACAGCTTAAGGATTGCGATACCACCTGTGCTTTTAATTCTTCTGCACAAGCAATAGTAAGGTAAGAAAGGCGTTCTAATGCAACTTCTTCTGCGTGACAAGGGCCCGATATAACTCCTATGTTTTCAGAAGGTACCTCTTGAAAATTACAAAAATGTTCTCCAACGATCAAATTGGTTTCTGGCACAATTCCTTTGATAGCAGAAAATATTACTTTGTCTTTTATGTCGACAGTAAGTAATTCAAGTTCTTTATATAAAAATGCAGAGGGAATTACAAAAATAAGATAATCGGCATAAGTGGCCGATTCATTAATATCGTTACTGAGTTTTAGTTTTGAGGTGTCAAACTCAACAGAGCTTAGATAATTAGGATTGTGTTTATGTTTATGGAGATGTTTTAAGGCTGATTCGTTTCGCATGTACCATCCTACTTCTTCTAAATTTTCACACAACATTTTCACAATAGCCGTTGCCCAACTTCCTCCACCAAAAACAGCAAACTTTGGTTTACTTGACATAAAATAATATTTAACTCAAAAATACATAATAATAACAGGCTCTACAAAATAAGTTCTTAGGAGCGTTATTTATAAAAATTCATTTCGTCTACATATTCCCAAACTTTTTGTGGTAATAAAGGTTTGACGTTTTTGTTTGATTTAATACTTTTTCTAATAAATGTGGAAGAGATTTCTACTACTGGTGCAGCTACTTCTATTATTTTTGAATGATTAGATAACATTATTTCACTATCGTCTTTTGAAATTCTTGGGTAGATATAAATAAAATACCGATCTAAGATTAGCTCAAAATTTTTCCATTTATGGAAGCTTTTTAAATTGTCTTCTCCCATGATCAAACAAAAATTTATAGTTGGATGTTTTTCTTCAAGTGCAACTAAAGTATTCACGGTAAAACTTGGTTGCGGAAGATGGAATTCTATGTTGCTAGCTCTTAAATTCGGAAAATCTTCAGTTGCAATTCGAACCATTGCTAATCGATGCACATCGTCCAACAAGGTTTTCTTTTTTTTATGAGGATTGTGAGGAGTAACTACCATCCAGACCTCTTCAAGATCAGAAAATTCAGCCATATGATTTGCAATGATTAAATGCCCTACGTGGATAGGGTTAAAGCTCCCAAAAAACAAACCAACTTTTTTATTCATTTCCTTCATGAATAAATTTTTCTACTAATTCTTCAGCTTCATTTAATGCAATATCTAAATCGTTATTTTCTATAATAAAATCGAACTGTGGTGCAGTGGCTAATTCGACAGAGGCTTTAGCAATTCGCATATTAATTTTCTCATCGCTTTCGGTTTTACGTTTTTTTAATCTGATTTTTAGCTCGTCTACACTGGGAGGTTTTACAAAAACAGCCAACGTTTCCTTAGGAAATTTCTTCTTAATCCTAAGACCTCCAACAACATCGATATCAAAAATAACATTTTTACCATTTTCCCATATTCGTTCTATTTCCTTTTTTAAGGTTCCATAAAAATTGTCACGATACACTTCTTCCCATTCTAAAAAGTCTTCCTTTTTTATATGTTGTTTAAATTGCCTCAAACTTATAAAATAATATTCTTGGCCGTGAATCTCTCCTTTTCTGGGTTCTCTTGAAGTTGCAGAAATCGAAAAATCTAGATTTAATTTTTCTTGTTTAAGCAAATATTGTACAATGGTAGTTTTTCCACTTCCTGAAGGTGCTGAAAAAACAATTAATTTTCCTCCTTCCATTACAAAACGTTTAGGGATTGTTCTTTAATTTTTTCCAATTCATCTTTCATTTGCACAACCAATTGTTGCATGGGAGCATGATTGGATTTTGATCCTATGGTATTAATCTCTCTTCCAATTTCTTGACATATAAAACCTATTTTTTTACCATTTGAATCTGAAGAATCTAGCGTTTCGTTAAAATAGTTTAAATGATTTTTTAAACGTACTTTTTCCTCTGTTATATCATATTTTTCAAGATAATAAATCAGCTCTTGTTCAAAACGGTTTTCATCTACCGCTTCTTTTAAATCTTCAACCGCTTTACGAAGGCGGTCCTTAACAATAGCGATCCGATCAGTATCAATGGCTATAACTTTAGTTAATAATTCTGAAATATTTTTAATTCTTATGTTAAAATCTTTTTCCAGCACCTTCCCTTCATCAGATCTATATTTGTTAATAGCTATTAAAGCTTTATTTACAGCGTCTAAAATATTTTCAAATTCGTTCGCATCAATTTCTTCTCGTTCGGTTTTCATAGAGTCTGGCATTTTTATAGCCATTTTTATTAGCTCTACGTCTCCAATAGCAACAATACTTTTGAGTTGCTTCATATATTGTTTTACAATAACTTCATTTACTTTTGAAGATGTTTTTTCGCCAGTAATTTCAACATATAAGTTAAAATCTACCTTTCCTCGCACTAACGATTTAGAAATACGTTTACGAATTTCTAATTCTTTCCCTCTGTAAGAAGAGGGAACTCTTGTATTTAAATCTATATTTTTGCTGTTTAAAGATTTTATTTCTACCGTTATTTTTTTGGTTGGTAACTGGATAACCGATTTACCATATCCGGTCATAGATTTAATCATGTAATTGCCATTTTATAAGTCAAAGGTACTAAAATACAATGGAGTAAATTAGTTAGATATCTTATGATGATCTTTCTCTTTAAATTTTCTTTTGAGTTGTGTCTCTGTGAAATACAAAACGGAAAGTATTAACGCGGTATGAATTATAATTGTTATGATAAAATTATTTTTAGGATAGAGAAAATATAAGAAAGGCGGAATAAAAAACGAATAGACAGAAAAATTAATTAAAAGCTTTGCAGCATACTTATTGGCAAAAGACCAAGTCTCATTATTTTGCATAGACCGTCTCGTTCTGTAACCGTAAAAATAATTAATTTTTTTTGGTGGATATTTAAAATATATAAAGAAAATGATTAGCATAAAAATACAATATCCCAGAGCGATCATTAATTGATTTTCATTGGTCATAGCTTTTCATTTAAAAAAGTAACGGTTCTTTTTTCGCTGTAATATGTTTCGTTGGTGTAATGAAACCCTACATGTCCTCCAAATTGAGGAGTTTCCAAATATATGAATTTTGAAAGTTCTGCATTTTCAAATGGAAAACAATCAGTACTTAAAAAACTATCATTTTTTGCATTTAAAATCAAGACAGGAATTTTAATGGTTGGTAAGAATTGTTTGCTGCTGTTTTTTTGATAGTAGTCATACGCATTTTTAAATCCATGTGCTTTTGAAGTATAAATATCATCAAAATCTTTTAAAGTTCTAACTTTTTTTAATTCTGTTGCAAACATCTTATCGGGATATTGCTTCATTTTTAGTTTGTATTTTTTACGCAAGCTTTTTAAAAACACAGTTCTGTAAGGCCAGTTTTTTCGCTCGTTTAAACTTTCTAATGATCCTTTTAAACTTATTGGGACTGATATTGCCACTCCTTTTTTTATTTCTTTGGGGTGATCATCTCGTTCTCCTAAATACTTTAACAACAAATTAGCTCCTAGACTAAAACCAACCAACACTATTTCCCGATAGACTTCCTTTTGTAAAATATGAGTTATTAAAAATTCTAAATCGTCTGTTTTTCCTGAATGATAAGATTGATAGGCTAAATTATTTTCGCCACTACACCCCCTGTAATTCATTGCAGCAATATTATAATCGTTTTTTAATAATTCATTGGCAGCACCTTTAATATATGTTCTTTGAGCATTTCCCTCAAGACCGTGCAATAAAATAGCTACTTTCCCAGAAGGGTTTTTGGTAAAAGACCAATCAATATCAATAAAATCATTATCAGGTAAAATTATCCGTTCTCTTTCCTGAACTAAACCAGGAGGGACTCTTAGTTTTGCTGAGTATATCGTTGAAAAATGTCCGTTCTTATAAAAAAAAGAAGGCGTATAAATACTATTTACAATCGGCATTTTTTTTAGCAAAGTAAAAAAAATACGCTTCATACTTCAAAAAAGAATTTTATTTTTGAAAAAAAAAGATGTATTCAAAAGAATTTGAAGTTCGATGGAGCGATTTAGACGCAAATCGTCACTTAGCCAATAGTAGCTATATTAACTTTATGAGTCATACGCGTTTGAGTTATATGATGGAAAACGGTTTTGGGCAACAGAACATGGTAAAAAATGACATTGGGCCTGTAGTTTTTTATGAACATATGTTTTATTTTAAAGAGATTTTTCCAGGAGAACCCATTCGTGTGTCTCTTCAATTGAAAGGAATTTCTAAAAATGGAATGTATTTTGAATTTCAGCATAATTTTTACAATCATGAGGGAAAAAACATGGCACGTTGTAATATGATGGGAGGTTGGATCGATCTTCAAACTAGAAAGTTACGAGACTTACCTGAAAAGCTTTTTTCAATATTAGATGATTTAGAAACAACAGCAGATTTTAAAATTCTAACAAAGGAAGACACTAGAAAATTCAATCAATTTCCTAAAAACTTAGTTAAGCAATTTTAGGTTTTCGGGTTGATAAAAATACGCCTACAAAAATTAATATTGCTGAACCTATCCGGAGCGGATTTAAAGAATCAGCTTCCATCATTACAGCGAAAATAACTGCGATAACCGGTTGTAAATATATAAATGCTCCTATAGTCGAAGGTTGTAGTTGTTTTAAAGCGTATATATTGAAAAGATAGGTAAAAAAAGTAGTGCCAATTACTACAAATGCCAACTTCCCAACAATAAGTAAAGGTAACGCTTGCCAATGAACTGCAGCAAATTCGTTAAATCCAACAGGGAAATTAATCACAAAAGCTATTAAAAAAAACCATTTCATTAAGGTGATAGAATGATATTTTTTAACAAGAGGTTTAACAATTATTAAATATATGGAGTATGATGTAGCGTTAATTAAAAACAAGATATTTCCTAAAGGAATATTTGGCGCGTTATTTTGTTTCTTTATCCCAAAAAATATTAAGGCTAACGCTCCTAAAAGCCCTAATCCAATACCTACATATTTACGCCAAGTAATCTTTTCTTTTAAAAAAACCGCAGACAGTATAAGTAATATAACAGGAACTAGCGTTATTACCACTGAACTATTTATTGGCGTTGAAAGGCTCAATCCTTTGAAGAACATCAGCATATTGATTGTCATTCCAAACAATCCACAAGCTACAAAACGCAACATGTCAGACTTTTCTATTTTTTCATTAGGAAACCCTATACTAAATAGCCAAAAAAGAGCAGCAGCTCCACTTATACGTAAAAAAATAAACCCATAAGGTTCAATTACATATGGCATTAAATCTTTTGCGATCGTATGGTTGATACCGTAAATAACACTAGTAGCGGTTGCTGCAAGAAAGGCAAGGTTTCGTTGATTCATAGGGGGATTTATTTATTTTAACTCCCAGCCAAAACCACTATTGAACACATAATCAAATTCACTACCTGTATCTGCTGGTTGATTATCATAATTTAATGAAAAATCAAATTTTATATAAAAATCCCAAGGCATATCATATTTTAGATTGATATTATAATCAAATCTAAAACGATCACTTTCGGTTAAACTATAATAGCCAATGACATCAGTGCTTAGGTAAAAGTCATTAAAGTCAAACATATTTAATCCTGCTCCAAGGTTTACCTCCGTTGAGTTTTTGTCCACTGTAGGATCAAAATAGGTTTCAATATTATAGTTTAATCCAGTTCTTAGTCCTAGATAAAGTTTATTGGTTCGCGCAATATATTTGCCAATTCCCAACAGGCTCGTCGTTCTTCCTTTTAAAGCTTGTTCTGTGTTTGATAAAAATGAAACTTGAGCAATTCCGAAAAAATCATTAACAAAAAACCGTTGTGCATCTAAGTCTCCCTGTATCCTTTTTGTGATATCTACTTCATCTTGGTTGTTAATGGTATTGCCATAACTAGCATTAAAGTTCCATTTTTTACCAACATACATAAGGGCACTATTTAGGTTAAACTGAACTGCGTTGTTTGCTTTAGCTAAATTAAAACCTAAATCTATATTTCCTTTAAACCTGCTCCAAAATTTTGTTCCGGATTCTTTAACCTGCGAAAGGTTTTCGAGATTTGTTTCAAAAACAAATCCTTTAGTATCTCTTATTTCTAAAATATTGGCCTTAGTCGTTTTTGCTGTGCCAAGATAATGCTCACCATTCAATAACAATATTACAAAAGTTTGGTTGAGGTAAATTTCAGAAACTTCCTTAAACTCAATCTTAAAATCCTTATCACTGTAGGATGTTTTCATAGTTAAGGTGCCATTTAACAGTGTTTTAACTTCACCTACAAGAACATCATTATTTTTAAATTTTATAGAATCGTTTTGAGAGAAGCTACAAAATCCAATTAAAAAAAATACAATAAGTAATGGCTTAGTCATGATAATTTTTAGTTGTCAAAAATAACTAAAATTTTACAATAAAGATTCTAGTGCAGCTGCAACTATTTTCTTACTATTTCCGATAAAAATTTGATCATCATTTATTAAAACAGGTCGTTTCAAAAAAGTATAATGTTCTAATATTAAATTTTTAAAATCTACTTCTTTTAATTTTTCACTTTTCAATTTTCTTTTAATATACAATCGTGAACGTTTATTTACCAGCTCCTCATAACTATTTGTGAATTCATATAATCTTTCGAGTTCTTTTTTACTTATAGGCTCGATCTTTATATCTTGTTTGATGAATTTGCTAGATAAGTTTAATTCTTTTAAAATTCTTTTATTACTGTCGCAAGTCGAAAGGTAGAATACTTTTTTCATGGTTTATAATAATTTTTTTTAATCTATTTCGATTTTTAGTGAGTTACAACAACATAAAAAGTAAATATAAATACTTTTTTGAGCCTTGATACTATTTGCTGTTTTTTTTAATATAATTTTAAAAATGATTATTTTCGCTTTCTAAATAATTTTATATGAAATTCAATACCAAAACTATACACGGAGGCCAAGAACACGACAAGGCTTATGGAGCAGTAATGCCACCTATATATCAAACTTCAACCTATGCTCAAAGTACTCCAGGAGGGCATAAAGGTTATGAATATTCAAGAACCCACAATCCAACTCGTTCTGCTTTAGAAAAGAGTTTTGCCAGTTTAGAAAACGGCAACTATGGTTTGGCATTTGCTAGCGGATTAGCTGCAATAGATGCGGTATTAAAATTACTTCGTCCCGGAGATGAGGTTATTTCAACAAACGATTTGTATGGTGGATCTTATAGACTGTTTTCTCAGATTTACGCAAATTTTGGAATTAAATTTCATTTTATAGGAATGAAAAATGCTGAAAACATAGAAACATTTGTGACTAAAAACACTAAATTAATTTGGGTAGAGACTCCAACTAACCCCATGTTAAATATTATTGATATCAAAAAAGCTGCAAGTATTGCAAAAAAACATCAAATTTTATTAGGTGTAGACAACACCTTTGCAACACCCTATCTTCAACAACCTCTTGAATTAGGTGCCGATATTGTGATGCACAGTGCTACAAAATATTTAGGAGGGCATAGTGACGTTATAATGGGAGCTTTGGTTGTTAAGAAAAAACAATTGGCGGATCGCCTTTATTTTATTCAAAACTCAAGTGGTGCAGTTTGTGGGCCCCAAGATAGTTTTTTATTACTTCGAGGAATAAAGACGTTACATGTTAGAATGGAGCGTCATTGCATCAACGGAAGAGCCGTTGCTGAATATCTTGAGAGTCATCCGAAAATTGAAAAGGTTTACTGGCCAGGGCTTAAACATCATACAAACCACGAGGTTGCAAAGTCTCAAATGAAAGATTTTGGAGGTATGATATCATTTACTACAAAAGGGGACAGCTACGATCAGGCAAAAAAAATAGTTGAAAATTTAAAAATATTCACACTTGCAGAAAGTTTAGGAGGTGTAGAAAGTTTATCGGGTCATCCAGCAAGTATGACTCATGCGAGCATTCCAAAAGAAGAGAGAGAAAAAACAGGCATTGTTGATTCTTTAATTAGATTGAGTGTTGGGATTGAAGATAAAGATGATTTAATAGAAGATTTACGTCAGGCAATAGGTTAATTATTATACGATATTAGTATGTTTTTTAAAATTAGGATAGTTTTTTTATTTTAAAAAATATGGGGCAATTTTTAGATAAGGCTTATATTTGCAAAAAAATAATACTAACTGTTTCAATAAATTAAATTTTATGAATAATAGCATAAAAGAGTTCATTTTAAAAGTTGAAAAAATGAATCCGAACGAGCCTGAATTTTTACAGGCTGTTACTGAAGTTGCTGAAGTAATTATTCCTTTTATAGAGGAAAATAAAGAGTATCAAGGAATTAAATTATTAGAACGAATGGCAGAGCCAGAAAGAGTTTTAATGTTCAGAGTACCTTGGACTGATGACAGCGGAGAAATTCAAGTAAATAGAGGTTACAGAGTCGAGTTTAATTCTTCTATAGGACCCTACAAAGGTGGATTGCGTTTTCATCCTACGGTAAATCTAAGTATTTTAAAGTTTCTAGGTTTTGAACAGGTCTTTAAAAATAGTTTAACGACGCTTCCAATGGGAGGTGGAAAAGGAGGTTCAGATTTCAACCCCAAAGGGAAAACAGATGCTGAGGTCATGCGTTTTTGTCAAAGTTTTATGACAGAACTATCAAGACATATTGGGCCAAATACAGACGTTCCCGCTGGAGACATTGGCGTTGGAGGTAGAGAAATTGGATTTCTGTTTGGCCAATATAAACGACTTAAAAACGAGTTTACAGGTGTTTTAACGGGGAAAGGTCTTTCTTACGGGGGGTCGTTAATCCGCCCAGAGGCAACAGGATACGGAAATGTTTACTTTGCAAAAAACATGTTAGCCACAAGAGGAGATTCTTTTAAAGGAAAAACAGTCGCTATTTCTGGATCAGGAAATGTTGCCCAATATGCAGCAGAGAAAACAATGCAATTAGGCGGCAAAGTTGTTACATTATCTGATTCAGGTGGTTACATATATGATTCAGAAGGGTTAAATGAAGAAAAATTAGCCTATGTAATGAACTTGAAAAATATAAAACGTGGTCGAATCAGTGAATATGTAAGTCAATATCCAACTGCAGAGTATATTGCCGGTGAACGACCATGGAATGTAAAATGTGATATTGCTTTGCCTTGTGCAACACAAAATGAGGTAAATAAAGAAGAAGCTCAGCGATTAGTCGATAATGGTTGTTTCTGTGTTGGTGAAGGAGCTAATATGCCTTGTACTCCAGAAGCAATTGAGGTTTTTACTACTACTAAAATTTTATTTTCACCTGGGAAAGCATCGAACGCAGGAGGTGTTGCTACTTCTGGCCTAGAAATGTCTCAAAACTCACTTCGTTTAAGTTGGACTTCAGAAGAAGTAGATACTAAATTACACACGATCATGAACGATATTCATGACGCCTGTGTAAAATACGGTAAAGACGAAACCGGATATGTAGATTACGTAAAAGGTGCAAATATTGCTGGTTTTGTTAAGTTGGCAGATGCAATGATTGCTCAAGGTGTAGTTTAACTCACGCTATTTTTAATATGGGGAAGGTTGCCAATTTAAGGCAACCTTTTTCTTTTTAAATCTAATTTAAAATAAATAGTATTTTAGCGTGTTATACTGATAGAACAAATCTATATATGAAGCAAATAGCAAGTATTATAGCAGTGATGCAGGTCTTTTTTTTGCAGGCGCAAAATTTTGAGAATAACTGGACGGGATATTTCTCCTATGCATCTTTAAAAAGTATTTCTCAAGGGAATGATAAAATTTATGCTGCTGCAGAAAATTCGATATTTATCTACGATTTATCCACTCAGGAAACCGAAACGATTTCAACAATAAATGGCCTTTCAGGTAAGGAAATAACAACAGCATATTACAGTAAAAATTATGGGCTTTATGTGGTAGGTTATAAAAATGGTTTAATAGAAATTGTGATCGATGGAGATGAAAATATTTTAAAAGTAGTTGACATACGAGAAAAACTCACGATTCCTCCAGATAGTAAACAAATAAATCATTTTTACGAATACAATGATAAGCTTTATATTTCAACGGGATATGGTATTTCTGTCTATAATATGGGCGCTTTAGAGTTTGGAGACACCTACTATATAGGAGATTTAGGGGGGCAGATAGCTGTTACACAAACTACGGTTTTTGGAGATTTAATTTACGCTTCCACTTCCAATAACGGAATAAAAAGCGCATTGGTTAACGACGAAAATATTATTGATTATCAAGAATGGACTACAAGTTCATTAGGAGGATACAAGGGGATACAAACATTAGGAACCGAGCTTTATGTGTTAAATAACACGAATATTTTATTTAAACAAGACTCTGATTTAGGATTTATAGAAATCGATAGTTTCTCGTCTAGTGTTATTGATTTTGGAGTCCAATCTAATATATTAACCATTACAACAGAAAATACTGTTCAAGCTTTTGAGGAAGGATATAACTTATTAGCTGAAGTAAATAATTTAATGGGTTACGATTACACTTTACAATCGGGGTTTTATTTTAATAATATATTTTATTTAGGAACTTCTACTCTAGGAATGTTAGTAGTTCCTGAATCACCTCAGGAAGCTTTACAAGTCCTACCTGCGGGCCCACTTTATAATCAACCTTTTTCTATTGATGCTTCACCGGGGCAATTATGGGTTTCCTATGGAGATGTAGATTTAACGTTTAACCCCTTTCCCTTAACAAGAAAGGGAATTAGCAATTTTAAAAATGAAGCCTGGAAAAATATTAAATACGATTCGCTTATTGATCAATTAGGAGTTAACGATGTAAATGATTTGGTTTATGTAAAAATTAATCCAGAGAATCCGTTTGTCAGTTATATGAGTTCGTATCAAAAAGGGCTACTGAAATTAAATGGTCAGGAGCCCTCTATCCTATATAACGAAACCAATAGTCCGATGGATATTGCATTAGAAAATGAAGATGAGGGAATTAGGGTTTATGGAGCTGATTTTGATAGAGAACAGAATCTTTGGTTTGTCCAATCAAAAATCGATAACGGTCTTTTAAAGCTAACTCCCGACGGTCAATTTCAAACCATTGACATTTCTAACATCATTGATGCTGAAAGTGAGTTAGCATTGAGTAAAGTAGCAGTAAGTCGAACAGGATATGTGTTTTTTGGAGCTGTAGAAAATGGATTGATTGGATACAATCCTACTACCAATCAATTTAACAAAATTGGAGAAGGACTTGGAAGCGGGAATCTTCCTACAACAGACATTAAAGCACTTGTTTTTGATAACCAAAATAGATTGTGGATAGGGACTAGAAAGGGACTTCGTGTACTTTACAGCGTTGGAAGTTTTTTTGAATCGGGTGCAGAAACAGATGCTCAGCCAATTATTATCCTAGAAGATGGCGTTCCTCAAGAGTTATTGTTTTTACAATCAATTACTGATATAGAAGTAGATGGCTCAAATAACAAATGGATTTCTACTGCTACGTCAGGGGTGTTTTATTTGTCATCAAATGGCCAAGAAACCCTGTTTCGTTTTACTTCGGATAATTCTCCTTTACCTTCAGATAACGTATTAGATATTGCAATCGATGACTCAAGTGGCAAAGTTTATTTTGCAACTAACGATGGGTTGGTTGCTTTCAACGGAACTTCAACAGCTGCTCGAGATGACCTTGAGAATGTATATGCTTTTCCAAATCCAGTCAGACCAAATTTCACCGGCAATGTGACCATTAAGGGACTAACAGCAAAAGCAAATGTAAAAATAACAGATATTACTGGGAATTTAGTGTTTGAAACTACCTCTGAGGGAGGGAGTGTCCAGTGGGATACTACCGCTTTTGGAAAATATAAAGTCGCCTCTGGTGTCTACTTAATTCTCATAACATCGGACGATAATTTACAAACTAAAGTGGCTAAAATCATGATTATAAGATAATGGTTGTTGCAACAAAAGCTATTGTATTATCCTCCTTAAAATTTGGAGATTCCGATTTAATAGTAAAATGTTTTACAGCCTCCTCTGGTCTAAAAAGTTACTTACTTAGAAATATATTAAAATCAAAGAAAGGAAAATTAAAAGTTTCCTTGTTTCAACCCTTAACGATATTAGAAATAGAGGCTTCTCATAAAAATAAAGGGAGCTTAGAGAGAATTAAAGAAGCAAAAGTTTATCATTCTTACCAAACTTTACATACTCAAATTGTAAAGACGAGTATGACTATTTTTATTGCTGAAATATTAGCAAATACTATTAATGAGGAGGCTGAAGACGCCCAGTTGTTCGGTTTTATAAAAGAATCCCTGTTGTGGTTGGATCAGTCGGCTAGAACCTCCAATTTCCATATTCTTTTTTTATTAAAATTAAGCATGTACTTAGGATTTTATCCAGATACAGATACCGAACAAAAACCATATTTTAATCTAATGGAAGGAGTGTTTCAAGATTTTAATACTGGCAAATATTCCGAAAGAAGCCAACGAACTGCTAAATTAAAAGAGTTTTTCGGCATAGATTTTGATAAATCTAATGATATAAAACTCACAAAAAATCAACGTTCGGACTTATTGGCTTTGCTTTTGCAATATTATCAATTACATTTGCACGGCTTTAAAAAACCCAAGTCATTAGTAGTCTTAAATCAGATATTCGAATAAGTATGAAACTGCTATATCCCATTATATTTCTTCTTATTTTTTCTTCAACCATTCAAGCTCAAATCATTCAAGTTTTAGATGAAGAGACTAAAAAACCTCTTTCAGGAGTTGCTGTATTCAATACTTCTAAATTAACTACAGGAATAACAGATATAGATGGATATATAGATATTATAGAATTTTCCGAAAACGATAAGATTACATTCCAACACATTTCTCATATTAACCGAATCCTAACAAAAAATGAAATTATTTTAGTTGGGGGCATGATCATTCTTAGCGCAGATTCGAGTGCACTGGATGAAGTGGTGTTGTCTGTTTCAAAATTTGAACAAAATAAAAGAGAGATTCCTCAAAAAATTTCCAGTATCACTAGTAAAGATGTTTTATTTACCAACCCTCAAACATCTGCTGACTTATTAGAAAGAAGTGGCAATGTGTTTATACAAAAGAGTCAATTAGGAGGAGGTAGCCCCATTATACGGGGGTTTTCAACTAATAGATTACTTATAGCTGTAGATGGCACTCGATTTAATAATGCAATATTCAGAGCAGGAAATGTTCAAAATGTAATTTCAATTGATCCATTTTCGATTGAACGCACCGAAATTATTTTAGGCCCAGGATCAGTTGTTTATGGGAGTGATGCTATAGGTGGCGTAATGAATTTTTACACAAAAAATGCAAAGTTTTCTTTTAAAGAAGGGGCTTCTTTTTCAGGAAACTTTACAACAAGATACGCTACCGCTAGTTCTGAAAAAACAGCTCATATCGATTTAAATATAGGCCTAGACGAGTGGGCATTTTTGAGCAGTGTATCCTACACCGATTTTGGTGATTTAGTAATGGGGAAATATGGACCAGATGATTATTTAAGACCTGAATATGTGGCAACTATAAATGGAGAAGATGTAATAGTCGCTAATAAAGACCCTAGAAAGCAAGTTTCTACAGGTTATAAGCAAATAAACGCGATGCAGAAGATTCGATTTATGCCCTCTGAAAACTGGGATTTTAATCTGGGATTTTTTTTTACGGCTACCAGTGATTACCCTAGATATGATCGTTTGATACGAAAGAAAGAGGGTCAGCTCAAGAGTGCTGTATGGAATTATACTCCTCAAGAATGGATAAATGGTAATTTTAAAATTACTCACAAAGGATCTTCTTTTTATGACAACAGTATCCTAACCTTGTCCTATCAAAATTTTAAGGAAGGAAGAAGCGATCGAAATTTTGGAGATGTTTTTTTGTATGAAACAAAAGAAAAAGTAAATGCATACACCTCAGCACTAGATTTCATTAAAAAATTTGGAAAAAGTAAATTGTTTTATGGATTAGAATATGTACATAACAAAGTAAATTCTGACGGGAAACAAACCAATATCGTTACTGGAAATGTTTCTGAAACGTCTCCTCGTTATCCCGATGATGCAACTTGGGAGTCTCTGGCAGCCTATGTAAGTTTGCAGTCCAAAATAGCAAAGAGTCTCTCTCTTCAAATAGGACTGCGATACAATCATATTTTTCTTTATGCTAACTTCGATAATCCTTTTTATGTTTTCCCCTTTGCAGAAGCAGATATTAAAACTGGCGCATTAACAGGAAGCGCTGGGCTTAATTGGCAAGCAAGTGATAACTTTTCTTGGAGGCTTAATTTTTCTACTGCATTTAGAGCACCAAATATTGATGATATTGGAAAAATATTTGATAGCGAACCCGGATCTGTTGTAGTACCTAACCCAGACCTAAAACCAGAATATGCGTACAACGGAGAATTAGGAGCTGTTCTAAAACTGGGAGATAAAACGACTATTGACCTTACAGGCTATTTGACTTTTTTGGAAGATGCTTTAGTTAGAAGAGACTTTAGTATTGACGGACAAGCTGAAATTATTTATCAAGGTGAGTTGAGTAATGTTCAAGCAATTCAAAATGGAGGGAAAGCTCAGGTATACGGTTTAGAAGCAGGAATTGAAGTAAATTTCACAAAGGAATTTCAGCTTACCTCTCAATATAATTATACCGGAGGACATCAAGTTGAAGAAAATGGAAGTAAAGTAGCTGTTAGACATGTTGCCCCACAATTTGGGAATATTCATTTTATCTGGAAGCACCATAAATTAAAGTTAGATGCTTTTTCTTTGTATAATGGCCAATTTGATTTCGATGATCTTGCACCTGAAGAACAAAACAAGGCTTTTTTATATGCTTTGGATGAAAATGGAAATCCTTATTCCCCTTCTTGGTACACTCTAAACTTTGGAGCTCATTATCAATTTACAAAAGCATTAGAAGTAAACGCTTCAATAGAAAATATTACCAATCAACGTTATCGTACTTATTCTTCTGGAATAACTGCAGCAGGAATTAATTTTATTGCAGCTGTTAGTTATCAATTTTAAGTGATAAACCACTTATAAAATATTTAGAACTTTCAAGAATCTACAGTTTGAGTTTCTGCAAAAAAATACAAACGGATACAAACGCTTGCAAACAACTATAAACGTAAGTAAGTAAGTAACTACCAACTAATATTTTGATCGAGTAGTATGTTTGCCCTGTTGAATCGAACTAATGACATTCAATTTAATTAAAACCTTATCTTATGAATACGTTAAGAAACAAAGTGCAGTTAATCGGAAATTTAGGAAATGACCCAGAAATTATCAATTTGGATTCTGGAACTAAATTAGCAAAATTTAGTATAGCTACTAACGAGTCTTATAAAAATGCTCAAGGTGAAAAAGTAGTAGACACTCAATGGCATAATGTAGTTGCTTGGGGAAAAACAGCAGAATTAATTGAGAGTTATCTTACTAAAGGAAAAGAAGTGGCTATTGAAGGTAAATTAACAACTCGTTCTTGGGATGATAAAGAAGGTGTAAAACGTTATACCACTGAAGTAGTTTGCAACGAAATTTTGATGTTGGGGAATAAATAAGCTATTTATCAATTATATAAGACCGTTTAAATAACGTCTTTTTAACCCAAAATAGTTTGCGGATTAAAGACATGGGGAGTTATGATAAACGGTCTTTTTTATTAAAAGTTGAAAAAGAACAGATTTATAAAAGCGATAGCTATTGATTGTTCATAATTATATAATTCAATACTTTTTTCATCAAATGAACTCGGTCAACACCTCTCACATTATGAGGGTGCATTGGGTAACTGAAAAAATCAACTTGAATCTTATTTTTCACAAATTCTTGTAACAAGCTCATAGAGTGTTGAGGTAACACGACGGGGTCTACACTTCCGGTTATTTCAAGCAATTTGCCATCAAGATTTTTAACATAATTATGAATTTTTGATTTTTCAAACCCCTCTTTATTATCTTGCCAACGATCCATATAACGTTCACCATACATAATCTCATAATATTTCCAATCAGTGACTGGTCCACCAGCAACGGCTGTTGTAAATACGCCAGGGTGTCGCAACATCAGTGAATTGGTCATAAACCCTCCATAACTCCAACCATGAACAGCCAGTCTGTTTTCGTCAACAAATGGCAACGACTTCAAATAGTTAACTCCAATTAATTGATCTTTCATTTCTGCTTCTCCAACTTGTCGATGAATTACACTTTCAAAGGCAAATCCTCTATGAGCTGATCCGCGATTATCTAATGTAAATACTATATAATTTTTTTCCGCTGCCATCCATTGCATCCAAAGATTAGAACCTCCTAGCCAAGAATTGGTCACCATTTGTGCGTGAGGACCACCATAGACATAAATCAATACAGGATATTTTTTATTTTCATCAAAATTTGCAGGTTTAATAATTCTGCCATATAAATTAGCCCCATCCTCTGATTTAAGAGTCAAAAATTCGGTAGTCCCCAATTGGTATTTCTCAATGGGATTTTTGGAAGTATAAATAGTTTCTTCCTTACCGGTTTTAATCGATTTTCTTTTTACAACTCTAGGGACTTCCATGCTAGAGTAACTATCCAGAATATATTTTCCATCCGAACTTATTTGAATAGAATGACTGCCGGGTTCCTTAGTTAGTAATTCAAATTTGCCATTTTTTAAATTTATTTTATAGGCTCTTGTTTCTCTACCATCATTTCCAGTTCCCAAAATGATAACATTTTTACCTCCTTCATCAAATCCAACAATAGCTTTAATGACCCAACTAAAATTAGTTAACGGACTTACATTAGAACTATTAATATCATATTTATAAAGATTCATAAATCCATCACGCTCACTTAACCATAAAAATTCAGAATTGCTATTTGGTAAAAAAACTGCAGCATGTTCTGGTTCCACCCATTTATTATTTCTTTCTTCAAAGAGTGTTTTTATTTTCTTACCATTAGTTGCATCGTATATATTAAACCACATATGATTTTGATCTCTATTTACTTCCGCTAAAAAGATAAATTTTTCGTCTGGAGACCAAGAAAGATTCGTTAGATAATGCTCGTCTGAAGTATCGATATCTAGATAAATTACCGATTGATGTTTTATTGAAAAAACACCAACTTTAGCAATTTCCGACTCCATTCCATTCATTGGATATTTGATATTATTTAAAACTGCTGGTATTTGAGTTATGTCTACCAAAGGATAATTAGTAACATTAGATTCATCTTTTTGATAAAAAGCTAAATAATTTCCTTTAGGACTCCAAAAGGTACCTTTCCTGATTCCCATTTCAGAACGAGCAATCGCTTGTCCAGAAACAATATCTTTGTTTTTTATTGAGGTTACAGCAATTTTTGAATTACTTTCAGAAGCTACATATAGATTATTACCTAGAGTGTAGGCAACGGCATTTGCTGGAGTATTGTACTCCTTATTTTCAGCATCCGATGGATATTTAATTTCACCGGATATCTTTTTTTTAGTGTAATTATAATGTACGATGGCATTGTTGTGATCGAAAGTTATTTCCTCAGAAGTAATTTTTTCAAACAAATTAGGTATTGCTTTTAAAGCTGGGAAAGACTTTTTTAAGTCATCAAAATTAAAAAGGACGGGGCGTTTTTCTAAATTATAATTTACAAAAACCACATTGTTTTCAGTAACAATAAATTCGTCAGTTCCATCGATCCATTGTAAAGATTTTTGCTCTGGATAAAGGCCTTTGTAATACCCTAATACTGCATCCTCAAGATTTAAATGTTTAATTTCTTGAGCACTTATTACAGTAACAAAAAATAAGAATACTACGCTAATTAATTTTTTCATAATAATTAAGAATTTAAAATTCAAATTTAAGGTAAATAATAAATATCTTATTTAGAGTAAGCTTAAAGTATTTTTACAATTCCATAAAATTTATAATTAGGATAAAGAAGTCTTTTTTTGATAATTTTAAAGGAGATGTATATAAATCCTTACTATTTTTAACTTAACCTCCAATGGCAATCATACTTCTATTTTTATTATGAAGATCTGGCTGTTTTAATTTTTCTATCGTGTTCATACCTCCTCTAACTTTTGACTTAGTATAAATGGCTTTTTGAATGATAGGTTCAATGGCTTTTCCATTTCGATAATTTTTAAGCAAATCTGCTTCTGAAGATGAAAACAGACAGTTTTTTAATTTTCCATCTGCCGTTAAACGTAATCTATTACAAGAGTCACAAAAAGGATTCGTAACAGAACTTATGACGGCAAAACTGCCTTTATAACCCTTTATTTTGAAGTTTTTAGAAGTGTCATTTTCAGCATCTTTAATTCTCGTAATATTTTCTTCCGTAAAGTGTGTGTTCACTTTATTTAAAATTTCAACAAAGGGAATCATTTTCTTTAAATCCCATTTATTTCCATCGAAAGGCATAAATTCAATAAAACGGAATGAAATTGGAAGATCTTTAGTTAAGTTGATAAAATCTATGATTTCGTCATCATTAAATCCTTTTATTAGTACGGCATTTATTTTTACAGTAAATCCCTTTTCAACAAGCATTAATATGTTTTTATAAACTTTTTCAAACTGATTCCGACGGGTAATGGTTTTAAATTTACTTTTTGATAAGGTGTCTAAACTAACATTAATATTATTGATGTTAAATTTTTTTAAATCACCGATATGTCTATCGATTGTGATTCCATTGGTAGTAATAGCAAGCTCAATGGGGAGTGAAGCTAATTTCTCAAGAATGATAGGAATATCTTTTCTTATTAAAGGTTCTCCCCCTGTTAATCTAATTTTTGTCACACCATTTGCCACAAATACCTTAGCAATTTCATAAATCTCATCGTAGTTCATGATATGAGATTTTGGAGAAAGGGGAATGCCTTCTGCTGGCATACAATAGGTACATCTTAGATTACACCTTTCTGTAAGAGATATTCGTAAATATGTATGATCTCTTTTAAATTGATCTGTTAATATGGGTTGTTTTTTTTCCATTAATCGTGTCGTGCACCTTTTAAAATCCTAAAAACGTGTAGTACGGCTGGAAATATAGCATCCATAGATTCTTTAGCTCCTGTAGTAGATCCCGGTAGGGCTATAACTAGAGTATTTCCAATAGTTCCGGCAATACTTCTTGAAAGCATAGAATAGGGGGTTCTATCTTGTCCATAAGTTCGAATCGCTTCTTCTATTCCTGGTATTCTTCTATCTAATAAAGGTAACAAGGCTTCAGGTGTTACGTCTCTTTTAGATAATCCTGTCCCACCAGTATAGATCACTAGATCTACATCCTGAGTTTGATATTGAACTGCTTTTTCTTGTATTATTTTATTTTCGTCAGGAATGATTGTATAATCTGAAATAGAAACGTCACATTCTTCTAGTTTTTTCATAATTGCTTTTCCTGCTGTATCTTCTTTTTGTCCTCCAGAAATAGTATCTGAACAAACAATTACTGCAGCAGTTAAGTCTTTTCTAAATCGATCCTTAAAATCAGATTTACCGCCCTTTTTTTCTAATAATTTTATTTGAAAAATTTCAACTCCTTTATCGATTGGTTTTAACATATCATACATGTTTAGAGCAATAATACTTGCTCCATGCATTGCTTCAACTTCTACTCCAGTTTTGTAAATAGTTTTTACAGTACAAAGAATCTTTATTTCAAGGTCATTTATTTCATATTTTATTCCTGTAAATTCAATGGGCATTGGATGACAATCAGGCAATAGTTCTGGAGTTTTCTTAACCCCTAATAAGCCTGCTGCTTTACTCATCGCAAATACATTTCCTTTTGGGACCGTGTCATTTTTTATAGCCTCAATAGTATTTTGGGAACTTACTTTTACTACCGCTTGTGCTGTCGCGGTTCTCAGCGTACTACTTTTATGGGTGATATCTATCATTTTTTAACTATTTATTTTCCATTGATGGGTTTGATCTTCAAATATCTCCTTTCCAAAAACAGGAATTTTTAACTTTATCTCCTCCACTATAAATTCAATTGCTGGAAAAACTTCTTTACGCCTTTTAGAAGATACAAATACAAATAGACAGATTTCACCAGATTTCACTATGCCTAAACTATGGTATATATGCATGCATGTTAGATCAAATTTTAAAAAGGCTGCTTCTCTAATTTCATGAAATTTATGATTTGCCATATCTTCATGAGCAGTATAATCGATTGCAGAAACTTTTTTAGAATTAATTTCGTCAGAACGAACCTGTCCTAAAAAAATATTATGAGCGCCAATACCTGTTTTTATTTGATGTTTAGCTATAGAATTTGCTATAAAATCTGTAGTAATTGCGCCTTCTCTGAAGACATTTTTTAACTTATGGTTTTTCATAATTGTTTTTTTTAAAATGATTCATCACTTCAAGGGCTCCGTTTTTTAAACTAAAAGAATCTTTAAAATGATTTTTTTGTAAAATAGATATTGCTTTTTTACTCGTGATACCCGTTTGACAAAAAATGATTTGTTCTTTATTAGCATCTAATTTATCCATATTATTTTCTAGATTGTTGAATGGAATTTGAAGAATTTTAGGGTGATTAATAGTAGGATTTTTGTTTTCATTTCGAACATCAACCCATTGCGTATTCTTTCTTGTGATCGCTTCTTTAATAGTTATTAATTTGGAGAGTACGTCATAATTTAAATCTTCACCTAATGATTCAAAATAAGGCTTAGAGTCGATTGCCTTTTGAATTTCTTTTTCAGATCGACTCACTTTAATGAGTTTGAACAGGTGACTTAACGAATTATAGTAAAGAACTTTTCCTGAAAGGATTTTACCTAAATTTAGTATTATTTTGATGACTTCATTGGCCTGAAAAGACCCAATAATACCTGTTAAAACACCTAATACACCAATCTCTGAACAATTGGGTATTTCTTCTGCCCTAGGTGGTGTTGGAAATAAACAACGATAACTCGGACCATTATTATAATTAAAAACAGATACCTGCCCTTCAAATTTGTAAATTCCTGCGTAAACCAGTGGTTTTTTGGTAATAATACAAGCATCACTCACCAAGTAACGCGTTTTGAAGTTGTCAGTTCCATCTACAATAATATCATACTCTTTAAAAAAAGAGATGGCATTTTTATAGTTTAATTTTTTAGGATATGCGTGAATAGTAATAGAAGTATTTAAATCTTCTAGACGTTTTTTTGCCGCGATTGCTTTGTTAATTCCTAACGAAGAAGACCCAAACAATACTTGTCTTTGTAAGTTAGATTCTGATACAATATCAAAATCTATAATTCCGAGTGTTCCAATTCCTGCAGCAGCAAGGTATTGAAGCACGGGACAGCCTAAACCACCTGCTCCAACAACTAAAACCTTTGCCATGTTGATTTTATGTTGACCTTCTAAACCGATTTCTGAAAGAATGATATGTCTGTTGTATCTGTTCATTTTTAACCCCCTGCAAACGGCGGTAATAGCGCTATTTCTGTTGAAGTAACTTTGGTTTTATCGGTATTCAATTCGTTATGTTGAGCAACTTTAAATTTTTTATTTTTAAGAACTTTGTGTTTTTGAAACAATGTTTCTTTTAGATCGGAAATTGTAGTACCAGAAAAATTAATTTTTTCACTACTGCATCCTGTAACTTCAGCTAATAACCCAAAATATTTTATAGTGATCATCATAAATTAAAGTTTAATAATTCTAAATCTTCTGGAGTGTTAATATTAGCTGTAACCTTTTCCAGACTTCCATCAATGAGTAGGGTTTTTACGTTACATTTTTTTAAAGCTTTTTGTACTTTTTTTTGATTTTGGTGCAATTCTTTCTTAAAAATCATCTTACAACTTTTTTTATATAGGGCAATTAAGGGCAAATTTTTTCCTTGACTTTGCAATTGTATAACCTCCGAGGCATCGTTTTTTTGATCAATTAATTTTTGTAAAACGACCGTGTTAACTAATGGGATATCGCAACTAACAATTAAGTTATTATCAGTTTTTGAATAGCTAAGTCCAGTGTAAATTCCAGCTAATGGACCAGTGTTTTTAATCAAATCTTCATAACATTTGAAACCAAAACGTTCATACGCTCTGGTATTACATATAATTATAATGTTATTAACCAGAGGTTTCATTGCCTCTATGATATGTTTGACAAAAGGTTTGTTCTTATAGAGGATTAGTCCTTTTTCAGTCCCCATTCTAGAGCTTTTTCCTCCTGCGAGAATTATACCAGTTATGTTATTTTTAGCGTTCATTTAAACGTAGAATAATTTAATACAAGCAATTACCAATACCATAGCAAGCAAATACCTTAAGCTTTGATTATTCATTTTCTTGCTGCCATAATAAGCCCCAAAAAATCCACCAATTAAAGCGATTGCGACCAATCCAAAAGATTCTATATTTAAGGAAACACCACTGCTTAATTGTCCCAGAAGTCCTCCTGCAGAATTGACCCAAATGAACAAAGCAGAAACTGCTGCTGCTTCTTTCATTTTACCCCAATGAAATAGTAAAATTATTGGACTCAAAATGATTCCTCCACCAATTCCAATTAATCCCGAAAAGAATCCAATAATTCCCCCAATTACAATTCCTTGCCATAACTTAAGCTCTCGAATTATAATGCTTTCCTTACCGAAAATATTTAGCATTTTCAGAATAGCAAATAGTAATAATACTGCTAATATTTTTTTATATATAGTTGCATCTACCTCTATATATCCTCCTATTATTGACATTGGGATAGAAGCAATAGCAAAATACAAAAATAGTTTTTTATTAAAATATCCTTCTTTATAGTAATAATAAAAAGCCAAGGCGGCTACGAACAGATTAAGCAATAATGCGGTAGGTTTCATTAATTCTGGAGTCACCGAAAATAAAGCCATCAAAGCTAAATAACCACTTGCACCACCGTGACCAACACTGGCATAAAAAAAAGAAACAAAGGGTAGTATCAATAAAAAAATGAATATGTTTTCTATATCAAAAGTCATAAGTTATAAAGCTTCTCAAGTTCTTGATCTAAATGTTCCCAGCAGCCTTTGTTAATGTTATCAAAAGCACTAATTAAATCTTTTCCATAAGAAGTTAATTTTGCGCCTCCTCCTCCTTTTCCGCCAATACTACTCTGTGTAACAGGGTTTTTTGCGGATTTGTTGACTGCATCCACAAGAATCCAGGCTTTCTTATAAGACATTTTTAAACTTTTTGCGGCTTTAGATAAAGACCCTGTTTTTTCAATAGCTTTTAATAAACGAACCCGTCCTTCCCCGAGTAAAACATTATTACCAACTTCAATCCAAATTCTGCTTTTTATTTTATAATTCATATTCTTTAATTAAATAGGTAAATGGATTATTTCTATTGCATCTCCTTTTTTATAGTTATTTAAATTCCAAGGGATGTAAGCAAGGACATTTGCAACAGCAAAAGTGTGTAACATTGCAGAACTTTGACCTTCTAAAATAGAAACTTTCCCATTTTTATGGTGAGCTTTTAAAAACTGAGCACGATCTCCGATTTTTATATAATCACTATCTAAAACCGCAGTTCCTCTATTGATTGAAAAACTCACATTTCCTGATAATCTTTCAAGTGTGGGATACACATAAATATAAAAATTACTTAATGCGGATGCAGGATTGCCAGGAAGGGCAAAAACAGGTTTATTATTTAGCTTTCCAAAGAAAAGAGGCTTTCCAGGTTTTTGTTTTACCTTATAAAAAATTTGTTTGGTTCCTAGCGCTAATAATGCTTTACCTACATAATCATAATCTCCTACGGAGATCCCGCCTGAAATTATTACCACATCGTTTTCAGAAATTACTTTTTCTAAAGAATTTAGGGTCGATAGATAATCATCTTTTATTTTACTTACTGCCACTTTTGAATACCCTAAGCTTTGTAAACCGCTTTGTAGCATTCCAGAATTACTTTCATATATTTTTCCGTAAGTAAGTTTTTGGCCAGCTTCCACTAATTCATTTCCAGTAGTAACAATCCCAATTTTAGGCTTGTCATAAACAGGTATTTCATAAATTCCCAAAGCAAGTAGAAACCCGATGGCAGCAGCAGTTAATTTAGTGCCTTTTTTTAAGGCGAGAGTTCCTTTCTTTATTTGCTCTCCTAAAGGACGGATATTTTTATTTTTTGAAACAGTATTATTGATAAAAAGTTGCGTTCCTTTTACAGTAACTTTTTCCTGCATGATAACCGTATTTGCAGTTTTTGGAACCGCTGACCCTGTAAAAATTCTGACTGCCTCCCCTTTATCAAGAACAGGTTGGTGTTCATCTCCAGCTTTTATCTCATCAATAATTTTATAATTTGACTTGTTATGAATATACAAAGCATAACCATCCATTGCTGATTGTCGAAAGGGCGGCATATTAATTGGGGAAAAAACATCTAAGGCTAACACATATCCTAATGAATGGTTAACCTTAATTAATATTGACTTTTCTCTGGGAGTAATAGTTTTTTTAATGAGCTTAAAAGCTTCTTCAACTGAAATCATAGACACTTCGTTATATCCTAACAAACATAACGATATATTTTTTCAAAAAAAATTAATCCAATTCCTTCTTATAAGTCTCTGGCATAAAAAATGCTGTTAGTATGGCAATAATACAACTTGCTATTAAGTAATAATCGTTATACGACTGAAGTGATTTTTAATGAGTTGTTATTGTTAGGGGTCAGTAATTGGGGGAATGTCACATAAAAAAAATCCAAAGTAATTTTGCTTTGGATTTTTATGTAACAAATTTTATTTATTTGAAAGCATTTCTTTTTTGAAACAGTTCAAAAAAATAGGTGTCTAGCCCCGAATCTATAGCAACTCTTATTTTGGACTAAGTTTTATAACTAGCCTAATAAAATGCATGACCCAAAAACCCCAGCTGTTTTTTTATAATGTAGGAAAATAGCAGTTATTTAATTTATTTTCTTCTAGTAATGGAACATCACTATTAAATATTGGTGAAGAATGCAAACAAACAATATGAAGTTGACCTTTATTATTTTTTTTAACTGTGAAAGACATTTTAGCAAAAGCTACAGCACCTGCATCACTTCTAAATGGGACATATGCTAGATATTGGCCAATATTATTAGTTAATTTTAAATAAAAGTTATTCGAACTACTAAATCCATTAGTGCAACCATCATCAGTAGCAATTCTAAGACCAGGAATAGTGATAGCATTAAAATATTTGAAATAATGTTGGATATTTAAGTCATCAACTGCTGGATTATTTAATAATCCTGAGTCTGAAGTATCAAGTGAATTAATTTGAGAAGCATTTTTAAACCTAATTAATCTTGAGACAGTTCCCCTTAATATACCATTTTCTGAAAAATAATCTGAGATTAATTTAGATCTAGTTTCAACACCATCTTTGTATTCACTTGATTTGTATCTTGAAGTAATTTCTGAATTTTCAGTTGCTGTTACAACTCCTGCCCATTCTAATATAAATTCTTCTGCTTCAACTGCCGTAAGTTCTACAACTTTCTCTGTACTCCCTATTTTATTTAAGTCATTGTTTTTGCACCCTATTTGTGATAGCGATAAAACGGCTACTAGGAAGAATGTAGTTAATAAATTATTAGTTTTCATGTTTCTGATTTTAGTGATTAAATATTTTTATTAAAAAATAAATTTTATTTAGTAAGCTACTAAAATAATAAATTTATTATCATAATTAAAAAATCATTTTCATTTTTAATCCAATTCTTTTTTATAAGTCTCTGGTATAAAAAATGCTGTTAGTATTGCAATAATACAACTTGCTATTAAGTAATAAGCAGGCATCCATACATTCCCTCCACTAACTTTAATTAGCCAAGTACATAAAAGAGGGGTAGTACCTCCAAATAATGCTAGTGATATATTATAACTTACGGAAAGCCCAGTGTATCTTACACTTGTTGGAAAAGATTCCGTCATTAATGCAGGTATTACTGCTTGAAACATGGCTTCGAAAATAGAAAATACAAGCATCGCAATAAGTATGGCCACAAAAGTATTTTCAAACATCAATACAAAAAGGGGGTATGTGAAAACTATAAACCCAACAAGAGACAAAAACAATACTTTCTTTCTACCAATTTTATCGCTTATAAATCCAAACAATGGAATTAAAATCATTAACACAATCATTGCTATGGTGTGGGCAGATAATGCATCGTCCAGTTTTACATTATGAAACGTATGCAAATAGGAAGGGAGAAAAATGAATATTAAATAAACAGAAACACCAAATGCCCAACTTAGTAACATTATTTTAATTGCTTGCATCTTATAATCAGCCCAGAATTCAGCAAGCGGAGTTTTAGTTGATATATGATCTTTTTTGTTTTTATCGTAATAGGTGTCCTCACCCATTCCTTTACGGAGATAAATACTTATAAAGCCAATTACTGCTCCGAATAGAAAAGGAATTCTCCATCCAAAATCATGCATCTCTTCTCTAGAGAGTAAACCTGTAATTAGTGATGCAATTCCTGAACCCAATAGCATTCCGCCAAAAGCACCAAAGGTAGACCAGCTACCGTAAAAACCTCGTTTCCCTTTGGGTGCTTTTTCCACGAGAAATGATATTGATCCAGTAAATTCTCCACCTACCGAAAGACCTTGTAAGAGTCTTAAAAGAACGAGTAAAGCTGCCGAGTACCAACCAACAGTATCATATGTAGGTAGAAGTCCAATTAGTGTAGTTGGAATGGCCATTAGAAGTACTGATATTATTAAGGCTTTCTTTCTACCGTGTTGATCTCCAATATGACCAAATATGACGCCACCTATTGGCCTCATTAAATAACCCGCGGCAAACACACCAAACGCTGCGATTAATTGAACTATTTTATCTTCAGCAGGAAAAAATTGAGCTCCAATTATAGTAGCAAAGAAACCATAAACCGTAAAGTCGTACCACTCTAATATATTTCCAATAAATCCAGCTATTATAGATCGTTTGTTAATTGGACTACTTTCTGTTTTTTGATTCATTTTTTTTATTTTAATGTAAAAACATTTTTATTGTGTTTTAAATTTATGATTGAATAAATTTGGTTTAAATGTAACCATAACCCATGCCCAACTATTATGGATATTACTATCCCCTCCTTTTATAGCTTCCATTGATTTGGTAGCAAACATTTGTGAATAACCAGCATCTATTTTTATATTATCATTAATTTTATACGCTATCATGAAGTCAAGTTCAGCACCTAAATAACTGTCGAGATTTTGATTATTTTCTAAATTAATTATCTGAGCCGAAGACGCAAAATAGTGCGGGGATAATTTAAAGGACCAATTTTTTTTAGTGAAATTTAAATGTAAATAAACGTCCAATAAACCTACGTTATTTTCATGATTTCCAACGTAAAAATAATCCATTAATCCATTAAATTTATGATTGGTGCCAAATACGGGTTTAAAAGATTTCAATGCTGGACTGTTGTCACCCATATCTTTCCCTGAAAAATACTCGCCTCCAAGTGTTATATTCATATGTTTAGAAATCAAATAGTTAAAATTAGCTCCAAAGTAGGATGCATTCACACTATTGTTATAAGCGTTACCCTTTTGCAGATAGAATGCTGCATCTATTGAAAAATCATTGTTTTTGAAAGTAGCTCTTGGACCCATTGTTTGGCTGTAATCAATTTTTATATCTTCCGATGGAAGACCTTCATTATATACATATTGAATGCCATTATTTAACAATAAAAAACTTAATCCAAACTTATTAAAATCACCATGATACCAAGCATATTGAAATGTTTTGTATCCTGCCACATTACTATATAATTCATTTCTATTTGTTTGTTTATCTGCATTATAAGCAATGCCTAAATCAATTTTATGCTGTTTATTTGGTCTGATTTTAAACTTAAAAGCATCGTGACTTCTAGCCTGCTGAGCCCAGGCATTACCACCAAATATTCTCTCATTATCATAGGCAATTGTTTGACGCCCTAATTTCAAGCTAAATTTTTCTGAAATGATTGCCTCTCCCCATGCTTGCTGAAAAGCAATGCCAGTATCATCTAAAGATAAGGTACTGGTGTCTCCCCAGAATCTAACATTTTGAACAGTTACCTTAAAAATCATTTTTTCATTTTTAAAATCGAAATTAATTCGACTTCTTTGAGATATAAAATTTCCTGCTTTATCCGCTTCGGAACGAAGTGAACTAAAGCCATATCGATTTTCGTAACGAGGTCTAATTTCTCCTGAAAGATTGAATTCTTGAGCAAATGATGGCACTGATAATAATGCAACCATAAACAATACTATTAATTTTTTTTTCATTTAATCTAATTGGGTTGATTTATCTTTTAAAAGTTAATTTGGACGATCTGCCCTTTTTAAATATTTTATTACTAGCGTGTTTTCCTTTCCTTAATTCTTTTTGATCTTCAAACGGTAAATGTATTATGTCACGACATTCTTCACTACAGGTTAATTCCATTTTCTCTGAACATTCTTCACACTGAATAAAAAGTAGGTGACAAGCCTCATTTGCACAATTTACATGAGTGTCACTAGGAGACCCACATTGATGACAATTAGAAATAACATCATCACTTATTCGTTCACTTCTGCGATGATCAAACACAAAATTTTTACCTAAAAATTTATTTTCTAAATCTTGTTCGTTAACTTGACGTGTATATTCAATGATACCACCCTCTAATTGAAATATATTTTTAAATCCTTTGTGTTTATAATAAGCACTTGCTTTTTCACAACGGATCCCACCAGTACAATACATGACTAGTTTTTTATCTTCTTTATGATTTTTAAGATTTTCCTCTATAATATCTAATGAGTCACGAAAAGTGTCTACATCGGGAGTAATGGCATTTTTAAAGTGTCCAATTTCGCTCTCATAATGGTTACGCATATCTACTAAGACGGTATCAGGATCTTCTATTAAGTCATTAAATTTTGAAGCATTTACATGAATACCAATATCAGTTACATCAAAAGTATCATCATTTAGGCCATCCGCTACAATTTTATGACGAACTTTTATTTTTAATTTTAAAAAAGATTTTAGATGCTGTTCTACAGCAATATTTAAACGACAATTTTCTAGAAAATAAATACTGTCTAAAAAGTTTTTAAAATCATTAAATTTTTTACCAGGCACTGATAATTGAGCGTTAATTCCTTCATGGGCTACATAAATACGCCCTAAGACTTCAAGGTCGTCCCAAGCCAAAAATAGATGGTTTCTAAATAGTTCTGGATTGCCAATTTTAGCATATTTATAAAAAGAGAGGGTTAAACGGTCTTCTCCCGCTTCTTCCAATATGGTTGCTCTCTCTTTTGCGCTCAGCGTATTGTACAGTTGCATGCTATACTAATTTATAAGGTTAAAAGAATAAATAACAAAAATAATAGTTTTTTTATAATTAAAGAGCTTAACCCAAAAGATTCAAACAACGGATGAAACCGGCTATTCTTGTATTTTAATGGGAGCTATTTAGCTAACAGACGCTCCATTAAAAACCTTCTCGTCATCGGGATTTAAAAACACCAATTTACCATCGGGAGTTTCCGTCATTAAGATCATTCCTTCACTATCAACTCCCCTAAGTGCTCTTGGAGCTAAGTTGACCAATACCGTTACTTTTTTGCCGACTACTTCTTCTGGAGAAAAACTTTCGGCTATACCAGATACAATGGTACGAATGTCCATTCCGGTATCCACTTTTAGAATCAGTAATTTTTTAGTTTTCGCCATTTTTTCGGCTTCTAAAATAGTACCAACTCGCATATCTAATTTGGTAAAATCGTCAAATTGAATGGTGTCTTTTTGTGGTTCTGGACTTGCATTCATCATTTCGTTTGATTTTTTAGTAGCTTCTAATTTGTCTAATTGCTGTTGTACTTGCCCATCTTCAATTTTACTAAAAAGTAAATCGCCTTTTCCTATTTGATGTGTTGGAGGGATTAAAACATCTTTGGTTGAAATATCGTTCCATGCAGATTCTATATCAAGCTCGGAAAAACATAACATATTCTTTAATTTAGTTGAAGTAAACGGCAAAAACGGCTCGCTTAAAACAGCCAATGCAGCTGCTATCTGAAGCGAAACATACATAATAGTTTTTGTTCTTTCCTCGTCTGTTTTAACTTTTTTCCAAGGTTCTTCATCTGCTAGGTATTTATTACCCAATCGAGCTACATTCATTAGCTCGGCTTGAGCCTCTCTAAATCGGTAACGCTCTAACGAACTTTCTATCACTTTAGGATAGGCTTTTAATTCGGATAAAGTTTTAATATCTACTTCCGATAAGTCAGCGGGTTTTGGAACAATTCCGTTGTAATACTTATTGGTTAAAACCACCACACGGTTGATGAAGTTTCCGAAGATAGCTACCAATTCATTATTATTTCTAGCTTGAAAATCTGCCCAAGTAAAATCGTTGTCTTTGGTTTCTGGCGCGTTTGCTGTTAAAACATAGCGCAATACGTCTTGCTGATTTGGAAAATCTTGCAAATACTCATGCAACCATACCGCCCAGTTTTTGCTGGTTGAAATTTTATTGCCCTCCAGATTTAAAAATTCGTTGGCAGGTACATTCTCTGGTAAGATATACGAGCCTTCAGCCTTTAACATACTCGGAAAAATTATACAATGAAAAACAATATTATCTTTTCCGATAAAATGAAGCATTTTAGTGTCTTCATCCTTCCAATAAGGCTCCCAATCTTTTCCTTCTTTTTCTGCCCATTCTTTTGTTGCAGAAATGTAACCAATAGGAGCATCAAACCATACGTATAATACTTTTCCATCGGCACCTTCTACCGGTACTGGGATTCCCCAATCCAAATCTCGGGTAACTGCTCTAGGTCGTAAACCGTCATCGATCCACGATTTACATTGGCCATAAACATTCGATTTCCAATCTTTTTTATGCCCTTCAACAATCCATTCCTTAAGCCAAGGTTCGTATTGGTCTAAAGGTAAAAACCAATGTTTGGTTTCTTTTAATGCAGGGGTGTTCCCGGTAATAGAAGATTTTGGATTGATTAAATCGGTTGCGTTATGAGAAGTTCCACAACTTTCGCATTGATCACCATAACTTTCTTCAAAACCACATTTTGGGCAAGTACCTATTATAAAACGATCGGCTAAAAACTGGTTGGCTTCTTGATCGTAAAACTGCTCGGTAGTTTGTTCTATAAATTTCCCCTCTTCGTATAATTTTTTAAAAAAATCGGAGGCGGTATCGTGATGTATTTTTGCAGAAGTACGCGAATAATTATCGAAGGTAATCCCAAACTCCTGAAACGATTGTTTAATAATAGCGTGGTATTTATTTACCACTTGTTGTGGTGTAATGCCTTCCTTTTTTGCCTTGATTGTAATAGGAACTCCGTGCTCATCGCTACCACAAACAAAAGCCACATCATTTCCTTGTAATCGTTGAAAGCGAGAATAAATATCTGCAGGAACGTAAACGCCTGCTAAATGTCCTATATGTACAGGTCCGTTGGTATAAGGCAACGCTGCCGTTATGGTAAACCGTTTTGATGAATTTTGCATATTCAATTTTGTATGACAAAAATAAGGATTTTATTTATGCTGATGCTTGATGATTTTTAAAAGAAACTATTTAATTAATACCCAGTCACCGTTATAGTGTACTCCTGTCGAAATATGTTATGTATATTGTCCATAACTCAATCTATTTGTATTTCTTCAAGAATCTAAAATCGTTGCCTTCCTGATGAAATGAAGGTATAATCGAAGACTCGTTACACAAAGTAAAACTACTGGTTCGATATAAAACAATTAAAAAAAGCTACTGAAAATGAGTGATTTATTAATTCTATAACTAAATATTAACGGAAAAGATTAATTTTTTATTACTTTGAAGGTGTAATAAAGAAATATGATTCGCCCAAATTATTTACAAAAAGGAGATACAGTTGCCATCGTTTCTACTGCTAGAAAGGTATCTAAAAAGGAATTAATTCCTGCTTTAGCTATATTAAAAAATTGGGAATTAAATGTGGTTTTAGGAAATTCTATAGAAGCGGAAGAACATCAATTTGCAGGGAATGATAATTTAAGAGCATCCGATTTTCAAGAAATGTTAGATAATCCCAAAATAAAAGCAATTTGGTGTGCTAGAGGCGGCTATGGAACCATTAGAATGATTGATTTGTTGGACTTTAGCAATTTTAAAAACAATCTAAAATGGATTATAGGTTATAGTGATGTTACAGTTTTGCATTCTCATTTACATCAATTAGGATTTGAAACATTGCACGCCCAAATGCCGGTTTCAATTGAAACTAAAACAGCAGCTTGTGTTCAAACCTTAAAAAATTCACTTTTTGGGAACAATACTACTATTACTATTCCTTCTGAAGTATCTAATGTTACGGGAAATGCAAAGGGTGTATTGGTAGGAGGCAATCTTTCTATGTTATATTCACTGTGCGGAAGTTCATCTTCTATTTCTACAAAAGGGAAAATTTTGTTTATTGAAGATTTAGATGAGTATTTATATCACATTGACCGGATGCTTCAAAATCTAAAACGAAACGGTATGCTTGACCAATTAGAAGGACTAATTATTGGTGGGATGACGCAAATGCACGATAATGATATTCCATTTGGTCAGTCTTCTGAAGAAATTATTTTGAGTATTTGTAACGATTATAACTACCCAATAGTTTTTAATTTTCCTGCTGGTCATATAAAAGATAATAGAGCGTTAATTTTAGGAAGAAAAGCTGAATTAATAATTTCTAAAACGGAGACAATCTTAACTTTCGATTCGTAATCATGGCTTATCATAATGAATTAGGAAAAAAAGGGGAGAAGATAGCAGCAGCTTATTTGGCAAAAAACGGCTATGCTATTTTAGCACAAAATTTTTACTTTGATAAAGCTGAATTAGACATTGTTGCACAAAAAAATAAAGGGACTATCGTAGTGGTGGAAGTGAAAACTAGAGCTAGTGATTTTTTTGGAAATCCTCAAGATTTTGTTAGCCCTTCAAAAATTAAGTTATTAGTAAAAGCAGCAAATGAGTATGTTATTTCTAAAAATTTAGATGTAGAAGTCCGATTTGATATTATTGCTGTCATCAAAAATAAAAGTGAAGAAAAAATTGAGCACTTTGAAAATGCTTTTTATCACTTTTAAAATTTATTCCTCATTCAAATACGCTTCTAAATCTTTAAGCCCTTCTGGTTTAAATTTAAATTTTTTGTTTTGATCCAACACGAAATAGGTAGGAGTACTCGTTAATGCATAATCTTTAACCACTTTATTATCCCATTTTTGTAATTTTATTGCATTGATGAAGTTTGGAAATTTTTTAACTTCACTTGACCACTTTGTATTATTCTCTTCTAAGCCAACAGCAACTACCTTGTATTTTGTGCTATTAAGTTTCTGACTCAAACTGTGTAGTTGGGGAAGTTCTTTTAAGCAATGAGAACATCCGCTACTCCAAAAAACCAAAATATAATTTTCTGCCACATCCAATGCACTTAATTTTTTTCGACTACTTTCATCTAGTATAAAATCGGGCGCAGAATTCCCGATAGATAGATTTTTAAATTGTATTAATTTTAAAGCGAGGCGGGTGTCATTTTGTTGATTAGCTAGTGGTATTAAATATCTTTCGGCTAAATAATTGGCGACTATTATATCATCATTAGAGACAAATTTTTGCCACATTTTTTCTAAAAATGACTTTCTAAAAATAGGGTTCGCAAATCTAGTTTTTGCGACTACTTGATCAGTATTAAAACTATAATTGTTTTCTTCGGTAAAGCCCTCATCTACAACACTATAAACATAGGTTAATGATTTGTCTAATAATAAATTAGAACTTTGTAGTACTTCGTTACTAAAGTCAATATTTTTAAAATAATCAGTAGTTTGATTTTTTATATAACTTGATTTGGGCTCATATTTAGATGGAATATATGGCTTATTCGCTTTTATAAAGTGATTTACTAACATACCTTTAGACTTTTCTTCATAGGTTATTTGTAATTCTCGTTGTGTATCAAAAATAGTAGTGATAGCTTTACGATTAATTTGATTTTTTGAGAATTCTGCTTCTAGTGATTTACCCAGAAATGTTAGTTCGCTCAAATAAGAAGATAACAATATATTTTCAGAGGATTTTAGAAATATAGCCCCGTCATTTAAGTTGAATTTTAACTCGATATCCTCTTTTCCATTATAAATAAGATCAAAATTATATTCATTTTGAGGTACCGCGTAAACCAATTTATAGATTCCTTTTGTTGCTTCTTCATTGAGTTTGAAAACTACATGACCTTCAACAAATTTACTCTGTGCAACATATTTTTTTCCAGTAGGAGAGTTTTTATAAAGAATACCCCAAGTAAAATCTTCTTCGGGTGTAAAAGTAGCTTTTATAGTGTTTTGAGCTATCAATAATAAAGGAAACATTACCAATAAGTAAAAAATACATTTAAATTTCATAAGATATAATTTGACTAAAAACATCTACTAATCAAATCAAAACAGGTGATAAAGATTGCAATGCTTTATTTATGTTGGTTATATGTTCAAAGGTAATAATTAATCGCAGTCCGTTTCTTGTTTGTTTTTCTTTCATTTTAACTAAACGAGAATTGTTTTGCACATATTGAATAACTTTAGAAAAAGTAGGACTTTGGTAAAAAGAACTTTCTTGATCAGCAACAAAATAACCTACCATTCTTCTTTGTTTCATTATAACTCGTTCTAAGCCCAAGGAAATTGCCAGCCATTTAAAACGAACACTATTCAATAAATCAACCGCTGGAGTCGGTAAATCCCCAAAACGATCTATTAAATCTGTTTCGTATTTTTGAAGCTCCTCTTCCGTTTTCAACTCACTTAATTTATTATATAAGTTCAGCCTTTCGGTGATGTTATTGATATAATCGTCTGGAAACAGCAATTCGAAATCGGTATCGATAAAGGTTTCTTTTACAAAATCTTTAAGCTCGTGTTCTGTGCCAAGATAAAGTTCTTTAAATTCTTTTTCTTTTAATTCATCGATTGCTTCCGCAAGTATTTTTTGATAGGTTTCAAAACCAATTTCATTAATAAACCCACTTTGTTCCCCACCTAATAAATCGCCAGCCCCTCGAATTTCCAAATCTTTCATAGCGATATTTAAACCACTTCCTAATTCGCTAAATTGTTCCAGAGCTTGGATGCGTTTGCGAGCATCATCGGTCATCGCAGAATATGGAGGCGTGATAAAATAACAAAATGCTTTTTTATTACTTCTACCCACACGGCCTCGCATTTGATGTAAATCGGAGAGTCCAAAATTATTGGCATTATTAATAAACATCGTATTGGCATTTGGCACATCCAAACCACTTTCGATAATTGTAGTAGAAACCAATATATCAAACTCGTTATTCATAAAAGCCAACATGAGTTGTTCTAGCTTTTTCCCTTCCATTTGACCATGTCCAACACCAATTTTTGCATCTGGAACGAGTCGTTGTATCATCCCTGCAACTTCTTTTATATTTTCAATTCGATTATGAACAAAAAACACTTGTCCGTTTCTTGAAATTTCATAACGAATGGCATCTCTTATGGTATCTTCAGAAAAACGAACTACTTGAGTTTCTACAGGATATCGGTTAGGCGGTGGTGTATTAATAATAGATAAATCTCTTGCTGCCATCAAACTAAATTGTAGTGTTCTCGGTATGGGAGTTGCGGTTAATGTTAGGGTATCCACATTATGTTTGATGGTTTTTAATTTATCTTTTACAGCCACACCAAACTTTTGTTCTTCATCGATAATTAATAACCCTAAGTCTTTAAATTGTAAGGCCTTATTTACTAGTTGATGTGTTCCAATTACAATATCTAAAGTTCCGTTTTTTAATCGGTCTAATACTGAAGTTCTTTGTTTAGCAGTTCTAAATCGATTTAGATAATCTACGTTCACAGGCATTTCAAATAATCTTTCTGAAAAAGTTTTAAAATGTTGAAATGCTAAAATGGTAGTAGGCACTAAGATAGCAACTTGTTTCCCATTATCTACTGCTTTAAAAGCCGCCCTAACAGCTACTTCTGTTTTTCCAAAACCTACATCGCCACAAACTAAACGGTCCATGGGGCGTTCGTTTTCCATATCTCTCTTAATATCTGCCGTTGCCGTTATTTGATCGGGAGTATCTTCATAAATAAAAGAAGATTCTAATTCAAGTTGTAAATAAGAATCTGGGTTGTATGCAAAACCCTTTAGGGTTCTTCTTTTAGCATACAATTCAATTAAGTTGAAGGCAATTTCTTTGACCCTTTTTTTCGTTTTTTGTTTTAATTTTTTCCAAACACCACTTCCTAATTTATATATTTTAGGAGTGGTCCCATCTTTTCCGCTATACTTAGAAATTTTATGCAACGAGTGGATGCTGAGGTATAAAATATCACGTTCTCCATAAATTAACTTTATAGCCTCCTGTTGTTTCCCCTCTACATCAATTTTTTGAAGCCCTCCAAATTTCCCAATTCCGTGATCAATATGAGTTACATAATCACCCACCTCTAAATTGGTTAATTCCTTTATAGTAATGGCTTGCTTTTTAGCATATCCATTTTTTAGTTGAAATTTATGATACCGTTCAAAAATTTGATGATCGGTATAACAAATATTTTTCTGATCTGAATCTACAAACCCTTCATATAATGGAAAAACAACAGTTTCAAATTGATTTACATGTTGTTCTATATCATCAAAAATATCGTGAAAGCGCTGTTCTTGTTGATGGCTGCTGCAAAAAATATAGTTTTTAAATCCTTTTTCTGTATTGGTATTAAGGTTGTCAATTAGTAAATTAAATTGTTTATTAAATGATGGTTGAGGTTGAGTATTAAAGTTAATATCACTGTTATTCGATGTATTAATTAGTTGAACTTTGGTATAATCTTCTAGTTCTTTTTTGACTAATTGTGAGGAACAAAATAGTTCATTAGGATTGCTTTGATTGATCTCACCGTCTAAGGCATTAAATGTATCTTCTGCTTGATTAAATAATTTATCAATTCCCTGATATAACAAATCTTCGTTTTTATAAAAAACGATTGTTTTTGAAGCCATATATTTTAAAAAACTGATACGTTTTTCTTCCATCATTTTATTCTCCATATTTGGAATGATGGTTATTTTTTTTATAAATTCTGTAGATAATTGTGTTTCTACATCAAAACTCCGAATACTTTCCACTTCATCACCAAAAAACTCAATACGATAGGGATTGTCGTTGCTAAAAGAAAATACATCTAAAATACCTCCGCGGACCGAAAATTCTCCAGGTTCGGTTACAAAATCAGTTCGTTTAAAATTATATTCAAACAATACTTCATTTACAAAATCAATGGATAAATCATCACCTGTATCAATTTTGAGGGTATGTCTTTCTAATTCTTTTTTGGTAATAACTTTTTCAAAAAGAGCCTCAGGATATGAAACAATAATAGCTGGCTTTTTTCGTGAATTAATTCGATTTAAAACCTCAGACCTTAATAGAATGTTAGCGTTATCAGTTTCTTCAATTTGATAAGGACGACGATAACTTCCTGGATAAAAAAGCACATTTTTTTCACCTAATAAATTCTCTAAATCATTTAGGTGATAGGCCGCCTCCTCTTTATCGTTTAAAACAATTAAAAATGGTCGATTAACATCATTAAAAACTTCGGAAATAACGATAGAAAAGGAAGAACCAACTAAGCCTGAAATTACTGTTTTATTTTCGTTGTTGGTAATAGCTATTCCTAGTTTTCTTGAGTAAGAAGACTTGCTAAAAAGTGAAGAAACTAGTACTTTACTCATTCATACAAAGGTAAGATTTCAATTAAATATTTATCATAAGTTTAAACTTATTTTAACAGACCTGTCTGATTGTTAGAATTATGAAAACGATACTATTTTACTGTAAATTTATTTCAATAAACCCCTTGATTAGTTTTATCTTTGCGGTATAAATATAAGATTATGTCATTTTACGAATTATTTAAAAAAGGTCACCAAACTAAAAATAAAGCTCACTTTGCATCAATTGCTTCCATAGCAATGACTGATGGAAAAATATCTGAAGATGAGCAAAATTTATTGCAAACTCTAGCTATAAAGCTAGGAGTTAATAAATCGGATGTGGCAACTATTTTAAAGAATCCAGCACAATACCCTATTGTTCCTTCAAATTCTGCTGATGAGAGATTGGAGCGTATGCATGACTTATTTGACATGATATTTTCGGATCAAAAAATAGATGCAAAAGAATTAGTATTAATTAAAAAATACGCAATTGGATTGGGTTATAATTCTAGTAGCGCCAACGAACTCATACAAGATTCAATTGAAATTTATACCGGTAAAATAAGTTATAATGAGTATAAATATTTGATCAAAAACAGATTAAAAAAGTAGATTAATTAGTTTTTTTGTTTTTTTCAGGAAACTCTTTGATGTAAATATCTTGTTGTGGAAAAGGAATTTCAATTCCTATCTCCTTAAACTTATTATAAATAGCTAAAGAAATATCGCTTTTTACAACTAAACCTAACTCATAAGGTACCCAAAAACGCAATCTAAAGTTTAGGGAATTATCCCCAAATTCGCTGAACAAAGCACGAACCTCGGGCTCTTTTAGCACATCGTTATTGTCATTTGCTACCTCAATCAATATTTTTAGCACTTCATTCGGATCAGAACTATAGGCCGTACCAATTAATACCTCAACTCGCCTTATGTTATCAGATAGTGTCCAGTTTATTAGGTCATTGGCTATTAAATTATTATTAGGTACGATCACCTCTGCACCGTCAAATGTACTAATGCTTGATGATCGTACCCCAATTTTATTTACTTTTCCTAACAAATTGTTTACTTCAACAGTATCTCCAGGTAAAATAGGACGTTCAAAAACTAAAATTAGTCCCGAAACAAAATTTGAAATAACAGTTTGAAGCCCAAAACCAATTCCCAAACCTAGAGCGCCAGCCATTAAATTGAATTTACTTAAATCTACATTTAGAGCGCCTAGGGCCATAATAATTCCAAAAACAAGAATAAAATACCTTATTATTAATGAAATTGCAGCTGGTCCGCCTTTGGGAAGCTTTAAAAATTTTAATGAAGAATCTTCATCAAACAAATACGAAATAAATTTTGTAGCAAAATATGAAGATATCAAAATTAACAAAAAGGTTAATATAGCTCCGAATGTAAAGGAAATACTCCCCAGTTTGTAGGGCTCTGATAGATAGTCAGAAACCGATGTTGATAAGGGTCTTAATAAATCAGTCATTTTAAGAAAAAACCTACACCAAGCAATAATTACAAGTATGCTAATTATTTTTAGTGATTTTTGTTCGATGTTTTGTTTTTTATCGAGTTCATAGGTGACCTTTACACTAAAGTGGCGATGAATTAAGCCAATTACAATTCCACTAAAAATAATTAATGTTCCATAAAAAAGAATGACTGTTGTAATACTTTCTATAATTATTTTGATAGTAATATCAGTAAGGTTTGTGTAGCCTAAAATATTGGAGATTAATGAAATAAAAGCTAGAAAATAAATAACAGGAGTTAAATTTAAAAGTAATAATCCAAACCTACCCATTTTCATTTTCCTGGTCTCTAAATAAGGTTTTGTGAATAGATAGGTAATTAGTATAATTGAAGCTACTTGAAATAATAAATAGACCCTGTATTGAGCAGTTGAAAACCAAATATAAGTTTTAATAGAATCTAAAATAAAAAGTAAAATAATAAAATAAAGAATTTTTTTAAAGCGGCTATATATATGTGGCTTTAAGAGGTATAAAGAAGTAATTAGGGCTAATGTGATAAGAAGATCATTAAATAGCATGGGTTTCTCGTCAAAGAAAAAATAAGCTATAAAAATGGAAGTAAACACAATACTAGATAATGGATGATTTAGAAATAGATTTTTTGCATTTTGTAGATCACCATCTGCTTCATTAAAAGCATATTTGCTAAAAGTTTTTTTCAAGAATAATAGTAGTAATACCACAAGTATTATTAAAAAAAGATAAATATGAATGCCTGCTTCGGATGTAATAATTTTCTCGGCAATTTTTGAAATGCTTTCAGAAAACGATTCCTTGAAATCATCCTTATTTTCAGTTTCATTCGGCGTCTTAAATAACGATTCCCACAAAGGATCATTACGTAAATAAAATAGGTTGTAAGTTTCGGAATTTTTTAAGACAATTAATTCATCTATTACTTCGTTAGCAATTATTTTTTGTTTGTAAATTTTTGCCTCAAGAATTAATAAATTATTTTTTTGATCGATGATCTTATTCTTTATATTTATTAAATCTTCCCAATTATTTTTAATACTAGTTAAGGTTTCTTGTGGTACTTCCTCAGATATCGAATTTTCGTAAGTTAAGGACCATGTTTGTTCATTAAACGAGATTAATTCTAATAAGCGTAAATTTCTTTTTATAGACTGATTAACTGTAGTTCTCCAAGATTTTAAATTAGTTTGATACCCATTCCATCTAATAATTAATTTATCGATTTTTTCTAAATTTGGGTTTGATCTAACAAAATTTTTGGATTTTCTTTGTTCAGTTATAATAAACGTTTTGTATTCTGGGAATAATGAATCAATTTTTCTGATTCGATTATCCAAAACTAGTTTTCTTTCAGTAGATTTAATTTCTTCTTTGACTTCTTCTGAACTCTGAATAATATTGGTTAATGAAATTGCTTTAGGTCTTGATATGAGTGAGGAGTCAATTGCACTAACAGAATCTTTTTGTTGAGAATAAATTGTCGCTGGAACAATTATAAAAAGACCCAATAGAACTATTTTTAACAATGAAAAAATTCTAACGAACATAGTTATTTAACTATTTAAATTTTAAGATTTTAATACCAAAGTAGAAATTAATAGGCTTCTGTTATTTTCTTTAGTATCTATTTAGTAAACATATTAAAATATAATAGATGTTACTCATTTTTTTTCATAAAAAACTCTAATTTATCTACCATAACTTTATTTCCACAGAAAAAAGGTACTCTTTGGTGCAGTTCTGTAGGCTTAATGTCTAAAATTCTATTAAACCCATCACTTGCCTTGCCACCTGCCCGTTCGGCTAAAAATGCCATAGGATTACATTCATAAAGAAGACGCAGCTTACCATTAGGACTTTTAGAGGTAGAGGGGTAAAAATAAATTCCTCCTTTAATCATATTTCTATGAAAATCGGAAACCAAAGAACCGATGTACCTTGAGGTATAAGGCCTGTCTTCTTCTTCTTCTTGGCAGTATTTTATATATTCTTTTACTCCTTTTGGGAAATGGACATAATTCCCCTCATTGACGGAATATATATATCCTTTATCAGGGAATTGCATATTGGGATGTGAAAGATAATAAGTCCCAATTGCAGGGTTTAATGTAAAGCCATTTACGCCATGACCTGTAGAATAAACAATCATCGTTGAAGTTCCATATACAATATATCCAGCTGCGACTTGATTTTTACCGGGTTGTAAAAAATCTTCAATAGTTACGGGAGTTCCTACTGGAGTGATTCTTCTGTAAATTGAAAAAATGGTACCAACTGAAACATTAACATCGATATTTGACGAACCATCTAAAGGATCCATTAATACGACATATTTATTTTCATTTTTATTATTATTACCTTGTATGGATATAAAATCATCTTCTTCCTCACTTGCAATACCACATACAATTTCACGATTTACTAGATTTTTTATAAAAACTTCATTGGCATAAACATCTAATTTTTGCTGATCTTCACCTTGAATATTTTCTTCTCCAGCAGTACCAAGTATATCAACAAGTCCTGCTTTGTTTACTTCGTGATTTACAATTTTTCCAGCCAATCTAATAGAATTGATAAGCCTTGTAAGTTCTCCAGAAGAATATTTAAACTCACTTTGTTTATTGATAATAAATTCTCCAAGTGTTTTGTTGTGTTTTGTCATGTAGTAAGTTGGAATTAATTTATGCAAATATCGTTAAATTTTAAAGAAATAGAACCGATATTTGTCTTTTCAAATCAAAATTATGAGAATTTCTGTTAGATTGAGTACTCCTAAAGATATGCCTCAAGTTTTAAGGCTTATTAAGGAATTAGCTGCTTTTGAAAAAGAGACAAATAGTGTTGAAATAACTGAAACAGACTTGATAAAAGAAGGTTTTGGTAAAAATGCTATATTTACTTGTTTTGTTGCTGAGGTAAATAATTTAATTGTTGGAATGGCTTTGGTATATGATCGCTTTTCAACTTGGAAGGGAAGAAGTATTCACTTAGAGGATTTGGTAGTGAATGCTGATTTAAGAGGCAAAGGAATCGGAAAAGCGTTATACGCTGAAGTAATTCAATATGCAGTAAATAGAAATGTTAAACGCTTGGAATGGGTTGTTTTAGATTGGAATAAAAACGCAATAGATTTTTATGAAAGTAGCGGCGCAAAACTTTTGAAAGATTGGCACCTTGTTCAAATGGATGAGAATAGAATGAAAAAATATTTAAAAAAGAATAACAGATTTTAACAAATAAATGAAAGTTTTTAAATTTGGTGGAGCTTCTGTAAAGAATGCTGAAGGAGTAAAAAATGTACTTTCTGTTCTTAAGACGTCAGAGGAAAAAGATTTGATTGTTGTTGTTTCAGCAATGGGAAAAATGACTAATTTGCTTGAAGAATTAGTCGTTAATTATTTTTCTAATCCCCCTGAAATCAAATCAACAATAAATAAATTTTATGAATTCCACCTAACAATAATAACGGAACTATTCAATAATAATTCACATCCAATTTTTAATAAATTATTAAAGTTTAATAATGAACTTCAATTATTTGTAAGTCACAATAAATCTAACGATTATTCATTTGTTTACGATCAAATCGTGAGTTTTGGCGAACTTATTTCTACAACTATTATTTCAGAATATTTATCAGAATGTAAGTTTAAAAATAAGTTTTTGGATGTTCGCTCTGTAATCAAAACGAATGCTAATTATAGAGAGGCCAAAGTAAATTGGGAAGAAACTCAAAAAAAAATCATCAATTCAGTTTCAACAACAGGAGTGTCTATCACTCAAGGGTTTATTGCATCAGAGGGTTCACATAATTTTACAACAACTTTAGGAAGAGAAGGAAGCGATTATACAGCCGCTATTTTTGCATATTGTTTAAACGCCATAAGTGTTACTATTTGGAAAGATGTGCCAGGGATTTTAAATGCCGACCCAAGGCACTTTAAAAAAACACAATTACTAAGTCACATCTCGTATCGCGAAGCTATCGAACTTGCTTTTTATGGCGCTACAGTAATACATCCAAAAACATTGCAGCCACTTCAACGTAAAGAGATTCCATTATTTGTAAAATCTTTTTATCATCCAAAAAATACTGGTACTTGCGTAGGGAAAGGAGTTTTTTTAAACCCTAAAGTAGCTTGTCTCATATTAAAAGAAGATCAGGTACTAATATCATTATCTTCTTTAGATTTTTCATTTATGATGGAAGATACCATTGGCGATGTTTTCAAATTACTTTATGAATTTCAAATGAAAGTCAATTTAATTCAAAATTCAGCAATTAGTTTTTCTGTCTGTGTAGATAATAAGTTTGATAAACTAGACTCATTACTAAAAAGGTTACGGGAGACTTTCAGAGTTTCTTGGAATGAAGGTGTAACACTTTATACCATTCGTCATTCAAAGAATTCCGAAACAAAAGAGTTGTTGAAAGGGAAAGAAATACTACTAAGGCAAGAAAGTAGAGAAACAATTCAGTTCGTAGTCAAAACCTAATCAAATATTATTTTATCTAACCTTGTATGATTTCAAATAGAATACAAAATATTTTTTTTTAATGGGATTAGTCAACGCAAAAGAAGTAGCTCAAGCAATTAATATTGACAAACTAGGACTCTTAGGAACTGTTTTTGGTTGGGCTTTGATGAAAATCTTAAATCTAGACACTCTCAATAAAATATACAATGCAAACAAACACCTAAGTGATATTGAATTTATTAATTCGCTTATTGATGATCTTGAGATTAAGTTTGAAATTCCCGAGGAAGATTTAAAAAGAATTCCAAAAACAGGCCCTTTTATTACTATATCAAATCATCCATTGGGAGGGATAGACGGGATATTATTACTCAAATTATTATTAGAACATCGACCTGATTTTAAAATTTTAGCTAATTTTTTATTGCATCGAATTGAGCCAATGAAATCTTATGTCATGCCAGTTAATCCTTTTGAAGCAAGAAAAGAAGTAAAGTCTAGTATCGGAGGGTTTAAGGCCTCATTACAACATTTAAAAGATGGATTTTCTTTAGGTATTTTCCCCGCGGGAGAAGTTTCAACCTATAAAGATGGTAGATTAATAGTTGATCGCCCATGGGAAGAGGCCGCGATGAAATTAATACAAAGAGCCAAGGTACCCGTGGTTCCTATTTATTTTCATGCTAAAAATAGTAAGTTGTTTTATGGAATGGCAAGAGTCAGTGATACGCTACGCACTGCAAAATTACCCTCAGAACTACTTACTCAAAAAGAACGTTTAATTAAGGTTAGAATTGGTAATGCTATACCAGTAAAGAACCAAGATGAATATAAGTCACTTGAAAGCTTTACTAATTTTTTACGAACAAAAACGTACCTTCTTGCAAACCCATTTCAAAAGAAAAAATTAATAGACAGCTTACCAAAAAATCTTAAGTTTCCGAAACCACCAAAAAAAATTGTTAAACCTGTTTCGACTGCTATTCTTCAAAATGAATTGGATACTCTGTATCAAAATGATAAAAGATTACTACAGAGTAAAAATTATGAAGTTTATTTAACAGATGCCCCAAGCATTCCTAATATTCTTCAAGAAATTGGAAGGCTTAGGGAAATTACATTTAGAGAAATTGGAGAAGGAACTAATAGAGCTATAGATTTGGATCGATTTGATGCCTATTACCATCACATGTTTTTGTGGGATATAGATAATAAAAAAATAGCTGGCGCTTATAGAATGGGATTGGGTGCACAGATTTATTCTAAATATGGCATTGATGGGTTTTATTTACAGGAATTATTTCGATTTGAACAAGAATTATTTCCTATGATGAGTAAATCTATTGAAATGGGAAGAGCATTTATAATAAAAAAATATCAAATGCGCCCCATGCCGTTATTTTTACTTTGGAAAGGAATAGTTCACACTACACTTCGTTATCCAGAGCATAAATACCTTATAGGAGGGGTTAGTATCAGTAATAAATTTTCTGAATTTTCAAAATCACTCATGATAGAATTTATGAAATCGAATTATTATGATCCTTATGTAGCACAATACATCAACCCAAAAAAAGAATATAAAGTAAAATTAAAAGATGCTGATAAAGATTTTGTTTTCGACGCAAGTAAAGCTGATTTAAATAAATTTGATAAAATTATTGATGAGGTTGAACCAGGAAGTTTGCGTTTACCTGTTTTAATTAAAAAGTACATTAAACAAAATGCAAAAGTGATTGCTTTTAATGTTGATCCACTATTTAATAATGCTGTGGATGGCTTAATGTATATTCGAATTTCAGATCTACCTGAGAGTACTGTAAAACCAGTAATGGAGGAGTTTCAATCAGAGTGGGAAAAGAAACTACATCACTCACAAGAAGAAGAATAAAAACAAATCTTTGAATAGGATCAAAGATTTGTTTTTTTTTACTACTTAATGATTATAAACTCAGACCTTCTATTTTTTGAATTGTCTTCTTTACTGCAATTCGCTCCACAATTAACAAGTGGTTTGGTCTTTCCAAATCCTTGGCTTGATAATCTTGCACCATCAATTCCCTTAGATATAATATACTCTTTAGTTGACGCGGCTCTCTTATTGGAGAGTTCCATATTGTATTTTGGAGTTCCTCTATGGTCAGTATGACTTTCAATTTTTACTTCCATCATAGGATATTTTTTCATAACAGCCACTAATTTATCTAATTCGAATGCAGCTTGAGGTTTTATATTATGTTTATCGTAATCAAACTTAATTGCATTAAGCACGATCTTTTCATCAACAATAATATTCTCGATGGGGCGAAGCATTAATGTCTTATTCATTGGTCCAAAATTTGCGGGATCAATTGTTATACTTTTACCCTCATATCCTTGGCTGAATCCAAGGACTTGACTGGTCTTATCACATTCAATTGTTAAGGTAACAAATCCATTATTATCTGCCATTTTAGTAGCTAATTTATTTTGAAAATTATCAAATAGATCGATACGAGCCCCTACTAAAGGGAGTTTGGTATATTCATCAACTACTTGAACATTCAATTCAAAATCACATAATGGCGCTATTAATTTGGCCGCATAAATATCATCACTACCTGCACCACCCTTTCTATTTGAAGAAACATATCCTTCTTTACTATTTGGATTGTATTTAAAGGCAAAGTCATCACCTGAGCTATTAATGTCGGCACCTATATTTCTAACACCTCCAAAACCATTTCCATTAGCTTCTGCATAGAATACATCTAAATCACCAAGGCCCATATGGCCATCACTAGAGAAATAGAGGGTTCCATTTGTATCTAAAAACGGGAATACTTCTTTTCCTTCAGTATTGATTTTATCTCCTAAGTTTTCTGGTTTACCCAATGTTCCATCTTTATTTATAGTTACTTTGTAGATATCAGACATCCCTTTTCCGCCAGGCATATCACTTACAAAATAAAGAGTGTTTCCATCGGGGCTCAGAGCCGGTTGACCAAAAGAATATTCGCTATTATTAAAGTTTACCGGTTGAATATCTTTCCAAACGCCATTTTCTTTAACAGCAGAAAAAAGATTAATTTGACTTACTCCTTCTTTACTTTTTTTATACTTTCCTTTATAGTAATCATTTCTGTCAAAATACATGCGTTTTCCGTCAGAAGTAATCGCAGTATTACCTTCATGGTATTTAGTATTTATATCTCCACTAACAAGATTTGCATTTTTAACGGTTTCTCCAACAATTTCAGCAGCATAAATATCTAGAAACGGTTCTTCATTCCACCCATATTTTTTTCTGGCAGTATTTCTTGCTGAGGAGAAGTAAAAAGATTTACCAATAACCGTTCCTCCAAATTCTGAGTATTTAGTATTAACATCTTTTAAGTTAATAATTGCGAATTTTTTAGTGCCCTCCATATACTTGGGCAAGTAATTAGGATCTTTCATAAAAGCGATGGATCTGGAATCTGCTGGTTTCATTTGCGCAAACTTCATCATCCAGGTATTGTAGTCACTATACTTCCCATTTACTTTTAATACTTGTGCGTAGTTGTAGACTGTTTCGGGTTTTACTTTTCTGCTTTTTACAACTCGTCTGTAATAAGTCTCCGCTTTTTTAGAATTATTAATAAAGTAATAGCTATTTGCCAGTTGCTCATAAACATAGTTGTTCCCTTTACCTTTTTTTAAAAGTTTTTGGTAGGAATCAGCGGCTTCTGTATAAGCTAACCTTTTATATAAATCGTCAGCTTTTTTAGTGTCTTTATTTTGCGCAAATGCATTGCTACTAATCGTTATAAGTAGAATGAGTGTATATATTTTTTTCATTTTAAAGGTGCTTTATTAAAAGATTAGAAATATCTAGGTGAACGTAAGGCACGTTTTTTGAAATATACGTCCCAGGTTAATATTAATTCGTGAGAGGATCCAGCAATAGCCTTAATGTCTGAAATGACATGATCATATGCATAGCCTATTCGGAGATTAGGATTGATTTGAAAACCAACCAATGCACTATAAGAATCATCGAAACGATAAGACGCTCCTAGTTCAAATTTTTCATAAAACAAAGCGTTTAAATTGGTATCCCAAGAAATTGGAGAATCAAAAGCTATTTTAACCATTGCAGACGGTTTTAGTTTTATGTTTTCTCCCAATTGAAATATATACCCTGCTGTTGTAAAGAGGTGAGAGGTTTCGTTACCAAACTTAATTGCTTCACCATCAATAGTTTCGTCTAAGTGAACGGATTCTATGAAATTGGGAACAGATAAACTTACATAGAAGTTTTCGCCGTACAAAAACGCTCCAGCTCCAATATTTGGATAAGTCCTTTGAACATCTTCAGAAAAGAATGGGTCGTTAGGGTCCTGTAATTCTAGAGCTGATAAGCCCACCTCATGTAGTGTAACTCCACCCTTAATACCGAAGGCTAGTTGAAGAGCACTACCTAAATCTATTGTGTATGAGAAATCAGCATAAATATTTGATTCACTAACCGGACCTAATTGATCTTTTATAGCAGAAATTCCCAGTCCAACTTTTTCTCCAATAGGAGAGTGTGCAGAGAAGGTAAATGTCTCAGGATTATCAGCGATACCCACCCACTGACTTCTGTATAGAGCTGTTATTGAAAGACTCTCTTTGGAACCAGCATAGGCAGGATTAATCACATTTAAGTTGTACATGTATTGAGTGTACTGAGGATCTTGTTGGGCATTCACTTCTTGGAAGACAACGAGTATTCCAAGCAAAATTGATATGATGTATATTTTTTTCATAATTAACTATTTGGTAGTTAGAAAAGAGATTTAAGGTTAGTTTGATTTTCTATTTAAATAAATCCATCCACTTGTTTGAGATCGATAGACATCATCTACACTTGCGAGATCAATTACGTAATAATAGGTTCCGGTAGGTAATTTATTTCCCGCATTATCTTGGCCGTTCCATTGATTTATATAGTTTACTTGATCATATACAATCGTTCCAAAGCGATTAAATATTTGAAGGTTAGTAATACCTCCAACTCGATCACTTAAAAATTCTAAATCTAAATAATCGTTATAACCTGGCGTAGCATCTGGTGAGATTCCTTGAGTGATGATACAGTTTTCCACATCATATAGTTGTACTTCCACTTCATCAATGCCTGTACAATCTCCTTTTGTAACACTAACGCCATACGTTTGTATTCCAGAGAAATCATCAGTTACAACAAAATCCAAGCTATTAGAGGTTTCTCCAGGAATTTCATTTCCATTTAAAAACCACTGAAACGTTATATCTTCCTCAATACTTGTAGCGGTTAAAGTCCAAGACTCCCCAACACAAGATTTAAAATCATCTCCCAAATCTACTAAAGGAAGATTGGCGATACTAATATCTATTGTATCGGAATTTTCACAACCATTAATAGTTACAGTAACACTGTAAGTCCCAGAGTTAGAAACGTCTATCGTTGAGGTTGTTTCTCCAGTGCTCCATACAAAGCTCGCGTTCGAGCCATCTTCTCCTGTTATTTCAGGAGTTATTTCTATAGAAGATTGATCACATATATTTAAATTTTCTCCAAGTGTTACAGTAAAAGAAGATAAGCTAACCTCTACGCTATCGGTGCTAACACAGTTATCAGAGCTTACTTCAACGGAGTATATTCCAACATCCATAACATCGAGGGTGTTTAAAATTTCGTTACTAAGTTCAACTCCATCTTTAAACCATTTGTAACTGATATTTGTAATATCCTCTGAATTGGAGGGGGTAGCATCTAAAATAATATCTTCATTACCACAAATTGATTGATCTCCTCCTAAATCTATTAATGGGCTGTCACTGAAATTGATGGTCACGCTACTTGATAAGGTACAATTACCAACCGTAACATCAACTGTATAGGTATTCGATTCTGTAACGGTTATTGACTGAGATGTTTCGCCACTACTCCAAGTAAAATTGGCTTCTGATGGATTAGCATCTGTTAATTGTGCCGTAATAAGGTACTCTTCTTGGCCACATAAATCTTGATCGTCACCTAAATCAATCCCGAAGGCTCCTGTAAATGTCACTGTAACCGTATCGGTTTCTGTGATTACATCACCATTACAATTTGTATAGATTGCTTGAGCTGTATAAGTACTTGTTTCGTTGGCAGGGCAAACATTAATAACTGAATCTGTGCCGATGACCTCATTGTCTTCATTTAACCACGAAAAAGCTACATTACTTTCACCATTTGGAGTAAATCTCCATGCTTCGTTACTAGCGGCCCAGTTGCCTGTATTTCTTTCTGGAGGTGTAATGCCGTCGGTTCCGTCTTGATTTTGCAAACCTATTACAGCATTTCCGTCATTCCAAGTTGAACAAGCATCTGTTCTGTCTTCAAGATATATTTCGACAACGTTAGTTGTTTCGTATATAACAACTTGAGTCGTTAAAGTGTATTGATTACAACTCGAACTATAATAAGGTATATCGGGAAAATTAACCACCATGGTTCTACAAGGAGCATCTCCAAAAATTGTATAATTGATAATGCCAGAACTATCAACAGAAGGGTCTATATCCATATAGGGCCCAAATATCGTTGTGCCGAATAAGTCTGGACTTGGAATAGATTCGCTAAAAGACCAATCGCAGTAACCATCTGGTTCGTTATTTACAGTATCAAAACTAATTACGCCATTGGAACCAATCAATATTTGTGAATAAGTATCTCCATAAAAACAAAAATCAAATGGGAGTGGAATTATGTTCGACCATCGGTCATCTATAAAAACAGATACTTCAGTCCCACCTGTAGTGGGAAAGGGGGGGTCGTAATCTATGGGTGAAACTTCGTAAGAGGTAGTTTCTCCTGTTTGAAGAAAAGTTGCAGATAGATCTGTACAAGGCTGTTCACAATCTAACTCAATATCTCCCCCAGCATTCACATTTGGACAACCAGGTCCCTGTGCATTCGAATTAAAAGAAAATAATAGAATAATAAGCAAGAAAAATTGTGTGTAAAAGCTTTTTAAAAACCCGGAAAATAAAAAGAGGGTAGCTGATTTTTTCATGTTGTAAAGTTGTTGGTTATTTTTGTTAAATATAATTAATTTTTTGATGTTCATAAACTTATAAATCCATCAAATAAAATTTATTTAGTTCTCTTGAAAATATATCGGGTGATAAATATTCCTTGACCGTCTCCTTTTCCACATTCACTTTCCACAGCGCTATTTACAAAAGCAAGTTCCCATCCCTCCGCTATCATGGTGTTTATTTTTGAGGTTATAACAGCATCATTTGCAGCAATATTTTGAAATCTAATCCCGCCAATATTATAAAAGTTTAATAATTTTGTCTCGTCAAAATCTTTCACTCTTATTTCGGCTCTATCAGATTTATTTCTGGTATTGTCATTTTCTGTTTGCGTAGAAGTATAGTCTTTATAGTTTTTATCTTCGTTAGCACTTATGATCCTTGACCTTCCAATTCCGTTTGGAACAATTGATTCAACACTAGTAAAAACTTTATATTCTACTTGAGCGCTTATTTCATTGATATAGAGAATAGATATAAACAATATAATTAATAAATTTTTCACGATATTTTAGTTTTTATGATTTAAAAGCCTAAGATACAATAATTGTATTATTTTTTTTAAAATTTAAACACTACTCTCTCCTAATTTACTATTTATAGTAGAGTGACTTTTGTACCTTTGTCGACATATAATTATGATTGAAAAAGTAAAAATAGAGTACGAAAAAGCAGTTTTAATTGGTTTAATAACTCAAAACCAAGATTTAGAAAAATCTAATGAGTACTTGGATGAACTTGAGTTTTTAACTTTTACAGCGGGTGGAGAAGTATTGAAAAGGTTTGTTCAAAAATTAGCGACCCCAAATTCACGAACTTTTTTAGGTTCTGGTAAAATAGAAGAAGTACAGGAATATATAAAGCTTCACGAGGTAGGCTTAGTTGTTTTTGATGATGAATTAACCCCTGCACAACAAAGGAATATTGAAAAAATTCTTGATTGTAAAGTTTTGGATAGGACTAATTTAATACTAGATATTTTTGCGCAACGAGCTCAAACTAGTTATGCAAGAACTCAAGTAGAATTAGCCCAGTATCAATATTTACTACCAAGACTAACGGGTATGTGGACCCACTTAGAACGACAACGTGGAGGAATTGGGATGAGAGGTCCAGGAGAAACAGAAATAGAAACCGATAGAAGGATTGTACGAGATAGAATTTCTTTATTAAAAAAAAAATTAGCTAAAGTAGACAAACAAATGTCTGTTCAAAGGGGGAACAGAGGAGCACTAGTTAGAGTGGCATTAGTAGGCTATACTAATGTCGGTAAATCTACATTAATGAATGTGATTAGTAAATCTGATGTTTTTGCTGAAAATAAACTTTTTGCTACTTTGGATACCACCGTAAGAAAAGTAGTAATAAAAAACCTTCCTTTTTTAGTTAGCGATACTGTAGGCTTTATTCGGAAACTTCCAACTCAATTGGTTGAGTCCTTCAAAAGCACTTTAGATGAAGTTAGAGAGGCTGACTTGTTGCTACATGTCGTTGATATTTCTCATCATTCTTTTGAAGATCACATTGCATCTGTTGAAAAAATATTAGGAGAAATTAATGCCTCAGATAAACCTTGTGTTATGGTATTTAACAAAATCGATAGTTACAATCCTGAAGTAATTGAAGAAGACGATTTAATTACTGAAAAAACAAAAGCTCATTACACACTTGAAGATTGGAAAAAAACCTGGATGAATAGAGAAAAAGGGGAAGCAATTTTTATTTCAGCTTTAAAAAAGAACAATCTTGAAGAGTTTAAAAAAATAGTCTACGATAAAGTAAAGGAACTTCATATTAAAAGATTTCCGTACAATCATTTTTTATATGAGGATTACCAGTGACAGAATTTTAGTAAAATCAACAAAAAAAGTCTATTTTATAATAGACTTTTTTTATAATTATAAATTAACATTTAAACCCAAACCAAATATTTCTCTTATTTGAAATCCACTAAAGGCATCGTTATCATAAATGGTCTGAAAATTTAAATTGGTTGAGAAAACATCATTAATTTTCATAACTAAATTCAAGGTGTAATCGACATCTACATTTTGGGGGTTATTTAAATAATTAGAAAATAGATTTAATATATTTTCCATACTGATATTACTCATAATATCAAATTTATAATAAGCTCTTATATTAAAACCAAATTCACCAAAAAGTGACTCTCCGGGCTCAACACCAAAAGTTTTCACCACATTGCTCGAATCATAGGATTGGGTTTCTTCGTTATAGGTAAATATTTCGGAGGTTAAAAATGTAAACTTAGCTGTAATTGGTGAAGATTTAACATATAAGTTATCATTTTTCTTCCATAATAAACCAGGGCCAAAACTTAGATACGCAGGCTTAAAAAAACCTGAAGTTGGAAAAACTTCATTACTTAAGTTTGGATACTGTTCGGTAAAATCTTCCTCATATTGATAGCCCTTCGCGAATTGAGTTTTAAAATTTGTAAAAAAAGAGGTGCCCCAATTATTTTTTATTTCTTTTGCTACAATGGTATTTAGTTCTAGACGGTCATCCGTTTTTCTGGTTCCGTCAATTTTATCATAGCTCATGCCGTAGCTTACTAAAATTTTATTATCCCATACCCAATCTCCATTATGATAATTGAAATCATAGTTGAGGTTCATATTACCAGCAAAATTATTGTCTCCTCCCGCTTGCCAATTTGAAAAAGCAGATTGGTTGATTAACAAAGTAATTTTTCCTGATTTTTTCCATTTAACTATAGAGTCGTTAGTGCTTTCATTTTTTTGAGAGAAAGCGGTAATGGATAATAATAATGATAGAAGTAGTAATAAATTTCTCATCAGTTTTGATTTTAGTGGTTAACTATTAATATAAATGTTG
>Ga0209374_1000151_pt1 | contig 79534 bp, 78 predicted proteins | sample SaaInlLV_DNA_10m_FD_184683 | JGI IMG/M metagenome (GOLD analysis project Ga0209374, IMG submission 184683) | Marine microbial communities from expanding oxygen minimum zones in the Saanich Inlet - SI075_LV_DNA_10m (SPAdes) (version 2) | ecosystem: Environmental > Aquatic > Marine > Unclassified ... | reverse complement strand
TTTAATGGAGTGTAACCTGTAACGTAACAGGTGTCTATTTGTAGTGGCTAATGGTTTGTCAGATTAGCATCCTGAATTAAGTTTTCTGAGGCATAGCTCCCAGAGATTTTTGGCGTGGATAACAACTGAGGCTGCCTGGTTGATTAGAGCAAGGTAATTATCTTTATTAATCCCCCCTATAAGTACTGGTCCGCTACCCATCACCCATAATTTGGGTTTAAATAGAGAGCATAAAAACTAGCATCCCAGATGCCAAAAAATCAATCTTTAGGATACTCCCATGAGTGAACTCTACCTAGTGCGTCACGCCCAGGCTTCATTTGGCGCAGCCAACTATGATCAGCTATCAGACCTGGGCCACCAGCAGTCCCGCTGGCTGGGCGACCATCTGAATATGCGTGGTGCCAGGTTTGATCAGCTGGTGGTGGGGGATATGGTGCGCCACCATGAAACCATGAATGGTATCTGTGCGGGCATGGGTGTCGATGGTGCAGAGCGGTTGGTTATACCCGGGCTTAATGAATATAACTTTGTTGCCATGACCGACTCCTATACCCAGGCCAATGGTGATGATCCATTGATTAAGGCCATCGCCGACAATCCCAATGATAAGCGGCATCATTTTCGGCTGCTGCGCAAAGTGCTGACCCTATGGACTCAGGACCGGGTAGAGAATGTGCCAGAGACCTGGGCACAGTTTAAAGGCAGGGTGCAGGATGCCCAGCAGCAGATTATGGCGATGTCTACCAGTGGCAACCGTATTTTAGCGATTGGCTCTGGTGGGTCCATAAGTACATTTGTGGGGCTGGTGCTAGGGATTCCTGATGAGACTATTTTTGATCTAAACCTGCAGTATAAAAATACGGCGATTAGCCATTTTTTCTTTAATCAGCAAAAGATGAATTTGACGGGGTTTAATGGTATACCCCATTTGGATACGAATGAGATGGAGCAGTATGTGACTTATGGATAGTTGGCTTTGTGGTTGTTAGATCTGTGGCCAAATTTTACAACCTGAACCACCAGTCTAGCATCCTGAATTTCATAGGTTATTCGATAGCGCCCAACACGCACTCGGTATTGCTGCTTATTTGAAAGTGACTTTATATTTTGCCATGCTTTTTCAAGTCATTAAGTAGTGTTTCATAGCTCATCTCAGGTTCGTTCACTCTGTCGGTAAACGCCTGAAGATCTTCCTGGTCTTCAGTTAGATGAACTCGCACTGCTTCATTGACCAAATCTGATATGGACAGGTGGGTCGAAGCGGCTTTGAGCCTTAAAGCTTGGTGGATAGCAGGGTCAAAATAGACTGTCGAGCTTTTGGATAAATTACTCATGGCGCAATCTTCGTCTAAAAACATGCATTTTAACGTTATAACGTCAAAAAGATTCTTTTCACTCGGATGGCTTTATAAGAAAATTTCTCGATTCGAGTTCTCTGGGCGTCTTAGCGCCGACGCAAGAACCCAACAGTCCCATTCCCTCTAGTTGCCCAGCCCCCCCACGGGTTAAACTACCGCTCAGAAAATAGAATCAATACAATGAATAACTGACTATTAAGGAATCGAACAGTGACTACAGAATTTGATATGAGCGGCAAAGTGGCCATGGTAACCGGCGCATCCAGTGGGTTTGGGGTGCATTTTGCAAAGATTATGGCGGCGCGTGGGGCCAAGGTAGTGGTGGCGGCCCGCCGTGTTGAGCGGCTTGAGGCGCTGGTGGCTGAGATTAAAGCTGATGGTGGTGAGGCTCTGGCTGTGCCCATGGATGTGACTGATTCGGCCTCTATTATCGCGGCTTTTGATCTGGCTGAGGCGGCGTTCGGTACTGTGACTATGCTGGCGAATAATGCTGGTGTAGCAGATGTTCGCAGTGCACTGAAGATTGGTGAGGATGACTGGGACAAGATGATCGACACTAACCTTAAGGGCGTTTGGATTGCGGGTCAGCAGGCGGCTAAGCGGATGATTGAGGCTGGTGTGAGTGGCAGTATTGTTAACACTGCGTCTATTTTGGGTTTGCGTGTGGCTTTTGGTCAGGCGAGCTACAGTGCCTCTAAAGCGGCGGTGATTCAGCTGACTAAGTCTATGGCGCTGGAGTGGGCTGGTAAGGGTGTGCGTGTTAATGCGCTGTGTCCGGGTTACTTTTTAACTGAGATGACGGCAGCGGCTTTTGACTCGCCAGAAGCTCAGGCTTACTTGAACTCGTCCCCTGCGGGTCGTCCTGGTGGTATGGATGAGATGACGGCGCCATTTTTGCTATTGGCTAGTGATGCGGGGTCCTATCTGCATGGTGTTGCATTGCCGGTGGATGGCGGGCAATCTATAGGCCGTATGTAACTTGGTTAAATCTGCACCCATGGAAATGCTATGAGTCTTGAAGATAATCGCAGGGAATACAATTACGGGAGGCTTTCTCGGGAGTCTTTGCGGGATGATCCCTTTGATCAGTTTACGCTGTGGATGAATCAGGCGATTGAGGCTGGTGTGCAAGATCCTACGGCCATGTCTGTGGCAACTGTCTCTGCCGAGGGCAAGCCTTGGCAACGCATGGTGTTGCTCAAGGGCTTTGATGCGCAAGGCTTTGTGTTTTACACCAATCTGGGCAGTCGCAAGGCGCAAGAGATTGAGGCTAACGCGCAGGTGAGTTTGCATTTTCCCTGGCTGCAGTTGGACCGTCAGGTGATTGTGGGTGGCCGCGCTGAGCTGTTATCCACGGTTGAGGTGATGAAGTATTTTCTAAGTCGCCCTAAAGATAGCCAGCTGGCGGCCTGGGCTTCCAAGCAGAGCAGGCCCATTAATTCTCGTCAGGCGCTGGAAACTCAGTTTGCCCAGATTAAACAGAAGTTTGCTAAAGGTGAGATTCCTCTGCCGGACTTTTGGGGTGGCTACTTGGTGGTGCCTGAAGAGATTGAGTTTTGGCAGGGCGGTGAGAACCGCCTGCATGACCGCTTTTGTTTTACCTGTGATAATGACGGCTGGACAATTGCGCGGCTGTCGCCATAACGGATACAGAATCAGGCCAGGGAGCAAAATCCCTGGCCTTAACTCAGCAACATTATAGATTCACAATATGGGCTCGTTTGGATGCCACTGCGATCATAATATCTTTAACATCCTCATTCTCGACACCAGCATCAAGCAGGGCTCTTCTAAGAAGTTCTGCAACCTTGAAATAATGCGTTTCGCTTATTTTCCTGTTTGTGTGGCCTCTCTTGAGCCATTCATCTTTGTATTCTGCAGCGGGTTTTCCCATGGCATAGGCAAAGAATTTACATTGATGCTGAATCTGGTCGCCAAGGTCGGTGCCTGCAAAGTAGGTTTTTAATTCAGGCCGTGCATAGACTTGTGCATAAAACTCTTTAATGAGCTCGCGCATTGTTTCTACGCCACCGTACTTATCAAATAGATTTTCCATATTTACTTCCTTATATAAACCCGTTATCTGATGTTAAGTGGTTTAGCGAAAAGTGCAGATGCTCCCTCATAGGCTGTAGGTTATGCATTAATGAATATAAATTGCAATCCATTTTTGTATAGACGGTTGAGAGCTATTTCCTATAGGCTGTCGACAAATCTGGGGCCAGTCTGCACAGGACTATGGGTAATCAAGAGTGGTGTGTAATACGTTTTGAGATGGGCTGTAACCAGATTCTAATACTTGATGGCGGTCACAATAAAACAACGGTCTCCAGCCGGCGTTTTAACATTGGCGTCCTCGTCAACTGATTTACCAATCAATGCCTGAGCCATGGGTGAATCTATGCTGATCCAGTTGAGTTTTGGGTCTATTTCATCGGAGCCTACCAGTCTGTAGGTTTGCTCTTCGCCAGTTTCTTCATCTTCCACGGTCACCCAGGCGGCAAAGAATACTTTTGATGGGTCTCGGGGTTTGTCTTCGACAATGGTGGCATCTTCCAGGCGTTTGGTCAGATAGCGCACGCGGCTGTCGATTTCGCGCAGGCGGCGCTTGCCGTAGATATAGTCGCCATTTTCTGAGCGATCCCCATTTTTGGCGGCTTCATGAACAACCTGGGTGACCTGGGGTCGTTCCACTTTCCACAGTTCGCGCAGTTCGGCGCGCATTTTTGCGGCCCCCTCGGCAGTTATATAGGGGGAGCTTTTGGGCCTTGGTGGACGATAGCGGCCCATGGTTAAGTCTTGCCTGCCAGATCAAACACGTCACGATAAAAAGCCAGTTCAGATTCCATGGCGCGAATAATATTATTGGCCTTTCTAAAACCATGGCCTTCGTCGGGGAAGGCCACATATTCCACTTGTATACCTTTATCGTGCAGTAGCTTCACCATCATCTCGGCTTGGTTGGGGGGCACAACTTTATCTTCTAAACCCTGCAAAAAGATTACCGGGCAGTTAAGTCCCTCTGCATGATGAATAGGTGAGCGCGCCAGATAAATATCTCTGCGTTCCGGGTAGGGGCCAATGAGGCTATCCAGATAGCGCGATTCGAATTTATGGGTGTCGGTGGCCAAAGTTTCCAAATCACCAATACCATAGAGGCTGGCGCCGGCTTTAAAGGTGTCGGTGAAGGTGAGCGCGGATAGCACTGTATAGCCCCCGGCACTGCCGCCACGGATCAGGCAGCGCTGTGGGTCTATTTTTTGCTGCTCAGCCAGATAGCGAATGGCGTGTTGGGTGTCTTCTACATCCTTGATGCCCCAGGCATTGGTCAGGGCCTGGCGGTATTCCCGACCAAAGCCGGTACTGCCCCGGTAGTTAATATCAATAATGGCAAAGCCGCGGCTGGTCCAGTACTGAATTTTCAGGTTTAAGCCGCTGTCGGTGGCGCCGGTGGGGCCGCCATGGCACAGGGCAATTACCGGCGGCGATATATTGTCGCCGCCCTGATATTGTGCGTTGGTGGGTGGGTAGAAAAATCCATGTACCTGTTCGCCATTGCCGCTGGGGAAAAATACTGATTCCGGCTGGGCTATATCTGCACTGTCTAAATCCAGAGTCGATGGTGCATAGATAGATGTGACTTTTCCTTTTATGCTGTTTGCAGCATCCTGTTTTACGCCAATAATTTGATTGGCCAGCGCGGCGGCGCCGGCCACCATATAGAGTTGGCCCTGATGGCAGCAGGCTGCGGCAAGGCTGCTGTACTGGCTCTCTGTGGTGCTTAGCTCGCCCGTGGCAATATCGATAAATCCGCTGTGCCAAAGCCCTTGGTCGGTCCACAGACAGCCAATGGTATTGGTGTCAATAAAGTCATAGGTACTCATGCCAAATTGCCACAATGGGGTGGCAAATTCTGCAGCTTTACTTAGCACTGGTTCGCCATTAGCGCGACAGATATTCCACCAGTTGTTTTTATCGGACACATAGTAGAGTTGGTTATCCGGTGACCAGCTGGGCTGGAAGATGGCTTCATTGTTATCTCCACCAGCCACTAATGTTTTATCATTGAGGCCAGTTACGGTGAGGTTGGCGCACCAGAGCTGGGTGCTGTCCCAGGGCATATTGGGGTGCTGCCATTGGATCCAGCAGAGCTGTTGTCCATCCGGGCTAATCCGCGGGTAGGCATAGAAGTCTGCGCCGCTGGCCAAAGTGCTGACTTGGCCCGTGGCTATATTAATGGCGGCAATAAAATTTTCTGGCTCGCGATCATCATGGTGTTTTTCGCCCACCGCGATCAGTTGTTGATGGGCTGTATCAATCACCAGATCCGCAAAGCGCAATCCTGAGCTGGTAATGGCGTCGGGTTTATCGCCGGAATGTAGGTCCAGCTGATAAATACATTGGTCAGCGGCATTTACAAAATACAGGTGGGTCTGGTCTGCGGCATAGGCCATGCCGCCATATTCATGAACTTTGCTGTGGTGGCTAAAGGGGCTGGGGAGCAAATCCTTAATAGTGCCTGCACTATCCCGGCACATAATCACGCTGCGGCCAGCATCCCAGGGGCGGCCTTCAACCCAGAATAAATTGTCGCCTTGGGATTGAATAAAATTAAGGCTGGGAGCGGCTTTAGTAATTAGTTCTGCGCTAATGGGTGAGGGCCAGGTACCAAAGGCTTGGCTTGTTTTGGTCATATTAGCCTCCTGCCAGTTTAACGGTATGGCCGAGCTTTTCTAATTCTATTTTAAGCTTGTCGCGATGGTCGCCCTGTATTTCTATCACTCCATCTTTTACTGTGCCGCCCGTTGAGCATTTCTGTTTAAGCTGCTTGGCCAGTGTTTTTAGCGCTGCAGCATCAAGATCGAAGCCAGTGATGGTGGTTACGCCTTTGCCTTTGCGGCCACTGGTTTCCCGGCGAATACGTACAATGCCATCGCCATCGTAGTGGTGGGTTGGGGCGTCGGTTTCTTTAATGCGGCCAGTCTCGGTGGAATACACCAGTCGGGAATCTTTTTTGTTCATCATATCTCTGGGTTAATTCTCTAAAATAATTTTGCCAATATGTTGATTGGTTTCCATCAGGGCATGGCCTTTGCTGGCCTCTGCCAATGGAAAGCTGCTGTGGATAATGGGCTTAAATTGCCCGCTGGCGATCAGTGGCCATATCTGATCTTTCACGCCGGCGGCAATCCGGGCCTTGTTCTCCAGAGGTTGGGCGCGCAATGTAGAACCTGTCAGCACCAGCTGTTTTAACATTAATGGCATAAGATCCACTTCAGCTTTGGAGCCGCGCAAAAAGGCGATATTGACGATTCTGGCTTTCGGGGCGCAGGCGGCAAAGTTCTTTTGTACATAGTCACCGCCCACCATATCCAGTATCACATTGACGCCAGCGCCGGTAAGCTCCTGGCAGGCTGCGACAAAATCCTGCTGATTATAGTTAATCGCTCTCGCTGCACCCAATTCTTCACAGACGGCACATTTTTCATCGTTACCTGCTGTGGCAATAACATTTACACCCATAGCACTGGCCATCTGAATAGCGGTGGTGCCAATACCACTGGACCCGCCATGGACTAGCAACCATTCGCCAGCCTTTAACTCAGCGCGCTCAAACAGGTTGTGCCACACGGTAAAGCAGGTTTCGGGCAGAGCGGCGGCATGCGCTAAGGGAAGGCTATTTGGTGCCGGCAAACACAGGGCTTCTTCAGCAATGGCGTATTCGGCATAGCCACCGCCGGCCAAAAGTGCACAGATCTTATCACCCACAGACCAGCTGGTGACTCCATTTCCAATGGCTACCACTGTGCCACTGACTTCCAGCCCGGGAATATCGGTGACGCCTGGAGGTGGAGGATAAAAGCCCATACGCTGAAAGACATCGGGGCGGTTGATCCCTGCGGCTGCGACCTGAATAAGTACCTCTTTTTCTGCGAGCTGAGGTACTGGTCTGTCTGCGACCTGTAAGACCTCCGGGGCGCCGGGTTCGGTTATTTCAATGCTGGTTTGGCTTGTTGGTAAGCTCATTATTATATTACTCAAGATAAGGTTTTCTGTGGTGATCCGATCCGGGAAATTATCGTCTAAGTCTAGCCCAAAGTCGCCCATCAATTATTGCTAGCCCCAGGCCAATACAGGCCATACCAATAAAATGCTTGGTCTGGAGCTGTTCACCGAGAATTAGCCAGCTAAAGAAGCTTGCCGTGACTGGCGCGAGAAAGGTTACCAGCACTACATTGGTGGCACCGGACGAGGAGAGGATGCGGAAGAATAATATATAGGCGAATGCGGTTGAGAATATGGCCAGAGCTAAAATGGCTAACCATACCTGCACACTGGGATTGGCCAGCTGAAGGGGCTTATCAATAAACCATACCACCGGTAATAAAATAATGGTTGATGCAGTGACTTGGCCCACGGCGGTATCAAAAGGACTGATGCCCATAGCTTTGAACCGTCGGCCAAAAACGGTGGCGCAGCTGTAGGAGACGGCGGCGCCGATAACTGCCAGTTGGGCCATGGTGTTGGTCCCCAGCTCTAGCAGGGCCGGTGGGCCGATTAGCACGATAACCCCTATTAATCCGGCGCTCATCCCGAGTACCTTTTTTGGAGTGATATGTTCATCAGACAAAAAGGTACCAGCTATCAATATGGTAAAGATGGGCGTTGTCGCATTAATAATTGATGCCAGCCCGGCACCAATATGGACCTGCCCCCAGGCTATCAGAGAGAAGGGCAGCGCATTGCCAAGCAAGCCCATTATCATGAATGCCCGCCAGACCTCGGGGGATTTGGGGACAGGGTAGCCAGAGATCAGCAATATCAGCCACAGGGTTACGGCCGCTAGCCCAACCCGCATGGTGACCAGAGTAAAAGGTGGCAGTTCCGAGACGGCGATACTTATGAACAAAAATGACCCGCCCCACAGAAACGAGAGCAGTAGTAACATTGCCCAGTCTTTGGCAACCATGCTTTGGTTTATCATTTGGTCATTCCTATTATTGTATTTATTTGGGGCTCTAGCTCGTTCTGCTGACTAAAACCTTGATACCCAAGAGCAGCATGGCGCCGCCGGCAACTCGATCAATCCAATGGCCCAGAGCCTGAAATCTATCTGTGACCATGGGTCTGGAAAGCAGCAGGGTTAAAAAAGAGAACCAGGCAAACTGAAGCACCATCATCCAGATACCGTAGATCAGCAGATGTTGGGCTGGGGTATTCTGAGACAGCACTATGGTAAACAGCGATATAAAGTAGATGGGTGCTTTGGGGTTGAGGGCATTGCATAAAAATCCCAGGCCTATGGTTTTAAGGGCTGTCTGATTTGCCACTGCTGTTGTGGCTTCACCGCTGCGAGCTTTGGCTCTAAGTCCGTTTATCCCCAGATAGATCAGGTAGCTGCCGCCTAGCAGTTTAATAAGCCACAGGGCTGAGGAAGAGTTGGCAATCACCGCGGCGAGGCCAAAGGCGGAGTAGAGAATATGCACGGACAGGCCCAGTGCAATACCAATGCTGCACAGCAGGCCTGCGCGCTTGCCGTTGGATAATGTTTGCTGAGAGACCAGCACAAAATCCGGGCCCGGGGAGGCGGCGGCCAGCAGGTGGACTGAGGTGATAATAATTAAGCCTTGGGCAAGGTCCATTTTGTGCTCTGTTTAAGTTGGTGGATACATAATAGTCAATTGCAGGATTACTGCATACAATAACCTTATGTGGTCAGTTTGCAGGCGGGCGTAATGGTTGAGTTATCGTTGAGAGAAAAAATCTATCAAGTGATTTTCGGCACTGACACGCCAGCGGGTCAGTATTTTGATATTGCGCTGATCTATCTGATTCTGCTGAGTGTGCTGGCGATTATTCTCGATTCTATTGAAGTGGTTAACAGTCAGTATGGGTTTTGGCTGTTTCGTCTGGAATGGTTTTTTACTCTGCTGTTTTCAGTGGAATATCTGGCACGAATCTATTCGTCGCCAAAACCATTGCGCTATATTTTCAGTTTTTATGGCCTGGTGGATTTACTTTCTGTGCTGCCCACTTATCTGGCCCTGTTCTTCCCGGGCGCTAATTACTGGCTGGTGATTCGCTTGCTGCGGGTGTTGCGTATTTTTCGGGTGCTCAAGTTGGTGCGCTATCTGTCTGAAGCCAATATTTTATTGCGCTCTATGTATGCCTCGCGGCGCAAGGTGTTTGTGTTTTTCACAGTGGTATTGGTGCTCAGTGTTATCTTTGGCAGCCTGATGTTTTTTGTTGAGGGGCCGGAGCATGGTTTTACCAGTATTCCTCGCAGTATCTATTGGACTATTGTGACCATTACCACGGTTGGCTACGGGGATATTACACCGCAGACGGCGATGGGGCAGGTGATTGCGACTCTGGCGATGCTGACGGGTTATTCGATAATTGCTATACCCACTGGTATATTTACTGCGGAGATTGCCCGTGAGATTCATTCGGAAACCAGCAATCGCCGCTGTAATGTCTGTGAGCGCACTGGCCATCATCCGGAGGCTGAGTATTGCTATCACTGCGGAGTGACTTTGCCGGACAGTGCTATTTAGTATTGGGCTGTACTGTTGATCTAAAGCTCAGTGCTTCCTGGTATTGGTCTATTCCTGGAGTTTCCAGTTCACTCAAATCTGCAATGGTGCGAGCGACTTTAAGTACTCGATAAAAACCTCTGGCGGATAGGCCGAAGCGATTTACGGCTTGATCCATCAGGTCCCGCTCCGCTTTTTTGAGTGGGCAATACTGCTTTAATTGCTGGCTTGTCAGTTGGCTATTTATCACGGCCTGCCGCCCTAGTTGAATCTCTCTTGCGGTGCAGATGCGCTGCTGAATTATCTGATTACTCTCTCCCGCTGGCTGTTCTTGTGGGTTCAATAGCTGGTGGTTTTCAATAGCGCTGACCTGAACCTGCAGATCTATGCGATCCAGTAATGGTCCTGATATTTTGCTGCGGTAACGGTCTATCTGTGGGCTGGTGCAGATGCAGCGCTGGCTGCCCAGATAGCCGCAGGGGCAGGGGTTCATGGCGGCAATCAGCTGAAATCTGGCGGGGTAGCATGCCTGAGCTGAAGCTCTGGATATATTAATCTCTCCTGATTCCAGTGGTTCGCGCAATACTTCCAATACGCTGCGCTGAAATTCTGGTAGTTCATCAAGAAATAGCACACCCAGGTGGGCCAGTGATATTTCCCCCGGTCTAGGGGTGCTGCCACCGCCGACCATGGCCGCTGCGGACGCGCTGTGGTGTGGTGCTCTGAAGGGGCGGTCTTGGCAGTATTGTCCCTGAGCTTTTCCTGCCACTGAATGGATGGAGGCGACGTCGAGGGCTTCCAGGTTGCTGAGTGGTGGCAGTAATCCGGGCGGACAGCTGGCTAACAGAGTTTTACCTGTTCCCGGGGGTCCATAGAACAATAAATGATGGCCACCAGCGGCGGCAATCTCCAGTGCGCGCTTGGCATGTTGCTGGCCGATAACATCCTGGAGTTGAGGTGTAGTTTGCTGGGACTCAATGCTGACCCTTTGCCAGGCTGTAATAGTTTCTCGCTGGTGTAAATGGGCGGAGACTTCCAGCAGATGCTTGGCTGGCAGTACGGTTAAGGAGTCTACCAATGCAGCTTCGTCGGCATTGCCTTGGCTGATAATAAGCTGTTTGCCGCTGGCAGCGCAGTTTAGAGCAGAGGGTAGTACGGCTTCGACTGGGCGCAGCTCTGCTGACAATGCTAGTTCGCCGATAAATTCATACTGGTCTAGCAGTTCGCTGGGTATTTGATTGGAGGCGGCGAGTATGCCAATAGCGATGGCTAGGTCAAAGCGGCTGCCTTCTTTGGGTAGTTCGGCTGGTGCCAGGTTGATGGTGATTCGGCGCGGGGGGAATTCAAAGTGGGAGTTGATAATGGCGCTGCGCACGCGGTCTTTGCTTTCTTTGACGGCAGTTTCTGGCAGACCCACTATATGGAAAGAGGGAAGGCCATTTGAGAGATGGGCTTCAACTGAAACTGAGGGAGCCTGTATACCAAGCTTGGCTCGGGTTTGAACAGTTGCCAGTGACATCGCATATTGTCCTTTTTATGCGGGCGATTTTTCCTTGCCACGAACTGGGTGTCTCTCGTGCAGACAGCTGAATCTGTCGCTTATGTTATTTGTTTGAGATTGCGGCCTCTAGCTCGGCTAGTTGCCGCTCTAATATTTCGATTTTCTCCCTTGAGCGCATTAATACTGCACGCTGGGCATCGAATTCTTCTCTGGTGACCAGATCGAGCCGGCTAAAGGTACTCATCATGGCACTGCGAAGATGGTTCTGCACTTCGTCGCCAATAGTTTGCGCGCCAGCAAAGGTCTGGTTGAGTTGTTGCCATACTTGCTTGTGAAAATCTTCTGGGTTCATGGTTGGGCTCTACCTGCAATATTGCTTGTGTCCGCTACTTTAACAAATCTTTTTGCTCCAATCACAGTATGGGTCACATTAGTCCAAATTGGTGCGCACCGGTTTGGGCACTATTAAATTAATGCACCATTTTGGTTCAATTTATCGGTTTTATCTTGGAAATAGCCTCTATTTTTCGGTGATTTAAAGTTGGCACGCTAAATGCATTTCCGATAAGCGAAACATCAAAAAAATAGCCTTGTGCTACTAAATTAACTTTTTATTTTTAACTTTACGTCTTGGGAGATGTACCTATGAAAGCTTTAAAAACTGCAATTTTTGCTGCAACTATGATGTCTGGCGCTAGTGCAATCGCTGCTGAAGTATCTGGCAACGTGACTGTAGCCTCTGATTACTTTTTCCGCGGTCTTGATCAAAGCACTGGCGAAGCATTGTCTGGTGGATTAGATGTTGCTTTTGACAGCGGCCTGTACATCGGCACCTGGGGATCGACTATCGCCTCTTGGGGTGAGGGAATCGAGCTTGATTACTACATCGGCTATGCAGCAGGGTCTTTCGATATCGGTTACCTTTACTATGGCTACCCCAATGAGGCGTCTGGCGATCTGGATTTTGAAGAGGTTTACGGTAGCTACTCATTTGGAGACGCTTCTATTGGTTTTGCCTACTCAGATGATTACTTCGGCGGTTCTGGCGAAATGACTATGATTGCCTTTGATTATGGCTTTGCTCTTAGCGAAGACTACAGCCTGAGCTTCCATATTGCTGATAACTCAATCGAAGATAACGCAACGTTTGGCACTGAAGACTACATCGACTGGTCGCTTTCTCTGAGTACTGAAGCTGCTGGTTTAGAGTTTGGTCTGACTTACACAGATACCGATCTGGATACAGCTGACTGCTTTGGCGGTGACGATAGCTCTTGTAGCTCAAATTTTACCTTCAGCATTACCAAGTCTATGTAATTGACCCCATTATCTTGCAATTAAATCTGGGTGGCTACGGCCACCCCATGGAGACACGTTATGAAATTGATAACTGCAATTGTAAAACCTTTCAAGCTTGATGAAGTGAGAGAGGCTCTTGGTGACCTGGGTGTTGCTGGAGTAACTGTAACTGAAGTTAAAGGCTTTGGTCGTCAGAAAGGCCACACAGAGCTGTATCGCGGCGCTGAATATGTTGTGGATTTTCTGCCCAAGGTTAAGTTAGAAATCGCGCTGGCGGACGAGATGGTAGACAGTGCTGTTGAAGCGATTACCAATGCAGCTCAAACGGGGAAAATCGGTGATGGCAAGATTTTCATTTCCACTCTTGAAGATGTTATTCGCATTCGCACCGGTGAAACCGGCGCTGAAGCGGTATAGGACGAGGATTAAACGATGACTGATATTTTCCAATTACAGTATGCGCTGGACACATTCTATTTCTTGATGTGCGGCGCGCTGGTTATGTGGATGGCAGCTGGTTTTGCCATGCTCGAAGCTGGTTTAGTTCGCGCTAAGAACACCACTGAAATTCTGACCAAAAATATTGCGCTGTTTGCTGTTGCCTGCACCATGTACATGGTTTGTGGTTACGCGGTGATGTACGGTGGCGACATTTTCCTGAGCAGCATTACTGGTGACGGCGCTACTGGGGCTGAAGAACCAGCTACCTATGCTCCATCTGCTGACTTCTACTTTCAGGTTGTATTCGTTGCTACTGCAATGTCTATTGTTTCTGGTGCTGTTGCTGAGCGCATGAAGCTATGGGCTTTCCTGGCCTTTGCTGTCGTTATGACTGGCTTTATCTACCCAATGGAAGGCGCCTGGACTTGGGGTGGAGCTTCTGTATTCGGTATGTACACTCTGGGTGACCTCGGTTTCTCTGACTTTGCTGGTTCCGGTATTGTTCACATGGCTGGCGCTTCTGCTGCTCTTGCTGGTGTGCTGCTGCTTGGCGCTCGTAAAGGCAAGTATGGCCCTAACGGTGAAGTGAATGCGATTCCTGGTGCTAACCTGCCTATGGCTACCCTGGGTACCTTTATCCTGTGGCTGGGTTGGTTCGGCTTTAACGGTGGTTCTGTACTGGCTACAGCTTCCGTTGAAAGTGCTAACGCTGTAGCTGTTGTGTTTATGAACACTAATGCTGCTGCCGCTGGTGGTCTGATTGCTGCTCTGCTGGTTGCCAAGGTACTGTTTGGCAAGGCTGATCTGACTATGACGCTGAATGGCGCTCTGGCTGGTCTGGTTGCTATTACTGCTGAGCCTTCTACTCCAACTGCACTTGAGGCGACTCTGTTTGGTGCTGCTGGTGGTATCCTGGTTGTATTCAGCATCCTGGCTCTGGACAAAATGAAGATTGATGATCCCGTCGGTGCTATCTCTGTCCACGGTGTAGTTGGTCTGCTGGGTCTGCTGTTAGTGCCTCTGACTAACGAAGGTTCTTCTTTCTCTGGCCAGCTGATTGGTGCTGCAACCATCTTTGTATGGGTGTTTGGTGCTAGCCTGGTTGCCTGGGGTATCTTGAAAGCTATTATGGGTCTTCGAGTCTCTGAAGAAGAAGAGTTCGCCGGGGTTGATATCGCAGAATGTGGTATGGAAGCCTATCCTGAGTTTGTTAGCTCTAAGGCTTAATACCTCTTCGACAATATAAAATCTTTTCGCAGTAAGTATAGCGGGGCCCTCTGGGCCCCGTTTTTTTTGCTTTTAAAACCCTGTGACCAGGATTTTAATCTGCGGTTTGTCGGGACAGATGCAATTTTAGATAGAAACAGGTATCTTTATGGGCAACACTTTAACTACGTAGCCACTAAGAAGATTGAGAATTATGAAACTGATTACTGCTGTTATTAAACCGTTTAAACTTGACGATGTGCGTGAAGCTCTTGCTGATATTGGTGTGCAGGGTATAACTGTTACCGAAGTGAAGGGTTTTGGTCGCCAGAAGGGCCATACTGAGCTCTACCGAGGCGCAGAATATGTTGTGGATTTTCTGCCTAAAATTAAGCTTGAGATCGCTGTTTCCCAGGATATGGTTGATAACGTGGTCGAGGCTGTTACCAAGTCTGCCGCAACCGGCAAGATTGGCGACGGCAAAATATTTATATCCTCTCTTGATGAGGTTATTCGCATTCGCACCGGCGAGACTGGCGAAGAAGCGGTCTAGCGATGTCTTGGCGCAGAGCAGTCGACAGGCTGCTCTGATGCTGTCGCCACTTTGCCGGCATTGGAACCACCTTCATTCAAAATACTCCAATCCTTTAATTAATTTTCTCAGGACCTTTATTGTGTTGATCAAAAAAGCTGTTGTTAATGTTATTGCTGCTGTGGGCGTTATTTTCTCTTTGGCCCTGCCAGCAGTTGCCGCAGTGCCAGCTGCAGTGAATGATTTGATTGTGGCCCAACTAAAGTCGGCACGGGATGATCTGGATTACAAAGTAGTGGCTGAGAGCCATTTGGCGGGGTTTTATGAGGTGCAGGTACAGGGTGGGCCTTTGCTCTATGTCTCTGCCGATGGCAAACATTTCTTTGACGGCAACCTGTATATGGTCGAGCCGGGACAATTTGTCAGTATCCGCGATATACGTTTAAGCGAAGAGCGAAAGACAATTTTCGCCACCAGGACAACTGAAGATATGATTATCTTCAAGCCTCAGGGTGCGACCAAAGCGATTATGAATGTATTTACCGATGTGGACTGTGGCTATTGCCGCAAGCTGCATCAAGAGGTTCCCCAGTTAAATGCCATGGGCATTGAAGTTCGTTATCTGGCTTATCCGAGAGCTGGTATTCCATCAGAGTCCTATAGCAAGATCGCCACTGCCTGGTGTGCTAAAGATCAGCAGGAAACTCTGACCAGAATTAAAAATCGTGAAGCTGTTGCCAATAAGGTCTGTGCTGACAATCCTGTGGCTGAACATTTCGCCCTGGGTCAGCGTATCGGCGTGACTGGCACCCCTGCCATTGTTCTGATGGATGGTACATTAGTACCTGGATATCAGCCTGCAGCGTCCTTTGCCCAAATGCTGGGGCTGACTGAATCTGGCAACTAATCAATAGAGTTAAAAATAACCCTGAATATTTTCTGCAATAGTATAAAATTGCAGGATTGACAGGGTCTGTGCAGTGAATACACTGTGGCTCTTCAACATTGGGCGGTGCCTGAGTGCACCGCCTCAATCTTTAATCAGCTCGAGGAAATTAGGTGCGATCGGTAAATATCGGCATCTGCGGATTAGGCACAGTTGGTGCCGGCGTCTATAACGTCTTAAACCGCAATTCAAAACAGATTAACTCAAGGGCCAATTGCGATATTGTGATTTCGCAGGTTGGTGCCCGCCGCGATAATCCCAACTGTGATACTGCTGACACAGACGTCAGTAGGGATATTTTCGATGTGGCAAGAAATCCCGATATCGATATTGTTGTCGAGCTTATTGGTGGTACGGATGTCGCTTTTGAGCTGGTTATGCTGGCACTGGAAAATGGCAAACATGTGGTAACGGCAAACAAAGCCTTGATTGCCATGCATGGTATGGAGATTTTTGCGGCTGCCGAGTCCCGCGGTCTGATAGTGGCCTATGAAGCTGCTGTGGCTGGTGGTATTCCAATTATCAAGGCGCTGCGTGAAGGTCTGGCTGCGAACCGGATTAACTGGCTGGCCGGTATTATCAATGGTACTACCAACTTTATTCTTTCGGAGATGGACAGCAAGGGCCGGGAATTTGCCGATGTGCTGACCGAAGCTCAGGAAAAAGGCTATGCCGAAGCCGATCCTACTTTTGATGTGGAAGGTATAGATGCTGCCCACAAGTTGGTGATTATGGCATCTCTGGCGTTTGCTATGCCCTTGAATCTGGATGGTATTTTTACTGATGGCATTACCAAGCTGGAGCCTCAGGATGTGGGTTATGCCCGTGAACTGGGCTACGCCATCAAGCATCTGGGTATTACTAGGCAAACTGAAAACGGTGTGGAGTTGCGAGTGCATCCCACATTGGTGCCTGAGAGCTGCCTGATTGCCGGTGTTAATGATGTATCCAATGCGGTGATGGTCAATGCCGATGCTGTTGGTACTACACTTTATTATGGTCCTGGAGCCGGTTCCGAGCCTACGGCATCCTCTGTGATCGCCGATATTGTCGATGTGGCCCGAACTATGGGTTCAGCTGCCGACAGCTGGGTGCCTGCACTGGGCTGCAACAGTGCGTCCCTGCAGCAGCAGACAATTATGGCGATTGAAGACATTGATACCAGTTTTTATATCCGCTTTGCGGCATTGGATAAACCTGGGGTGCTGTCTGATATCACCAAGATAATGGCCGACGCTGGTATCAGTATTGAGGCGATTATCCAGCGAGAGCAGCCTGCAGGTGAGGACTATGTCAATGTGATTATCCTCACTAATGTCACCAGAGAAAAATTGCTGGATGCTGCGGTTGAGAATATTGAACAACTTGAAACAGTGCGCGGTAATGTGAGCTTTATCCGTGTCGAACATTTGGATCAGTAAATGAGATTTGTGAGTACCCGCGGCGGAGTAGAGCCGAAAAGTTTTGAAGACGTTATTCTCACCGGGCTGGCGCCTGATGGTGGACTGTTTGTTCCCGAGCAGATACCGCAGTTTACTCAGCAGGAGATCGCCTCTTGGGCTGGCCTGTCTTATCAGGATTTGGCATTGAAGGTGATGACACCATTTGTCGCTGATGCCATGCCTGAGAAGGATCTTAAAAAGCTGATTGATGATTCCTATTCTACATTCCGCCACAGTGGCATTGCTCCTCTGGTACAGACTGGTCACAACGAATGGATAATGGAGTTGTTCCATGGTCCGACCTTGGCGTTTAAGGATTTTGCCCTGCAATTTTTGGGTAACCTGCTGGATTACACGCTGGAAAAACGTAACCAGAAAGTTGTGATTATGGGTGCGACCTCTGGTGATACCGGCTCTGCGGCTATTGAAGGCTGCCGCCGCTGCAGCAATATAGATATTTTTATTCTTCATCCCCACAATCGAGTGTCTGATGTTCAGCGTCGGCAGATGACGACGGTGATGGCGGACAATATTCATAATATTGCATTGCATGGCAATTTTGATGATTGTCAGAATATGGTCAAAGCGAGTTTTGCTGATCAGTCCTTTTTGCCCGATGGCCGCCAGCTGGTGGCAGTGAACTCCATTAACTGGGCGCGAATTATGGCTCAGATTGTGTATTATTTTTGGGCGGCCCTGTCTTTGGGTGGCCCGGCGCGCAAGGTTTCTTTCTCGGTGCCTACGGGCAACTTTGGCGATATTTTTGCTGGCTATCTGGCCCATAAAATGGGTCTGCCAATTGAGCAGCTGGTGATTGCCACCAACCAGAATGATATTTTGCATCGCTGTATTAGCGACAATGATCACAGCACTCGTCCCTTGGAGCAGAGTCTGGCACCCAGCATGGATATTATGATCTCAAGCAATTTTGAGCGCTTGCTGTTTGATCTCTATGATCGCGATGGTACTGCTATTGCAGGTTTAATGGCTGATGCCAAAGCCGGTCATATGGATCTGAGTGACAGTGCCTTAACTCAGGCCCGGGAGCTATTTTCCAGCTATCGCTGTGACGACGAGGGCATGGTTGGGATTATTCGCGATACCTATGCCGACTGTGATTATCTGCTAGATCCGCATACGGCTATTGGCTTGGAAGCTGCCCGCCAGTGCCGCAGCAATGTGGAAACCCCTATGATTACCTTGGCCACAGCCCATCCGGCTAAATTCCCGGATGCCGTGAAGCAGGCTGGTTATCCCCAGGATCCAGAGTTACCGCCCCATATGGCTAATCTGTTTGAGCGTGAAGAGCAGTTTACTGTACTAGATAATGATCAGGACGCTGTGCAGCAGTTTATTGCGGAGCATGTTACAGCCTGAGTTAGAGATCCTTCACTTCGTTTAGCATGCCCCGTGTAGGGTTTTGGTTGCAGGATGACTTGACTGTGAAAATCTGGTGTTTTCACCAGGCACAAAAAAACCGGCAAAAGCCGGTTTTTTTACACCTAGACTGTTACTAAGACAATTCTCACGAGGAGGCCTTAGGCAGCCAGAGCTTTAACTTTAGTATTCAAACGGCTCTTGTGACGAGCAGCTTTATTCTTGTGAATAATGCCTTTGTCCGCCATGCGGTCGATAACTGGAACGGCTGCATCATATGCTGCTTGAGATGCGGCGTGATCGCCTGACTCAAGTGCTGCGTCCACTTTCTTTAAATAAGTGCGAACCATAGAGCGCAGGCTGGCATTATGCTGACGGCGTTTCTCGTTTTGGCGTGCGCGTTTCTTTGCTTGTACTGTATTGGCCACCTGAAATTTCTCCTTTCAAAGGGTCCCACTGAAGGCGCGGAAATATACAGGGTTATTTAAGGATATTCAACCCAATTTTAGCCCTAATTAACAGTCATTTGCACAGGCTTGGTAAACTGATCATTCCTTGCTCTGGGGCCTATCATCTATAGATTCCCGGTTTAGCTTGGCCAAGTTGCCAGCGATGGTTAAACTGCAGCATTGTAACCTCTAATTAAGGCCCTATTGTTGACTCAGGATTCTGCGGCAAAACAGCAAAAGACCAAAGATAGTGGACTGCTGCGCTCCAGTGGCGTGGTTAGCTTCTTTACTATGCTGTCGCGGTTTATGGGCCTGGCGCGGGATATTATCTTTGCACGGGTAATTGGCGCAGAAGCGCTGGCTGATGTGTTCTTTGTCGCCTTCAAAATCCCCAATTTTTTTCGTCGGCTGTTTGCTGAGGGGGCATTTGCCCAGGCCTTTGTGCCTATTCTTGGGGAGTATCGGGAAAAGGGCAGTCAGGCTGCGGTAAAGGCGCTGATTGACCGCGTTACTGGCACATTGGGGGTTAGTCTGTTGGCGCTGACTCTGATTATTGTGCTGGCTTCGCCGATGATGGCGGCGATCTTTGCGCCCAAGTGGTTTTTTGATGACCCGGCCAAGTTTGCGGCGACTGCAGATATGCTGCGCATTACCTTTCCCTATCTGCTGTTTATTTCAATGACTGGTGTGGCTGGCGGTATTCTCAATAGCTACGACCGTTTTGCAGTGCCTGCTTTTACCCCATTGTTGCTCAATGCCACATTGATTGCTGCGGCGCTGATTGCTGCGCCGCTGTTTGATGAGCCGGCCTATGCTTTGGCCTGGGGTGTATTTATGGCCGGTGTGGTGCAGTTGATTTTCCAGCTGCCATTTTTGCATCGCATTCATATGCTGCCAAAGCCAGTAGTGGACTGGCAAGACCCTGGGGTGCGCAAGATTCTGGCGCTCATGGCTCCGGCGATCTTTGGTGTTTCGGTCAGTCAGATCAATCTATTGCTGGATACTATGTTGGCAACCTTCCTGCCCACTGGCAGTGTGTCCTGGCTGTATTATTCCGATCGGCTTTCGGAGTTGCCCCTGGGGGTCTTTGCTGTGGCCATTGCCACTGTGATTCTGCCTAACCTGTCCCGGCACCATGCTGCTGACTCCAAGCAGGCCTATTCTGAGACCTTGGATTGGGCATTGAAGATGGTATTGATTATTGCCGTGCCCGCTGCTGCTGCACTGGTGTTGCTGGCGGAGCCAATATTGGTGACGCTGTTTTACTATGGCGATGTGATGACGGCGCGGGATATGTCCATGGCGACCCTGAGTTTGCGCGCCTATGCTGTGGGTCTGGTGGCCTTTATGTTGATTAAGGTGTTGGCGCCGGGCTTTTTTGCCCGTCAGGATATGCGTACGCCGGTGCGTATTGGCATTATCGCTATGGTGTCAAATATGGGGCTGAATCTGCTGTTTGTAGTGCCGCTGCATTACTACTGGCAGATTGGTCATATGGGGCTGGCGGCAGCCACCTCTGTTTCGGCCTTTCTCAATGCTTTGCTGTTGTTTGTCTATTTGCGCAAGAAGGATATCTATGCCCCCTCTGCCCATTGGTGGCGCTTCTTTGCAGGTTTGCTACTGTCCGTTGCCCTAATGGTCGTGATACTGCTGTTGGTGGCGGGCCAGCTGGATGTGCTCAATTCGGCTCTGTGGCAGCAACTGGCTTGGTGGCAGCGCAGCGGTAAGATTGCAGTCCTCTGTGGGGCTGGATTTATGGCTTATATTGGCTGTTTGTTTGTCACTGGATTTCGGCTGGCAGACTTGCGCGGGCCTGCCAAGGCTACTTCATCCAGGCACTAGATTCCCGGGCCCATAAAAGCGACTTAATTTGTCACTACCAATCTGCTCCTATCCCTTACCTTTAGGCGCTTTGCTAGGTATACTCAGGGCTTCGGGCGGAGACTGATAACGTTGGCTTTAGAACCTAGCAAAATGACCTTTATTCGCGATGTGCAGAGCCTGCAGTCGTTCGATAAGCGATCGGTGGTCACCATTGGTTCATTCGATGGCGTGCACCTGGGTCATCAGGCTATTCTCAAGCAGGTTAAAGATCGGGCAGCTGAGTTTGGTTTGCCCGCCGTGGCCATGACTTTTGAGCCCCAGCCCCAGGAGTTTTTTTCCGGGGAGAAGGCGCCAGCGAGATTGATGCGATTGCGAGATAAGGTCGAGGCGCTGTTGGAATTTGGTTTGGACCATGTGATCTGCTTGCACTTTAACCCTGCGCTGAGCAAGTTGACCGCCACTGAGTTTGTGAAGTTGGTGTTAGTTGATGGGCTTGGCACTCGGCATCTGATTGTTGGCGATGATTTCCGTTTCGGCTGTGATCGCAGTGGTGATTTCAATATGCTCTCAGAGATGGGCGCAGGCTGTGGTTTCACTGTGCAGGACACTGAGACATTAGAGGTTGAGGGTGAGCGGGTCAGCAGCACGTTGCTGCGACAGGTCTTGCAACAGGCAGATTTTGCTCGGGCCAGCCAGTTATTAGGCCGGCCTTTTTCCATTAAGGGACGTGTGGTTTACGGTCAGCAGCTGGGTCGAGAGCTTGGCTTCCCCACGGCGAATGTGCAGCTTAACCGCTACAGTGCGCCATTGTCTGGTGTCTACGCTGTTATGGTGGATATTGATGGCCGCACCTATAGAGGCGCTGCCAATGTGGGTGTACGACCGACCGTGGGTGATCTGGTTAAGCCTGTACTGGAAGTGCATCTGCTGGACTTTACTGGCGACCTTTACGGTAAGCGGATCGATGTTGAGTTTGTTGCCAAGATTCGCGACGAAGAAAAATTTACTACGCTGGATAAACTTGTCGAAGGTATCCAGCGAGATGTTAAACAGATTAGAGCCTGGTTTGCAGGTTCGCAAGAGAGTATAAGTAAAGGCTGATATGAGCGACCCAATTGATTACAAGGCAACATTAAACTTGCCCAAAACTGATTTCCCGATGCGCGCTAATCTGGCTCAGCGGGAACCGGGAATTCTCAAAAAATGGCAGGAGAATAATCTCTATCACCAGATCAGAGAGGCTCGCGCCGGATGTGAAAAATATATTCTTCATGATGGCCCTCCCTATGCCAATGGTGATATTCATCTGGGTCATGCGGTCAATAAAACATTAAAAGATATTGTCATTAAGTCGCGCACGATCAGTGGTTTTGATGCGCCCTATATTCCCGGATGGGACTGTCATGGTCTGCCCATTGAACACAATGTGGAAAAGAAAGTGGGCAAGGCAGGGGTCAAGGTTGATTATTCAACTTTCCGCCAGAAGTGCCGCGACTACGCTATGCGGCAGGTGGAAGGCCAGTGCAAGGATTTTGTTCGCATTGGTATCCTGGGTGATTGGGAGCGGCCTTATCTGACTATGAACTTTGGTGTTGAGGCGGATATTATTCGCGCTCTGGGCAAGATTGCCGAGAATGGCCATTTGGTTAAAGGCTACAAGCCAGTTTACTGGAGTGTGGTCGGTGGCTCTGCTCTGGCGGAAGCGGAAGTGGAGTATCAGGATAAAACCTCATTCTCCATTGATGTTGCCTATCCGGTAACAGAAGCTGCTCAGCTCAACAAAGTCACCGCAGCATTTACAGGTCTTCCCGGCGAAGGGACAGTCAATGTTCTTATCTGGACCACAACGCCCTGGACTATCCCAAGCAGTCAGGCTATCTCCATGGGCGCAGATCTGGAATACAGTTTGGTGCAATGTGCTACTGAGGCAGGGCCTGTACGTTTGATCTTTGCTCAGTCACTGCTTGAATCTGTGATGGAGCGCCTGGAGATTGAAGATTACCAGGTGCTGGCTAGCTGTCAGGGTGCGGCACTGGAAAATCTGGTTGCTGACCACCCTTTCTACAGGCGCGATATTCCTGTGTTGCTGGGTGATCATGTCACCACTGATGCTGGTACTGGCTGCGTGCATACAGCACCAGACCACGGCATGGACGACTTTACAGTGGCCAAAGGCTACGGCATTGGCACCCTTAACTATGTGATGGATAACGGCCTGTTCCGCGATGATGTGGAGCTGTTTGCCGGTGAGCATGTGTACAAGGTTGAGGATCATATTATTGAGGTGCTGCGGGAGCAGGGCAGGTTGATGGCCTGCGGCAAAATTACCCATAGCTATGCCCATTGCTGGCGCACCAAGACGCCATTAATTTATCGCGCCACACCCCAGTGGTTTATCTCTATGGATAAAAATGGCCTGCTGGAAAAGGCCAAAGCGGCGGTTAAAGATGTGGCCTGGCATCCGGAATGGGGTGAGGCGCGCATTGAAGGTATGCTGGATGGCAGCCCGGATTGGTGTGTTTCTCGTCAGCGTACCTGGGGTGTACCTATTGCATTGTTTGTCCATCGTCAGACCGGTGAGATTCATCCGGATACGCCTGCGCTAATCGAAAAGGTTGCGCTGCGGGTGGAAGATGCTGGCATTGATGCCTGGTATGATGTTGACCCAGCTGAATTGCTTGGCGCCGATGCCGAGAACTATCAAAAAGTCACTGATACATTGGATGTGTGGTTTGACTCCGGTGTGACCCATGCCTCTGTGATTGGCGCTCGTGAAGAGCTGCAATATCCGGCCGATCTGTATCTCGAGGGTTCTGATCAGCATCGTGGCTGGTTCCAGTCATCCCTGAAGACAGCCATCGCTATCAATGGCACCGCCCCTTACAAGGCAGTACTGACCCATGGATTTACCGTTGATGAGAATGGCCGTAAGATGTCCAAGTCTATCGGCAATGTGATTCCGCCACAGAAGGTAATCAATGAGCTGGGTGCTGATGTTTTGCGTCTGTGGATTGCCAGTGCAGATTTTAGTGCCGAGATGACTGTATCGGATGAAATTCTCAAGCGCGCCGGTGAGTCCTATCGCAGGATTCGCAATACCGCCCGCTACTTCCTTTCCAATATCGATGGTTTTGATCCCTCGCAACATGCAGTTGATCATGGCGATTTACTGGCTCTAGACCGCTGGGCGATTGACTGTGCAGCGCAGCTTCAGGACGATATTATCGAGGACTATAATAACTTCCAGTTCCACCAGATTTACCAGAAGTTACACAATTTCTGTGTCCGCGACATGGGTGGCTTTTATCTGGATATTATCAAGGACCGTATCTACACCTGTGCTGAAGACAGCCTGCCAAGGCGCTCGGCTCAGACAGCATTGCACCAGATTGCCGAGGCCTTTGTGCGTTGGGTTGCACCTATTTTGAGTTTTACCGCCGACGAGATCTGGGGCTTTATGCCCGGGGATCGCGGCAGTTCGGTGTTTGTCGCCCAATGGTATCCCCTCAAGCGTTTAACTGATGATGAAGTCATCAGTAAGCAGGATTGGGCGGTTATTCTGCAGGCCAAAGAAGCGATCAACAAGGTGATTGAAGATCAGCGTAATCAGGGCAATGTTAAAGGCTCTCTGGAAGCGGATATTCAAGTCTACGCTGATGGCAGTCTGCGCGAGTCTCTGGCCAAGCTGGGTGATGAGTTGCGCTTTGTCACCATTACCTCCAAAGCAACGCTGGGTAGTCTCAATCAGGCCAATGGCGCTGAAGATTCATTGATGGAAGGGCTAAAGGTTTCTCTACAGCGCTCCAGCGCGGAGAAATGTGTGCGCTGTTGGCACTTTATTGGCGATGTGGGCAGCGACGAGCAGCATCCGCAGGTTTGTGGCCGCTGTGTCAGCAATATCAGTGGTGCTGGTGAGGCCCGCCACTATGCTTAGACTGCGTGGGCAGACTCTGGTCTGGTTTGCTATTGCAGCGGCAGTTCTGTTGCTGGATCAATGGTCCAAGCTGTGGATTGTTGAGCGTTATGCCTATGGTGACACCGAGTTTTTTAGTAGTTTCTTTAATCTAGTGCGCGCCCACAATTATGGCGCGGCCTTTAGTTTCTTGAGTGATGCCGGTGGCTGGCAGCGCTGGGGCTTTAGCCTGCTGGCTACTGTGATCAGTGGAGTGATTATTGTATGGATCGCACGCCTGCCGGTGCAGCGTAAGCTGGAAGGGTTAGCATTGGCACTTATTCTGGGAGGGGCGCTTGGTAACCTCTATGACCGCCTAACCCTCGGCTATGTGGTGGATTTTTTAGATTTTCACTGGTCTGGCAAACATTTCCCTGCATTTAATGTTGCTGATGCCGGTATTTCTGTGGGAGCTGCCATACTCATATTCGATACCCTGATTAACGGCCCTGATGCAGAAAGCAAAGAGTAACCCTGATTATGCCTCTCTCAATTGATACCGGAACTAGCGTGACATTGCATTTTTCACTGGCCCTCGAAGATGGCCATGTGGTGGATTCCAATTTTGATACTCAGCCAGCTACATTTGTGGTTGGCGATGGCAACCTGTTGCCTGGCTTTGAAGAGCCGCTGATTGGTTTGGTCGATGGCGATGAGCGCGAGTTTTCTATTGCGCCGGAGAATGCTTTTGGCCAACACAACCCACAGAATGTGCAGGGGGTTGAGCGCGGCAACTTTGAGCAGGATGAGCTGGAGCTCGGGGCTATGTATTCATTTCAAAATGGGGATGGCGAGTTGCCCGGAGTTATTATTGAAGTGGGTGATGATGAGGTGATGATTGATTTTAATCATCCCCTTGCCGGTCAGGTGATTACTTTTCGGGTGAAAATTATCAGCGTCTCACCCCAGCGAGTGCATTGATGGATATTAAACTGGCGAACCCGCGGGGTTTCTGTGCCGGTGTAGACCGGGCTATTGATATTGTCGACCGTGCGCTGGATGTGTTTGGTGCGCCTGTCTATGTGCGCCACGAGGTTGTGCACAATAAATTTGTGGTGGATGGTTTGCGCAATCGCGGTGCCGTGTTTGTCGATGAGCTGGACGAAATTCCCGATGATGTGATTGTGATTTTTAGTGCTCACGGGGTTTCTCAGGCGGTGCAGGATGAGGCAGCCCGGCGCAACCTTAAAGTCTTTGACGCCACCTGTCCCCTGGTAACTAAGGTTCATATCGAGGTGACCAAGTATGCTCAAGAGGGCATGGAATGTGTGCTGATTGGCCATCAGGGACATCCTGAGGTTGAGGGCACCATGGGTCAGTATGACCTCTCGACGGGCGGCGTGATCTATTTGGTTGAGAATGAGCAGGATGTTTTAGCTCTGGAGGTCAATGATCCGTCCAAGCTGGCTTTTGTTACTCAGACGACTCTGTCCATGGATGACACTGCGGTGGTTATTGATGCCCTGAGACTGAAATTCCCTCTTATTAGGGGGCCTCGCAAAGATGATATTTGTTATGCCACCCAGAATCGTCAGGATGCGGTGAAGCAGTTGGCCATAGAGACTGATTTGGTGCTGGTGGTAGGCTCTGTGGCAAGCTCAAATTCCAATCGCCTGCGCGAGCTGGCTGAGCGCTGTGGCTGTCAGGCCTATCTGATCGACGGGCCCCAGGATATCCAGTCAGACTGGTTGCACAGTGCCGGCGCCATCGGCGTCACCGCTGGTGCTTCAGCACCAGAGGTATTGGTAAAAGATGTGATTAGCCGGCTGGTCGAGCTGGGTGCCACCGCCCCACAGGAGCTGGACGGTGTGGTGGAAAATATCAGCTTCTCCCTGCCCAGGGAATTGCGCCTTTAGTTGCTCTTGGCAATATGCCTAAAGAGTGCTTTGGTGGACGGGTCAAACTCCGCAGTTTCTGCATTGTCTCCCAATAGCTCATTGGCCATTTTCTTGCCTAACTCCACACCCCATTGATCGAACGAATTAATGTTCCAGATACTGCCCTGCACAAATACCTTGTGCTCGTAGAGAGCAATCAATGCGCCGAAGTTTTTCGGCGACAGGCGATTGAGTATCAAGGTATTGGAGGGCTTGTTGCCCGGATAATATCTGTATTGCTGCCCCTCTGGTGCCGCCTGCCCGGTCATTAGTGCAGAGGACTGAGCGAGCATATTGCCCAGCAGCACCCGGTGGTGATTGTCATTGCTGAGATTGTCTTTAGCGGCGGCAATAAAGTCGATGGGCACTGTTCTGGTGCCCTGATGCAGCAGCTGGAAAAAGGCATGCTGACCATTGGTGCCAGTCTGGCCCCAGAGAATGGCGCCTGTGTCGTAATCTACTGGCTCGCCATTTAATGTTGTTGCTTTGCCGTTACTCTCCATATCCAGTTGTTGCAGGTATGAGGGTAGCAGTAGCAGGCGTTCACAATAGGGAATTACTGCAGTGGACTCGGCTTTGAGGAAATTGCTGTACCAGATTCCCAGCAGGGCCATGATCACCGGCATATTCCTGTCCAGCGGGGCATTTTGAAAGTGCAGGTCCATTTCCCGGGCACCGGCCAGCATTTGCTCAAACTGTTCAAAACCAATGCTGATGGCAATAGAGAGTCCGATGCTCGACCAGAGTGAATAGCGGCCACCGACCCATTCAGCAAATTCAAGAATTTGATCTTCAGGTATGCCATAGGCAATGGCATTGGCTGGGTTGGCGGTCAGGCCGACAAAGTGGCTGCTGCTCTGGGCATTTTCTAGACCCAGAGTCTGCTGAAACCATTCAATGGCGGTCTGAGCATTTAACAGGGTTTCCTGAGTGGTGAAGGTCTTGCTGGCCAGGGCGACTAGAGTGGTTTCCGGGTCGAGTTTTTTAAGCAGTGTTAAAATCTCTGCACCATCGACATTGGAAATAAAGTAGACATTGATATCCGGGTGGGCAAATTCCTCCAGCGCAGCGCAGGCCAGCTTGGGGCCCAGATCGGAGCCGCCAATACCAATATTAACCAGATTTTTAATCCCTTTGCCTGTGCTGCCGAGCCAATCGCCGCGACGAATCTTGTCGCTGGTTTGCCTGACTGCCTCCAATTGGCCTTTAACCTGAGCTATTCGCGCTAGCTCCAAATCAGTGCCTGCGTCCTGTGACTCGGCGCGCAGCGCGGCATGGAGCACTGCGCGGTTCTCGGTGCTGTTAATAGGATCGCCAGCAAACATGGCGGCGCGATGTGATTGCAGCTGTGACTGCTCGGCCAGAGCCAGCAGTTCTGTCCAAATAGAATCACTCAACAGATTTTTGGAAAAATCCAGATATAACTCACCACTGCTTGTTGAATATTGCTCAGCTCGCTGTGGATTGGCCGTAAGTAGTTCGGCAATATTGAGCTCGGCGGCACTGTTGGCTGCTTGTTGCAGGTTTGACCAGGCCGGAGTGGATGTGGGTGAGTAGGATGTATCGTTCATCTGTAGCTCATTTCCTGTATAAGACTGGTTGTTTAAGGCGTAAACTTGATTGTATTGCTTAGTACCTATCATTAAAACTAAATGTAATTAAATTACGATATTTAATCATAAGTTGCATTATTTATGGTCAATTTATGTAATTTTGTTACAATTGCGCAACTATTGTTTTGGAGCCATTATGGGCAAGATTAATCCCCAAGTTGCCGCGGTAACGCAGCGCATTATAGAGCGCAGCGCTACATTGCGTGACGATTATTTACGACAGATCGCTGAGGACCACAACAATCGCCCGGAAAGGGGTAAATTAAGCTGTGGCAACCTTGCCCACGGCTTTGCCGCCTGCGGTGAAGAGGACAAAAACAGTCTGCGCATGATGGAAGCGGGCAATATGGCAATTGTCACTGCCTACAACGACATGCTCTCGGCCCATCAGCCCTACGCCACTTACCCGGACAAGCTCAAGCAGGCCATGCGTGAAATTGGCTGCACGGCTCAGGTTGCCGGCGGTGTTCCCGCGATGTGTGATGGTGTGACCCAGGGGCAGGACGGTATGGAATTGAGCCTGTTAAGCCGCGACTTGATCGCCCAGTGCACGGCGCTATCGCTGTCTCACCAGATGTTTGACGGTGTATTGGCTCTGGGTATCTGCGACAAAATTGTTCCCGGTTTGGTGATGGGGGTGCTGAGCTTTGGTTATCTGCCAGCGCTGTTTGTGCCCGCCGGACCTATGGAGACTGGCCTGCCCAACAAAGAAAAGCAGCGTATCCGCCAGCTCTATGCCCAGGGTCAGATTGGCCGCGATGAATTATTGCAGGCGGAGTCGGATTCCTATCACAGTGCCGGTACCTGTACTTTTTACGGCACGGCTAACAGCAATCAGATGGTTCTGGAAGCCATGGGTCTGCAAATGCCCGGCAGTTCATTTGTTAACCCGGAAAACCCCCTGCGTGACAAATTAACCTCGGAAGCTGCTTACCAGCTAGCGCGCATTACTGCGCTGGGTAATGATTACCGCCCGGTGGGTGAGGTTGTTGATGCCCGTGCTGTCGTTAACGGCACCGTGGCTCTGTTGGCTTCCGGAGGCTCGACCAATCATACAATGCATCTTGTGGCCATGGCCCGCTCTGCGGGGATTGTCCTTAACTGGGACGATATTTCTGACTTAAGTGCTGCGGTTCCCCTGCTGGCCCGGGTCTACCCTAATGGTCAGGCGGATGTAAATCATTTCCATGCGGCTGGTGGTACCAGCTGTATGTTCCGTCAGTTGCTGGATGCCGGCTTTATGCACGGCGATGCTAAAACCTCTTGGGGCACGGACTTTTCTGACTTTACCCAGGAACCAAAACTGGATGCTGACAACAAGATTGTGTGGAGTGAGTCTCCCCAGACGCCTCTGGATACTGAGGTTTTAACCACAGTTGATAAGCCATTTTCTGCCGAGGGCGGTCTGCGGCTGATGAGGGGTAATCTGGGTCGCGGTGTGATGAAAATCTCTGCGGTGGCACCGGAAAATCAAGTGGTTGAAGCACCAGCCGTAGTGATCGATGCACAGGACGATCTGGAGCCATTGTTTAAATCAGGCTCTCTGGATAGAGACTGCGTGGTGGTTGTGCGTTACCAGGGCCCCAAAGCACTGGGCATGCCGGAGCTGCACAAACTAATGCCGTTTCTGGGCACATTGCAGGACAAGGGGTTCAAGGTGGCGCTGGTCACCGATGGCCGTATGTCTGGTGCTTCAGGCAAGGTTCCAGCTGCTATTCATCTGGTACCAGAGGCCGCTTGCGGTGGTCTGCTGGCCAAGGTGCAAGATGGTGATATGTTGCGCGTCGATGGTATGACCGGTGAGCTGTTGTTTGTTGGCGATGTTGCAGAGTTCGAGGCCCGCGATGACGCGCCCCAGCCCAATGCTGGCCAGCGCGGCTGTGGTCGAGAATTATTTACCATGAACCGCGCCAATATCAGCAGTGCAGAGCAGGGTGCTTCCTACCTGTTTGGTGGGGAATAAGCTATGTCTGCAAATTGGAATCTGGTCGCTGATATTGGTGGTACCAATGCGAGGTTTTCTGCGCTGTTGGATGATGGCAGTCTGGAAAGTGAGTTTGAGTTTCATCATTCCGTTGAAGAGTATCCGCAGTTTGCCGATCTGATTGATGGCCTGCTGGCTGAGATTGCCACAGCCACGGGCTGGGATAATGCGCCAGCTAATGTTTGTTTTGCGGTGGCCTGCCCCGCAGACGATGAAGAGATATCTTTTACCAATAGTCACTGGCAGTTTACCAAGACCCACCTCAAGCAGTTGCTCGGCTGTGAAAATCTATCGGTGATTAATGATTTTGAAGCTGTGGCCCATGGTATTACCGAACTGGATGACAGTGACCTGGTTAAAGTGGGTGGCGGTGATGCGGTCAGTACCAAGCCGATTGGTATTCTTGGTGCAGGGACTGGTCTGGGTGTTGCCGGGTTGGTTCCGCGGGTCGATAGCTATGATGTGATTGATACCGAAGGTGGTCATGCAGACTACCCGCCAATTGATGATATGCAGAGCAAGGTGGTCAACTCGCTGCGCGAGCGCTATGGCCGAGTGTCTTTGGAGCGCCTGTTATCAGGCAAAGGTATTCTTAATATTTATATTGCTCTGTGCTCTATTGAAGCTGTTGAGGTTGAATTTGAAACCCCGGCTGAAGTGGTAGCTGCTGCTCTGGATAAGTCGGATAGCAAGGCTCTGCAGACGCTAAATATGTTTTGTGAAGGCATGGGCTCTGCCGCTGGCAATCTGGCTCTTACCTTTGGTGCCAAGGGCGGTATTTATATTGCGGGTGGTGTTATTCCCCGCTTCCAGGAGTTTTTTATCAATAGTGGTTTCCGCAGCAAGTTTGAAGACAAAGGTCGCTTTGTTAGCTACTTGCAGCCAATACCAGTTTTTATAGTTGTACGCAGCAATCTCGGCCTTTTGGGTGCGGCGAAGAAGCTACAGCAAATCTAAGGAGTTGTAAGTGAGAAATATTTTAGCTGGTCATTCTGTGATTCCAGTCATTACATTAGACCGAGTGGAAGATGCAGTTCCACTGGCACAGGCATTGGTTGCCGGGGGGCTTAAGGTATTGGAAGTGACCCTGAGAACCGAGGCCGCCGTTGAAGGCATTCGTGAAATTGTAAAACATGTACCTGATGCCATCGTAGGCACTGGCACTGTATGCAATGAACAACAGATAAAGCTATCTGAAGATCTGGGCTGTCAGTTTATGATTTCCCCTGGCGCGACAGATAAATTACTGGAAGCCGGGGCGCAATCTTCAGTGCCATTTTTACCTGGTGTTGCTTCGGTCAGTGAGTTGATGCGCGGTATGGAATACGGCCATCGGGATTTTAAATTCTTCCCGGCGGAAGCTGCTGGCGGTACCTCTGTATTAAAAGCATTTGCCGGCCCCTTTGGTGATGTAAGGTTCTGTCCAACTGGGGGCATTGGCTTACATAACGTCGTGGAATATTTGGCCCTACCAAATGTATTATGTGTTGGCGGGTCCTGGATTGCGCAGACAAATTTGATTCGCCAGCAAGCCTGGTCTGAAATTGAGACACTGGCGCGAGAAGCAGTTGAGCTTGCGGGCTAGTCTTTAAGCGGTTTTAGTTTGGAATAGAAAGTTTGTACATGGTACAAAACTACTGAGGTTTACAATGAGCAGCAATATTGATCTGGTTATTTTTGGCGCCCGCGGCGACCTGTCCAAGCGCAAGCTATTTCCCGCACTTTATCATTTAGATAAAGCCGGTCTGCTGGCTGACAGTGTGCGAATTGCCGGTGTGGCACGGGAGGATATTGACAGTGTTATCTTTATTGAGCAGACCCGCTTGATATTAGAGGCTGCTATTGGTGAGTCAGAATGGGATGAAACCCTGTGGAAAAGGTTTAGCCATCGACTGCAGTATATTCGCATTGATTTTTCTCAGAAAAAACAATTTGCCGCGCTTAAAGAGTGGTCGATTGATAAGCGTACCATGGTCTATTATATGGCCACGCCGCCAAGTATTTTTGGCTCTATCTGCAAGCACCTCGATGAGGCAGGCTGTGTGGGTAAGACTTCACGTATTGTTCTCGAGAAACCTATTGGCCATGATCTGGAAAGCTCTCAGGAAGTAAACGATACTGTTGGCCGTTACTTTCCTGAACGCAATATCTATCGCATTGACCATTATCTGGGTAAAGAGACAGTACAGAATCTGTTGGCCCTGCGTTTTGCCAACCGCATGATTAACTCCCAGTGGGATAATAGCTGTATTGATCATGTGCAGATAACTGCCGCGGAAACTGTAGGTATTGAGGGTCGCTGGTCCTATTACGATAAAGTGGGACAGCTGCGCGACATGGTTCAGAATCACTTGCTGCAACTGCTGTGCATGGTTGCCATGGAACCGCCAAACTCCCTAGAGGCGGATGAAATTCGCGCCGAAAAAGTCAAACTGCTCAGAGCCCTCAGTCCCATCGATCGCGACAATGTGCTCGATCAGGCTGTGCGCGGTCAGTACGCTGCCGGCTGGGTTGCTGGCGAGCCTGTGGTTGGCTACATGGAAGAAGAGGGTTGCTCTGGTGACAGCAGCAATAATGAAACCTATGTGGCACTGAAGGTTCATGTGGATAACTGGCGTTGGACTGGTGTGCCATTCTATCTGCGCACAGGAAAGCGCATGAAAGACAAGGTGACCCAGGTGGTGATTACTTACAAAGATAATCCTCATTCCCTGTTCCCTGAGACCAATAATGAAGCCAATAATCGATTGATTATAAATCTGCAGCCCAATGAAGGTATTCAGCTAGAGATGGTGTCCAAAAAGCAGAGCCTTAAAGAGCGCATGGGTGTTGAAAAGCGCACCCTGAATCTGGATTTCTTTGATTCTGCTGGTGACTCAAGAATTGCTGATGCCTATGAGCGACTGCTGCTCGAAGTTATTAAAGGCGATCAATGGCTATTTGTCAGCCGCGATGAGATTGAAGCATCCTGGCGCTGGTGCGACACATTATTGGAGGCCTGGTCCGATAAGAAAATGGGTACTAAATCCTATAGCGCTGGATCCTGGGGGCCTTCGAAGGCCGAGATCCTGATTGAGAGTGACAATCGCAGTTGGCATGAGGACTAAGCATGGAAATGCTCGAATTTGAAAACACGTCGGCGCTGGATATTGCCCTGGCAGAAAAAGTGGTTGCCATGTTGGCTGCTGATATAGAGTCTTCAGGCACAGGGTCTCTGGTGGTCTCCGGTGGCCGGACTCCTGTGGGGTTTTTTCACTTGCTGTCTCAACAGCAGCTTGATTGGAGTGCCGTGACCATTACTCTTGCCGACGAACGCTGGGTTGATAATCAGCATAAGGACAGCAATGAGAAGCTGGTGCGCGAGAACCTGCTGATCAATGAAGCTCACCGGGCTAACTTTATTGCATTAAAGAACTCAGCTGCAGATGCTGCAAATGGCGAGTCCGATCTTGAGCAAGCGCTGGCCTCTGCTGGACAGTTTACCGTGGTGATTTTGGGTATGGGTGATGATGGTCATACGGCTTCTTTATTTCCCGGCGCCGAGGCCCTGGCATTGGGGCTGGATATGAGCTCTGGACGCACCGCTATTGCAGTAACACCCACAGAAGCGCCCCATCAGCGTATCAGTATGACATTGCCACGCCTGCTCGATAGCAAGCAGGTAATTATTCATATTAGTGGTGCTAGTAAGCAGGCGGTTTTGCAGGCCGCTCAAGCTGGTGAGGATATTGCTGAATTGCCGATTCGAGCGGTTTTGAATCAGCAGGCTGCGCCGCTATCTATCTACTGGGCTAAGTAAGAAATGCTGGGTTATTTCTAAGTCGGCCATCCATGGCCTGGGAAGAGACGGTTTTTCAAGCTAGCGAATAACGTCGCCCACTCGAACAATTTTTAAAGTATTGGTGCCGCCGTGCACATTGACGAAGTCTCCCTTGGTGATCAGTACCAGATCGCCATGGGTTACTGCGCCATATTCGCGTAATTTCTCTACGGCGAGATGGTTCACTTCTGAGGGATCTAGCTGTGAGGTGTCGAAAGGTACCGGCACCACACCTTTATAAAGTGCAGTAATTTCGCAGGTGCCGAGCTTTTCCGCCATGGCGTAAATAGGCAGCGACGAGGTGATACGTGACATCAGCAATGGTGTAAAACCAGTCTCAGTCATGCAGATAACTGCCTTCACGCCTTGCAGATGGTTGGCTACATACATTGCAGAAAGAGCCAGTGATTCATCGATGCGCTGGAAAGTTTCATCCAGTCTGTGCTTGGAGCGCTGAGCCAATGGGTGTTTTTCTGCGCCTTCAATAACCCGTGCCATAGCTTTTACCGTTTCTACCGGGTATTTGCCCACAGCGGTTTCTGCAGACAGCATTACTGCATCTGTGCCATCAAGTACTGCGTTGGCCACATCGAATACTTCGGCGCGGGTCGGGGTCGGCGCGCTGATCATTGACTCCATCATCTGAGTCGCAGTGATAACAACTTTGTTAGCTGCGCTGGCGGCTTCAATCAATTGCTTTTGCACTGCGACCAGATTGGCGTCGCCAATTTCAACACCTAAATCACCGCGGGCAACCATAACGCCATCGGCACTTTCAATAATGCCGGGTAAAAACTCTGGTGTAATAGCCTCGGCCCGTTCGACTTTAGCGATAATATGGGCACTGCTGCCGGCTGCGGTGAGAAGCTGTCGGGTTTCTTCCACATCCTCACTGGACTGCACAAATGAAATGGCCAGATAGTCTGTATTAAGCGCAGCTGCAGTTTTAATATCAGCTTTATCTTTTTCCGTCAGGGCTTTGGCGGATAGACCGCCACCAAATTTATTCACCCCTTTTTTGCTTGAGAGGATGCCGCCTTGAATAACAACACAGTTAACAGCATGGGCTGTTTTAGCTCTAACTTGCAGGGTCAGACGTCCATCATCAAGAAGCAGTGTATCGTTCTGCTCAATATCTTCGAGAAGCTCTGCCGCGATAAACACGGCATTTTCATCGCCCATTTCCGGGTCCATCTCGCTGTCCAGGGTAAATGAGCCCCCTTCGACGAGATCGACTTTTTTATCATCGGTAAAGCTGCCAATACGAATCTTTGGTCCCTGCATGTCGCACAGAATACCCACAGGGGTTTTGAGTGCCTGACTGATGCTGCGAATGGTTTGCGCGCGCTGCGTATGCTCTTCGGCACTACCGTGGGAAAAATTCAGTCGAAATACATTAACACCGGCGACAATAAGCTCTCTTATGCCTTCGTCGTGGCTGCTGCCAGGCCCCAAGGTAGCAAGAATTTTGGTTCTTCTTGGCATGCGGCTAGGACTCCGCTGACAACAGAGCGACACTGTTGTCGAGCATGCGATTTGAGAAGCCCCATTCGTTGTCGTACCAGGCCATGACTTTAACTAATGATCCATTAACTCTGGTCTGCAGAGAGTCAAAGTTGCTGGAGTAGGGGATATGGTTGTAGTCGGCGGACACCAGTGGCTGGTCACAGTAGCTCAGTACTTCGCTGAGATCAGTTTCTGCTGCCTGTTTGAGAATCTGGTTAACTTCTTCCGCTGTTGTTTCGCGACCGGCATTAAAGGTCAGGTCAACCAGTGATACGTTAATAGTAGGTACTCGCACGGCCAGACCGTCGAGCTTGCCTGCCAGTTCCGGCAGCACATCAGCAATGGCTGCGGCAGCGCCAGTTTTGGTTGGGATCATTGATTGGGTCGCCGAGCGCGCGCGATAGACATCGGAATGGTAAACGTCGCTGAGCTGTTGATCGTTGGTGTAGGCGTGAACTGTTGTCATATAACCGGACAGTATGCCCATGGCTTCGTGCAGGGGTTTAACCAGTGGCGCAAGGCAGTTGGTTGTGCAAGAGGCATTGGAAACAATCTGGTGACCCTGGGTCAGGATATTGTCGTTGATACCGTAAACCACTGTGGCATCGACATTGGATCCGGGCGCTGAGATCAACACTTTTTTGGCGCCGCCAGCAATGTGCAATGCTGCTTTGTCGCGGCTGGTAAATACGCCAGTACATTCGCAAACCAAATCGACACCCAGGTCACCCCAGGGGATATTGGCCGGGTCGCGCTCGCAGAACCATTGAATCTTGTCGCCATTGATAGTCAATGAGTTATCACCCACTTCCACTTGCTGGTTGAAGCGGCCATGAACTGTGTCGAACTGCAGCAGGTGAGCGCTGATGTTGACATCGCCTAAATCGTTGATGGCAACTATCTGAATTTTATCTTGTAGGTCGGGTCGCTCGTAAAGTGCTCGTACTATATTGCGCCCGATGCGGCCAAAGCCATTTATCGCTATCTTGTACATAAGCTTTCGCCCTTATATATGTAGTAAACTTACGTAAATTATATGTTTAATACGGTTTTTAAGCAAAGATAATAGGTTTATATTACGTAAAATTACATAATTAGTTGATGTTTCGGTACTTTATGACAGGCTGATGAAATGTTTTTACAAAATTGCACTTTTTGGGTATTTTTTGCCCCGAAAACTGCAGAATGATCTACAATTTGTTCAGAATTACGTAAGTTAGTTTCATAAAGAGGGTATGTAGTTGATGCACAGCCAAAATCTGATCAATGTGATTACCGATGCGTTGCCGAGCTTGAATAAATCTGAGACTAAAGTGGCTCAGGTGATTCTCTCGGATCCCGATGCTGCGACCCAGTCCAGTATTGCCACATTGGCAAAAAAAGCCCAGGTCAGTGAGCCCAGCGTTAACCGCTTCTGTAAACGCTTTAATGCGGCAGGGTTTCCTGATTTTAAGCTTAAGCTGGCCAAGTCCCTCGCCAGTGGTATTCGCTTTGTAAATCGCAATGTGGATCCCGATGATGATGTGACTAGCTACACTCCGAAAATTATTGATAGCACGATCAATACCCTTGCTATGGTGCGGGATAAAATCAGTCATGCACGGGTTAATCAGGTTGTCGACAAGCTTATACAAGCCAAGAGAATTTACTTTTTTGGATTAGGCGCTTCGGGCTCTGTTGCCCGCGATGCAGAGAACAAGTTCTTCCGCTTTAACCTGCCTGTGTCCAGCCATGATGATGTGTTGATGCAGCGGATGCTCGCATCTACTGGTGGTACGGGCGATGTGTTTTTTGTGATCTCCCATACCGGCCGCACCAAAGAGGTGGTGGAAGTAGCTGAAATTGCCCGCGGCAATGGTTCTACGGTAATTGGCCTTACTGCAGTAGACTCGCCACTTGCAGATATGTGTACAGTAACTCTGGATGTTGATGTGCCTGAGAATACCGATGAATATATGCCAATGGCCTCGCGCATTGTGCATTTGGTCATCCTTGATGTGCTGGCCACTGGTGTGACATTGCGCCGGGGACCAGACTTCCTTCCCCATCTCGAGAAAATCAAAAACAGTCTTAAGCCAACCCGTTATAGAAATGAAAATTGATGGTTTTTTTGTTATTTGGCATCAAAATATTCCCTTGAGCCCTCTGTTGTAAATCCGCTAGACTCTGAGACCGTCAAAAGAGCACGATATATAAATTATTTTGCCTAATTAAGGTCATTGCTATGTCTGAATCGCCCCTATTCCCAGTTCCTGAGCATTGGCAGAAAACTGCCTGGATTAATAAAGAAAAATATCAGGATATGTACCGCCAATCCATTGATCAGCCCGATCAGTTCTGGGCTCAGCAGGCCAGCGAGTTTCTGACATGGGACAGCCCCTGGACGGCTATATCCAGCTATGATTTCCCCACTGGACAGGCAACCTGGTTTGCTGGTGGCAAACTCAATGTTGCCGTCAATTGTATTGATCGTCATTTAGGGCACCGCGCCGATCAGACTGCATTGATCTGGGAGGGCGATGAGCCCACAGATGATAAGACCGTCACCTATGCTGAACTCCACGACAATGTTTCAAGATTGGGCAATCTGTTGCGAGATCGGGGTGTTGTAAAGGGCGATCGGGTCTGTATCTATATGCCGATGATTCCAGAGGCTGCCTATGCAATGCTGGCTTGTGCGCGCATTGGAGCAGTGCATTCAGTGGTGTTCGGTGGTTTCTCTCCCGATGCGCTTAAAGATCGTATTCTCGATTCCGATTGTCAGGTGGTAATTACTGCCGACGAAGGCGTTCGCGGGGGCAAGGCTGTTCCGCTGAAAGCTAATGTAGACCAAGCGCTGCAGGGCTGTCCCAACGTGCATAGCTGTTTGGTGGTTGAGCGCACCTCAGGGACAGTCAATTGGGTTGAAGGGCGAGATATCTGGTATCAGCAGGCTATTGAGAATGTATTGCCAGACTGCGCTGCTGAGATGATGGACAGTGAAGACCCGCTATTTATCCTCTACACCTCAGGCTCTACTGGCAAGCCTAAGGGCGTTTTACATACAACAGGTGGTTACCTGTTGATGGCGGCCATGACTCACAAATATACCTTCGATTACAAAGAGGGTGATATTTACTGGTGCACCGCTGATGTGGGATGGATTACTGGTCATAGCTATATCCTTTATGGGCCTCTGTGTAACGGCGGAATCTCACTAATGTTTGAAGGGGTGCCCACTTATCCTGATGCGTCGCGTTTTTGGCAGGTGATTGATAAGCACAGCGTCAATCAGTTCTATACTGCACCTACTGCGATTCGCGCACTGATGTCTGCAGGCAATGAAGCGGTTGAGAAGACCTCGCGCAGCTCATTGAAGTTGCTGGGCACAGTGGGTGAGCCAATTAATCCGGAGGCCTGGGACTGGTATTACAATGTGGTGGGTGATGCCCGTTGTCCTATCGTAGATACCTGGTGGCAAACAGAAACAGGTGCCCATATGCTGACACCATTGCCCGGAGCTACAGATACCAAGCCTGGCTCTGCAACCCAGCCATTCTTTGGTATTGAGCCTGCCTTGCTGGACCCTGAGGGTGTGGAAATCAAAGGGGCAGGTGAGGGGCTGTTAATGATCAAATCTTCCTGGCCCAGCCAGATTCGCTCTGTCTATGGTGATCACCAGCGCTGCATCGACACCTACTTTAGTGCGTATCCCGGGTATTATTTTACTGGCGATGGCGCTCGTCGGGATGAAGATGGTTATTACTGGATCACAGGTCGTGTCGATGACGTGCTCAATGTGTCGGGTCACCGCATGGGCACAGCCGAGGTGGAGAGTGCGCTGGTTTTACACCAGAGTATTGCCGAGGCTGCGGTAGTGGGTTATCCCCATGATATTAAAGGGCAGGGCATTTATTGCTATGTGACGCCTATGGCTAATGTTGAAATGACAGAGGCATTGCGCGCCGAGCTGGTCGCCATCTGTGTCAAGGAGATTGGGCCTATTGCGAAACCGGATCTTATCCAATGGGCTCCGGGCCTGCCGAAAACGCGCTCAGGCAAAATTATGCGGCGAATTTTGCGCAAGATTGCGGCCAATGAGCTGGACAACCTTGGAGATACTTCAACATTGGCAGACCCTGCTGTGGTCGAGGATCTTATCGAGAATCGACATAATCGCTAGTTGCTATTATCAGAGTAGGAAACTGCGCCGATGATTTTTTTACGAATAGCTGTGCTGGGATTTTTGTCTTTGTGGCTGATATATATGTATCTGCTGACATTGCCAGCGGCAGAACGGCAGAAGTCGGTGCCTTTCTACCAGTCGGATTCCTTTAATGTGATTGCCCATGGCAATGGCCGCGCGCTGCTACCTGGCAACACCCTGGAGGCTGGTGTTAATGCCTTGTCGGTCGGGGCTGATATCTTGGAAATGGATATTCATTTAACCGCTGATAATCATCTGGTGGTGCGCCATGATGACATTATAGACACCACAACCAATGGCACTGGCGCTATTGCCGAGATGAGTCTGGCGCAGATACAGCAATATGATGTGGGGTTTCATAAGATCGACTACCCGGGATTAGTGGCCCCCAGCGGGATAATGGTTCCTACATTGGAATCAATATTTCAAAAAATGCCTTCAAGTTATTACATTATAGAGTTGAAGCCTGAGGAAACTGATCCAGCTGATCAGCTGTGCCTGTTGATCAAACAGTATGGGCTTCAGGATCAGGTGCTAGTTGGATCTTTTTATACGTCAGTGCTTGAGTATTTTAGAGATACCTGTCCTGAGGTGCCGACATCTCTAGGGCAGTCCGAGGTGATTATTATGGTGGCAATGTCGGCTTTGGGTCTGGGCCATCTGTACTCACCCGCGGGTAGTTCAGTGCAGTTGCCCCTGACTTATTTTGGTATTAAAATTTTAACGCCGGCAATTCTTGCAGCTGCCCATCAGATGAATCTACGCGTTGATATATGGACAGTCAACGATACGACTATAATGAGGGACTTGATTGATATGGGCGTTGATGGTGTGATTACTGACAGGCCTGATTTGTTACGGCAGCTGGTACCACTTTAAAGTTTATTTTGTGTGGTTTTGGATTAATTTTCGTCGCTTTTTGGACAAAATTGGTCTAAAAATAATACAAAGATGGATAGCAATGACGAGCATAATATGAACTCTATGAAAGATCTCGATATTAGCAAGCAGTTGGCAAAACTAATGAGAAATCAAAACCTTTCTCAGAGTGCTCTGTCGCGTGCGACAAATGTACCTCAGCCAACAATCAATCGAATTCTCAGTGGTGTAACCAGAGAGCCCCGTCGTGATTCGGTTGTTCGGCTTGCGGCGTTCTTCAAGGTCACGCCAGAGAGTCTATACGATGCACCAGGCAAAAAATCTTCGATAAATTTAATTGAAGATTTATTTGGTCGAATTGCAACGCTTAATGAAGCGGATAGAAATGCTCTTTTTGACAAAGTGTCGAAAGAACTTAAGTAACGCTTTGTTGTAACATCCCCAGCAGTTTTTTACGCTGAGATTCTGGCAACCCTTCAATAAAAGTCGTGAATTCTCCAAGACCATTATTAAAAGCATCTTTTAACTTATATTCTGAGCAACTGCTGTCAATGCTGCGAGATTCGGGCTCAGTACTTGAATGGCTTTCCATTATCAATATCCTTACTATAACTGGGCTCCCTGCCGATTCGACAAAGATTAAAAATCAGTGATGGTATCCATTCCAAGTTTCCCAAAAATAGAGGAGAAACCTAATCCCTGTGTGATTTATGTTTGTATTTGGGTGTTACCGCTATTTTAATGATTGCAGTAAAAGATGAAATAATTATTGTGGGTTAATACTTTAGTATTAGAGTTCTTAAGGCCACAAAGCCCAGTCTGAACCCGACTTCTGCCCTGAGTAGCATCGTCTGCGGTCTTTTGCGCGGTTTGGTAAGCAGTAAAATTTAACTTGTGTTATGTTTTAAGGTCTGTATAAAAGCCCTATGGAAATGGTTTTGGATATCAATTCTACTTCGGTTTACTGGGGCGCTGTCACTCTCGCCTGTTTGTTGGGCGCTATGTCTCCTGGGCCGAGTCTGGTTATTATTGTCAACTACTCTCTATCCCAGGGTCGATTGGCAGGTGTCTGCGCCGCCCTAGCTCATGGTGTTGGTATTAGTATATTTGCTTTTGCAACCGCATTTGGTTTGGTGGTTGCTGTAGATAAAAACCCTTTATTGTTTGGCGCAATTCAGATTTTTGGTAGCTTTTTTCTTCTGCTGATGGCGGTGAAACTGCTGTTTGCGCCATTGGATAAACAGATTGATATTGTGGTGGCTGCCAAAGCATCTCTTGTGACTGCAGCGCGGGATGGCTTTTTAATCGCTCTGATAAATCCGAAAATACTATTTTTTTTTACTGCTCTATTTAGTCAGTTTGTACGGGTCGATAGTGAGCCTTGGGAAAAGCTAGGATTGACTCTTATTGCTGGTGGCGTAGACGCGCTGTGGTATATTCTGGTGGCTATAGTGATATCCCAGACTGGCGCTTTAAGCAAATTCCAGCGCAACAGTTGGTGGTTGGATAAAATCTTCAGCGTATTATTATTTGCCATTGCTGTGCATTTTATTCAAGAGATTTCTCAGACCAGCGACTTTAGCCTATTACTTTCCTGGCCATTCTAGATTTTCCGTCCAAACGCTATAATCCATATAAGAAAAAATTTAAAAGGGACTGTTTTCCATTGACTTCATTCGATGCACTTTATAATTTGGCCGCAGCCAATCGCGGAGGAGCGGATGAGCTCGAAGCTTATCTGCCACAACCAAAAAAATCAGAACAGCTGAGCGCACAAACAGATGATCGCTATCTGTCCATGATGGCAAGATGCGTTTTCCGCGCCGGTTTTGTGTGGCGGGTTATCGACAATAAATGGCCGGGATTTGAAGAAGTATTTGTCCAATTTAATCCTATGGCAGTAGCTTATTTCAGTGATGAAAAACTTGAGGAGTTGGCTCAGGACCGCAGAATTGTGCGCAACTTTACCAAGATTGTTTCGGTGCGCAACAATGCAGCCTATGTGCTAGACAGGCAGAGAACCCATGGCAGCTTTGGTGAGTTTATTGCCCAGTGGCCGGAGGATAATATCACCGCACTGTGGCTAGAACTAAAGAAGCAGGGGTGCAGGTTGGGTGGCAACTCTGGACCTATGATGCTGCGTAGCATGGGCAAAGATACCTTTCTGCTGACGACAGATGTCTGTGACGCGCTAGTTCATCACGGTTTGATGAAAAAATTCAGCGCCAATTCCCAGCGCGATCTAAAACTGGTCGAGCAGGTATTTGCCAACCTGCGGCAAGAGTCAGGGCGACCTCTGTGTCAAATTAGCCGTATGCTTGCCTGTACGGTCTAAATCATTGTAAATTTCCCTCCACCTGTTGCGCCTGCAAACAGACGGGTGATACCATAACTGTGTTTCCTAAGGGGCGGTCTAGTTGACCTGAGAAGTACCCTTCGAACCTGATCCGGATTATGCCGGCGTAGGGATAGGACTACTTGTTTTTTGCCCTTCACTCCGTCTTTTGCCTCCGGGTCTCCTTAACTAACTGTTACTGAGGCTCATTATATGAATACCTTGAATACCAAAACTTTGCAGGCCGCGCTCTGTGTCCTGGCCAGCTTTTCATTTACATCTGTTGCCACTGCTGATCATGTGATTGATGAGATAGTCGTCAGTGCGGATTTTCGCGATACCAAATTGTTGGAGTCGGCTGCCAGTATCACAGTGCTTGATAGCCAAACTATTGCGAAACGCCAGGCTCGGCATTTAGAGCAACTGCTCAATCTTGCCCCCAATGTTAATTTCTCCAGTGGAGCATCCCGGGGTCGCTTTATTCAGATCCGCGGTATTGGCGAACGCAGCCAGTTTGTTGAGCCTATTAATCCCTCTGTCGGGATTCTGGTAGATGGGATTGATTTCACAGGCATTGCTGGTGCTGCTACGACTATGGATATTCAGCAGGTGGAAATATTGCGCGGTCCTCAGGGAACGCTCCATGGTGCCAATGCCCTGGCGGGGCTTATTAATCTGCAAGCGGTTCAGCCATCCAAGCAGACCGAGGGTAGTCTTGAGATATCTCTGGCTGAGTACAACAGTCAGACCATTAGTGCTGGAATTGGTGGTGCAATCAATGAAGAGCTGGGCTATAGATTCGCGGTACAGAAACACAGTGCCGATGGCTATATTGAAAATGAATTTTTGAATCGTGATGATACGGATAATATTGATGAGTTAAGCATACGTTCTATCCTTGATTGGCAGGCCAGTGTGGATACTAACCTCAAGCTGACAGTATTCCATGTCGATGCTGACAATGGTTACGACGCTTTCTCCCTGGATAATACTCGCCACACCTTATCTGATAACCCGGGCCATGATCGCCACGAGGGGACAGCGGTGGCTCTGCAGAGCAGTTGGCAAGCCAATCAAAATTTCGAGCTTGCCAGTACCCTGAGTTATGCCAACAATAACCTTGAATATGGTTATGATGAAGACTGGGCATATTCTGATATCTGTGTCGATTTTATCTGTGTTTTTGACGGCTACTCATCTGTCGATAATTATATTCGTGACAGCAAAAATACCAGTATCGATGTGCGGTTGGTATCCAAGGATGGCGGTAAAGTTTTTTCCGGCAGCACTGATTGGGTACTGGGTGTTTACTGGCGCGATCAGGGTGAAGAGCTCCTGCGTCAATACTCTTTCGCGGGCAGCGATTTCACCAGTGACTTCAATACCAGAAATCTGGCTATTTATGGCCAGCTCGACAGCCAGTTTTCCTCTGCAATTACCCTGATCACTGGTTTGCGCATTGAACAGCGCAAGGCAGATTATGCGGACAGTCAATTGGTAGCTCATGATGTGGATGAGGATCTATGGGGTGGACGTATTGCAATGCAGTATCAAACCAGTGCTGACTACATGGTGTACGGATTAATTTCTCGTGGTTATAAAGCCGGCGGTGTAAATAGTGATCCTGATCTGGCAGCCGCAGACCGTGAGTTTGATACTGAGCAAATGTGGAATTTTGAAACCGGTATCAAAGGGCTCTGGTTGGATGGGTCTCTGCAGGCGCAGGTGGCATTGTTCTACCAGTTGCGGGACGATATTCAAATTAAGCAATCTTTAGTTCAGCCTATAGAAGACACCAATGCTGTAAGTTTCACCGATTATTTTGGCAACTCTGCTGAAGGCAGTAACTATGGGATCGAAGTGGAATTCAACTATCTGGCGTCAGATACGTTGGCGCTGTTTGGTTCAGTTGGATTACTGGAGACTGAGTACGACACTCCGCTCTCCGACACATTGGACAGTCGTGAACAAGCCCATGCGCCAGCCTACCAGTTCTCTCTCGGCGCAAGTGTTCAGCTCAGCGACAATCTGGCACTCACAGTTGATGTTGAGGGTAAAGATGAGTTCTTCCTGTCATCCCGCCATAGTACGGAAACTCAAGCCTATGAGCTGGTCAATGCCAATATGGTTTATGACGCTGGCGACTGGGAGCTTTCTCTATGGGGACGCAACCTGACTGATGAAGACGTGGTTGTCCGTGGCTTTGGTAGCTTTGGTAATGACCCGCGCAATGGATATATCACAGAGCCCTATTATCAGTTCGGTGAGCCAAGAGTATTCGGCTTAAGCGGTAAATATGATTTTTAACCGTCGATTGCTAACAAGGAAAATACAATGCAAGTAACAATAGATATCAGCATGTACCCAAACCGGGAGGATTTTATTCCTCCCATTGATGGCTTTATTGAGAAGATTAATAAATTTGATAATCTCAAGGTCACCACATTTCCAACCAGTACAGTGGTGCAGGGTGATTATGTCTGTGCGATGAGAGCAGTTCAGGATACGATTGCAGCCTGCTATGCGGAATTTGATATGGCGATTTATGTAGCCAAAATTATTCCCGGATATGAGGCACTATAAATCGTGTTTAGTTTTTTTGATCTTGAAACAGTGGCGGTAGTTTTGGCTATCGCCTACCTGCTTTTAGCGGTGAAAGAGAATAGCCTGTGTTGGTACTGTGCCTTTTTAAGTACCGCTATCTATGTGTATATATTTGGTGATGTTAGCCTGTATATGGAATCTGCATTAAATGTTTATTATATGGCGATGGCGGTGTACGGTTGGTACCAATGGCGGCATGGTGGGAACAGCGGTGCTGGCCGTGCTATCTGCCGCTGGGGCTTTGAGCAGCATGTCATTGCACTGTTGCTGATTCTTGCCGGGACATTGCTATCCGGCTATCTTCTTGATGCCAACACAGATGCTAAATTGCCCTATCTGGACTCATTTACCACCTGGGCCAGTGTCATGACGACCTTGATGGTGGCACGTAAAGTGCTAGAAAACTGGTTGTACTGGATGGTGATTAACTCCGTCTCAATATTTATGTTTATCGATCGAGAGCTCTATCAAACTGCGGTAATGCTTGGGTTATACTTAGGGCTGTCCGTCGTTGGTTACTTTGCCTGGAGAAAAGTCTATCTCAACCAAAACCCAACAGCTTTTGCAGAAAACCCTGCTTAACTGGCAGCAATGGCAAACCACGTCAAAACTTGACTATCAGCCTGAGGTTGTCAGGGAATTGGTCGGCGGCCGCACCAACAAAACCTTTCTCGTGGCTGCAGGTGATTTTCAAGCGGTGGTCAGAATCAACTCCCTGGTCAGTTCAAAACTGGGTATTGACCGCCAGCGTGAGGCGAGAATTCTCGGGCTTTTGCAGTCAACTGGCCTGGTTCCTAAAGTCTACTTTATCGATGCTGAGGTTCTGGTTAGCGAATTTATTGAGGGTGATTGTCTCAATAGCAAAAGCTTGAAAAATACCCATATTATGGAATCGCTCTCTGCGGCACTTCGGCTGGTGCAGTCGGTAAAAATGCCCGATGGTATTCCCCGCAACTATCTCGAATACTGTCAGAATTACTTTGCTCATCTCAATGGTGACATTGTTTCTTTATCGGTTAAGGAGCAGATAGAGGCGGCGGCGCTGGAGGTTGATACTGAGGAATGGGAGCCGGTAATTTGCCATCATGATATGGTGCCGGAAAATATTATCCTCAATGAGCGTGGTTTGTTTATTATTGATTGGGAGTATGCCGCGCTGGGTCATCCAAGACTTGATTTTATCCGTCTGTACGATGGCGACTATGGTTTAACTGGCCAGCAGGAAGGGGCTATGCGCTCATTATTTAAAGTCAAACAGGCGATGGATAAGCTCTGGTTGGCAGTACAACTATAGGATTGATCAGTATGACAGACAGCTATAACGAACTAACCGCGCAAGAAAAATATGTTATTCAGCAGAAGGGGACTGAGGCGCCTTTTGTTGGTGAGTACACAGATAACAAAGCTGAGGGGCTGTATCAGTGCAAACAATGTGATGCTCCCCTGTACCGCTCGGAACATAAATTCCCCTCGCATTGCGGCTGGCCGAGTTTTGATGATGAGATTGACAATGCGGTGCGCCGTGAGCCTGATGCCGACGGTCGGCGAGTGGAAATTGTCTGTGCCAATTGCGGTGGCCATCTCGGCCATGTGTTTGAGGGTGAAGGTTTTACCGACAAAAACATCCGTCACTGTGTCAACAGTATCTCTATGGTCTTTGTCGCCGCTGACTGATGGTCAGTCGCGGAAGTTTTTAAACTGAAAAGGTTGCCCCAGGTCAGCTTCACGAACCATTGCCATCACAGCCTGCAAGTCATCGCGCTTCTTTCCGGTAACTCGCACCTGGTCACCCTGGATTGCGGCCTGAACCTTGAGTTTTTTATCTTTGATCATTTTGACGATCTTTTTGCATATGTCGGCACTGATACCCTGTTTAAAGCTAACCTCCAGCGAGAATGTTTTGCCGCGATGCACAGATTCATCGTTGCACTCAATAACTCTTGGATCAATCTTGCGCTTGATCAACTGGGCGCGAAAAATATCCAATAACTGCTGACATTGGAAGTCCGCTTCCGTTTTAATGGTGACTATGTCATTGGCTAGGCTGATACTGGCGTCAACGCCACGAAAGTCGAATCTTGTCGACAGTTCTCGCTCAGCGTTGTCTGTGGCGTTTAGTATCTCAGCGGTATCAACTTCAGAAACAATATCTACGCTTGGCATGGTCTGACTCTCGACTGGATATGAGTTATGATTTTAAACCAGTCGGTGTATCACAGGCCAGCCTGAATAGTGTAAATGGGGTAATTCAAACAATGAAAAAAGATTGCGTTTGTGGCAGTCAGAAGCGATTTGCGGAATGCTGCGAGCCGCTGCTGAATGGGTCTCGGTCTGCGGTAACACCGGAGCAACTAATGCGCTCCAGATACAGTGCCTATTCCCTGGGTGGTTATGGCAATTATTTACTTAAAACCTGGTTTGCGCCTATGGCAAAAGACCTCTCAATTGAAGATCTGTCGAGGTCGGACACTGAATGGGTCGGATTACAGATCATAGATTCTGGTGTCAGTGGCAACAGCGGTTGGGTTGAATTTAAAGCGGTCTACAACGATAACAGCCGGCCTGTGGAGATGCATGAGAAATCGGTATTTACTCTACAGGGCCAGCGCTGGTTCTATGTAGGCGGGGAAGTGTCACGCAGCGAGCTCTAGATAAAGTACATCGGGAAAAATTTTTCCGCTAGGGCGCAACTTGTGGCAGAGTGGTGAGACGTTTAAATCTGCCGCTTAGTCTTCAGGCTTGACCAGACGGCCAAATAATATGCCAATCTCAAATAATAGCCACATAGGTATGGCCAGCAATGTTTGAGAAATAATATCCGGCGGTGTTAACAGCATGCCCAGAATAAAGCAGAGCACAAAAACATAGGGCCGTTTTTTTACCAAATTATCTGGATCCACTGCGCCCATCCAGGACAGGATCACAACTGCTATTGGGATTTCAAAACTAAGTCCAAAAGCGAAAAACAACTTCAGAACAAAATCCAGATAGCTGCGAATATCGGGCATAACACTAATGCCTTCCGGAGCAATACTAGTAAAGAACATAAAGACCAGCGGAAATACGATGTAATAAGCGAAGGCCATACCGGCATAAAATAAAAACACACTGGAGAAGAATAGGGGCACAACAATCTTTTTCTCGCGCTGATACAGCCCGGGTGCGACAAAGGCCCAAACTTGATAGAGGATGTAGGGCATGGCTGCAAACAATGACAGCACCAGAGTCAGCTTAAAGGGAGTCAAAAAAGGCGAGGCGACCTCTGTAGCAATCATGCTGGTATTGGCGGGTAGGTACTCCCGGATAGGCTCGGAAATATAGAGGTAGAGTTCCTGACTAAAGGAAAACAGCGCGGCAAAGATAATCAGTATAGAGATCAGAGCGCGCAGGGCTCTGTCGCGGAACTCAATCAGATGAGCCATAAAGGGTTGTTTGGTTAAGTCTTCTGATTGCTCGCTCATAGCTTGCCTTCGCCAGACTCATCTACTGCCTGATTGATATCGGCTGCAGCTTTTTTTAGCTTGGATTTACCCTGAATCAAGGTGTCCTCAACTTCGGTCTTGCTGTCTTCCAGTTGGCGCATTATCTTTTCATTGCGCAACTGGCGATGGATCTCATCCATACCCACTTCAGATTCAAGTTCCTGGCGCGCATTGGCAAGCATCTGTTTCATGCGGCCAACCCACAAGCCTATGCTGCGTACTGTTTCAGGCAGTCGCTCGGGGCCCATTACAATCAAGGCGATGATTGCAATAACCAGTAGTTCGGAAAAGCCTATATCAAACATGGTTTAGTCAGCAGAGTCTTTTTTCTCTGATTCCCCTTTGGTTTCATCTGCTTCTACTTTGCTGTCAGAATCTGAAGAGACATTATCTTTAAACCCCTTTACTGCGCCACCCAGATCTGAGCCAATGTTACGCAATTTTTTAGTGCCAAAGATCAATGCCACGATAACCAATATAATTAATAATTCCTGCCAACCAAAACCCATTTTAGTTCTCCTCATCAGTTGTTCGTTGTGCCTTTTCTTCAAGGCCGGATAGATCAAATCTTCGTTCAAGTTCGGCAAGCACCGCATCTGCGTTCTCGCCCAAATGAGATAGCATCACCAGACTGTGAAACCACAGATCTGCTGTCTCATAGACTAACTTTTCATTGTTGCCGCTCTGTTCGGCATCCCGTGCAGCGAGAATTGTTTCAACGGATTCTTCACCGACTTTCTCAAGAATCTTGTTAAGCCCTTTGGCATGCAAGCTTGCCACATAGGAATCCTCAGCTGCAGCCTGTTTGCGCGCGTCCAATACTCTGGTTAGCTGCGTTAAGACGTCGCTCATTGGTATATTTCCTTAGGGTCTTTAACCACTGCATCCACGGCCTGCCACTGGCCATCGCGCAATACTGAATAAAAGCATGAGACTCTGCCTGTGTGACAGGCAATCCCACCCAGTTGCTCGACCTGCATCATAATGACATCGTTATCGCAGTCCAGACGCAACTCTTTTAAAAGCTGCACATTGCCAGACTCTTCCCCTTTGCGCCACAGCTTTTGCCTCGATCGAGACCAGTACACAGCACGGCTCTCAGAGACGGTAAGTTCAAGGGCTTCGCGGTTCATCCAGGCCATCATTAATATCTGGCCGGATTCGGCATCCTGGGCGATGGCTGGGACCAGCCCGTCACTATTCCAGGCTACTTGATCGAGGAAATTGTTCATGCTTGAAGTATAACTGAATTGCGACTAGCGCAATAGCAGTAACAGTAATCCGAGGCCAAGCAATGTCAGGCTACCGCCAGGAATATGGTTGATGCTGTTGGCCAACTGGGGAGACGCTATGCCTATACCTATGCCCGCCAGTGCGGCACCGATTCTGCTATAAATCCGGCGCGGTGTTTTACTGCTGTGCGAAGGTGCTACCGACGGAGTTGGCTGAGGTTGCTGCATGGACTGCAGTGCCTGAAAAATAAGCGGCGGTATCTGGGGTAGATGTTCCAGCCAGTCCGGGACATGGCGTTTAAATTGCTTAAAGATGCTTTTTGGTGAGTAGCGATCTTTTAGCCATTTTTCTAAAAATGGCTGTGCCGTGGTCCAGAGATCAAGTTGGGGATACATCTGTCGGCCTAGGCCCTCAATATTGAGCAGCGTCTTTTGCAGCAGTACCAATGACGGCTGTACTTCCATATCAAAACGTCGCGCCGTGTTAAACAGGCTGATCAGCATATGGCCAAGGGAAATCTCGTTCAGAGGGCACTCAAAGATAGGCTCGCAGACGGAGCGAATGGCACCGGTAAACTCATTGACTGGAGTGCCTGGAGGAACCCAGCCGGAGCGAATATGCAGTTCGGCTACCTGTCTGTAATCGCGTTTAAAAATAGCCAGCAGGTTGCGCGCCAGATAAAACTGATCATCGCTGGACAGAGAACCCATAATGGCGCAGTCGATGGCCAGATAACTAGGTGATTTTCCATTGCCGGCGTCGACAAAGATATTGCCCGGGTGCATATCCGCATGGAAGAAATTGTGCTCAAACACCTGAGTAAAGAATATTTCCACACCGCGCTCTGCCAGTAGCTTCATATCCACACCTGCGGCTTCCAGATCAGACATATTGGTGACCGGAATGCCGTAAATACGCTCCATGACCAGCACATTTTCATTGGAATAGGGCCAGTAGATCTCTGGTACATAGAGCAGGGGCGACTTAGTAAAGTTATGGCGCAGCAATGAGGCATTGGCGCCTTCGGATTGCAGGTTTAGCTCCTCCAGAATCACCATCTCATAATCGGCAACCACTTCAACTGGCTTTAGCCGGCGCCCATCCTCAGAGTATTTGGCCAGCAGTCGAGCCAGGGTAAAGAGCAGAGCTATATCTTTGCGTATAGTCTTTTCAATGCCGGGCCGCACCGCCTTGATAACCACTTCGCGGCCATCAGCCAACACCGCCCCATGGACCTGAGCTACCGATGCGGAGGCCAGAGGCTCGGTTTCAAAGCTATAAAACAACTCATCGACACTGCCATCTAGGGCAGCTTCAATATTGTTTTTAAATAATGTTGAGTCGAAGGGCGGCACATTGTCTTGTAGTTGGGCCAGCTCGGCACAGATATCAGTTGGTACCAGATCCGGTCTGGTGGAAAGCAGCTGACCAAACTTAATAAAGATAGGCCCCAGTTCTTCCAGTGCCATTCTCAGGCGCTCGCCACGCTCAGCCTTGGCTCGGCCAAATAATACTGCTGGTGCTAACAGAGCTCGTGCGGCAAAGGGCAGGCGATCTTTGTCGACCATCTTATCAAGACGATACTTGCCAATAACCCGGGCAATTTTAGCTAGGCGGCGAAGACGAATCACAGAATGGCGTTCCTGTCTTGAATCAATAGGCGAAGCTTGTTGGCGCGAGCGGCCAGGCGGTCAACATCTGTGGCCAAGTGGCGTACAGATTGAACAAAATCATCATATTCATTTTTGCTCGGTGTTAGCTGCAGTTCCTCCTGGGACACTTCCACCAGGGCAGATTTAGCTCTGTCCGCCGCATTAGCGCGGAAGTTGGCACTGTTTCGAATACTCTCAGCCAGAAGATGGGCCGGTATATCGCCCACTAATTCCGCCAGAGCGGCCTCCCAGTCGATATCCAGTCCCGCCATAATATGATTGAGCTGACGCAGCATCTCGAGATTGCCTGTTACATTGACGCCGGTGCCAGAAAACGAAACCATATCTCCGGAATTAATCGCCATGCCGGCGATAGAGACCAGTGAGCCACTGATGGTGATGTCTGCCTCATCCTGCCAGTTGTGATGAAGCAAAATACCGTTGGCAGTGGGTTCCACGGCAACACGCATTGCGGGCATTGAGCTATCAATCAGCATTATTTTGCCAGCCATGGATGCCAGTCCCTGTGCCGATGCGGGATCATGGCTCAAGGCAACATTGATGATGTTTTCTACCCCTTCCAGAGCAGCTGCTTGCAGGGCGCCAAAAATCACTAGGGCTTAACTCCCCGATGCAGGGCCACAACACCACCGGTCATATTGTGGAAATCAGTGTTGGCAAAGCCTGCACTGTCCATCATGCCCTGCAATGTCTCCTGGTCAGGATGCATGCGGATTGATTCAGCCAGATATTGGTAGCTATCGGCATCGCTGGCAAACAGCTTGCCCAGCTTGGGCAGGATACTAAAGGAATAGGTGTCGTAAACTTTCGATAGCAGCGGGTTGCCCGGCTTGGAAAATTCCAGAACCAGCAACCGGCCACCTGGCTTTAACACTCGCAACATAGAGCGCAGGGCGAGATCTTTATCAGTGACATTGCGCAGACCAAAGGCAATGGTAATCACGTCAAAGGTATTATCTGGAAAGGGCAGGTACTGGGCATCGGCCTGGGAAAATTTAATATTATTAACCATACCGCGATCCATCAGGCGGTCGCGGCCTACCTTGAGCATGGAGTCATTGATATCGGCCAGCACCACTGTGCCTTCAGAGCCGACAATACGTGAGAATTTAGCGGTTAAATCACCTGTGCCACCGGCAATATCGAGAACCGAGTTGCCGCGGCGCACTCCAGACATTTCAATGGTCATGCGCTTCCACAGGCGATGTACACCGCCTGACATCAGGTCATTCATCAGATCATATTTGCCAGCGACAGAATGAAAGACCTCGGCGACTTTGCCGGCCTTTTCTTCAACATTGACGGTTTTGTAACCGAAGTGGGTGGTTTTATCAGGCATTGGCGATGTTATCTCAAATATCTCAAAATCAGGCCGCCTATTGTAGCCCTAGTTGGGGCATTTAGGTAATTTAGGCCGCTAGATAACTCAAGACAGTTTGACTACCTGAGTGTCCGGATCCCGGGATTGACTGGCCTGGTGTAGGCGTTGCAGATAGTTGGCCCAGTTGTCTGTCTGATTCGAGCCCAGTTCAAACAGGTAGTCCCAGGTAAAAATACCGGAATCATGACCATCGTCGAAGGTAATTTGAATCGCATAATTGCCCGACTGCTGGATAGACTCAATCCGCACCTGACGCTTGCCCACCTGTAGCACTTCCTGTCCCTTGCCATGGCCGCGCACCTCCGCGCTAGGGGAAAAAACGCGCAGGTACTCGGCGGGCAGCTTAAAGCGGACATCGCCCTGATACTCCATATTCAGGGCATCTTTTTGTTCGCTGACAACAATGCGGCTGGGCATCGGCATTAGAGGATAAACCGGGTCAGGTCTTCATTGCTGGCCAGTTCGCCGAGGTTTTTCTCGACAAAGGCAGCATCAATAATAATTTTTTCGCCTTTGCTGCCAAGGTCTGAGGCATCAAAGGAAATCTCCTCCAACAAACGCTCCAGAATCGTGTGCAAACGCCGAGCACCAATATTCTCTGTGCCCTCATTGACCTCGAAGGCTATTTCAGCCATGCGCCGCACACCATCTGTGGAGAACTCAATGGTCAACCCCTCGGTCGCCATCAGTTTGCAGTACTGTTTGGTTAACGAGGCGTTTGGCTCAATCAAAATTCTCTCTAAATCATTGATTTCCAATGAATTTAGCTCAACTCGAATAGGCAGTCGACCCTGTAGTTCAGGAATCAGATCCGAGGGTTTGGAGAGGTGGAAAGCACCGGAGGCAATAAACAAAATATGGTCGGTTTTAATCATGCCGTATTTGGTGGAAACCGTGCTGCCCTCGATCAGAGGCAGCAGATCGCGCTGTACACCTTCCCGGGAAACATCGGCGCCGCCACTGCCTTCACCGCGACGACAAACCTTGTCGATCTCATCGAGAAAGACAATGCCATTCTGCTCTGCAGCCTCTAACGCACTGGCTTTGATTTTTTCTTCATTGACCAGCTTGCCCGCTTCTTCACCTTTTAGCTGTTTCAGGGCCTCAGCCACAGTCACTTTGCGGCTGGTTTTTTTGTCTGCGCCCATGCTGCTAAACATACCCTGCAGCTGGTTGGTCATTTCTTCCATTCCTGGGGGAGCCATAATCTCGACGCCAGCGGGCATCTGCCTTAATTCAATCTCTATTTCTTTGTCATCCAGAGCACCTTCGCGCAGTTTTTTGCGGAAAACCTGGCGGGTAGAACTGTCTCTGTCTGTCTCCGCATCCGCACTTCGCGCAGGGGGAAGCAGGGCATCGAGAACCCGTTCCTCTGCAGCATCCATGGCGCGCTGGGCCACTTTTTCCATTTCCTGTTCGCGGCGCTGTTTAACAGAGGTTTCTACCAGATCGCGAATAATGGACTCGACATCTTTGCCCACATAGCCAACCTCGGTAAATTTGGTGGCCTCTACTTTGACAAAAGGTGCATTGGCCAGCCGCGCCAAACGGCGGGCGATTTCGGTTTTACCCACACCAGTGGGGCCAATCATCAGAATATTTTTAGGGGTGACCTCATTGCGCATCTCGGCATCGAGTTGCGAGCGGCGCCAGCGGTTGCGCAGGGCAATAGCTACAGCGCGCTTGGCATCGTCCTGACCAATAATATGGCGGTTTAGTTCGTGAACAATCTCTCGTGGAGTCATGTGTGACATAGGAATTCCTTACTAACCTCTGCTGAGCGGATACTTAAGCGTTTGAATCCAGCTCTTCAATAGTTCTGTTGTGATTGGTATAGATACAGATATCGCCAGCGATTTTAAGCCCCTGCTCAACAATTTCTCTGGCACCCATTTCGGTATTGTCCAGCAGTGCGCGAGCCGCAGACTGGGCGAAGGGGCCGCCGGAACCTATGGCAATAAGATCGTCTTCAGGTTGAATCACATCACCGTTGCCGGTAATGATCAGGGAGGCTTCCGCATCGGCGACAGCAAGCAAGGCTTCGAGTTTGCGCAGGATGCGGTCGGTACGCCAGTCTTTGGCCAGTTCCACAGCAGCTTTGGTGAGATTGCCCTGATGCTGTTCCAGCTTGGCTTCAAAGCGTTCGAAAAGGGTAAATGCATCTGCAGTGCCGCCGGCAAAACCGGCGATCACCTGATCTTTGTAAAGGCGGCGGACCTTGCGGGCATTGCCTTTCATAATGGTGTTGCCGAGGCTCACTTGACCATCGCCGCCGATCACTACCTTGCCATTGCGTCGCACGGACAGAATGGTTGTACCACGATATTGTTCCATCTGACTGTCTACCTTAATATTGGTGCCTGGATTAGAGATGGGGTCAGGTGATTAAATATCAATGCCTGCAAAGCAATTAAATGGTTACAGGTGGCCGTGCTGTTTCAGATCATCCATGCAGGCGACAATACTGTCGCGCAATGTGGCGACAATAAAATCGATCTGCTCGCGATCAATAATCAATGGGGGTGACATCACATTGAGATTTATAATCGGGCGCACAATCAAACCTTTGCTGTCCGCCTGATTGGAAACCCACTTGCCAATATCTAACTCTTCCGGGAACAGCGCCTTGCTGGTTTTGTCTTTGACAAACTCGACACAGGCCATCAGGCCCACACCGCGCACATCACCCACAATAGGCAGGTCGCTGAGGGTTTTTAGCTGCTGCTGAAAATAGGGCGCGATATCCTGTACATGGGACAATAGTTTTTCACGCTCCATAATTTCAATATTTTTTAGTGCTGCGGCACAGGCTACCGGATGTCCGGAATAGGTAAAGCCATGGGTAAAGCAGCGACCCTGGCCCAGCTCACTGATCACCTGATGAATATCACTGGAGTAGATGGTTGCCCCCAGAGGCTGGTAGCCAGAGGTCAGACCTTTGGCCGAGCAGATAATATCCGGTTGAAAATCAAATACCTCTTTTGAAGCAAACCAGTGGCCTAACCGGCCAAAGGCGGTAACCACTTCATCTGAGACATACAGCACATCGTATTTTTGGCAGATTTCCCAGGTGCCGCGATGATAGCCCTGAGGGGGCACAATAACGCCACCGGCACCAAATACCGGCTCGGCAAAAAACGCCGCAACCTTGTCTTGCCCCACCTGCAAAATTTTATCCTCCAGTTCCTGCAGTTTAGCCGCAAGAAAATCGGCTTCGCTAAGCCCGGCATCTGCGCGATAGTAGTTAGGGCAGGAGATATGGTGAATCGTATCCTGAATGTAATCGAACTCTGGCGGGTGATCCCCGGGCTTGCCGCCGATCGACATAGAGGCATAGGTAGAGCCATGGTAGGAGTTAACCCTAGATATCACATGCTTTTTATCATGCTTGCCACGACAGTTTTGATAAAAATGAATCAACCTATAGGCAGTGTCTATGGCCGTGGAACCGCCACAAGACAAGGCCACATGGTTGAGGTTTCCCGGGGCCAGCGTCGCCAGCTTGGTGGCCAGAGTAGCAGCGGGAATATTGGTCATATCCACAAACGGGCTGGCATAGGCCATCTGTCGTACCTGATCAGCAATTGCATCAGCCATTTCATCCCGACCCATGCCAATATTGGTGCACCAGAGCCCACCTACAGCATCCAGATAGCGGTTGCCATCAGTATCGTATATATAGGCACCCTCGGCGGCGGCGATGGGCAGCGCACCTTCCTCGGCAATAGCATCGAAGACCTGCCAGGGATGCAGAAAATGGTCTCTGTCGCTATTGCTAATGGCTTGGGTATCGTACTGGGTGAAATCGATATTATCTGCTGCGTTCATGGAGCACCTAGGTTATAAACTGATGCTGACAGATTACTGATGTGGCTGTTAAAACCCTTATACCCTCAACTGGGTAATTGCTCTCCAATGGGTGAATAACCGTTTTTGCGCACGGTGCGCTCAACCTGACCGGGGAGAAACATAATTAATGGACGAACATCTAATCCGGCGCGGCTAAGGCCATGTGAGGTCCAGTTATTGCAGGTATTGAGGGCCAGATAGGTACCGCGAGATTTAAAGAACTGAGTGCCGCAGGTGCGGTCACGCACTTTGGTTAGTTGATCAAACTTATCCAGCTTAAAGTGGCGACTGATAAACAGAGCTACAGAATCCAACAGTCCTTCGCTGAGACTGATGCTGTAGAGGTGTCCGTTTTCACTGACGGTCTCTTGCAGATCGTCTGTCCCCAGCAGGCCTACAACTGCTGAGGTGGGCAACAACAGGGCCCGCAGCCCCAGCCATAGTGGTTGATGTTCGGCACCGTAGTAGCGGTAGTCGCCCCATCCCACTCGTATCCATTTGCAATCGAAAAAATACTCATTTAGCTGGGGTACCAGGGCTAGTAATTTTGCCGCAGGCAAGGCCAGGTGGGTGTGGATACCATCACGAATAAAATGTAGTTCAGAATCAGCCATTCTCTCTGCTCTTTAAGCCCTCTGAGCCCCAGATTACAGGTTCTTTGCCATGCCTGACAATCTCTATCGGTGGCAGTGGACACAGGTTGAGGCCATATACCTAAACATGGGTATTGCCCCTATCATACAGGTGCAGCACTATTTGCCACTGATGGGTTATGCTGTCTCTTAGACAGAATACAGACAGTTAAATAATACAGTTAATGGACAAATCGATGACCTTAAAACTCAATGATCCCAGCCTTATCAAGTCTCAGGCCTATATTAATGGCCAATGGGTAGATGCAGACTCCGGCGAGACCCTGGCGGTAACCAATCCAGCCACAGGCGAAGTTCTGACTCAAGTGGCCAAATGTGGCACCGCTGAAACCCGCCGCATGATTGAGGCGGCCGAAACAGCGCAAAAGGCCTGGGCCAAAACCACAGCCAAAGAGCGCGCCGCAGTGTTACGCAACTGGTTTAATCTGATGATGGAAAACCAGGAAGATTTAGCTCAGCTGCTGACAGCAGAGCAGGGCAAGCCACTGGCAGAAGCTCGGGGCGAAATCGCCTATGGTGCTAACTATGCAGAATGGTTTAGTGAGGAGTCCAAGCGTGTCTATGGGGATATTATTCCCCAGCCCTCCAATGACAAGCGCATTATGGTAATCAAGCAGCCGGTGGGTGTAGTGGCCTGTATTACCCCTTGGAACTTTCCCAATGCCATGCTGACCCGCAAAATTGCTCCGGCTATTGCCGCTGGCTGCGCTGTGGTGTGCAAACCAGCCAATGCGACGCCATTGTCGGCACTGGCACTGATGGAGCTGGCCGGGCGAGCCGGATTCCCCGCGGGCCTGGTAAATATAGTGACTGGTCGCACCGGGGAAATTGGTGCCGAACTCACCAGCAACTCGATTGTGCGCAAAGTCACCTTTACCGGATCAACCCCGGTCGGCAAGCAGCTGATGGCTGAATGCGCTGCAACCGTAAAGCGCACTTCCATGGAGCTGGGGGGCAATGCGCCATTTATTGTATTTGATGATGCGGATATAGATGCTGCGGTGCAGGGCGCTATGGTTTCCAAATATCGCAATGCCGGGCAGACCTGTGTCTGTTCCAATCGCATTATTGTTCAGGCTGGGATCTACGATGAATTCGCCGCCAAACTTGCGCAGGCCGCTACAGAGCTGGTGCTGGGTAATGGTGCAGATGAAGGGGTGACAGTGGGCCCTCTTATCGACGAGAAAGCTGCCATCGGCGTCTGTGAGTTTATTGATGATGCTGTGGCTAAGGGAGCAACGGTGACGCTTGGAGGTGGTCTCAGTGAGCTGGGTGGTTCCTTTGTTAACCCAACCATTTTGACTGGTGTAACCAGGGATATGCGCGTGTTTTCGGAAGAGATCTTTGGTCCTGTGGCACCATTGTTTAAATTTGAAACTGAAGAAGAAGTAGTGCAGATGGCCAATGATACAGAGTTTGGTCTGGCCGCCTATTTCTATTCCAGAGATATTGGTCGGGTGTACCGGGTTGCCGAACAACTTGAATACGGCATTGTTGGTGTTAATGAAGGCATTATCTCCAATGAGATGGCGCCCTTCGGTGGTGTTAAAGAATCTGGTAGCGGTCGCGAGGGATCGAAATATGGTCTCGATGACTATCTGGATATTAAATATATCTGTCTGGGTGGCATAGATGACTAACCAATAGATAGCTCGAAAAATGTCGAGCTATCCAGAATTTTCAGTAATAAGAATTAAAAAACGAGTAGTGCTATGACCCATTTAATTTATCCAACAACCAATTTTAAAGCCATTGAGCAGATCACCATCGAGCGGGGTGAGGGTTGCTATGTGTGGGATAAAGAGGGCAATAAATATCTCGAGGGCCTTGCTGGCCTCTGGTGCACTGCTCTGGGTTATGGCAATCAGGAGCTGATTGATACCACCACCGAGCAAATGAGCAAGCTGACTTTTAGTCATATGTTTGGTGGCAAAACCCACCAGGTCGCGATTGATCTGGCGGATAAACTGGCCGAGATGATTCCAATGGATGATGCGGTACTGTCTTTTGGTAATTCAGGCAGCGACGCCAATGATACCCATATCAAACTACTGCGCTACTACCATAACGCTATAGGCAAGCCAGAGCGACGCAAAATTATTGCCCGGGAGCGCTCCTATCACGGCGTAACCGTGGCCGCTGCCTCATTGACTGGTCTACCGGTCACCCAGAATCACTTTGATCTGCCGGTAGATGCGCTGGGTATTTTGCGCACCGACCACCCCCATTATTACCGTGGCAAACAGCGGCAAGAATCGGAGACAGAATTTGTTGACCGCATTGTCGACAATCTGGAATCTATGATTATTCGCGAGGGGCCGGATACCATAGCTGCCTTTATTGCCGAGCCCATCACCGGTGCCAGCGGCGTTATTGTGCCGCCCCAAGGTTACTACCAAAAGGTTCAGGCCGTACTCAACAAGTACGACATTATGTTCTGGGCCGATGAGGTGATTACCGGCTTTGGCCGTACAGGCAATGATTTTGGTTGCACCACCATGGGTATCGATTCCCCGGATATGATGACCTTTGCCAAGCAGCTGTCCTCGGCCTATATGCCAATCAGTGCATCGGCAATCCGTCGCGATGTCTACGACGCCATGATTGATCAGACTGCCAGTGCCGGTGCCTTTGGTCATGGCTACACCTACTCCGGTCATCCCGTGGCCTGCGCAGTAGCGCTAAAAACCCAGCAGATATTCCAGCGCGATCAGATCTTTGACAAAGCCGCAGTTACCGGCGAGTACCTGCAAAAGCGCCTGACCGAATTTGCCGACCACCCTCTGGTTGGTGAAGTTCGGGGACGCGGTTTGCTCGGCGCCATTGAATTGGTCGCCAATAAACAAACCGGAGAGCCCTTTGTGGGGGGGGCGGTAGGAGGCTATGCGCAAAAGATGGCTCAGGACAATGGGCTGTTAATTCGTGCTGTGGCCGGTTCCAGTCTGGGCTTCTGTCCGCCGCTGATTATTAGCAATGACCAGATTGATGAAATGATGGCAATAGTGGCGGTGGCACTGGATGCCACATTGCAGCATTGCCATAGAGAGAACCTTTTAGCCTGACTATCAAGTTTATTTTATCCCCATCTCTGACTGGAACCTAAGGTTGTTCACAGTTTGCATTGAGATGGGGATAATAATTAACCACTGCAAAATCACATTTCTGCCAACGCAATGCCTACAGCATCTCACCTTGACTGTACATCACCACCGATCCCTGTTCTATAACCTGAAAACTGCGTACCTGTTCCTGTTTTTATTACCGACAGCTCACTAATCTTGCCGGGCTTCGAGAGGAATGAAGCAACACATTTCATAAATAAAAACAGAGGATGTCAATATGGCACTTGCCAACGCAATTAAAAAAAATGCAGTATCACTAGCGGTTAAGCAAAACTCCTATAAGCAGAATGTAGTTGCTGTAAACACTTTGATTACCAGTGTTCTTTCTTCAAGCCTGCCTACCCTTAATCAAAATCCACCGGACTGGAAAGAGTTTCAGTCAGCCTATGAGAAAGCGGATGCTGGTGCATTAACCTGGGTCAACAATGTTATGGCTCGTTTGCTCAATGTGCCCGATGATGTAAAAAGCTATAACTCGACCATCACTCAGCTTTTGGCCAATGCCAAGACCCAGGCCCAGACATTGGAAGCTGACCCGGGTAATAAGACGGCTCTGGATACATTGAATACAGATCTTACCAATGTAAACAGCACCTTTAGTCTGGTGGTCACTTTTATCGCTGGCGCACTTAATGCGATTAAAAGCTTTAAGGATGAGTTGCCTACCATGGCGACGAATCTGCAAACCATTGCTGATGATTCAACCAAAGCCGCCAGTGCAGATCAGGCCCAGATTGACAAGCTTAATCAGGATATTGATAACCTCCATGCGGAGATTAAAAGTCTCACCGCGTCCATTATTGCGCTGGGTATTGCCGACGGTATTGCCCTGACATTGGGCACTGTTGCTACTATTGCAGCGTTCCCGGAAGGTGCGCTGGTATGGTTTGTACTTGGCCCTGTAGTGGCGGTTGCCACTACTTATATCGCGATCGATGGATTGAAAATCAAAGCGGATAATGCAGCTATCAAGGCGGATGAAGCGCAGATTACCGGGCTGACTGCAGATGTATCTACGCTGCATATACTGTCTAAAAACTTCGCTGCTATGTCAGCGCAAACGGTTGAGATCGAGAGCAACCTTCAGGCGATTTTAAATGAGTGGCAGACCCTGGAAATTGATGTCAACACTGCGGTGACAGATATCAAATCAGCGGTTGCTGATACCAGCTCGGCTAATTTTGCCGCTATGGTATCTGAACTGGATGATGCTGTTTCTGAATGGAACGCGGCATATAAACAGGCGGGGGATCTGCACCTTGACCTCAATGTTAATGATGCACAGCTCAGTGTCGGCATGTCATCCGCTGAAGTTCAGGCAGCGACAGCCAAGGGCAAAGCTGTGGACATTATTAGCTACTACAACAATGTGCAGACGCAACGTAGTAAAACGGCAGCATAGAGCAAGATTTTATAAAACAATAAACTCTACGCCGTAACCTATTGGCAGAGCCAAGCAATTGGCTCTGCCATTTTTTTAAATGGCTAAAATTTAGGCCGGGTAGCCGGTGATCGAACGAATGGCTTCATAGGTCGGTTTGAGATGGCGGTACATTTTTTTATACACATCATTGTACAGGGCCTGATAAATGGCCTGATTATCGGGCTGGGGTTCAAAGCGGTCTGCAACATGACTCATCTGTGCCACTGCAGTTGGAAAATCACTATATACCCCGGTGCCCACAGCTGCTGCCATGGCAGCACCAAGTCCAGAGGTCTCATAAGTGTGCGGGCGCTCTACGGTCATGCCAAATATATCGGCGGTAATCTGCATCACCTGATCACTCTGGGAACCGCCACCGGAAATAACCAGACGTTTGAGTGCTGTGCCGCTGCATTTTTCCAAAAGCTCTTTGCCTTCACGCAGTGCATAGGTCAGACCTTCGATCATCGCACGGTAGAGATGAGCTCTGGTGTGGACATCGGTAAAACCGACAATGGCACCTTTGGCCTCCGGGCCTGCATGGTTGGTGCCTCCGCCCCAATAGGGCTGCAAGGTTAGGCCCATTGAACCTGCGGGCACAGCCTCTAACAGCTCATCAAACAGAGTCTCAGGCGCAACACCGGTTTTGTCGGCAATGGTTTGTTCATGCAGACCAAATTCCTGTTTAAACCAACTGACCATCCAGTAGCCGCGCTCAACCATCATCTCTACATTGTAGGAATCTGGCATAACACCGGGGTAGGCTGGGTGATAGGCAATGGCTTCGAGATATTTGTCGCTGGTGATATTTAATGTGGCCATGGTGCCATAGCTGAGGCTGCCGGTTTCTGCATCCAGACAGCCGGTGCCCAGAACTTCACAGGCCTTGTCCGAGCCACTGGCGATCAATGGTAATCCGGCGGGGATCCCTGACTCGTCTGCGGCCGCCTGGCTAATATAACCCAGAGCCTCTCCGGCAGGCTTTAGCTCGGGCAGCATCTCCGGGGTTATACACACTGCGCGCCACTTCCAGTCATTTTTACTGGCCCACCCGAGGGTCTTAAAATCAAATGGGATATAGCCCACCTGACTGGCTACGGCATCTGTGTACTGCCCCGTCAGTCTCAAAGTCTGATAGCCGGACAGCAGCAAAAATTTGTCCACTTGCTGCCAGACTTGTGGCTGTTCTTGGGCTATCCAGTTTGCTTCAGCCTGCTGATGGACCATATCGACAAAGCTTTTAGCTTTTACGAGGGTCATCAAGGCCGATTCAAAGGCGCCGAGTTCAGGTTTTGTCTCAACGGTGCGCTGGTCGAGCCAGCTGATGGCGGGGCGCACTGGTTTATGGTCTGCTCCCATGGCCACCGCGGTTGCGCGCTGAGTAGTGATGGAGACAGCTTTAATTTCTTCCCGGGGAAAGTCGAGCATGGGCCAGAGTTCATTACAGGCCTGGCACAGGGACGACCAGAAATACTCTGCTTCTTGTTCAGCCCAGCCCGGCTGGTCGGCAAAATAGGACTCTATATCCACCTTGCTTTTGGCTACCAATGTACCCTGCTGATCAAAGATCATGGCGCGAATACTCTGAGTGCCGTTATCGATCGCGAGAAAGTATGAGGGTTTAGTCATTGCCGCCACCATTGTTATTATTGCTCGTTATTATTATTTTTTCTGTTTTGTAATTTACTTGGGGGAATAATAAAAATGCTGCCAAATATCCTGATAGCGTTTTAATTCATCTTGCCATTGCGATGTATCCCACCCCAGTTCGGCTCGACAGATACCCTCCAGTAGAGGGAAAATCTCTTTACCACCATTGGTCAGACACATGCCCAGCCTGGTGCGCCGCAGCAGCAAATCATCCAGATGCTGAACAGATTCATGGCGCGCGGCCCAGCGGCATTCGGCGAGACAGAATTCTGTATCTCCTATTGGCTGGCGCTCGGTTTCACTGGCATCGGCCAAAAGAGTTTGTGCGGCATTGCCATAGCGACCCAGCAGGCGCTGACCCCATTGGGGGTTATCCGGGCTTAAAGACTCAGCATTGACATGTGGCGCTGTAAAAACGCGGTCATCGGCAAATGCTTTAGCTGGCGGCAGTTTGCTCTGTGCTGCTTCCAGGGCATCCAGGGCAATCAGTCTAAAGGTTGTCAGCTTGCCGCCACTGACAGTAATCAGACCATTGTCGGACCAGGTGGCATGGTCGCGGCGCTCCTTTGAGGGATCTTTGGTATCTTCGGAACCGATAACCGGGCGCACTCCGGCCCAGGTCGAAATAATATCTTTGTTGGAGATCGGGGCCCGGGGAAACACTGTATTGTATGCCTCTAACAGATACCGAGTTTCTGACTCAGAGATACTAGCTTCAATATCCAGATCCTCGTCATGGTCCAGATCTGTGGTGCCTATAACTGTGGTCCCCTCCCAGGGGTAGACATAGACGCCGCGCTTATCCTGGGGGTGTAATGTGGTTAGCACATCAACCAGCGGGCAGAGATGCCTGGGAATAATAAGATGGCTGCCGCGCAGGGGGCGCACACGGGTTTCCGGGTTTAACTGATTGCGCAGCCGGTCTGCCCAGGCGCCTGTGGCATTGATCACCACCGGCGCGCGCAAGTCTATGCTCTCGCCCTGGCCGCTATCCATGGTCACACCAGCCACCATGTTATCTTCAATTAACAGCTTGCTGACTTTGCAGTAATTAAGTGCCTGTCCACCTTCGGCAATGCTCTCCTGCAGTACCCGCAGTACCAGCCTGGAATCATCGACCATGGCGTCAGTGTAATAGCAGGCACCTTTAAGGTTGCTGGTATCCACTCCGGGAAAACGGGTTTCAAGCGCACTGTTATTGCAGTAACGATGATCGCGAATGCGGGCCAGAAAGTCATAGATGCTGAGAATAACGGTCAGGGCGAAACGGCCGGGAAAATTACCTTTGCCCAGTGCAAAATAAAAGGCAATGCGGTCTACTAACCCTGGCGCTTCCTCCAACAGTCGCTCGCGCTCTTGCAGGGAATGTTTGGTCAGTTTGATATCACCTGCAGCCAGATAGCGCAGCCCGCCATGGACCATTTTCGATGAGCGGCTTGAGGTGCCCCAGGAAAAGTCCTGTTGTTCAATTAACAGAGCCCGATAGCCACGACGCACGGCCTCGCGCAGTACACCGGCACCGGTAATGCCGCCGCCAACAATAATAATATCCCATTGCAGGGATTTTCCCTCACGCATTTCTGCCAGCAAGATGTCGCGCGGAGTAGTCTTATCCATTGGGTTACTCTGTATCAGGTAAAAGTTTGCCAGGGTTCATCTGCCCCCTTGGGTCGAAAAGCTCACACAGGTTGCTGATCGCCGCTATACCCAGCTCACCTTTTTCTGCTGGTAGATACTGGCGATGATCTGCACCCACCCCATGCTGGTGGCTGATGGTGCCGCCACAGGCAACGATCTGTTGCGCACCTGCTGCCTTAAGTTTATGCCAGCGCTGCAGAGCCTGCTCGTAGCTGTCACCAAAGCGATAGACATAGGTTGTATAGATGCTGGAACCCTGACCATAGACATGGCTGAGGTGGGTGTAGGCATGTACCTGCTCTCCCTCATCGGTCAAGCCTGTGCGAATGGCCTGCTCAATCTTCTCCATTGATTCTGTGACCCGAGACCAGTCAACTGCAGTCTCCATGGTATCCACTGCGTAGCCCGCAGAGCCCAATGGGTCGCGCACATAGGGCGCGCGAAAACGACCATGGGCCCAGTTATCGCCCAGACCAGACTGATCGGCCACAGCACCATGGCTGGCACAGATGTCTAGGGCAGCGGTGCGGTTAAAGTCACATTGTTTTTGGCTGCCAGTCACTGCAAGGGTCATCATCACTTTGCCTGAACCTATGCCTTGTTCCGCCAGTGATGCCTCCAGTGCTGCCACCCCTGCGGTATTCTCACCGGCACCCATATGCAGCAGGCTAATGGTTTCCAGTGGGTTGCTCAGGCGCACCATGGACAGGGCAACACGCTGCTGCACCAGTTCGCGGGCCGCTGTTAATCCGGCGTCCCAGGATGGGAAAAATGCTACTTGAAACTGCTCCGCCTGGGGCACTGGAGTTACGCGCACGACAACCTCAGTAATAATCCCCATGCGGCCCTCGGAGCCGAGCACCATTTCGCGGATATCTGGCCCCGCAGAGGATGCTGGAATTGTTGGAATATCCATAGTGCCCTTAAGGGTTTCCATGCTGCCACCGGCAAACAATGCTTCGATACGGCCATAGTGCAATGACTGCTGGCCACTGGATCTGCTGGCAACCCAGCCACCTAAAGTTGATAGCTCCCAGGATTGGGGGAAATGCCCGAGAGTAAAGCCTTCAGCTTTGAGCTGGGCTTCGATTTCCGGACCAGGAGTTCCGGCCTCAAACCTGGCCAGCTGACTTTCCCGATCCAGGGATATTAGTTTATTCATTTTCGCCATGCTGATGGTCAGTACCGGGCGATCGCTGGCAATGGGGTTGATATGACCCACCACAGAGGTACCACCACCATAGGGAATAACATCGATATTATTTCCTGCGGCATACTGCAGTAACTCGCGCACCTGCTCAGATGATTCCGGCAGGGCAACGCCATCTGGGAAGGTATCCACATCGCCACTGTGCATGGCCAGCCAATCGGGCAGACTCTGACCGCGGGCATGACGCACGCGGGTCTCTGCATCCCGACTGATCAGTGGCTGTGCCGCCAACCGCGAGGCGGGTACTTTGGCCATAACCTCTGCGAGAGTTGCTTCAGGCAGTGAAATAGAGGGCCCGACGAGCGCACCCAGAAGCATTTTCAAACCACTGTTGAGCTCCATGCTTAGATCACTATTTTCATTCCCCCAGCCATTCCAAAGCCGCATATGTTTCACCTGTCTCAATGTTTTAATTATTTGCAGTTACAGCTAACAGATCTGCTATCCTCTGTTTAAAGTAGCGCTTAAAATGCAAGCGTAACATGATAAAGCATATAATAAAGGCACAGAGAAACTGGTCACTGTCGGACCGCGACAATGGAGTCACTATTTCGGCCAGCCACAGGAAAGTCTAGTTAATGATGATAGATATTACCGATACTAATTTGGCCTCCGTTCCAGCGATTAATCCCTATCTTAAATCGGCACAGTCCTGCGCAATAGACTATCTGCCGTTACTGCAAAGCGCAGGTATCGATCCCTCGGTACTGGAGGACAATAACCAGCGAATCTCTGTTGCCGCCATGGAAAAGTTACTATTGCTGCTGATTGATGCCAGTGGCGATCAATGCTTTGGTCTGCATTCATCAAGGTTTATTGAACCCGCATCCTATTCCGTGCTGGGTTATATCTCGATGAATTGCTCGTCCTTGCGGGATATTCAGGCCAAAATTCCAATTTATGAAAAAATTGTCGGTGATATGGGTGTCACCAGTGTTGAGATAGCCAATGGCTTTGCTCTGCAGCGCTGGGAGTGCAAATTTACTGACCCCATTGCTGTGCGCAATGAGGTCGAGCATGTACTGGGTTCCTGGGTAACCTATGCGCGTAATTTCCTCAATTTCCAGCCCCATGATGCGGTCTGGTTTGAGCACTCGGCACCACAGGATCCAGCACTATTAGCCAGCTATGCTGAGATATTTGCCTGCGATGTGTTATTTGATCAGCCTGCCAGTGGCTTGCGCATCCGCGAGGATACATTGGATCTGCCTCTACCCCAGGCCAATGAAAAGCTGCTGGAAATGCTGCTTGAACATGCCACTCAGCTATTGGCGGAGATTACCCATAATCAGCGGGTCACGGATCAGGTAAAAAATTTACTGCGCCTGATGCTCGGGACCCAGACACCCTCCAGTGCCATGATTGCTGAAAAGCTCGGCATCAGCAGTCGCACATTGCAGCGTAAGCTAGGGGAAGAGGGCACCCAGTACAAAGATGTGCTCAATGACCTGCGTCTGGAGCTGGCTCTGTACTTCCTGAAAAATACAGACCTCAGCCTTGAGGCTATTGCCCATGAGTTGGGTTACAGCGAAGGGCGCTCGTTCTATCGCAGCTTTAAGCAATGGACCGGGCGCACTGCTGGTTCCTACCGCACTAATGGGGCTACTTAATCAGCCCCTGTGCCTGCGCCCATTGTTTCGATTGCTGCATACCATCTTCAAATGATACCTCTGGCTTCCAGCCCAGCACTCGCTCAGCTTTGGCTATGCTGAACCAGCTTTTGGTGCACAGCTGGACTATGGTTGCGGTAGAGGCTTCATTCACGCCGCCAGTCATCTGTGCCAGTTTGGTGGCCGCAGAGGCAGCAAACATTGCCAGCCCGGTGGACACTTTGAGTGGGCCGCGCTTGTTCATCCATTGGTAATGATGACTAAAAAATTCTGCGGTGGTCATATAACCCTCGCAAGATAGATTAAAAATCTCACCCGCAGCTTCTTTAGTGGACACGGCCAGAGCGATGCCACGAATCAGATCACTGATAAAGATTGGGCGGAAAAAGCCCTGGCCCTTGGCTGGCAACATAAATTGACCTTTGTTGATAGCCTCAATAGGCAGAATTACCCAGGGCCGGCTGCCGGGACCATAGACATCGCCGGGGCGGATAATAACCAGTTCCATCGGGCTGTTTGCTGTGGCGGCCAACACTGCATGCTCGGAGGCCAGTTTGGTCAGCACATAGCTGCCGCCATCTGCATGCACAGGTTGCTCTTCATCAAGCTCACCCTCGGCGCTGTTGCCATAGGCGACAATGGAGGATATTTGCACAAAGCGGCGCACTTTATGTTTCTCTGCGGCGGCAATCAGATTGCGGGTGGCCAGTACATTGACTCGCCACATATCGGCATCGGCAATAGAGTTAGAAACCAGTGCCGCTGTATGCACCACCACGTCACAGTCCTGCAATAGCTGACTGATGGTTTCTGGCTGACCAATATCACCCTGAAAAATATCCTCGCCATTACCGCTGAGATCCACACCAACCACCGGGATTCCCTGGGCTTGATAATGGGTCATTAACTTATTGCCAATAAATCCATTGGCGCCGGTAATTAATACTTTTTTGAGTTTGCGCTGGGCCATATCAACCTCTTATTTGTGGGTACTGCCGCATATTTTTGCGGTAAAAACTACCTGCGATTCGGGCCAGTGTCATTTTCGAAAACAGGCGAGTCATCCAGGCAGTCATACGATTTGAAAAGCCTGGGATCAGAGTAGGCTTGCCCGCCAGGCAAGCATTAATGCCCTGTCTGGCAACTTCCTCGGCAGATTGCATCAGGCCATCTGGGATCATTAATTTGCCCCCTTGATCCGGGTTGTCCATCATCTTGGTCGCTGTATATCCCGGGCACAGAGCAGTGACTACAACGCCAGTGCCAGCTGCCTTCAGTTCATTGTGCAGTGCCTGAGTAAAGGACAGCACATAGGCTTTGGTGGCGGCATAGACATTTTGGCTGGGGATGGGGGTCCAGGCGGCCAATGAGGCCAGGTTGAGAATATGGCCGCCACCTCTGCCCGCCATATCATTGGCAAACAGGTGGGTGAGAGAGGTCAGTGCCAGCATATTGACCCTGATCATATTTTCTTGGGCACCCAGATCTAGCTCGGTAAAGAGACCATTGTGCAGTAAACCGGCATTGTTAATTAACAAATCTACCTGCAGATTTTTCTTTTGTGTCGCCTGAAATAACTTTTGCGCCGCCTGGGGTTTGGACAGGTCGGCGCTGATAACGGTGCATGTAATTCCTTTTGCCGCGGTCAGGTTTTTGCCAATGTCATCAAGCTTGTCTTTGCGTCGTGCGACTAGAATCAGGTCATAGCCGCGGTCGGCGAGAATGCGACAAAATTGCAGGCCTATGCCATCGGAAGCGCCGGTTACTAATGCTGTACTCATGATGTTCCCCTGTTTTATTTTTTATAGTCTACAAAAATTGGTGACGACCAGGCCCGCTGGTTGTGGGGCTGCTGGCAGTCGTCATCAATGCTGGTACGGAAGTCGCCGTAACACATATCCGTGGTCTCGGCCTGGCCATTTTTATCAAAGCTGGCGCGCAGATTGCCGCCATTAATGGTGGCGATGGGTTCTTCCAGGGCCCTGACATAGTAGAGTGCATCGCGACCTTCAGTGACAAAGTCTGGGTCTTCAAATTCGACGGTGCAGCCCTCTGGCGAAGGCTCGCAGTCAAACTGTTTCCAGGTATCTTCAATTAATGGTGCTATAGCTTCACCGGCGACAGCCTGGGGTCTAATTTTGATTATCTCTATGCTGGTAATCTCATAGCGCTCTTCGGAGGGGTTGTAGCATTCGCCCTGAGCCATTTTTTGCAGGTGATTTTTTTCCAATGCGTCGACCACATAGTCCGGACAGCCGGGTAGTTGTTTAAATGAGCCCAGTGCTTTGGCGCGAAAGCGCGGTGTAGTATCCATAGCGACCGCACTACCCATGGGAGATGAACCTTCAGCTTGCAGCAGATCAAACCACAGCAGCATTCGGTGGCCGCTGGTGCCGTAAACTTCCCGACGTTTCATAGCGTCCCAGATGGCATCTCGATCGCGCCCGGCAGAATGCACTGCGGCAAGGCCGCCAACAGTGAGGAATGAGGTTGTGCGCTCAAATTCTGAGGCGAACAGCTTGGCGGCAACTGGATCGATCTGGTCGGCGCGCAATGATGTAGATGCATATTCGCTGACCACAGCACCAGTGGAGAAAACCGATTCCCAGAAGCTGTCCCGCACGCCGGTAGAGTCTGAGGTGTTTAAACGCTGCTGCTGTTTAAACCCATGTCCGGCACGGGCGGAATGGGTGTCTGTAGAGCCAATAAAGCCCCAGCGATTGCGCAGTGGATTATCCTCGTCCGCCAAATTCTGCAGAGCCAAACCATATTGCACAGACTTTTGTGGACGGTAATTAAAGGCGGGCAAAAACATATCCCGTGCCTGACCGGCATCCAGCCATTCTTCCGCCTTGCTGCCGGGCACAGTCATAAAGCCCTGAATGCCGTCTACCTGAACAAAATTGTGCCGCGCCTCTACAGCACGCTGATTGCAGTCTTCTTCAGAATTGTTTTCTGCCAGACAGCGATCGCGGATAATCTCGCCAGCCTGCCAGCAGCTTGGTAGATAGTTGGGCTGCGGTTCTGGACAGACCCATTCGCCAGCTTCATTGCGCACTCGCACGGCAAAATCCTGAAACTGCTCTGAGTTACCATGGCCAGAGTAAACTTCAATCAAGCGCGTCTTGCTTGGGTCAGTATTGTCGGCAGTTAACTGATGAGCCCAGCTGGAGTTTGGCGGGCTGTAAAACCCCCAACTGGTGCCGTGGGGAACGACCATATTATCAAAGCCCCATTCGTCGAGTTTGCCAAATAGCTCACCAGGATTGGCGGCAGTTTCATAACATTCCAATGGTAGATCCGGGCTTGCTGTATCCGGGTCACAGGCTGGGATAGCCGCCATTTGCATGACCCAGTCATTGTAGGAGGTATAATAATTTTTATGGCGGGGATCCAACAGGCCAAGGAGTGCAGACTGCTTTGCTGACCCGGAGCGCGCCGCGACTGTGGCTACACCTACGCCTATGGAAGCGATGGGTCGAGCTGGCAGCAGGTCCGGATTATCATCTTTAAACAACACATTGTGATGGCCATAATGGGACTCGGCAGTGGCACCCACCTGAGTCCATTCCCAACCCACAAATGCCACCAGATCCGGATTCTGTGGATCTCCCGCAAGGCGGTTACACTGCCGTACCGAGTCGATGCCATCGCGCCATTGGCGCGGGGTAAAGCTCTCGGCGTGATCGGTCAAAAAGTAAAAATCCAGCTGGGAAATAAAGCGCGCATAGTCACAGGCATAGGCGGGAGGATAGGCTCCAGACGCGCCGTGCATCATGGGCAGGCTATACATAAAGGCGTCAGCGGAATTGGTAGTGTGCACATGGGTGTCACCAAACAATATCTGCTTGTCTGCGGGCTGGGCAGAATTATTATTCACAGCTCGCTGTTCGATAACAGCCTCCGGCAGTCTCCCCTCGGTAACCTGGCCAAAGTCCAGGGGCGTCTCAGACCAGGCTTTTTCATCATCGACAAAATAGCCGGGAAGCAGCCGGTAAGTGAAATCTGGTGCCGAGCCGGAGAAGAAAACTGCGCCCAGTAATACCAGCGCCAGTACTGCGATCATTGTCCGTTGCAACATTGTGATGCCCTCATTTTTTATTTTCTTGTTAGATTACTCTGTGCCCATTATTTACGCCATATAGCTGCGCGCAATAAACCAGTACAGCCCCAGACCACAGAGCAGTGCCGAGCTAATATCCCGCGCGGACTCTGGTATGGAAACTACAGTTTTTAATGTCTTAAATACTATGTAAACAGCGGCCAAAATCATTAACTGGCCAAGCTCTACGCCTATATTAAAGCCCAGTAGTGCTGGCCATAGTTGATCATTGGGCAGCCCAATTTCTTGCAGTATGGCGGCGAAACCAAAGCCGTGAATCAGTCCAAAGGCCAGACTCAGTGCCGGCCTCGTGGCAATGCTGCCGGCCTGGCTGCGGATGCCGGGCAGGTAACTCAATGTAAAAATCAAAAGACCCAGCAAACTGAGTATGGGTAGTGCGGGCGCAGTTGCTTGATTCAGTGATAACAGAATCATTATGCCAATCAAGGCTGCCGCACCAAGGGTAATCTGCCTATAGCTGCCGGTGCTGGCTGCGATATTTTCGGCGGCCACCAGTGCAATGGTAAAACCGATAAGAGCTTCAACCACCATAATATCCAGATTTATCCAGCCCAGAACGGTCAGGCACAGAGTGATGCTGTGGCCGATGGTGAAACCTGACACCATCAACACCAGGCTTCGCATAGGCTGCAGCAGTAACGTCATTGCCAGCAGAAAGGCAATATGGTCGATACCGGTAAAAATATGTTCCAGCCCCAGCGCTGTGTACTGGGTAAAGGCCCGGTCGAGACTATCTGACCAGTGGCCCCGGGCCATAGCAATCTCATGCTGTTGGCGGTTCTCTGTAAACAGATATTCCTGCGCCGATTCTCCGACAGCAGCGATACGAGCATAGTGAACATGGGTTGAGGCCAATGGGAAAAAACTTCTAATCTGAATTATTGGCGGTTTTTCTGCAAAGGACCCGGGGCAGTTAAAGCTGGCACCGAGACGAAGATAACCGGGTTTGGCAATCAGGGGGACAATTCCAGTGCCAGTGCTGAGTGCGCATTGGGTATCTCCCTGGGTGACTGACAGGGTTGCAGACAAATGCTCAGCCAGCACTGTTTCAAGGGAGCTGCGGCGATTATCTTGAAGCCTAGTTGCTTCCCGGGCTTTGACGGTAAATAGCATCTGTAGTTGATTGTTATCAATCGTCCATTGGGAGAATGACTGACTGCGATTGTGAGCGTCTGCTGGCAGGCCTATAAACAGCAGCAGTAGGATGCTGAGGAAAGAGGCCCTCATTGCTGATCTCCAACCTGTATATCTGCGCTGCTGCGCAGCTCAACAAGATATTCTTGCAGGCCATTGTCAGAATCTTGCTTTACTGCCGCCCGAGCCTGTATATCAAGACCGGCCAGTACTGACTGCAAGACTGCGCTGCGGACTTTTCTGTCAGCGCGCAGAAGGTCTTGTGCAATACCGTACTGCACTAGAAGCTCCTCCTGAATCAATCGTTCGAGAACCAAAATGCGGTCTTCTGCAGTTAATGGACTCCGTTTGCCGCTGGCCATTAAACCGAGTGCGCGCTGGTAGTCCAGCTGACGGATTTCAGTGTGATTAACACGGGCGGCGCTGTCCATTGGCAAAGATCTACTGTCCTGCCACCAACCATTGGCCTCTAATCCACCTAGGGCAATACCTGTTGCTGCTGCCAGTGCCAGCAATTTTAGGCTAAGTTGATCAGAGCGTTTCATTATTGTGCGCCCTCAGTTGCAACTGTGCTGTTAATGACAGGGCTGCTCATGACCGGGCTATTATGGACCGGCTGATGGGTTGTGATATCAGCCTGTTGCCAAAGCTGGTTAAGGCGATTGCTGAGCGCAATATCGCGCCCGCGACGCTGGTACTCGGCTTTGATACTTTGGCGAATCGCTTGATAGCTGGGTGTGTGGGCTTTCTGAATAGCGGTTACCTGTACATAGTATAAGCCGTCGGCTTTCTGTAGGGGCGGGCTAATCTGATCCTGATCCAGCTTTTCGATGTGGCTGACAAGACTTGCACCCAGATAGCGGTACAGCACAGGTATGGATAAAAGGGTTAGCGGCAACACAGGATCCAGTTGCAGACTTTGACTGATATGAGTCAAATTTTTACCCTCGGCGAGCATTATTTCCGCCTGTCGGATACTGGCTTGATCAGTCAGACGCAGAGCATGAACGGCTGTTTTTTTCGGCTGTTCAAATATAGAGCCATTGGTTTGATAGAACTCGCACAGCTGGATATCTGTCACTGGCTGTTGTAAAAAGTTATTGGTGATCTGATTAATAGCAGCTGCGGCCATCACTTTGCGCAGCCCGGGATCTGTGGCGGTTAAGCTCAGGGCCTTAGCTCGTGCCAGCAAGAGTTCTTGGTCGATTAAAAGCTGTAAGGCAGTGGATCGCTGGTCTGCACTGAGTTTGTTGTAGGGCAGGGCCCATAGCTCCAAAGCCAAGCTGTCAGCATCGTTAATGCTGATTGGCTGCTGGTTGACTAATGCGACGATAGAGCTGTCGCCACTGCTGGTTGATAGCTGTTGTGACAATGTAGCTCCTAATAATGCTAACAGCAATCCGGCGCAGGCTATTAGCCCGCGGATGACGATATTGGTTCGCGCTGTGCCGTTGCTTCTATTCATGCAGATGCTTCTCGGAGCCGGTTTATATGGCCTAGATTTTGTTGGCCATACCTTTTAATTTGCTGTTTGATGATAACCCAGTGTCACCTGTTGTCACTGTCGAAAGCAGTCATGGCTGTTACAAAAGCGGACAGGCAATTAATTAAAGGTATAAAAAAAGGACGGGGGATACCCGTCCTTTTAGGTCTAACTACTAGCCTTAGAAGCTATAGCTGAATCGCGCGCCATAGATTTCGCCAGGTGCCATGTAGCGGAAGTGGGCACCAGAGGCAAGGGGAGTATCTGCCGCACCAGCTGCAGTGATCTCATTTGTGATGTTGCGACCAAAGAACATTAGGTCCCAGTCATCGCCCTTAAGACCTAAGCGAAGGTTGACTTTTTCGTAGCCTTTTTGGACGTCAATTGGATCCAAATCACCTGTCATGAAGTAATCATCAACGAAGTTGACGTCAATACCGGCATACCATACGGTGCCGTTCGACAGGGTGCTAACGTAGTCAGCAGTGAGAGATCCTTCGAAATCCGATCCAAGCTGGCCACCTGAGATATCTTGGCTAGAGCCTGAAGGGGTGCCGTCACCAGCGAACTGTTGCTGACAACCTGCCGCTTTAGTTACGGGGCTATCAGATCGAAGTTCTCCCCCCGGCGCGGCTTCGTTCAATGCGAGAAGTTCTGAAGCTTGGAACGCGGTACAACCCGCCTTGTCGAAGTTATCATACTGTCCATCCAAGAAGGAAAGGCTAGCACCCAAACGCAATTTATCCGTTGCTTGCCATGCCATATCCATCTCCAGACCAGAAATGCTTGAACTCGCAGCATTAGCAACCACAAATCCTAGACCTACAAACGTTGACACCTGCTGATTGTCATAGGTGCTATCGAAGTATGCCCAGTTAAAGTTCATTGCACCGTCCATGAGGACATGCTTACCACCAATCTCCCAAGACTCGGCCGTTTCATCGTCGTATTCAAAACCAACACCAGGCTCTGTCCTCAGCGGATCCCCGTCCGCATCAATAACAGGATTTTGGGAATCGACTGAGTTAAATCCTCCACTCTTGAACCCCTCTGAGTAGCTAATGTAGAAGTTGTTAGTGTCTGATTGAGCCCACTGAAGGTTCACTGCGGGGACAACTTGGTCCGTATCGCGTTTTTCATTAAAAGAATGGGCGTAGACGTCGAAGAGCCCGGCTTGCATCAACGCTAAAAATTCACCCTCGTCAGGAGTCGTGAGGTTATCCTCTGCACTTGAAACTAAGTCAGCTGACGCGATCGCCTCCTTTTCTTCCTCGGTGTAACGGACACCTGCGGTGAGTGTAAGGTCGTCGGTGAGTTGGTAGGTACCCTGAAAGAACACTGCGGTCGTGTCTGTCTTCTGGTTGTAGTAACTCATCCTACCAGCTTGATCCCACATTGTTACATCCGGTATTGCAAAGGAACCAAGAGCCGTTAAGGCCGGAACAGTTCCGCTCGTTAGAAAGGATTCGAGGGCTGCGTCTTGCATATCAAGGGTCATGGCATCCCAAGTGCCTTCGCCCGCTGCGGCATCTGTAGCGGCCTTTACTCCCGGCGTTGCGATACCTTTAACCGGTAACGCCAAAGCTGAGGATTGCCCGACATTATTCCAGTTACCGAACGTTGTGACCATTGTTACTTTGTCAGGATACCCAAGCGTACCATCGACGACGACAGTACGATCGATTTCCTGCTCTGACTCAGACCAGTAAACACCAGCAACGAATGAGAATCGCTCATCGGCTGGCGAGGCAATTCTGAACTCCTGGCTAGTCTGCTCATAATTAGAAATGTCTGCGCGACCGACGAAATTTAGGGGTAGCCAGTCAGCATCGATACCGTCTTGATAGTCATACGTGTTTCGGCCCGTTACCGAGTGAAAGGTGTAACCACTCTCGGACTCGATGTCGATAACCAAAGCCGTGTCTGCGGTTTCAGTGTAGGTGCCCTCTGGACGCTCTCCATCGTTGTCACACGAGCTCGCAGAATTACTGCCAACGCCGTAGCGCCCTTGTGCCTTAACATACGTTTCTAAGTCGCAGCCACTTAATGTAGTTGAATCACGAAACATGGTCGTCCCGTCATTGGCGTTAACCTCGGCGCCGAAAGTCGGGAATTGAAGCCCTACAACGCCAAACATTACGGCGTCTGCAGCGCCAAGAGTGCTGTTAGGTGCCCAGCTCACTTGCGTGCTGTTAGCCCCAATACGCTCGTAACTGCTTTCGCCGTGAGTGAACTTGACGGAAGTAGATTCGCTCGGGTTCCACATTGTTGTGAAGCGCCAAATTTCTTCATCGGTCGACGGCATATCGGATGGAGCACCGGCGAAGGAGTTTTTCATGTAGCCGTCGTCGGCCTGATCCCTGAAGGCAAGTCTGAACGCAAGGTTGTCCGACGGAGAGTAGTTCAAGTTACCCTCGATCATTTCTCCGTTATTTGACTCGGCGGTCACAGCAATTTTGCCGCTTACGCCATCTTGGCCCATTTCAGGTTCCGCAGTCGTTACGTTTATAGCACCCGCCAGCGTATTCTTACCAAACAGAATCCCTTGAGGGCCTCTCAGAACTTCAACTTGCTGAAGGTCAAACAAGCCTGTTCTGATCTGTCGGCTTTTCCCATAATGTACGCCGTCAACATATACACCAACTGATTGCTCAAATGATTGGTTCGCACCAACGCTGATCCCGCGCATTGTAATAATGGTGTTTACCGCATTTTCACTGATGCTTAGATTGGGAACGAATTCAGACAGGCTCTGGAAGTCAGTGACACCAGCGTCCTCAAGCCTTTCACCGCTCACGGCAGTCATGGATATAGGCACGTCCTGAAGGCTTTCAGCACGTTTCTGTGCTGTTACGATAATTTCTTCCAGTTGAGCACCATATGCGCCACTAGACGCCGCAGCAACTGCCAACGCCAGACTGGATAAAGTGCGGATTGATTTCTTGTTCATATACTTCCCCTCGGTTTTTAATATTTGGCAGCTTTGCGCTGACTCTTAACGTGTCGGCACATATGCGCCAAGCTTTTTATTTTTCTATAAGTGGTAGCTTAATAGATTACCTTAGCTTTTCACTTTCACAGAGGCGGACTCTCTTAGCACCGCTGTGTCCACGAGGTTAGCACAAAAAAATCTGTAATGCATGCCCTGTCAAACTCGGCCATATCTGTCGCTATACCGGACAGTTCGAAGCGTTTTTGTGCACTGTCACATGAACCATTGAGTTTGCACACAACAAGATAGCCCAACGAATATTATTAAGACGGGCGAGTGAGAAGATTCCTCCTAGTCAAATTACGATACTGTTTAAAATCGAGATGCTCAGTCAGCATTGGGCTGACGCAAAATTTCAGTTAGCCTCTCCAGACAGCCTTCCATGCTGGTGCGAATAAAGGTTTCGATTTCAATCGGTGCCACTGTCGTTTCCCATAGCAGTCGGCAGCCATCGGCATTGGCAATGATTTCAATGCTGGCATGATGGGATTGCAGTGGTGTCGGGGTTTCAAAACAGGAATACTCCATGGTTTTGTTTCCTTCGTCCCGGCTGAGAATGCGTTCCTTGATATCTCCGGCACCGGGCAAGTGTAGGGATCTAACTTCGCCATCAAAGGTGCAGCTTGTTACGCCGGGAACCCAGTCGATTCGGTCAGGAGTGCCGAGGATGGCCCATAGCTGGTCAGCTGAGGCATTGAACTGATGGTCGACTTTGACTGACATAGGGTATCTCCATTTGTTGGTTCTAAATGTTTTAGGTTGGACGCTGATGGTACATCAGGATGTTGAGGCGACGTTAGAAGTGTTTGTGGGGGCATACGGGCTGATAAAAAGGCCACTTCTTGCGGGGTGGCCGTTTTATTGTGGTGGAGTCTGGTAGGGGGGCTGATTGTAAAAGCCTGTTGGATTTTACAACTCCTGCGGAGCGCCATGTCCATCTGCGATGGTCATGGTATCCAAAGCTTACCTCGCAAATCAGTGATTCAAAAAGCCATAAAGCTTTTGGTCACCCCGTTGGACTAATCGCCCTAGAGGACGATTAGTCCAACGGAGTTCTCGTCCGGCTGCCCAATCTACCAATATTAAAAAAGGCCGCTTCTTGCAAAGCAGCCTTTTTTAATATTGGCGGACCGGACGGGACTCGAACCCGCGACCTCCGGCGTGACAGGCCGGCATTCTAACCAGCTGAACTACCGGTCCGCGAAAG
>Ga0209374_1000149_pt1 | contig 80513 bp, 69 predicted proteins | sample SaaInlLV_DNA_10m_FD_184683 | JGI IMG/M metagenome (GOLD analysis project Ga0209374, IMG submission 184683) | Marine microbial communities from expanding oxygen minimum zones in the Saanich Inlet - SI075_LV_DNA_10m (SPAdes) (version 2) | ecosystem: Environmental > Aquatic > Marine > Unclassified ... | reverse complement strand
TTTTTCCCTACCTTCCCATCGATCGTGGGGCAGGACTTTACGACCTATAAAGACAATAACTATGGCCAGAGTAAAGACGACGGTATTGGTATTGGCTTGAAGCCCGATAGCAGTGAAGACGAGCTGGAAAACCTCTCACTGACTATGACGTGGGAGGTTGGGAATGGCACCCTCACGTCAGTCACAGGTTTTGCTGCTTATGAGTATTTTGACGACGTCGACGTGGATTGGTTGCCCCTGCAGTTTATTGATCGTTCCGATATTCATGACTTCGAGCAGTTCAGTCAGGAAATTCGCTGGACAGCGGACATAGGGGATCGCCTCACTTACACTCTGGGTGGTTACATTGACCAAAATGAGCTGGATGCCCAGGGTCAAGTGATGATCGATACCAACTTTGACGGTCTCTTCCCTGCATTTTTAGCCCTCGCAAATGGTCTGCCTCCGGCAGCGGCAGCCCAGATGCCGCAAAATTTGCTTGCAGCGCTCACCGCTGGGAACCCCTTAAACGGCATACCCGGTTACGGGGGTGGCTACTCGGCAAATCAAGTAAGTCGTAACCATAATTTCACCCAAGACACGGATTCCTGGGCCCTGTTTGCCCAGGGCACCTACGATCTCACTGACGCACTGCGTTTAACGCTGGGTGTGCGGTACACAGAAGAAGAGAAAGACGCCATCAGCGACCAGAAGCTCGGTGACAGCCTGTGCGGTATTACGGGTAATCTAGAGGGCGGTACCATGGGGCAATGTGGTGCCTACAACAACTGGCTCGCGGTGTTGCAGTCGACCAATTTCGACAGCTATAACAAATACTGGGTGGGTAGCCGCAAAACTGATGACTTCTCACCCTCGGTTAACCTGCAGTGGGATGTTAGTGACAACACGATGCTTTATGTCACTTATTCAGAGGGTTTCAAGTCGGGCGGTTTCAGCGCCGCAGACGATGGGACACCCGGTAACCTCCCGACTTCTGCTCCGCCAATCCCGCCCGTCGTGGATAACGGATTCCAAGCCAATTCGTTTGTGTCTGACGTACCCAACGCTGATTTTGAGTTCGACGATGAAAGCGTTGAATCCTTCGAAATCGGTGGTAAGCATGAGTTTGCCGATGGCGTAGTGCGCCTGAACTGGGCGGCGTTCTACTCGGAATATAGCGATCTGCAAACAACCATTTTTAAAGGGGTCGGATTTGCCGTTAGCAACGCAGCCTCATCCGAGGTTCAGGGTCTAGAGGTTGATTTCATGATGGCGCTGACGGATACCATTCGCATTGGCGTCAATGCCGCCTATCTGGATGCCACTTACGGTGATTTTCGTGACGGACCCTGCACTGCGATTCAGCTGGACGCTTCTCGGGCAGCGCCCGCGGCTCCACCTCAGTGTGGTACACCCGCTTCGCTGGCAAACCCCAACCCGGGTCCAAATGATATTAATGACCTCACCGGAGTGCGCACTTTGTATGCGTCAGAGTGGAGCGGAAACGCCTTCATCGATTTCCGTATGCCGATTGGGAACTTGGAATGGTTTGGTGGTGTCGATGTCAACTACCGCGACGAGTTCGACTCAGCTGGTGATGCTGACCCTTACGACGTGATCGATGCCTACACCAAAGTCAACGCGCGCATTGGTGTCAGTGCCGGTAATTGGGAAGTGATGGCCTACGGGCGTAACATTTTTGACGAAGTGGCGTACCAGCAAAGCTTCGATACGCCGGTCTTGGCCGGAAGTCATACCTTCTTCATGGAAGAGGGTGCCGTTTTTGGTGTCCGTGGAACGTTCAAGTTCTAAAGGAGTGACCTAAACCACCTAAAGCCCGGCATTTGCCGGGCTTTTTTATGCTCGCGATGGGGCTTTTACAGGCTAGCGATGGAAGCCGTTTAAGCGGCTTTTGAGCGCGGCTTTTTCAGCGCTTTTTGACTGCTTGAAGCTAGAAGCGGGGCGAGGAATCGACCCGTATGAGACGACGTAGTGGATGCCACGTCTTCGGGTGTGCCGGCGGCAATAATCTGTCCCCCACCGGAGCCACCCTCGGGGCCCAGATCAATCAACCAGTCAGCGGTTTTAATCACGTCGAGGTTATGCTCGATGATCACAACGGTATTCCCACCGTCTCTTAGTCTGTGCAGCACCTCTAGCAATTGTCGGATGTCTTCAAAATGTAATCCTGTAGTGGGCTCATCAAGGATATACAGCGTCTTACCGGTATCACGTTTGGAGAGTTCTCGAGAGAGCTTCACCCGCTGCGCTTCACCGCCTGACAGCGTGGTTGCTGCCTGCCCCAGTCGGATGTAGGACAAGCCTACGTCCATCAACGTCTGGAGCTTGCGGTGGATGGCTGGCACAGCGTCAAAAAACGCCAGCGCGTCTTCAACGGTGAGTTCGAGCACTTCATAAATATTGAGGCCTTTAAAGCGAATTTCCAGTGTTTCACGGTTGTAACGCTTGCCCTTACACACATCACAAGGCACATAAATGTCGGGCAGAAAGTGCATCTCTACTTTGGTGACCCCATCTCCCTGACAGGCCTCGCAGCGACCGCCACGCACATTGAAACTAAATCGACCCGGTTTATAACCCCGTGATCGCGCTTCCTGAGTGCCCGCGAAGAGTTCTCTTACTGGCGTGAAAATACCAGTGTAAGTGGCGGGGTTGGAGCGAGGGGTTCGACCGATGGGGCTTTGGTCAATATCGATGCATTTATCCAGTTGCTCAAGCCCGGTAATATCATCGTGTGCAGCCGCCTTCAGTGTGCTGGCGCCGTTCAGTTCGGTTGCTGCAAGTGGGTAGAGAGTGCCGTTAATGAGGGTCGATTTGCCCGAGCCGGACACACCGGTTACGCAAGTGAGTAACCCGATGGGCAGCTGCAATGCCACATTTTGAAGATTATTACCTCGGGCGCCGCTAATACAGATCAATCTCTGGGGGTCTATCGAGTGGCGCTTAGCGGGGATCGCAATGAACTGTTTTCCCGATAAGTAGGCGCCTGTCAGCGATCTGGGGTGCTCGGTAACATCCTGCAGTGACCCCGACACCACAACCTCGCCACCGTGCACGCCTGCTCCCGGTCCAATATCAATAATATGGTCGGCATTGCGAATAGCGTCCTCATCGTGCTCGACAACCAATACCGTATTGCCGAGATCGCGGAGGTGAATCAGAGTGTTTAACAGGCGTTCGTTGTCACGCTGATGGAGACCAATCGAAGGTTCATCGAGAATGTACATCACCCCCACCAAACCCGCCCCGATTTGGCTGGCGAGGCGAATCCGCTGCGCCTCGCCACCCGACAGCGTCTCGGCACTGCGGTTCAAGCTCAGATAATTGAGTCCCACGTCGACCAAAAAGCGGTAGCGGGAGCGCAGCTCTTTGAGAATTTTATCGGCAATTTCTCCCTGCCTGCCTGGCAGGTCTAATTGGTCGAAATAGGCCTGAGCTTCACCTACCGGGAGCGCTGTGATGCTGGGTAAGGTTTTATCATCGACATAAACGCTGCGCGCGTCGGCACACAACCGGGTGCCCTCACAAGCCTTGCAGGCTGCGGTCGACACATATTTGGCCAATTCATCGCGTACAGAGGAAGATTCCGTCTCGCGATAACGCCGGTCCATATTGGGGATGACTCCCTCAAATACGTGCACACGTTTGAATACGGTGCCGCGGTCGTTGACATAGGAAAATTCAATTTCTTCGCCGCCACTACCATGCAAAATAATGTCTCGATGCTTTTGCTCGAGGTTGTTGAACGGTTTGTCCATGTCGAAGTCGTAGTGCCCTGCCAGTGAGCGGAGCAAGTGGAAGTAATAGACGTTGCGGCGATCCCAACCGCGAATAGCGCCTTCTGCGAGGCTCGCTTCGGGATGCAGCACCACGCGACTTTCATCGAAAAATTGCGTCACCCCCAAGCCGTCGCATCCGTCACAGGCGCCGGCGGGATTGTTGAAAGAAAAAAGCCTGGGTTCCAGCTCGTCAATGGAGTGGCCGCAACTGGGGCAGGCGTAACGCGCCGAAAAAAGTGTCTCTGGACCGTCACCTTCCATTGGAGCGATGGCGGCGACACCGTCGGTCAGTTCAAGCGCAGTCTCAAACGATTCAGCGAGTCGAAGTTTAAGATCTTCCCTTACCTTGAAGCGATCAATGACCACATCAATACGATGTTTCTTTTTCTTATCCAGCTCGGGCACATCATCTAGGTCTACCACGATGCCATCCACTCTGACGCGGATAAATCCGGCTGCGCGCATCTGCTCAAAAACGTGCAAATGTTCGCCTTTTCGATCGCGCACTACCGGCGCCAGGAGCATGAGCTTGCTGCCCTCCGGCAGAGCCAGCACAGCGTCCACCATTTGTGAGACTGTCTGGGCCTTCAGTGTGACCCCATGTGTCGGGCAGCGCGGATCTCCGACACGAGCAAATAGCAAGCGCAGGTAATCATAGATTTCCGTGATGGTGCCCACGGTGGAGCGAGGGTTGTGAGAGGTCGATTTTTGTTCGATGGAGATGGCGGGCGAGAGGCCCTCGATGTGATCGATATCGGGTTTTTCCATCAATGACAAAAACTGTCTCGCGTAGGTAGACAGCGATTCCACGTAGCGACGCTGACCCTCGGCATACAGCGTATCAAAGGCCAATGATGACTTACCGGAGCCCGACAGCCCGGTAATTACAACCAATTTGTCTCTGGGAATATCGAGATCAATATTTTTGAGGTTGTGAGTGCGCGCGCCGCGGACCTCAATGGTATCCATGGATTTTCCTGCGAGAATTTCTGACAACAGCTCAGTATACGAGGATCTGAGGGTGACGGACCGTCGAAGGCGATTTTTTCCCTCGTGGTACTATCGTGGTCCGCTGAGGCGACGAATATTGTGCTGTCTAAAGAACCTTTTAATGCTGTCGAGCGCCGCGCAGTCACTGGGCTGGCGTGTTTGTATTGTCTGCGCATGCTCGGCCTGTTTATGGTTCTGCCCCTGTTTGCGGTGTATGCGCACGAGTTAGAGGGCGCTAGCACCGCCAGCATCGGTCTGGCCTTGGGGGCCTACGGGTTGACTCAAGCTTTACTGCAGGTTCCCCTTGGATGGCTTTCTGATCGAGTGGGTCGCAAACCGATTATTGTCGGTGGCCTGTGCCTGTTGATTTTTGGCAGTGTTGTCGCTGCGTTAGCAGAGACTCTTGCAGGATTAGCCTTGGGCCGTTTGCTGCAGGGATCCGGTGCAATTGCCTCTGCGACCATGGCCTTGGCAGCCGATTACACGCGCGTTGACCAGCGCACCAAGGCGTCGGCCATCATTGGAGCGAGTATCGGCATATCTTTTGCGCTGGCTTTGGTGCTGGGGCCAACGATAGCGGCGTGGGGTGGTTTATCGGCGGTGTTCGAGGTGACTGCAGCGATGGGTGCCCTAGGGCTAGTGGTCGTGGTGCTTTGGTTGCCCACTACGCCTCAGCTCACTGACGGTGGTAGAGCGCATCTTGCTGATCGCCAACGCTTGGGGGAGGCGCTCTGGGGTCGCGGTTTGGGCATCCTCTACGGCAGTATTTTTTGCTTGCACCTATTGCTGATGGCTGCGTTCACCGCGATTCCCTCGATGATGAGCGAACGGATCGGTTTGCCCTCGGAGGACCATGCTTGGATGTATCTCACCACCTTAATAGTGTCTTTGCCTGGTGTGGCCATGTTGATCCGGCGCCGCGGTGAGCAGTCGGATCCTCGTCCCATCATGGGTATTACTATTTTGTTGGCAGTTGGCGGCTTATTCATTGCGCTAGAGACCGATTCCTTATTGGTTCTGGGTGCTGGACTGGTTCTGTTTTTTGTCGGGTTCACCGCTCTGGAGACGCTTTTGCCGGCACTGGTATCTATCTTTGCCCCCGTGTCCCTTCGGGGAACGGCGATGGGAATCTTTTCCAGCGCGCAATTTTTTGGTGTATTCAGTGGCGGCTTGCTGGGCGGTGCTGCATTGCAGACGGGTGGAGCGGGCGCACTCGTTTCACTCCTCACGGTGCTTACGTGCATTTGGCTGGCGGGTGTCTGGCGATATGCCAGAGCACCAGCAGTGGCGCTTTAGGAGTGCAATTGCCAGAGATTGATGTACCCGACGGGCGGTAGCGTTGCTATAGTCCCGACTATGATAGATAACGCCCGGCGCATCGAAAGTACGATGTCCCGGGGTAGCTTTGGAGAACCCTATGGCCTCGCGTGGCATAAATAAAGTGATTTTGGTCGGAAATTTGGGCAACGACCCTGAACATCGAGTGCTTCCTTCGGGGGGCGGTGTCACCAATGTGAGTCTTGCCACATCGGAAAGTTGGCGAGATAAAAATACGGGTGAGCAGCAGGAGCGAACAGAGTGGCACAGAGTGGTGTTTTTCAACCGACTCTCCGAGATTGCTGCTGAGTATCTGAGAAAGGGATCCAAAGTGTATGTTGAGGGTTCTCTGCGAACCCGTAAATGGCAGGACCAGTCGGGACAGGACCGCTATTCAACAGAGATCGTTGCTCAGGAAATGCAAATGCTCGATAGCCGTGGGGGGGGTATGCAGGATAGCGGCGCGTATCAGCCAGCGCCCGCGGCCGCCGCACCTGCGGCTGCGGCTGCCGGGAATCCTGCGCCGATTGATTTTCCGGAAGACGACATTCCCTTCTAACCTGAAGGTGTCTTGATGCCCGGTAATGGATCGGTCTGATTCCAGTGCGTATCTTGGTTTTAGGCTTGGACGCCCCCTTGGGTTTTTCGCTGAGGGCATTTGCCGCGCCTTTGATGCGTCACGAAATCATTGGCGTGGATATGGATGCCACGCGTTGGCGCCGCGAGCGACAGGTAAAAAAGCTCGTCCGACGACAAAGCGTCGACCTGATTTTGGACGCACGGCTTGTCACTCAGATTGACGGTGTGGACCCCGTTGGCCAGCGAGATGTAGAGCGAACGCAGTGGCTGGCAGGCTTGGCCGCCAGAGACCAGATTGCCTATTTTTTTCTGTCCAGTGCGCGGGTCTTTTCTGGCACTTTGACTCGTCCTTACCGCGAGACCGATCAACCGGATGCGACCGATCCGGTCGGCAGGACACTTATCGAGGTAGAGCAGTTGCTGAGCGGTGCCCTGGACGAAATTTTCATTTTACGTCTCGGTCTTATGTTTGGTGGACGCCGTCCAAATCCGCTTGCGAGAGCGCTAGATGCGCTCGCCAGAGGGGACCGGCTAAAAGTGAGCGAGCACGCCAGAGGAAGCCCCGTACATGTTGCGGAGGTGGCCCGTGTTATTCACGGGATCATTGATCAGATTGGCGCGGGTGCCCCAAGAAAGGGTCTCTATCACTACAGTGGTATCGGCGAAGTCAATGCCTATTCCTTTATGGAAACGGTACTGGCCAACGCCTCTCAATATGAGCCCTTCAAGGACGCGAGGGAGCTTATGGAGTTGACCAGCGATGGTGCCAGCACCGGGTCTAGCTTGAGCCTCGATTGTGCCGAGATTCGTCATCAATTTGGCATACAGCAGCTAAGTTGGCGAGAGTTTGTCCCACGGGCAGTGCAACGTTACATTGAACTCTATGCAGAAGGGTGAGTAAGACATCATGAGCACAGCCTTGAGGGCAGCCGTACTGACCGTGAGCGATACGCGCACTGCCGAAACCGATACTTCCGGATCATTTCTAGAAGAAGCGCTCAGTGCGGCGGGGCATGAGGTGGTTGCTCGACAGATTGTGATTGACGATGTTTATCAGCTTCGGGAAGTGCTTTCCCGCTGGATCGCCGATCCGCAGGTGGAGGTGGTACTGACAACGGGCGGTACCGGGTTTTCAGGACGTGATTCTACCCCGGAGGCCGTAGTGCCACTCTTTGACAAGGTGATCGAGGGTTTCGGCGAAGTGTTTCGGGCACTGAGTCTCAATGAAATCGGTTCTTCAACCATCCAGTCCCGGGCGGTGGCGGGCATGGCGAATGGAACGGTGATTTTTTGTATGCCCGGGTCGACCGGCGCCTGTCGTACCGCGTGGGAGGGTGTCCTCCGAGACCAGCTTGATAGCGAGCATCGGCCATGTAACTTTGTTGGGGTACTACGGGGTCACTGAGAATGCCGCTAACCCCTCTGTCTGAAGCGCTCGAGATCATCCTCAGCACTGTCGATAGTGCGCCGCAGGCAGAGCAAGTGCGGCTTCACGATGCACTCAATCGATACGTCGCTGACAGCGTTTATGCGCCGCGCGCGGTGCCGCCCGCTGATAACAGCGCAATGGATGGCTATGCCGTGAACAGCAAAGACGTGCCGGGTTTGTTGCGAGTCAGCCAACGTATCCCCGCCGGCCATCCCCAGAACATGTTGGAGCCAGGTACGGCCGCACGTATTTTCACTGGCGCAGAAATCCCATTAGGAGCAGATGCGGTCATCCCACAGGAAGAGGCGGAAGAAACCGAGGCGGGGACGCGGTTGCCTTCGGTGAACATCGGGCAGCACATCCGGCGACGTGGCGATGATATTCAACCGGATGATTGTCTGATGGAACAGGGGCAGTGTTTGCGACCTCAGGATGTGGGCCTACTTGCCTCGGTCGGCATTGATAGAGTGTCGGTCTATCGGCCTCTAAAAGTGGCCATACTCACAACGGGCGATGAATTGCGTGATCCGGGAGAGGGCGATCTTGAGCCCGGACAAATCTTCAACAGCAACCGCTTTGTATTGGCGCACCAGATTCGGGCGTTGGGGTTGGTTGTGACAGAAGATCGTCACTTGCCAGATATTCCGGCGGAGATCGCGGCCGCTTTACAAAGCGCTGCCGAGAATGCCGATTGTATTGTGACTGCGGGCGGTGTGTCGGTGGGAGAAGAGGACCATGTTCGCGGAGAGATCGAGAAACAAGGGTCCCTGTCGATATGGCGACTGGCGATAAAGCCTGGCAAACCGCTGGCGTTTGGTGAGGTGCAGGGTACGCCGGTGTTTGGCTTGCCCGGTAACCCTGTGTCGGCCTGGATTACATTTTCGCTCGTTGCCAGGCCGTGGTTGGTGAAGCGTCAAGGAGGGGTATTGCCACCTGCACCACGGTTTCCCGTGCAGGCCCGCTTTTCAGTTGAGCGCCCTGGCTCGCGGGAGGAATTCTTACGCGTGCGTTTGGTTGGGCAAGGCCCGACATTAGGTGCGGAGCTGACGGGCAGCCAAAGCTCCGGAGTGCTGACCAGCCTGCGGCAAGCCGATGGGCTGGCGGTGCTTCCCCCAGGTAAGACAGTGGCGCCGGGAGATTGGCTCGAAGTTATTCCCCTAGGCGCGCTGTGGCAACCAGGGTTTGGCTAGAATCAATCTCGATAGCGACGAAAGATGAGCGTGGCATTGGTGCCGCCAAAGCCAAAGCTATTGGACATCACCTGCTCAAGCTGCGCATTGTCCACACGCTCCCGGGTTATGGGCATGCTCGCGGCACCCTCGTCCAGCGTATCGATATTGGCAGACGCCGCAATGAAGTCATCGCCCATCATTAATAGGGAATAGATGGCCTCCTGAACACCGGCTGCGCCCAGAGAGTGGCCAGAGAGTGATTTGGTCGAGCCAATCACCGGGGCATTGTCGCCAAACACGCTACGCATGGCGTTGAGTTCCTGAATATCTCCGGCTGGGGTGCTTGTCCCGTGGGCGTTGATGTAATCGATGTTACCTTCGAGCCCGTGCATCGCTTGCTGCATACACCGTACCGCTCCCTCGCCGGATGGTGCGACCATGTCGTAGCCATCTGAGGTCGCTCCATAGCCCACTAATTCAGCGAGAATATTCGCTCCTCTGGCTTGAGCGTGACGCAAAGATTCGATCACCAACATGCCGCCGCCACCCGCAATGACGAATCCGTCTCGATCTGCATCGTAGGCCCTCGATGCCCGTTCAGGGGTCTCGTTATATTGCGTTGACAGCGCACCCATGGCATCAAAAAGCGCGCTCATCGTCCAATGCAACTCTTCTCCACCGCCCGCGAAGACCACGTCTTGCTTGCCCAGCTGGATGAGCTCCATGGCGTGACCGATACAGTGCGCACTGGTGGAGCAGGCTGAAGAGATGGAGTAATTCACGCCCTTGATCTGGAAAGGCGTCGCGAGGCAAGCGGACACCGTACTGCCCATCGTCTGTGTAACGCGATAAGGCCCTACCCGCCGGATGCCCCGCTCTCGCAGTATGTCCGCCGCCTCGACCTGACTGGATGAGGAGGCGCCTCCTGAGCCTGCTACGATACCCGTGCGGGGATGAGAGACTTGTTGTTCGGACAGGCCCGACTGTGCAATCGCTTGTTGTAGGCTAAGGTAGGTATAGCCTGCCGCATCCCCCATGAATCGCCATTGTTTTCGATCAATGTGCTCAGCCAGATCAATCTGGGGAGCGCCCGCCACGTGTGAACGCATACCGGCGTCAATGTGCGCCTGAGACAGTCTGATCCCAGACTTTCCCTCAAATAACGCATCTCTCACGGTCCGAGCGTCATTGCCCAAACAGGAAACGATGCCCATCCCCGTAACGACGACACGCTCCAGCATCAAAGTGCCTCCGTATTCTGGAATAGGCCGACTCGCAAGTCGGCAGCCGTGTAGATAATGTCGCCGTCAACGGAGACCGAGCCATCTGCAATACCCATCACGAGCTTTCGTTCAATCACGCGCTTCATCTGGATGTGGTATCGCACGAGGGAGTGGCTTGGCAGAATCTGCCCGGTGAATTTGACTTCACCGGAACCCAAAGCGCGACCACGGCCGGGATTGCCACGCCATCCAAGAAAAAATCCCACCAGTTGCCACATGGCGTCCAGGCCGAGACATCCGGGCATCACCGGGTCTCCAGGGAAGTGGCAACCGAAAAACCACAGATCGGGGTGGATATCGAGCTCGGCAATCAGCTCTCCTTTGCCGGCCACGCCGCCCTCTGAGCTGATATGCGTGACCCGGTCGACCATCAGCATATTGTCAATGGGGAGTTGGGCGTTTCCCGGTCCAAAGAGCTCACCCATGCCACACGCCACGAGTGCTGCCTTGTCGTAGTGGGACTGGGGAACAAATGGCGAGCGTTGAGTCATGGCCTTGGGTTTCCATCGGGGTGTGGCGGTTGTTAGGCACGCGGCAGGATGAGCAGAGCGAGGAATGTCTGCCGGGGCGGTAATTGTAGAGCAATGCTTTAATCGGATCCAGATGGGGAAAGGGTCTTTTAAGGGCGCGATAAGTCCCCAGCGCGCCATGATGTCGTGTCAGGCCAAATAGGTGAAAAACCGCTAAGTTTACAGTAGCATCCCGCTCCTACTTACCTGCTCACCGCGCACCTACCCTAGGACATTAGATTCCATGCTAGTACCTGTTTTACTCTCGGGCGGCGTCGGAAGTCGGCTCTGGCCCGTCTCCCGTGCGGGGAGACCCAAGCAGTTCCTCCCCTTGGGTGGGGAGGGGTCAATGTTGCAAGAGACCTTGCGTCGCTTACAGGGCCTTAAGTGCGGGGCGCCTATTGTGGTGTGTAACGCTGAACACCGTTTCATGGTAGCCGAGCAGCTGCGCGGGGAGTCTGCGGTCCCCCCGGAAATTATCCTTGAACCGGCTGGCCGTAATACCGCCCCCGCCATCGCCCTGGCCGCGCTGCAAGTCAGTCAGCGTGATCCTGAATCCCTGTTACTGGTATTGCCGGCAGATCATCATATCGTCGAACCTAGGCACTTTTGCGATGCCGTTGAGCACGCCGCTGGCCCAGCCCAAGAGGGCTTTTTGATGACCTTCGGAGTTGTGCCCGCCCGAGCGGAGACAGGTTACGGCTATGTGCGATCTGGAGAGGCGCTCTCGGATGGACTCTTTCACCTTGCGGAGTTTGTCGAGAAACCTGATCTGGCGACGGCAGAATCTTATATTGCCGCCGGCACTTATTATTGGAACAGTGGCATGTTCCTGTTTCGAGCCGATCGGTATCTCGAAGAGTTGGCGTTGTACCAGCCCGATATATTGGCCGCATGCGAGGCAGCCATGGCGTCTGCCGAGCAGGATCTGGATTTTATCCGCCCTGCCGAGGCGGCGTTTCTCGCTTCTCCCTCGGACAGCATCGACTACGCCGTCATGGAGAAAACCCAACACGGTGGTGTAGCCGCTCTCGACTGCGGATGGAGTGATGTGGGTGCTTGGTCGGCGCTGTGGGAGCTGGGTCAGGGTGATGATCGCGGCAATGTCATAGAGGGCGATGTGGTAGTGCAGGACGCCCGAGGCAGTTATGTCCGCAGCGAGAGTCGTCTCGTGACCGCGCTGGGTATTGAGGATCTTGTAGTCGTCGAAACAGCCGACGCGGTCATGGTCAGCCCCAAGCACCGGGTTCAGGACATTAAACAGCTGGTCGATACACTGGCCCAGTCATCGCGTCCCGAGGCAACACTGCATCATCGGGTTTTTCGACCCTGGGGCGCCTATGAGTCACTGGTGGTGGGGGAGCAGTTTCAGGTCAAGCGACTTACGGTCAACCCCGGGCAAACATTATCCTTGCAGCTACACCACAAGCGAGCTGAGCACTGGGTCGTGGTGTCGGGCGTGGCCGACGTTGTTAGAGGCGAGGAGCACCTGATCTTGGAGCCCGATGAATCCACTTATATTCCTATTGGAACCAAACACCGATTAGCCAACCGCGGTAACGTGCCGCTGGAGGTGATTGAGGTCCAGTCCGGTTCGTATCTGGGAGAGGACGATATCGTGCGGTTTGACGACGTTTACGGCAGAGAGGATTCAGAATCATGATCACAAAATGCCTGTTCCCGGTGGCGGGGTATGGCACTCGTTTCTTACCGGCGACCAAAAGTATGCCCAAGGAGATGCTGCCTGTTGTTAACAAGCCGCTGGTTCAGTACGGCGTGGAGGAGGCGATAGAGGCCGGCATGGTGAACTGTGCGTTGGTGACAGGTCGGGGCAAGCGTGCCATCGCGGATCATTTTGATACCAGTTACGAGTTGGAGCATCAGATTGCTGGCTCTGAAAAAGAGCAATACCTGGAGAGTATTCGCGACGTGATCGATCGTGGCGTTTTCACCATGGTTCGTCAGCGCGCAATGTTAGGTCTGGGCCATGCAATCTTGACGGGAGAACCTTTGATTGGTGATCAACCCTTTGGCGTGGTGTTGTCGGATGACCTGTGTCTGAATGACAGTGGTCCCGGGGTGCTGGCACAAATGGCGGTGCTCTATGAGGAGTTTCAATGTTCCATCGTCGCTGTGCAGGAAGTACCCATGGCGGATATCGAGCAGTATGGGGTAGTGGCGGGGGCTCCCGAGCGCGAAGGGTTGACCCGCGTAACGGCAATGGTGGAGAAACCGCCGCGCGAGGAGGCACCCTCGAATCTGGCGGTCATTGGCCGATACATTCTCACCCCAGATATCTTCGACATTATTCGCAATACGCCCCCGGGTCGTAATGGCGAGGTGCAACTGACCGATGCGTTGCAAGTGCAGGCCAGTCAGGGACGTGTGCTTGCTTACCGGTTTCAGGGACAGCGTTTTGACTGCGGGAGTGTGCCGGGATTTGTAGAGGCGACCCAGCATGTGTATGAGCATTATTACGGCCGTGACAAATGACTGAAATTCTCGATTGCTTCAAGGCCTACGATGTCCGGGGCCGCATTCCTGACCAATTAAACGAGGATATTGCCTACCGCATCGGTCGAGCATACGCCGAGATTATTGAGCCCGGCACCGTGGTGGTGGGGCACGACATTCGGCTTACGAGCGAGTCCGTTAAGCGGGCTTTAGTTGACGGCCTTCGGACGCAGGGGGTAGCGGTACAGGACATTGGTCTGTGCGGGACGGAGGAGATTTATTTTGCGACCGCTCACCTCGGTGTGGGTGGCGGCATTGTGGTGACAGCCAGCCATAATCCCAAGGACTACAACGGCATGAAATTTGTCAGAGAGGGGGCACGCCCTATCTCTGGCGATTCGGGCTTGGCGGACATTCGCGCGCTGGCGGAGCACAATCACTTTGAGGTGGCCGCGTCGCGCGGAGGCTACATTGCAGTTGATACCCGGCCAGCTTATCTAGAGCACCTGTTGTCCTATGTCGATGTTGCTGCCCTTGAACCCCTAAAGATCGTTTGTACTGCGGGGAATGGCGGTGCGGGCAGTGTTATCGACGCCCTGGAACCGCACCTGCCTTTTGAATTTATCAAAGTACACCACGAGCCCGATGGTGAGTTTCCCAATGGCGTCCCAAACCCACTTTTGGTCGAAAATCGAGCAGCGACAGCTGACCGCGTGATCGCAGAGGGCGCGGATCTGGGTATTGCTTGGGACGGTGATTTCGATCGCTGCTTTTTCTTTGACAGCTCGGGTCACTTCATCGAGGGTTACTACATTGTGGGCTTGCTGGCCGAAGCGTTTTTATCGCGACTGGGCCCTCAAAAAATCGTGCACGACCCCCGCCTTACATGGAACACGCAGGACATAGCACGCGCAGGGGGTGGCGAGGCAGTTCTCAGTAAAACGGGCCATGCTTTTATCAAGGAGCGCATGCGCGAGGTGGATGCGGTCTACGGTGGCGAGATGTCTGCACACCACTACTTCCGGGACTTTGCCTACTGTGACAGCGGTATGATCCCCTGGCTGTTGATTGCGGGGTTAATGTCTAAAACAAATCAGACGCTCTCTGAACTGGTTGCTGCCCGGGAAAGTGCCTTCCCTTGCTCAGGCGAAATCAATCGTCAGGTCACGGACCCCGCAGCCTTGCTGACGGCTGTCGAGGCCCGATACCGCGAGCAGGCTTTGTCGATCGAAAAGCTGGACGGGCTGGGTATCGAGTTTGCGGACTGGCGTTTTAATCTGCGCATGTCCAATACCGAGCCAGTAGTGCGACTCAATGTAGAGTCGCGGGGCGATCAGGCGTTGATGATGGCAAAGACAGGGGAGCTTTTATCCTTGATCGATGCATGATCAAGGTGTGGGATTGGCGTCTTGCCAAGCTCTTACGGTAGCCAACGTAGCCGGATCTGACGCCACAGTAGCCTCGTCTCCGCGCAGCAGTGCCTGCATTTCGCTGGCGATGGCCTTGCCCAGCTCAACCCCCCATTGGTCAAAACAATTAATGCCCAGCAACACGGCGAGGAAGAAGGTTTTGTGCTCATAGGCAACGATCAGCCCGCCCAAAGACTCCGGTGATACGCTGTTCATCGTGATGAATGAATGACTGTGATTGCCCGTTAATTCGAATTGTCGACTGGCGGCGGCAGAAAAGCCGCGTTCAGCCCCGAGCCGACAGGCCTCCTCAGAGGATCGCCCGATCATGAAGGCTCGGCTCTGAGCCAGTGCGTGCGCGGCCAGCGCGCGCCGTGCAGTGTGATCACCCTCATCTGCTGAGAGAGGCAAAATAATATCCGCAGTGAAAGATCGCGTTCCCTGATGCAAGAGCTGGTAGTAGGAGTGCTGCCCGATTGTGCCGGCTGAACCCCACAGTATCGGGGCCGTATGGTGAGAAACTTGTTGTCCTTCTGGTGTCGCGCTTTTGCCATTACTTTCCATCGTAAGCTGCTGCAAAAAGTCCGGGAGTCGCGCCAGTCGTTGTGCATAGGGCAAAACGGCGTGGGTATCAGTTTTCAGGTAGTGGGTTTGCCACAGTTCTAGCAGTGCCATCATCATGGGCAGATTGTCGGCGGGTGCCGCTGTTGCCGTGTGCTGATCCACGGATCGGGCGCCCTGCAAAAGACGCGAAAATGCAGGCCATCCCAGCGCCAGCGGGATGGAAATGCCGATTGCTGACCACAGGGAATAGCGCCCTCCCACCCAATCCCAGATGGGTAAACATCGCTCAGGCCACACGCTCCATTCCCCCGCCCGCTCAACCTGAGTCGTGACGGCAATAAGATGTTGCCCTAATGTGTCGTCTGTGGCTCCCGCGGCTTGCAGCCACGCCCTAGCCCTGACGGTGTTGGAGAGCGTTTCCTCGGTGGTAAACGATTTTGAACAAATGACGAACAGGGTGCGAGCAGGGTCGAGCCCCAGCAGCGTGTTGTCGAGATCGTGAGGATCAATATTGGCGACGAAATGGGCTCTCAAAGGCGAATCGGCCTGTCTCAGCGCCTCACAGATGAGCCGCGGCCCGAGGTCTGACCCCCCGATCCCGAGGTTAACCACATCGGTGAAAGGTAGACCGTTGAAACCAGTGGCGTCCCCCGAGTGAATCGCGGCTACCAGGTCAGACATTCTGGACAACGTATCCTCGACCAACGCGAATAGCTCCGGTTGTGTCTCTGATCTGGTGCCGCGCAGCAGAGTGTGCAGCGCTGCACGCCGTTCCGAGGTGTTCACCTTCTCGCCATTGATCAGCGCGGAGAACGCTTCGAGCAGACCCCGCGCATCTGCCAGTTCAAGCAATGTCTGCCGCGCCGCGTCATCCAGGCGATGTTTGGCAAAATCGAGAACGAGTCCGTCTACACGACATTGAAACTGCTCGGTTCGATGTGGCTCAGCGTCAAATAGCGATTCAGTGCGCCTCCCGCTGAGAGCCGCCGCTGCCGCTTGGAGGCGTTCGTGAAGTGGCGGGGGTGCAACCGCAGTCAATTTAGGCGATCCACTGCCTGCGTTGCCATCAGGCGCAAGGTTTCCCGCGCGGCAGTGTGCTCAAGATGATCGAGGGCCTGGGTTGCCTTTTGCTGGTGTTGTATGGCGGCTTGCCGGGTGGCATCGAGTCCCCCGGTACGCTGTACAACCGACATCACTTCAGCAAAAGCTCCGCCATCTTTATGGCGCAGCGCTTCACCCACAATGCGGCGGTCACGCTCATCACCTACTTTCATTGCGTGCAGCAGCGGGAGCGTAATTTTACCCTCGTTGAGGTCGTCGCCAATGTTCTTGCCGGTCAGTGAGGGATCGCCCGCATAGTCGAGTAGATCGTCGGCCAGCTGAAAGGCGATACCTAGATTCATTCCATAGTCGTGTAACGCTTCAGCGATTTTTTGGTCAGCGTTATGCAGCAAGGCGGCGCCGTGACAGGCAGCGGCGAACAAGGCAGCGGTCTTGCGACGAATAATCTCTTGGTACTGATCGGCCTGAGTATCGGGGTCACCCGCGTGTACCAGTTGCATGACCTCGCCCGCGGCGATGGTGTTGGTGGTCTCTGCCATATGGGCAAGGAGTGGCATGTGCTTGAGTTCAACCATCAACTGAAAAGCGCGGGTGTAAATAAAATCTCCAACTAGCACGCTGGGCGCGTTGCCGAATGCGGCATTGGCGGTAGGTTTGCCCCTTCGTAGGGTGGAGAGATCGACTACGTCATCGTGGAGTAGCGTCGCTGTATGAATGAACTCTACCACTGCGGCGAATCGAATATGACAGGGGTCTATGCCACCCAGTGCCTTGGCTGAGAGCAACACCAGCAGTGGGCGCATCCGCTTGCCACCGGCCTGAACGATGTAGTGGCCAATGCTTTCCACCATTTCAACATCCGACTGCAACATGGATACGATAACTTCATCGACCTGCGCGAATTCTGCTGCAACACCGTCTTTTATTGTGACATCCACTGCACATCCCCCTTCCGCCGCGAAGTATAGGCCGGTGAAGCCCACGCCGCCACGCCATCGATCCCCAACCTCAACCCCGCATCAGCGAAGTAAGTCGAATCTTTATCAATCAGACCCAAAATACTCACACTTGCGCTCAACTTCATGAAGGCGTATCTTTCGCGCCCTTGGTTTGGTCATACGACCAGATTTCGGTGCCTGAACTCTGCCCCTTTGCGGTGGTTCATATGCGAGCAGGCTAACTGAGAGGAAAAACAATGTACGCAGTAATCGAGAGCGGCGGCAAACAGCACCGTGTTGAAGAAGGCGAGCAGATCAAGCTCGAGAAGATCGAGGCGGCGACGGGCGATACCATTGAGTTTGATCAAGTCTTAATGGTAGGAGCGGGTAGCGACGTCAAGATTGGCGCGCCACTAGTAGAGGGCGGCAAGGTAACGGCAGAGGTCGTCGCCCATGGTCGCCACGACAAGATTCGTATTGTGAAGTTCAACCGACGCAAGCATTATCGCAAAGAGACGGGACACCGTCAGTGGTATACCGAAGTCAAGATCACAGCGATTGCCGGCTGACAGGAGACCCTACTCATGGCACACAAAAAAGCAGGCGGAAGCACCCGGAACGGCCGAGACTCAGAGAGTAAACGTCTTGGCGTCAAGGTTTTTGGTGGGCAGGCGGTTTCTGCGGGGAGCATCATTGTTCGCCAGCGGGGTACCCGTTTTCATGCGGCAGAGAATGTCAGGGTAGGGAAAGACCACACCCTATATGCAACAGCCGAGGGCAAGGTGGAATTTTTCACCGGTGGCCCGCAAAATCGCAAACAGGTCCGTATTGTAACGGCCTGACCCGGGCGGCCAGAGATTCTAAAAACCTCGTCAGCTGGCGAGGTTTTTTTTTGCCAAGGCAGAGCACACCATGAAATTTGTCGACGAAGCCACAATAGAAGTCACCGCTGGGAAGGGCGGTAACGGTTGTGTCAGCTTTCGCCGGGAGAAATTCGTGCCCAGAGGTGGGCCGGATGGAGGCGACGGAGGCGACGGAGGCTCGGTTTATATGGAGGGTGATGACGCACTCAACACCATGATCGACTATCGTTACACTCGGCGTTTCCGCGCTGAGAGTGGTGAGGCAGGTCGTGGCCGCAACTGTTCGGGGAAATCGGGTAATGACCTGGTGTTGCCTGTGCCACTGGGCACCACTGTCCTGGATGAAGCGTCGGGCGAAGTCCTTGGCGATATTCGTAAGGACGGTGAGCGACTCTTGGTTGCCCAAGGTGGCTTTCATGGCCTTGGTAATACGCGGTACAAGTCCAGCATCAATCGTGCTCCCCGCCAGAACTCTCCCGGTACGGAGGGCGAATCCCGTCAGCTAAAGCTTGAACTGAAAGTACTGGCAGATGTCGGCCTGTTAGGCCTACCCAATGCGGGAAAATCGACGTTGATCCGTGCAGTATCGGCTGCCACACCCAAGGTCGCGGATTACCCTTTTACGACGCTGATTCCCAATTTGGGTGTGGTCAAGGTCGACGCCTATCGCTCTTTCGTTGTGGCCGACATTCCCGGCTTGATAGAGGGCGCCTCTGAGGGCGCAGGGCTTGGCATCCGCTTTCTCAAGCACCTTACCCGTAATCGCGTCTTGCTCCACTTGGTGGATGTGGCACCCCTTGATGGCGGCGACCCCGCGGAGGCTGCTTGTGCCGTGATCCGCGAACTTGAGGCATTCAGCCCTACCTTGGCGCAGCGGCCGCGCTGGCTAGTACTCAATAAAACCGACTTGATGGACGAGGCCACGCTTTCCCAGTCTCGTGACCGGATCGTGGAGGCGATAGGCTGGAGCGGACCGGTTTACAGCGTGTCGGCAGTGGCGGGGCGCGGCACCGAGCGTCTGTGCGGCGATTTGATGACCTTTCTGGAGGCGCAACAGGTACTTTTCCGTGATGACCCCGAGGCGGCGGATAAAGAGCGATTTGCGCAGGAACAGATGCAGCAGGAGGCGCGTGACAGGATCGCCGCTTTGCAGGTGGCTCGCACCGAGGCGCGGCAGACCCGAGCGGGTAATGCAGCGGCGGAGGACGATGGCGATGTTGAGGTGGAGTACCGGCATTGAATACGGTTGAAGCTCATCCCGACAGGAGCCAATTGGTGGCTGCGCGCCGCTGGGTGGTGAAGGTGGGGAGTGCGCTGCTCACTAACGATGGCTGCGGCCTAGATGCATCTGTTGTGCGGTCTCTTGCGAATCAACTGGTGGCGCTGCGCAAAACCGGCTGTGACGTGGTGTTGGTGTCAAGCGGCGCGATCGCCGCAGGGCTTGTCCGTTTGAACCTGGCCGAAAGGCCACATGAAGTGCACCTCTCTCAGGCGGCTGCCGCTGTGGGTCAGTCAGCGCTGGTGCGCGCCTATGAAGAGCATCTCAGCCCTCACAGCGTCACCAGCGCGCAAATTCTGCTGAGTCATGCAGACATCAGAGCTAGAGATCGTTACCTCAACGCCAGAAGCACACTGAGTACATTGCTCGGCATGGGGGTACTGCCAATCGTCAACGAGAATGACACCGTGGTGACAGATGAAATTCGGCTGGGTGATAACGACACCTTGGGGGCGTTGGTCGCCAATCTGGTCGATGCTGAGGTGCTGCTCATTTTGACCGATCAAGAGGGCTTGATGGACAGTGATCCCCGTCAGGTGTCGAGTGCTCAAGTCATTACCTCTGCAGACGTTCATGACCCCACTTTGGACACGATGGCGGGACCCAGCGGTACGCTGGGGCGAGGCGGCATGGCGACCAAACTCAGTGCCGCGCGGCTCGCCGCCCGCTCGGGCACCGGCACCGTCATCGCCAACGGACGGGTGCCCGATATTATCAATCGCGTCGCTACAGGCGAGTCACTGGGTACGTTTTTACAGACGCAGCGTCGGCCACAAAGTGCACGTAAGCAGTGGTTGGCGAGCCTGCTTCATGCTCAAGGTCAGTTGGCATTGGATGGCGGTGCCGTTAAAGGAATTGTTGAGCAGGGAAGATCGCTTTTGCCCATCGGTATCACCGCGGTTTCAGGGCAGTTTGAGCGGGGCGATCTGGTCAGTTGTATCGATAGTCAGGGCAGGGAACGTGCCCGTGGCTTGGTGAATTACAATAGCAGTGAGGCACAGGCGTTGGTGGGCAAAGCATCAGTGCACATCGAACCGACGCTGGGCTATTGCGGTGAGGAAGAAATGATCCATCGTGACAATCTTGTGGCAGGGTAGGTAAATGTCGGGCTCATCGTTGTTACTGTTTTACGGCGCCAGTCTTTTTATCGTGTCCCTGTTGGGGAGTTGGTTGCCGCGGCAGATGGTCATGACTCACACCCGCACTCAAATGGTGCTGAGTATAGTGTCGGGGCTCATGCTTGGCGTCGCTTTGTTGCATCTGATTCCCCACAGTGTCGCTGCTGCTCCCAATGAGATCGATAAGGTGATGGCTTGGGCTCTGGCGGGCCTCATCTTCATGTTGCTGATGCTGAGATTGTTTCATTTTCATCAGCATGATTTTGGCGAGATGGCGGATCACTGCGCAATTTCCTCAGTCGACGCGCATGATCATGCGCATGCGCATGATCATGCCCACCCTCCGGAGAGGACGTTAGGGGCGCTGGGCTTATTTTTTGGGCTGTGCGTGCACACCGTAATCGACGGCATTGCACTGGGGGCGGTATTGCTCACTGATCAGGCACTGCCTATGGCAGGAGTCGGGGTGTTCATGGCGATCTTGCTGCACAAGCCACTCGACGCCTTGTCTATTGAAACCGTCATGGCAACAGGGGGCTGGTCCTCCTCGACGCGCTGGTGGGCCGCGGTGAGTTTTGCCCTTCTGTGCCCGTGTGCCGCCCTTGGTTTTTATCTGGGCGTAGCCCCCATGCTCTCTACCATGTGGCTTCCTGCGGTCCTGGCGTTTGCTGCAGGCGCCTTTATCTGTATCGCGCTGGGAGATCTGTTGCCTGAGGTGCAGTTCCATAGCCATGACCGAATCCGCCTCACAGCGCTTTTTTTACTCGGTGTGGGGCTCGCCGTTGGGATCGGCTGGTTAGAGCCCACTCACTGATTCACCTCAGTCAGGTGCGCCCATCTTGTGCGCCAATCCTGCGCCAGTCTGGCGATCGATCGGCTGTTGCAGCCAGCCAGCCAATTCTCTCTTTACGAGGCCGGTGAGCGCCTCAATATGATTCGGTTCGGCATTCAGGCAGGGAATGTATTCGTAGCGGGTGCCGCCGGCTTCATGGAAGGTATCTCGGTTTTCCATGCCGATCTCTTCGATCGTTTCGAGACAGTCCGCTGAAAAACCGGGGCAGACCACCTGTACGGATGTTACGCCTTGTTCGGGCAGGGACCGCAGTGTCTCGTCAGTATAGGGTTGCAGCCATTCTTCGCGACCAAATCTTGATTGAAATGTCGTGATCATCTCGGAGGCACCGAGATTGAGTTGCTCGCCAATCAGCCGGGAGGTTTTATGGCATTGGCAGTGGTAGGGATCGCCCTCGGTCAAGTAGCGCTTGGGCATACCATGGTAGGAGAGTATGAGTTTGTCCGCACGACCATGTGCTTGCCAGTGAGCTTCGATACTCTGCGCCACCGCCTGAATGTAGCCTGGGGCATCGTGATAGGAACTGACAAACCGCAGCGATGGTAGCCATCGGTGGCGCGTCAGCGCGGTGCTGACTTCGTCATACGTCGAGCCGGTTGTAGGGCCGCCGTATTGGGGGTAAAGCGGCAGGATAACCAATTGCTCCATCCCCGCATCGAACATCTCATTCAGTACCGTGTGGATTGCCGGAGCGCCGTAGCGCATGGCGCCGCGCACAATAAAGCGGTCGCCAAATTCAGATACCAGGCGCTGCTCGACGCCCGCCACTTGATCCTCCAGATGCATCAGCAAGGGTGATCCTCGCTCGGTCCACACCGCGCGATATGCCTCGGCGGAGCGCTTTGGCCGTGTGTTGAGTATGATGCCATTCAAAATGAGCCACCAAATGGGACGCGGCACCTCAACTACCCGTGGGTCCCACAAAAATTGCTTGAGATAGGGTCGCAGTGCTTTGGCAGTGGGCGCTTTGGGTGTGCCCAAATTGGTCAGCAAAACACCGATGCGGGGCTCTGATGAGTGCTGGTAATCGGACTGGCCGACATATTTCATACTGGCTTCCTGAACACTATGCGTCGTGATCACAGCGCTTGAGCGTCAAATGATCGGGTGTGTGGGTGTATCTTATACGTCAATTGACTCTGGGCTGATCAATGCGTACAAACGATGTCCGATCGGGCTTTCATTGCCCACTTCTTTTTATCTCTGCAGGACTGATAGATGAGTCTCGATTTTGACAGTGCCAGGCTCCCTAATCCGAATTTCGCTGAGGAACACATTGCCTGGAGGGCGGCACTTCGACGGTTTATTGATACCGAGATTATGCCCTACGCCGACGAGTGGGATGAGGCGGGCGCCATACCCGATGCCTTATGGCCAAAGGCGGCAGCGGTGGGATTATTGGGTTTGGGTTACCCCGAGGAGTTTGGAGGGGTGCCCGCTGACAGCTGGTATTCCTGGATAGTCAACGAAGAGCTGTCCCGTATTGGAGTGGGTGGTGTGTCAGCCTCATTGATGGTGCATGGTATTGGTTTGCCACCGGTTCTCAATTGGGGACCCGAGTGGATGCAGACAGAGGTCGCACCGCCGGTCTTAAGGGGAGAGAAATGGATTTCTTTGGGTATCACAGAACCCGGTGGAGGATCAGATGTGGCCAGCCTGTCTTCACGAGCCGTGCGAGACGGCGACCACTATGTTGTGTCGGGTAGCAAAACCTACATCACGGGGGGTATGCGCGCCAATTGGGTATCCACCGCTGTGCGAACCGGCGGTGACGGCGCGGGTGGCGTCTCGATGCTATTGATCCCGACGGATGCAGAGGGCTTTTCACGGACACCGCTTGACCGAAAGATGGGGTGGTGGGCGTCCGATACGGCTACCCTGCACTTCGATGAGGTCCGCGTTCCCGTGAGTCATCTGATTGGGCGGGAAAATGAGGGGTTTAAAGTCATCATGACCAATTTCAACAGCGAGCGTATGGGCATGGCGGCGGCAATGGAGGCCTATGGCCGCGTCTGTCTCGAAGAGGCGGTGATCTGGGCGAGGGAGCGAAAAACCTTTGGTAAGCGTCTGGCTGATCATCAGGTGATTCGCCATAAAATAGCGCAAATGAAGCAAAAGCTGAATGCAACACAGGCCTATATCCGGTTTTGCTACGAATCGGTTGAGGCGGGGACACCAAATCCGGGCGATATTGCTTTGCTCAAGGTGCAGGCAAGCGAAGTGATGGAGTTCTGCGCCAGAGAGGCTATGCAAATTTTGGGCGGTTTAGGCTACATGCGGGGCAATCGTGTCGAGCGTATTTATCGCGAAGTGCGTGTCAATGCGATTGGGGGAGGGTCTGAGGAGATCATGAGGGATTTGGCGTCACGTCAATACGGCCTCTGATTCGCCTCAGCCAGGTCATTGCGGTGTTCAGCGAAACCGGTAATGTGGGTGCAGGAACAGATGCGCTGGCGGGCCCGCAATGGGCCTTGGGCAGAGAGCGGCTCTTGCGCCGCAGGGACGCCACGATAATGGTTGCCGAGGCTGCGATTTCAACAAGATATTGTGCAGGAGCGAAAAGATGACAGATAGTAAAGCGGCTTTGAAAGCCTTCCGTGGTGAGGTGGCGGCCTGGATGGCGGAAAACGTGCCTGCTGATCCCGGATTTCTGTTACCCCTGACCTTTCTTGAGGTGGGCACCGAACAACAGCTCGATTTTTTGCGTGAATGGCAGCATCAGCTCTGGAGTGCAGGTTATTTGGGAATGCATTGGCCGACCGAATACGGTGGTCAAGGCGCAGATCCGGCGTACCAGTTTATTGTAGATAAAGAGCTGAGTCGGCATAACGCGCCCATTATCTTCAATACCATTGGACTTAACTGGGTAGGGCCATTGTTATTGGATATGGGGACCGAGGAAGAAAAAGCACAGTACGTCAAGAACATCCTCTCTGCTGAGGAGATCTGGTGTCAGGGATTCTCAGAGCCTGATCACGGGTCCGACTTGGGTGCTGTCCAAACCCGGGCGGTGAAGGAGGGCGATGAGTATGTGGTGAATGGCTCCAAGATTTGGACCACATTGGGTAACTATGCCGACCACATGATCTTGCTGGCGCGCACTAACCCCGCAGCAGAACGCAAATATGACGGGTTATCATTTTTCCTTTCACCGATGAAAGTTGCGGGAATCGAAGCTCATCCTATTCGCAAGGTCACGGGTGAGTACGGCTTTAATCAAACATTTTTCACCGATGCGCGTATTCCAGCGAGTTGCCTGATGGGTGAGGAGGGCGGTGGTTGGAAAGTGGCGATGAAAACACTGGAATACGAGCGAGGTGTGACCGCCGGACAGGCCAGTGGCCACTGGGGTGTGACCATACAAATTGATGACATGATTAATGAACTACGGGTGCTTGAGCAAGACGGTGAGGCACTGCTGTCTGACCCAATTGTCCGTGACGATTTGGTCGGTTTTATGATGGAGGCCAAGGCCTTGTCGCTGTCAGCGCGGAGAATGTCAGTCTCGGCCCTGAATACCGATTACCCCATGGGGCTTGCGTTGTCGGTGAAGTATCGCGGCACTGAATATGAGAGACGAATGAAACAGTACACTGCGAGCAAACAGGGCGCTCGCAGCGCTTTGTATGTGGGTGACGCCGACGCTGTGCGGGGCGGGTTTTGGCAGCGGGCTTACTTCAGCAATTTCGGCGCCACCATTGGGGGTGGAACCACTCAGGTGCAGGCCAACATTATCGCTGAGCATGTGCTCGGTCTGCCGAAGTAAGGGGGCTAGAGAATGTTCAGTTATCCACAAAACTTAGCGATCAGCCTCACTGAAGAGCAGGGCATGTTATTAGATGTCGCAAGGGGATTTGTGCGTGATCAGGCCCCCATCGAGGCGGTGCGTGCGCAGCTCGAGACCGAAACGGGTTACGAATCCCGCATTTGGCAGAGTATGGTTGAGATGGGGTGGACAGGTATATCGCTCCCCGATGAGGTAGGCGGAGCCGGTATGGGCATCGGGTCTGCTGTGCCTGTTTTTGAGGCGCTTGGCGGTGGGTTGCTGGGCACGCCGCTTTTGAGCACGACCATAGCGGGGCAGTTGATTTGGCGCGCCGCGGGCGAAAAAGCCGCCGATTGGCTGGGCCGTCTCTGTGGGGGTCAAATTGGGACGGTTGCCCTACTTGATCACGCCGATTGGGGTGTGCCCAATACGGGTTTGAAGCTGGATGAAACTGGCTCTCTTAGCGGGAGAAAACACTTTGTTGCCGATGCCGGAGTGGCAGATATTTTTGTGGTCGTGGCCAATGAGAACGGCACCCCGGTACTCGCGCTGGTAGAGCGCAACGCGCTGGCATCCGACGCCCTCTCAGAGAATGTATTGATCGATCTGACCAAACGTGCCGCCAATGTGGACTTCACCGGCGTAACACCCGCCCACGTTGTCCGTGGTGACTCAGTGGCTAGTGCTCTGCGGGACACACTTTTGTTGGGTGCCTTACTGACGGCCGCAGAGACAACCGGTGCTGCCGGCCGGTGTTTGTCCAGCATTACCGAGTATCTCAAGACGCGTAAACAGTTCGGAAAGCTGATTGGCTCCTATCAGGCACTCAAACATCCAACGGTCGATATCTATGTAGGAATGGAAAATGCGCGGTCCTTTGTTTACCACGGAGCAACGATTGTGGCTGACGAGCCCTTGTCGTCTGACGCTGAGGTGGCCTGTCGCATGGCCAAGGTAGCGGCAGACGATGTGATGGTCTACGCCGGTGATCGCGCCGTTCAGTTCCACGGCGGGTTTGGCTTCACGTGGGAGTGTGACTCGACCTTATTTATACGTCGTGCCCAATGGGCGCAACAGATGTATGGGGGCGCTATCCATCACCGAAAGCGGCTGGCGGCATTGCTACTGGATAATGAAGAGAACGGTTAATTAACCAACCCTCTGGTTGGCCATTTATGGTCTAGATGTGGAGTTAGAGAGGGGGTAAGTGCTCGCCTAGAAAGCGCACTAGGTTGCCCCCCATGACGGCACGAATCTCTGCGACGGTGAAGCCGGCGTCGACAAGGGCCTGCGTCAGGTGGGGCAACTGGGAGGCATCGATTGGCGTAGTGACGGAGCCGTCCCAGTCGGACCCGAGAGCGATGTGGTCCAATCCAAAGCGATCGATGCCGTAGCGAATGGCGTTTGTGATTGCCGTAATATCTTTGCCGCAGGTCACGTCTGCCCAGAATCCGACGCCTATCAGGCCCCCCGCTTCAGCGATCATTTCCATGGTTTCGTCGCTGATGTTCCTTGGGCTGGGGCAGTGCCCCTGAAAGCCAGTATGACTCACTATCAGTGCGGCGCCCTGAGTCGTTTCCAACGTATCACGAACGGTCGCTTCGCTGCTGTGAGACACGTCGATCATGATATTCAATGCTTGCATCTTAATTACGGCCTCGCGACCAAAGGAAGTCAGGCCACTCTGTGACTCACCGTGTAATGAGCCGCCCAGTTGATTATCGAAGAAATGTTGCAGACTCATCATGCGGAAGCCAGCGGTATAAAGCTTTTCGATATTGCCCACATCTCCATCCAGAGCGTGAGAGCCCTCTGTTCCCAGCAGTGCGCCCACTACAATGTCTCCGGCTTGGCGTTTGGTTAAGAGGGCACTTAAATCAGAGCGAGATCGAACCAGCGTCAATTGCGGGTGCTGCTGAACGGCAGCGAGTACTCGGTCAGCCTGCAAAATGGCTCGTGCAAACAAGCTGTGCTGTGTTTCGGCAGGCCAGCGTTGTGCTAAAGCGAGTATGCTGATGTTGTCCGGCGCGTCACTGGCATTGTGCTCATAATTCTGACCTTGGGGTGATTTGGTGACGGTAGTAAACATTTGCAGGGTGGCACCGCCCTCGAGCAGCTTGGGTAAATCCACTTGTCCATGATTGTTCTGAACCAGTAAATCTTTTCCCCACAAGGCAGAGTCGGCGTGGAGATCACCGACAATCAATTCCTTGTGCAGTGCAAGGGTTTCCAACGTGGGTATGCGACCCGGGTCACCAACGACCCGATTAGACGCACGATCGACCCATTGCGGACCTAATCCGAAAAAGGCCGCAGTCAGGAATACAGATAAGAATGCCAGCAGCGTGAGTAATCGCGTCAGCCATTTCATGGTCATTCCTTTGGGAGTATGAGAAAGCGTCGCACCGAGTCTGTTCGTTTTGGCGCCAGGGAGCAACTGGTCTGCGTCAGACACTCAGCCGTAGTTAGCGTTATGAATTCGAAGACCGGCATCCTTGTTCTCGGAGATCAGTTGAGCTGGCACCACCCTGTGCTTGTGGGCGCTGATCCGACCGACGTCGTCGTTATTCTTGCTGAGGTGGCAGAGGAGGCGACCTACGTAAGACACAATCGACACAAGATAGCGCTTATCTTCAGCGCTATGCGCCATTTTGCTCAAGCGCTGGAGGCGCGCGGTTTTACTGTGGCGTACTCCCGCTTTAAAGAGGGTGTGCCTTCTTTACTGAGCGCTTGTGAGCGCGCCCGTGACGCTTGGTCCTTAACTGCGCTCCATGTCTGTGAGCCTGGCGAGTATCGTTTGAGCGAGCAGATGGGGGGTTGGGGCCAGCGGTTGGGCATTGCTGTCACGCTGCATGAAGACACGCGGTTTTTATCCTCGAAAGAAGATTTCTCTCATTGGGCCCGCGGTCGAAAGCAGCTGCGAATGGAGTATTTTTACCGCGACATGCGCAAGCGTTATCGTCTTTTAATGCAGGGCGACCAGCCCGAGGGCGGTAAGTGGAACTACGATGCCAACAACCGCCAAGGTTGGCGCGGGCAAGTCGACATCCCGGAAAGATCTGCTCCTGTACTGGATGCCTTGACTCAGGAGGTTATCGCCGAGGTGGCGACGGCTTTCCCAGACTATCCGGGAGACCTGTCCACATTCCGTTGGGCGGTAACCGCTGAGGAAGCTGAGCAAGAGCTGGATTGGTTCTGTGAGCATGCACTCCCTCTCTTCGGAACGTATCAGGATGCTTTGGCGGAGGCTTCACCCTGGCTATTCCACGGCTTGATCTCCATGTACCTCAACTGTGGTCTGTTGGAGCCCCTGCCGGTCTGTGAGCGAGTAGAAGCCGCGTATCGTCGGGGTCACTGCAGTCTCGCGGCGGCGGAGGGGTTTATCCGTCAGGTGTTGGGTTGGCGGGAGTATGTGAGAGGGATTTATTGGTTGTATATGCCAGATTATCGGCAACGCAATGCTTTGACAGCGACGCGACCGTTACCCGATTGGTTCTGGACTGGCGAGACACAGATGCGTTGCCTGTCACGCGCACTCAAGCAGTCACTGGATTTGGGCTATGCCCATCACATTCAACGCCTGATGGTCATCGGTAATTTCGCCTTGCTCGCTGGGCTTGATGTCGAGGCGGTATGTGATTGGTATCTCGCGGTTTATCTTGATGCCTTTGAGTGGGTGGAGCTGCCCAATACGCTCGGCATGGCATTGTTTGCTGATGGCGGCATTATGGCTTCCAAGCCGTATGCAGCCAGTGGCAAATACATGCAGAAGCAAGGTGATCACTGTAAGTCATGCTCTTATGATCCCAAGCAGGTCACTGGTGATCAAGCCTGCCCGTATAACAGTTTGTATTGGCATTTTATTGATCGGCACAGGGACGTTTTGAGCCAAAACCCGCGCATGGGTCTGATTATGGGGGGGTGGAGAAAGCGCGCATCGAGCGACCGTGAAGCCATTGTGCAGTGGGGTGAGCAGGTGCTTAAGCGGCTACCCAGCCTCTAGTCGCCGCGCTGCTCCCCATCGCTACGATTTACGCTGGCGCTGTCCACTACAACGCCGCGAGCAGTAAACGATTTGCTCCCACTGATGCTTCCAACGTGCCCGCCACGTAAACGGCCGATCGCAAACCGGGCAGACCTTGGTCGGTAGGTCCGATTTCTTTCGGTGAGTCATCAGCGAGGCTCTGTGATGGGCCAGTCGGCGCCGTCGACAACATACGCTGGCTGGAGGGCGCGAAATCCATCCCATTTTTGAGTGAAGACGCCGGCCCCATCATACTGCGCCGCTTGCTTTTCGAGATTGAAGTGTCGACCACCCCGCGGATCGCTCCCTACCCCGGCAATGTATTGCCAGTTTCCGTAGTTACTGCCCACGTCATAGTCAATTAGGTGCTGCTCAAAAAACGCAGCGCCGAAGCGCCAATCGAGGTCCAGTTCGTTAATCAGGCACGAGGCGGCGATCTGGCGGCCACGATTGCTCATCCAGCCAGTAGCGGTCAGCTGGCGCATGAGTGCATTCACCAACGGGTAATCTGTATCTCCCGCACACCATCGGGCAAATTGCCGAGGATCATAAGTGGTGAGTAATTGTCGATTCAGACGGCCTCCCTGTCGGTAAAGTGAAAGCCCATCCACAACGGCACGCCATTGAAAAAATTCTCGCCAGAGCAGCTCAAAGTAAAGCCAGTAGGTCGAATCATTGGCAACGCGCTGTTTTTCAAACCGAAAAATAGCGTGGGCAATTTCCCTGACTGATATCGCACCGTGGGCGATCCAGGGTGACAAGGTGCTGGAGCCTGCCAGGCCGTTAAGATCATTCCGCGTATTTTTATAGTCGACAATACCCTCTTCGTGAAAAAGAAATTGATCCAGCCGCCTTAAGCCCGCGGCGCGTCCACCTGGTAGCGGCAAACCGGGATGAGGGGGTGCGGTTGCCTTGGGTATGGCATCGAACTGAGCGGCGGGAGGTGGCGGTAAAGTGTCGGGTGATGGCAACGGTGACGGGATACTGAGTTTCTCGGTTTTTCGCCTAAAGGGCGAGAATGTGTCGGGGAAGTCGCCCCAATCAAACGGGAACTGATCCGGCGTAAATAAGGTATTGCCTCGATGAACACAAAAGGGCGTTGACAGCTTTTCTTCTAAAAAGTGTATTGCTTTCGACTCGTACCAACCGGGTGTCTGCGACGTGCTCACGGTATCGATGGCAAAGCGTTCGACGATTTGCGGAATGACCAACTCAGGTGAGCCCTCCAGCACCATCAGGTCCTGACCGAGCGATTGCAGAGAAATACGAAGCGTTTGTAGCGACTCCCGTAAAAACCGATCTCTTTGCGGCCCGATTCCGGTCAGATTGCACCACGGACGCGCTTTGGGCAGTAGGTAAACGCATAACAGTGACTCGGCGCCGCAGCTGCTGAGGAGTGCTGGATTGTCGGCTAGCCGCAAATCAGCCTGGAACCAGTGAAGATGGCGCATGTGGACTCGGAGAGGAGAGGACTTTTGGTGTACGCTGATCGCGAGATGGTGGATTGGCCAGCGGGCCGCAAGCACTGGCTTTCAGGGTCCGCTACGTCGGCAACTTTTAAAGAAAAGCATGTGCTCAAAATGATCGAAACCACTCCATCGTTAAATGAATTGATTGAGCAGGCTGGGGAACTCCTCAGGCTGCAATTCGGGACTGAACCCACGTGGATGGGTATTGCACCGGGTCGAGTTAATCTGATCGGGGAGCACACTGACTACAATCAGGGTTGGGTGCTGCCCATTGCGATTGATCTTTACACGGTGCTGGTGGCGGCGCCGGGCACCGTGCCCAATACGATTCGGGTGTTCAGTGCTTCATTGGGGGAACAGGCGGTATTACCGCTGGCGGGTGGAGATGGCCGCCACCCCCGGATCTGGATGCGTTACGTAGAGGGGGTGATTACTGAATACCGCAACCTCGGTGTGATGTGCAAAGAGATGGATATCGTCGCTGTATCCAGTCTGTCTATGGGTGGCGGATTGTCCAGTAGCGCAGCACTTGCACTTGCTACCGCACATTTGATCGAGGCGGCAACGGCGCAGACGATGACCTCGGAGGAGCGCATTGCAGTGAGTGTCAGCGCTGAGCGCGGTTATGCAGGTGTTCCGTGCGGCATCATGGATCAGACCGTAGTAGAGATGGGGCGCGCGGAGCACGCCTTGTTATTGGATTGTCAGGATGAGATTTTTTCTCATGTGCCTTGTCTGGGCTCGCATATTTCTATGCTGGTGATCCACTCCGGGGTGACACATTCGCTGGCCAGCGGAGCGTATGCGGCGCGCCGAGGGGAGTGTGAGTTGGCCGCGACAAAACTGGGCTTGAGTAGTCTTCGGTTCTTAGAGCCTGATCATATTAACGCGTTGGGTGATCACCCGGTTCTCATGAAGCGAGCCCGCCACGTTATGACAGAAAACCGCCGTGTGCATGCGATGGTCACCGCGCTCAGGTCCGGAGATAAGCATTGCGCAGGCGCGTTGTTATCGGAGAGCCATGAATCGCTGCGCGATGATTTTGCGGTGTCCTGTGACTCGGTTGATCGATTGGTGGCGTTAGCGCAAGCAGAGGAGGGCGTTTTGGGTGCCAGAATGACGGGAGGTGGTTTTGGGGGTTGCGTGATTGTTTTGGTTCGCAGCGAGGTGGTTGATGCCGCCGCGAAGGCGATTTGTCGACGCTATACCGAATATGCCGGCAAGCCCACTCAGTGTTTCACGGTAGATGCCGTTGCGGGAGCGCGGAAGATGAATACGTCGGTATGAATGAACCACTTAAACACAGGCCGCATCGGCGTCGTAACGCGCTGACGGGAGATTGGGTGACTGTGTCGCCGCAGAGAGCGGAGCGGCCGTGGCAGGGAGAAGAAGCGCCTACTCAACCCGAGACAATAGTGACGCACGACCCTGAGTGTTACCTCTGCCCCGGTAATGTGCGTGCCGGTGGTCAACAGAATCCGGATTACCAATCACCATGGGCATTTGATAATGATTTTCCTGCTGTACTGAGGGAGTCGCATTGTGTGCCTGCTGGGAGCGCACTAAGCGAGCCCCTTGCGCACACCGATCTCTTTCAATCCGAGACTCTTACTGGGCGTTGCCGTGTGGTCTGCTATAGCCCGGATCATTCGAGGACCTTATCGCAGCTACCCGAGGCGGAGATCCAACAGGTGATTGCGCTTTGGATTGACGAGGTTGCCGCGTTGCGGAGAGCGCATCAGTGGGTTCAGGTATTCGAAAACAAAGGGTCGATGATGGGGTGCTCCAATCCGCACCCTCATGGGCAAATATGGGCGGTGGATACCTTGCCCAATGAAGCCTGCCGAGAATCTGCCCATCAGGCCGCATGGTTTACAGCCAACGCCGAGGTGCTGCTGGAAGCCTATAGAAAGCAAGAGGAGGCAATCGGTGAGCGTTTGGTTGCCTTTAATGCGCACTGGTGTGCGGTCGTGCCGTATTGGGCTGTCTGGCCTTTCGAAACACTGCTGATGCCTCGGCGTCGAATAGACCATCTCGATTCCCTCGACCTTGAGGAGCGTCATGCCCTTGCGAGTATGCTGAAGCAGCTACTGAGTGGATATGACCGGCTTTTTGACACTCCCTGTCCCTATACCTTGGGGTGGCATGGTGCCCCCGGTGCCGTGGCCGTACCCCACTGGCAGCTGCATGCTCATGTGTACCCACCTCTACTGAGGTCCGCTTCGGTGCGAAAGCATATGGTCGGTTATGAAATGTTGAGTGAAGCACAGCGTGATGTCACCCCGGAGGCGGCGGCAGAGCAATTAAGGCGCGCGATTGCATCTTGATGAACACCCCATCTGTGAAACGTGCCTCAAAGATAAAGGAACGGCCTGTGCGGCAGCGGTGGGCCTGCAAGGGGTTGCTCATTTGAACCGCTTCGAGGAGAAGGCTTGATGAAAGTGATGGTGACGGGTGGTGCGGGCTATATCGGCAGTATCACCGCAGAAGTATTGCTCGCGCATAGCCATGATGTGTTGGTTTTTGACAATCTGTTCCAAGGGCATCGCGATGCTGTTCCCGACACCGCTTCCTGGGTGCAGGGGGATCTCGCTGCTCCAAACGATATTCGAGAGGCAATTGCAGCGTATCGTCCTGATGCGGTGATGCATTTTGCGGCACGGTCGCTGGTGGGTGAATCGATGGCCTACCCTTTTCCCTACTTGCGCGACAACGTGGCTAACGGCCTTAATCTTATTGAAGCCTGTGTTGAGGCAGGCGTAGGTCGATTTATTCTGTCAAGCACTGCCAATCTGTTTGCACAGGCTGGAAGCGCATTGATCGACGAGCACAGCCCTATCGCTCCCGGGAGTCCATACGGAGAATCGAAATGGGCGTTGGAGCGCGCCTTGCACTGGGTGTCGGAATCCCACGGTTTGCGTTATGCGAGTCTCCGGTATTTCAATGCGGCGGGCGCCAGCGAAATGAGGGGCGAGCACCATGAGCCCGAGACCCATCTGATTCCCTTGGTATTACAGGTCGCATCAGGACACCTAGAGCACATCACAATATTTGGCGATGACTACGACACGCCCGATGGCACGTGCATTCGCGATTATGTTCACGTCCTGGATCTTGCCGAGGCCCATGTGCTGGCGTTGACCGACTTGAAGGAGCATAACCGGATCTACAACCTTGGCAATGGAGCGGGGTTCAGTGTCAGACAAGTGATCAACGCTGCGCGCAGCGTCACAGGCAAAACAATACCAGAACAGATTGGTCCGAGACGGCATGGGGACCCGTCAACGCTGGTGGCCTCAAGTGATCTCATCAGAACAGAGCTCGGGTGGCGACCTCAGCACACCGATCTTGAGACCATCATTGCCAGCGCCTGGCGCTGGCAGCAGCGGTTTCCGTCGGGCTACGCAAAGTGAATGCCAGCGCCTCTCTCGGATGCAGTCAGCATGTCGTGGCCTAGCTAATCAAATCGAGATGACGCAACGCCGTTATATCGAGGGCGTTGATCAGTTTGGCGCTCCCGTGGCACTGGTATTTTCGATCCCGCGCTGAGACGTTGTCACACTGCTGTCGCGACTTTAGGTGATAGCTCTGCTAAGCCGTATGTGGGTGTTTTCCTATCCGCTTTGAGGAGCGAAATGTAAGCAATTAGGGTAGTCTGCCGTGCTGACAGATTCACCGTATTGCTCGACCAAGCTTCTCTCCGGAGCGGCTCGTGTGAATCATCCGGCAACACATTTGACAAGAGGTGGCTTGTGTCTGCGATCGACAGCTTATTCAACCCTTTTTCCATGAAAACTCTAGAGATGGACAATCGTGTGGTAATGGCGCCCATGACCCGCAATCAGTCCCCGGATAATGTCCCTAGCGACGCGTCGGTAGAGTACTACCGGCGCAGAGCAGCGGGAGGCGTAGGGCTGATCATTACTGAGGGAACCTGCCCGAATCACATCGCCGCTAATGGATACGAGAATGTGCCTTACTTCTATGGAGAGGAGCGATTGGCAGGGTGGAAGAAGGTGGTCGATGCGGTCCACAGTGAGGGAGGCAAGATTGCACCTCAATTATGGCACTGTGGAGGAATGCGTAAGCGGGGCGTGATGCCAGAGGGAGATGTGGATGGTTACACGCCCTCGGGTATGAATGTTCCCGGTAAGGTGAAGCGGCACGTGATGACGCAGCAAGACATCGATGACGTGGTGCGCGGCTTTGCGGAGGGTGCGCGTGATGCGCAGCGTCTGGGTTTTGATGCGGTAGAGCTTCATGGTGCTCACGGTTATCTGATCGACCAGTTTTTTTGGGAGGGAACGAACCAGCGCACCGATGGCTATGGCGGGTCGATGGTAGAACGCAGTAGGCTCGCGATAGAGATCACAGAGGCCTGCCGCGCTGAGGTAGGCCCCGATTTTCCGCTGATTCTCCGGTGGTCGCAGTGGAAGCAGCAGGATTTCACCGCGCGTCTCGCGCCTACACCACAGGATTTGGAGGCGTTTTTAGCGCCGCTGGTTACTGCTGGGATTGACGCTTTTCACTGCAGCCAGAGACGCTTCTGGGAGCCAGAATTCGAAGGCTCGGATCTGAATCTGGCCGGATGGGTCAAAAAGCTCACCGGCATGCCCACAATCACGGTGGGCAGCGTTAGCCTTGATCAGGACTTTATTACCCAGCCAGCAGAGGGTGATGGTGCTGCGAGTGAGCCAGCGTCTATCGATCGGTTGTTGGAAATGATGGACAGGGGAGACTTCGATTTGGTTGCTGTCGGACGGGCCTTGATCGCGAATGCGGATTGGCCGAAAGTCGTCCGCTCAGGTGATACCTCGGGGCTGCATGCTTACAGCAGGGATATGCTGGCGAGTTTGGACTGATGTAATGCCAGTTGCCTCATTCTCGCTCCGGTGTTGGGAAGTCGCCAAAGGTATTAAAACGCGTCCCAAGAGCTGGGTGATGGGCAGGTGTTGAATGACGTTATCCGCTCCTTTGTCAAATCGGTCGCCGCCTGGCGCTCGCAATGTGATGGTGATGACCGTGTTGGCGGTCTACATCTGTATGATCGACCGCATCGCCATCTCAATTGCCATCATCCCCATGGCTGCGGAGCATGGCTGGACCACAACCCTGCAGGGTGCGGTGATGTCCGCCTTTTTTCTTGGGTATCTTATTTTACAAATTCCTGCAGGTTACCTTTCTGACCGCTTCGGAGGTAAGTGGGTACTTGGGCTCGGTGTCATTTTCTGGTCGCTATTCACGCTGCTGACGCCTGCTGCGGCGATGCTCGGTATCAGCGCGTTGCTCGTCTGTCGATTTTTGATGGGGGTGGCTGAGTCCGTAACCTGGCCATCAATCTATGCTTTGTATTCTCAGTGGATCCACCCTGACCGGCGCGCCTCTGCAGTGGGACTGATGAATTCGGGTATTGCAGGAGGCAGTGTGATTGCGCTGATTTGCACACCATGGCTTATCAGTGTGTGGTCATGGCAGGGGGCTTTTTACCTGTATGGTCTGCTGGGCGTGGTTTGGTTCATTTTCTGGATATATAGCGCTCAGTCTCGGCCATCACCGCTACCCGAGTGGCAGTCCACTGTTGCCCTGGCGCCTCAACTCACGCCTGCGGCACCGCCGCTGGTTGCGGCAGACGAGCAAATTTATCCGCGGCTCACGATTCGCCGAATGCTGCACTCTCGGGCAGTGTGGGCCATCGCGATCGCGCATATCAGTATTAACTGGTCACTCTATTTGATTCTGTCTTGGTTCCCGACTTTTGTGAACCGTGAGATGGGAGTCGACCTGCAGACAGCAGGTTTACTGGCTCTGGCGCCCACGGTCATCTCACTGGTGATGGCGCCGGCGGCGGGTCGGCTATTTGATCGGCTCGTTGCTCAAGGCTACAACAGGCGCACGATTCGCCGCGTCATGCAGTCAGTCGCTTTCGCGGGAATTACACTCGCAATGCTGACAGTGACCCTGACTGATTCGCTGATGATCAGTGTGGCCGTGATTACACTCAGTAACGCTTTGGGCGCATTTTCAATAGGCGGGTTTGCCACTAACCACCTTGATGTCGCGCCCAATCAGGCTGGGCTTCTCATGGGCGTAACCAACACATTAGCCGCGGTATCTTCAGGTGCGTCGGTTTTTGTGTCGGGCTGGATTCAGGACGTGTCAGGCGGGTGGGATGCGGTCTTCTATTTGGCAGCGCTGGTCTCGGTTGCGGGTGCGTTTGTCTATAGCTTGCTGGCAGATGTTGACCGAGAGTTCGATTGAGGTACCAACAAGCTTGCGTTACCCGCAAAACCTTCTGGAACCCAATTCATGAATTTTAGTTATTTTAATTAAAATAATAGTGCCTTTTAGTTATTAATTTGCAATTTTTCATTGCTGTGGTTATCTAGGTTTCGCCACTTTCCTCTATCATGCGCGTCCTCTCGAAGGGTTGAGGGGTCATTAACAGAGGATAGGAAAATGAACGGGCATGTGAATCGCTGGTTAAATAATTTTGGGCTATTATTAACTGGGTATACAACTCTTTCGGTAATGATATATTCCATCGAGCGTCTTGTTTGAGCCAGTGCCTGCAGCGCAGCACCCCCCCCAGTGATTGAGGGACTGTTTTTGTTGTGATCTTACCGATAATGAAACACGCCCTTTGCCTCATGAGCACTGGAGCACTAGGTGTCCAGATCGGAGTGCGCACGGTACAGTAACGCTTTCATTCGAGGCCCCATGCATGGTCAGCCTGTTAGGCGTAACGATTTTACTGGCCGTCGCGGTGGGGCTCTCCTCCAACCGCAGTGCGATCCGCCCCAGAACAATTCTCCTCGCCTTTGCGCTTCAGGCAGGCATGGGTTTTTTTGCGTTGTTTACCGATTGGGGCATCACCGCACTGTCGCTGGCATCAGAATACGTAGCGGCGCTACTGGAATACAGTAAAGCGGGCATCGCCTTTGTGTTTGGTGGTCTTGTGGACCCCTCGTCGTCATTGGGGTTCGTGTTTGCCTTCAACGTGCTACCGGTGGTGATTTTTTTCAGTTCCCTTATTGCAGTGCTGTACCACGTTGGCGTTATGCAGTGGCTAATCCGGGTTATGGGAGGGGGGCTCAGAACACTGTTGCGGACGAGTCACACGGAGTCGCTTTCTGCTGCAGCCAACATCTTTGTGGGGCAGGCAGAAGCACCACTGGTGGTTCGCCCTTACATCGACGGAATGACCCGTTCGGAACTTTTTGCGGTGATGGTGGGTGGTATGGCCTCTATCGCGGGATCGGTGATGGCGGGCTATGTCGCATTGGGCATCCCTCTGGAATATCTGTTGGCCGCCAGTTTCATGGCCGCACCCGGTGGTTTGTTGATGGCCAAACTGATGGAGCCCGAGACTCACGATCCGGTTGAACCCGGACCAGAGGCGCGTCTGGCCGGCGAGCAGTATGTGAATGTGATTGACGCAGCGGCTAGAGGTGCAATGAGTGGCTTGCAAATGGCGGGAGCGATAGGCGCCATGCTCCTTGCTTTCATTGGGCTCATAGCGTTGGTTAACGGTATGCTGGGCGCGGTGGGAGAGGGGTTGGGTGTTGAGAATCTCACTTTGGAGTATTTACTAGGTTGCTTGCTGCAACCCTTGGCTTGGTGTCTGGGGGTGCCTTGGGAAGAGGCTCAATTGGTAGGCAGTCTGATCGGTCAGAAGTTCATTCTCAATGAGTTCGTCGCCTATGTGGCTTTCAGCGATGTCATGCATCTGGTTACCCCAAAAACCGAAGCGATTATTATTTTTGCTTTATGTGGATTCGCCAATCTTTCGTCCATTGCGATCTTGTTGGGGGGGCTGGGGGCTGTTGCACCGACCCGGCGTGATGATATCTCTCGCTTCGGGTTCCGTGCGTTGATTGCTGCGACCCTTGCGAACCTGATGAGTGCGGCTTTGGCGGGTTTTTTTCTGCAATTGAGCGGGATCTGAGCAAGAGACGATGGCTAACTCATCCGAACTATCGCCACTCTCCTGCCGACATCCAGAATTTCACCTTCAACTGTTGTCATCCCTGCAACAATTTGGTTTTGCGGTTGTTGTCGACCACCCCCTCACGCTGCAGCGTGTCCAGCGTATTTATCGTGATTGGCACATTTTTTTTAGTCAGGATGGGGCTCAAGCCTATGCGATGAATTCGTCTGAGCAGGATGGTTATTTCTCTGTCGGTGAAGCGGAACACGCCAAAGGGTATCTCCAGCGTGATTACAAGGAGTACTTTCAGTTTTATCCTTGGGGACGTTGCCCAGAATCGCTCCGCGATGATCTTTGCGCTTATTTTGACGAGGCTGTGGCATTCGGCACGACCCTTTTGGGGCTGGTAGCAGAGCAATTGCCTGACGAGGTCAATGCAAGATTATCAGAGCCGTTGCAGCGCATGATTCACGGTAGCCAGCGATCCATGCTGCGCGTCACGCATTATCCCCCCGTGCAAAAAGACAGCGCGCTAATGCGCGCAGCGCCCCACGAAGACATTAATTTGCTGACGTTGCTGCCTGCTGCGGACGGTCCCGGCCTCGAGTTGAGGTTGCGTAGCGGAGAATGGATCAGGGTCCCCCAACTCCCCGAGCAGCTGATCGTCAATGTAGGCGATATGTTGCAGGAGGCGACGGCGGGTTATTTACCCTCAGCCACCCATCGTGTTGTGGCACCCTCGGCAAATGAAAGAAATCAAAGCCGCATGTCGATGCCTTTGTTTCTTCATCCTCGGCCTGAGGTGGCCTTGTCACAGCGATATACGGCGGCGCACTACCTGTCGCAAAGACTTTATGAAATGGGCGTTGCCTAAAGTGAGCCTGATCCGACGCGCTGTGTTCTTGCTCTATGCTCGCCATGATTTTTCATTCACCCGGAGTGGGCTCTTTTTGGGGCTGTTGCTCTTTTGTAACCTGCTTCATTCGGCAGAGGCGACTATTGCTGTAGCGGCCAATTTTCGTGAGACGGCTCAAGCGATTGCGCAGCGCCTCGAATCCACCTCGCCACATCGGTTTACCATTATTTCAGGATCAACAGGTAAGTTAGTCAGTCAGGCGCTTTATGGTGCACCCTTCGATGTGGTGATGGCTGCCGACCAGGCGAGACCTCTCAAGTTGATTGACGAAGGGCTCGCTGCGATGAATGCGCGGCGCACCTACGCATTGGGTGAGTTGGGGCTATGGTGGCCCGGTAAAGCGCCGCCTTTCGGCATTATCGACCTCCATGAGCTCAGCCCGCAGTCTGTCTGCCTTGCCAACCCCGCGCTGGCACCCTACGGTGCTGCAGCTTGGTCACTGTTGGAGCGGTCGGGGCTGAACGTCGAATGGCTCGCGGGAGTGGTGCGTGTGGACAACGTTAATCTGGTGGCTGGCATGGTCGCTCAAAAGCAGTCGCGCGCCGGCTTCGTCGCGCGTGCCTCTATCACTGGGATGATGCGCAAGGGCGATCTCGCCTTGGATGATCAGTCGATCCTGTGGTTGTCTTCCGAGGCGGCGATCCAACAGGACCTTGTGCTGATGAAGCGTGCGGAGGATAACCCCGCGGCACAGTGGTGGGTGGAGCAGCTATTCGAGGCACCGATTCAGGATCTCCTAAAGTCTCACGGATATCAGCTACCCAAGGCGGAACAGTCGCAGTGAGTGCAGATCTGCAGACTGTATGGCTGACCGTCTTGCTTGCCAGTGTTACCACGCTCATGCTGTTATTTTTGGCCACCCCTTTGGCATGGTGGCTGGCGAATTCTGCCTCGCGATTGCGCTCGATCGTTGAATCTTTGGTTGCTATGCCGCTGGTTTTGCCGCCGACTGTGCTCGGCTTTTACTTACTAGTGCTGCTGAATCCAGATAGTTTTCTTGGGGGATTATGGGTTCGTGCGACTGGTGATTCTTTGACATTCTCCTTCAGTGGGCTGGTCATTGCGTCTGTCATTTATTCTTTACCGTTTATGGTGCAGCCGCTACAAAGTGCATTTCGCGCGGTGCCAATGTCAGTCAGGGAGTCAGCCGCCGTAATGGGTGCGTCACCACGGGACTGTTTTTTTAGCGTGGTATTGCCACTTTCCAGACGAGGCTTCCTGACGGGCATGGTGCTGACTTTTGCCCATACCATCGGCGAATTTGGCGTCGTGCTGATGATGGGTGGGAATATTCCGGGGGAAACCCGAGTCCTTTCTATTGCGATCTATGAGCACGTAGAAACACTTAATTACGATGCGGCACACGTGCTTGCATTGGGCCTGATGAGCTTTTCTTTTCTGTCCCTGTGGCTGGTTTATCGTGTGGCGGGGAGGGGTGCTGAGGTGGTTCGCGGATGACTCAGCGCCTCATTATCGATGGTTGCCTTCGCAGATCGGGCTTTACGCTTGAAGTACAGCTTGATATTGGCTTAGACCAGGCAGTGGGTCTGCAAGGTGCAACGGGCGCAGGTAAAACGACGCTACTGCGCATCATGGCCGGGTTGGAGCCGGGTTTCATTGGGCGTTTGCAATGCGGAGACAGTGTTTGGCACGACAGCGCCAAGGGCGTCAGTCTGCCTGCTCATCTGAGAAGGTTGGGAGTCGTGTTTCAGGATGCACGACTCTTACCGGGCAGAACGGTAGAGCACAATCTCGTGTTCGCTGTACAGCGATCTCCTTCAAAATTTACTGATCTGCAGCTAGCAACACTCGTCAGAGATTTTTATATCGACGGCCTGCTGGATCAACAGGTTGATACCCTCTCGGGAGGCGAGAGACAGCGGGTGTCGTTGGTACAGGCGTTATTGACGCGGCCACAACTACTCCTCCTTGATGAACCGCTCTCCGCGAACGACAGTGAGCATCGTTGGCAGGTGGCTGCAAGGTTGTCTGACTGGCTGCGTGAACAGGAAGTGCCTCTCATCTACGTATCGCACTCCGCTGATGAGTTGCACCTTCTGACCCGAAAGATTCTGAAACTAGAAGCCGGGCAGATCGTTGCGCAGGGCCCTACCTCGGATATGTTGAAACTGATCTCTGCTCACGCCAGTTTACCCGCCACGGTGCTTGAGGTTAATGAAACGAGCGGGAGAGTGATGTTGCGGTTGGAGCAGTCTCGGGGAATAAGCGGCATCTCGGGCTTGAGTCCGGGCGACCGCATTTGTGTGAGCCATCAACTCGAACAGGATTTAGATGTCGGCGCGTCTTTGCAGCCACAAACCCAGCAGGATGAGTAGAAGACCGACAAAGGTATAGGGCCTGAGTGCCTCTCCTGCGATCAGCCAGATAAAAAGGAGTGACACAGGAGGAGACAGGAAGATGAGACTGGAAATACGGATAGTGGACCGCGTTGCTTGCATCGCGCCCATCCAGAGCACAAAGGCGAGGCCCATCTCGAAAAGGCCCACATAGAGGCCACCCGCCCAGCCTTGCCACGACAACGGTGCTGCGGCGCCTTGGTACCATACCAAGGCGGAGAGTAGCGGCAGCGCGCCAGTAAAATTCAAAAATAGTTGCACTTCGGGGTCTATCTCTTTTCGCGCATTGATAACCCAGTAGAGACTCCATATCAGAGTGCTCAATAGAGCGAGTGCCACACCCTCGGGTTGCGCAAAATTGAGCGCCTCCGGTTCGCCGCGCGTAGCAATGACCACGATGCCGAAATAGCTGATGCCGCTGGTCAGCAGTGAGTACAAGCTCAGTTTCTGTCCCAGAAGAGGGGCTGCGATGAGCGCGAGGGTGATACCCCAGGAGTAGTTGATCGCCATGGCTTCCTGGGCTGGCAAACGGTCATATGCTGCGAATAACACCAGATAATAAAGCGCAGGATTGAGCCATCCCATTGCGAGTCCGAAAAGGCGATCCCGCATGGCAGTGGCGCGCAGTGCTTGCCAGCGAGCAGGCTGAAGAAGTCTTAACGATAAAAAGCACCAGCTGACAGCGCTTGCCAGTGCAACCAATTGAAGTGGGGTCAGGTACCGCAAACTGATGCTGAATGCGGTGGCGACGGTGCTCCAAAGCATGACGGCGCTCAGTCCCAATTTAAAGGCGCGGTGCTCGTTTGGCATCATGCTGTTGAGTCCATCAATGTTGCAGAAACCCCTAACGAATCATCGCGCAACGTGACAAGATGATCGGCTTTAAAACCAAGCGGGAGTTCACAGCATGGGACACATTGGAGAACATGTCACGCTGGATAATCCGGCCTTTATACATGAGAGCGCCTGGCTCTATGGCAAGGTGTACGTTGGGCCAGATGCCTCCATATGGCCCAACGCGGTAACGCGTGCGGAAACCTATGAAATTCGCATCGGAGCCCGCACGAATATTCAGGATTTTGTGATGATTCATGTGGGTATCGCTTCACCCACTATCATCGGCGAGGACTGCTCTATCACCCATCATGCAACCCTCCACGGTTGCGAGATTGGAGACCGGTGCCTCATTGGTATCAACGCCACCATTATGGATGGCGCAAAGATTGGTGAAAATTCAATTGTCGCAGGCCATACGATTATCACTGAAAACAAAGTCTTCCCCCCAAATTCGGTGATCGCGGGAGTGCCTGGAAAAGTAGTCGCTACCAGAGACTGTGGCGAGGCCAACCTTTTGAATGCTCGCTTCTACACTGCCTGCGCTGAGCGTTATCGAGAAGGTGTCGATCGGCTTCCAGATGATGCGCTGGCCCAGTTTGCGAGCCTCTCAAAGCCCGCGGATGGCTGATCCGTGCCTGATACCTCTCAGGTGAGGTGGCCCATAGCGGACTTCGACAGCGACTGAGTGTGATTGAAGAACAGAGTATCCCTGTAATCTAGGTTCCTTCGTCAGTGGGAGTGCTCATGATTTGGTGATGCACAGCTAGTAGTGTCTTCAGATCGCCCGCATTTTGGAGTTGCGAAAATCCTGCTGCTTTGAGTGTTACCAAGGCTTTTCCCGAGCGGTTTCCGCTGCGGCAGTAGAGCACTAGTGCAGTGTCGCGCGGTATGGATCTTGCCGATAATCCTTCGACGATACGATCATATGGAATATTGATGGCACCCGGATAGTGTCCGGAAGTGAATTCTTCCGGTGTGCGGACATCGATAATGACAGCGCCCGGCGCAATCCCCGTGTCGAAGGCATCTGTGTCATCAGGCGCGCAGGCGCACAGCATTAAGGCACCGCAAACAAACGAAAAGATTCTGGTCATACACGCTGCCTCCAATGGAAAAGGAGGCACAAGTGTATCAAGCAGTGGTGGGCTTATCGGTAGTACTGTCGGCGGAGCTCGCATTGTCATCTATGTTGTCAAAGATCCAGTTGCGAGCCGCTTGTAGCGCCTCCAGACGAGTTGCGTAGCGATGCTCATCTGAGAGGTGTTCATTCACTCCGAGGCCTGCGAGGCTTGCCGCGACCGCTTCATTGATTCCACAGAGGTACAGATGTTTGCCTGCGTGGATCGCGTCCAGCGCAATCGTTTCAACGGCGCGTGCCGCAGAAACATCCATGAAAGGCACTCTACAAAAATCGAGAACGAGCGAGGTGTGGTGTGCTGGGCTGAGACGTTCTCTAACCTGATGTCCCAGATCAGCTGCCGCTCCAAAACTTAATGGGCCACCGAAATTAAAATAGGTCAGTCGACTGCCGCATTCCTCAAGTAACGCAGCTTCCTTGTCAGAGAGTCCTTCTGCTCCGCCATCTTGCTGTCCTGCTGCTGACGATAATTGTTCGTCGGCTACCTGCTTAACGAATGCGATGGCCGCCACGACAACACCCGCAACCACTGCTGTGATTAAGTCTACAAACACGGTAAGGCTCAACACCATGACCATGAGCAGTAGGTCAAAACGCGGACCGCGATGCGCTGTCTTAAGATAAGAGAAATCAATAATGTCGTAGCCGACCTTAACGAGAATCCCAGCCAGTACGGCGTGGGGTATTTTGGCTGCCAGAGGTGCGAGCACTAGCACCACCGCGAGCAGCAACAGGCTGTGCAACATGCCAGAAATTTTGGTCACCCCACCTGTGCGGATATTGACGACGGTTCGCATAGTCGCTCCTGCTCCAGGAATGCCGCCAAAAAATCCTGCTGCCACATTGCCGATACCCTGACCAATGAGCTCCCGGTTGGAGTCGTGTCGAGTGCGTGTCATGTTGTCGGCGACCAGTGATGTCAGCAGACTGTCTATTGCGCCCAGAATCGCCAGGATCAACGCTGCTTCGAAGACAATGAGAATGGTTTCGCTGGAAAAAGAAGGCACGATAAATTCTGGCAGACCGGTAGGAATGGCGCCCAATACTGGAACATCGGTTAACGCGAGGCTAACCACGGTCCCGGTGATCAAAGCTGCCAGCGGGCCGGGTAAATACCGGCCCCAGTTGCTGGGCCAGAAAAACACGATGCCTAGAGTCAGGATCCCCACACCCAGCGCACCCATGTTTGGATCCATCACGGCGGTTGGCACCTCCAAGAGCGCGGGGATGGTGCCAGTCTCCGCAGGCTCATGGCCAAATAGTCGTGCCAGCTGCAATGCGATAATGATGCAGCCGATCCCGCTCATGAACCCCGAGACCACCGGATAAGGTACCAACCTGATGTACTGCCCAAAACCCAAAACGCCGAAGGCAATTTGCAGTGCGCCGGCTAGTATCACGGTGGCAAATACCAGAGAGATGTCGCCGCTTAGCGAAGCGAAGACACCCGCAAAAACTACAATCATAGGGCCGGTAGGGCCGGAAATTTGTGAAGGGGTGCCGCCAAAAAGGGCTGCGAAAAACCCCACCAAAATAGCACCGTACACACCGGCAATGGGGCCAGCGCCGGAGGCTTCACCAAAGGCCAGTGCTAAAGGGAGAGCAACGACCCCGGCGGTTAATCCACCGAAAATGTCGCCGCGAAGGTGAGAAAAGTCAAAGAACCTTGTCATGAGCATGGTGTCCTAAAGGTAAAGCGCCTGGGGACCTTGTGTCCTTGAGGTGGGAGCAGCTGAGGGCGAAGAGAAAAAGCCCTCGCTACTTAGGTTACATAGTATTTGTCAGCCTTCGGGCATCGCTGAGCTGTGATGCTGTAGGATCTTCCAACCGTCGGCAGTCGCGACATAAAGGTAGCTGAACCGCGCTGTCACGGATGAGCCATCACCAAAGGTAAAGGTGTAAACGCCTGAGTTGGTGGCATGCGTGTCGCTGAGAATGCGCACGTTAGATTCGTCGATCACGCCTTGTGGCGACTTCTGCAGGAAGCTCACAAAATAATCTCTTATTTCAGTGTGATTATGTCGAACCTGATTGGAGACGGTAGGTAACAACACGGCGTCTTCCGCATAGAGTGTGGTCACTGTATCGGGGTTCAATGTAGCTAAAGCGGCGTTCCAACTGTCAAACAATGCGACTACGTCGTTGTGGTTCATTGTGCTCTCTCTTATGGACGACACCGCTTTATACGTGATAAGAAAAATAAAGACCAAGTATACTTGTGATAGTTTTTTTCTATACCTCTCCTACGTAGTGGCAGAGCAACAATACCTGCGGGTGAGTAACGCCCATTTCAATTGCGCTGTCTGTTGCTGTATATGGTGGCGATTCACCGCGCGGGCACACTCAAGATTCATGTCAAGGCCGTCGAATAATGTGAGAGTGCGACAGGGTCTGGGGCAGGTGGGTCGGAAGGAACAGGTGATAGGGAAATTGAATAAATTGATACGTAGCGATAATTTCTATTTATATAATTGTGGTGTCGCTGTTTTGTTCGGCAATAGAATCCCTTTTTTCTGTGAGACCCGCTAGTTTTTATGGTTTCTGCGCCACGAGAGTGTGAAATATGATTCAACCTGAGCAATTGAGCTTTAGGCAAATACGTTATTTTGAGGCGATAGCGGATGCTGGCAGCTTTCGCCGGGCCGCAGATCGCTTGGGAGTGACCCAGCCTACCCTGACTGTGCAGATCGCCGCTATGGAAAAGGCGCTGGGCACCACGCTTTTCGAGAGACAACGCAATGGGGTTATCTTGACGCCAGTGGGGCGTGAGTTGCTCCCCCGTGCCAGGCGTATGGCAGAAGAACTGAAAAGTTTCTTTGATCAAGCGCGCGGCGTCTCGAGCGACAGCGTATACCGCATGGGTGTAACACGCACTCTGGGGCCCTATCTGCTACCCCGCGTTCTTCCTCAACTTCACCGGCGTTTTGAGAATCTCCGACTGTATGTTCGTGAATCGACACCAGCTCAATTGGGCGCGGAACTAAAGTCTGCCGTCCACGATGTGGTTTTGACGACACTTCCCTTGCAGGGCGATGAGCTCGAGATAGCGCCATTATTCAGGGAGCCCGTCAAGCTGGCGGTGCCCCTAGAGCATCCGTTGGCATCCAAGTCATCGGTCACCGGGGCTGACTTGGTCGGTGAATCTGTACTGACGATTGATGAACAACATCTCTATCACAAGCAGGTGAGCGATCTATGTGAAAGTCTAGGCGCAACTGTAAACCGAGATTTCGAGGGGACCTCATTGGATACATTGAGGCAAATGGTTGTGATGGGGATGGGGATTTCTTTTCTGCCGGCCCTCTATGTGGCCTCGGAAATTGGTGAATCAGACACACCTCGCATTACTGATGTTCAAGGCGTCACCATGAGTCGAGACCACGCTTTGGCTTGGCGCCGACGATCTCCCTCTCGCGTTAACTTTCGGCAACTTGCCGATGCGATCAGAGATGTGGTCAAAGTGGATCTGGCCGGCGAGGTGACACTGATTTAATGCCCAATAACTCGCATAGACTCTGACAATGACGCACAATGCGCATCCCGTAAACACTGACCCAGGGTTATGCACCGAATTAAGACGTACAACACGATTTCTCCACGTGGCCTCGACCGGTTCGAGCGCGATTGCTATGAAGTGGGGCACGACATAGCGCACCCTGATGCACTCCTGCTGCGCAGCCATAAATTGCAAGCTGAGGAGATACCGCCATCAGTTACTGCAATTGCGCGTGCAGGGGCTGGCGTCAACAATATTCCGTTGACGATGTGCAGCGAGCGTGGCATCCCGGTGTTTAATACGCCTGGCGCTAATGCAAATGCGGTAAAAGAACTGGTCGCTGCCGCTATGCTTTTGGCGTCGCGGGACATTGTAGGTGGCATCGCTTTTGCTCAATCGCAGGATGCCTCTATGTCTGCTCAAGCGATGAATGCATTGATGGAGCAGGAAAAGAAGCGATTTGCCGGCGCAGAGCTCGCGGGCAAGACGTTGGGCGTCGTGGGTTTGGGCTCTATCGGCAGTTTGGTGGCAAAACTCGGTCTGGATTTGGGGATGCTGGTGGTGGGGTACGACCCCGCTCTATCGGTAGAGGCGGCCTGGCGTTTGCCAAGTGAGGTTCAGCGCATGGAGAACATGCAGTCACTCTTCAGCCGCAGTGACTTTGTGAGTCTGCATCTACCGGTGCTAGACGCTACGCGTGGGCTGATTAACTCAGAGATGCTGGGACACTTCCGAAAAGACAGCTGCCTACTCAATTTTGCCCGGGAAGAGATCGTCGATACGCAGGCGATCGTGACAGCACTCGATGATAAGCAATTGCGTGTTTATGTCACCGATTTTCCCAACCCGATGCTACTTGGAAGGCGTGATGCGTTACTGATGCCGCACATTGGCGCCAGCACAGCAGAGGCCGAAGAGAATTGTGCCGTCATGGCGGCAAGCCAGCTCAAGGCGTTTCTTGACCATGGCAACATTCGCAATTCGGTCAACTTTCCCTCAATTGAGCTCGATCGCACCACCGACTGCCGCGTGACAATATCCAATCGCAATGAACCCGGTATGTTGAGTCATATTCTGACTTTGATTGGCGATGACGGATTAAACGTTGCTGACTTATTGAACAAGAGTGTCGGTGATGTTGCCTACAACATCATTGACTTAGATGGTGTGCCGCAAGAGTCGCTGTTGGGAGAAATCCGAGGTCTACAGGGCGTCATCAATCTCCGCGTCATTCAGGGGCCTGTGACCTAGTTCTTAATATCGCGCTTTTGCATTTCCTCATTGGCCTCAATGAGCCGCTCGGCGCAGACGTTGCCACTTGCATTCACTCTGTCGACAAAATTTTTCGCCAAAATGGATAATCCCCCGGTCATTACGGCGAGACTACCGCCCACCAAGGTATTGGCGGGATCAACCGTTATTTTTGGTGTCGCCAGTGTGCCGGAGACCTCGACATACGGATTAAAGACGCTGCTCACGCTAAACCCCAACCCCTTTTGTGGCACTGTCTTAAATTTGGCTTTGATGTGTTCAGACTCTAAATCGAGGGTGACATTAGAAAATATCTTTACATTAGGCGTGTCCACGACTATCGCTGGCTTTCCTGAGAGTTTGCCGTTTTCGACGGCGACGAATGCTGCCGCACAATTGATCGAAGTATCCTCCTGCTGATTTTGAAGCGGATTAAGCGTTTCCGACAGCTCTTGCAAGAAGGAATTGGTCAGTCTGTCGAAGCCCGCGTTCAGCACTTTCCCTGACCCCATAACCACATTGAGATATCCGTCGAGATTGGAGGCCAATTTGCGCGTTGTGGTGCCCTCGCCGCTAAATTTGGACCTGAATTCGTAGGAGGGCAGCGAGTCGATTTCTTCCGAGGGAGCTTTGGGTATCCCCAACACCAGCTCGGAGCCCTCGATCGCGATATCGAATTGCGGAGCGGTCTCGGGACGACTGAGCAGAGATCCTGTCAGTGTTGCGCCGCCCGAGCGCTCGTTTTCGGCGGAGAGCCTCTCGATCCGAATGCCACTGTTGCCCATTGTGAAGGCGCCCTGAACGTTGAAAACGGGTCTAGGCATGCCCACTAGCTCGTCGATCTGCAGATCTACGTTGGCACTAAAATGACTAAGCCATTCTGTCGAGATCGGATAGTCAGGTAAGACGTACCGGTTGTCAGTTGCGCGATGGTCTCGCTTGCTTTTGGTATCGTTACGCTTGCGCAACGCGTCGACCCAGGGATCCAAATTCAGTCGAGTGCCCACGATATCCAGTGCCACCTGAAGATCTGACGGGCGTTCTATTGTTCCCTGGACAATGAGATCACTGTCTCCGGAGTGGAGGGCGAGAGTGTCGATCACCAGAGCGCCGTTTCGCGAATCAAAATCCGCGGTAACCTGCAGATCCTGATCCGGCAAAGGAAAATCTAGCCAGTCGTTGAGCATACTCAAACGGTTGATGTTGATATCGGCGTCAAGATGGCTACTGATGAACTCCAGACTGGTCAATTCAAGGAAGCCACCAGCATCAATTTGGATTTCCTTCGATTCAACGCTCAGTGACTGCAAACGCAACGAGACCTCTTTCCATTCCCCAATGACGCTCATGTTCATCGGCATTGGGGGCCTGTCGATACCGCTCTTGCCGGCGGGTAAATAACTCATTAGGTCTGGTGCGCTTGCCAGCCAATTAAAATGCGCAAGGTTATCGATGAGGTCTATGGATAGATGACCAGTGGCGCTGATCGACCCATACGTCAATTGGTCATTGTCAACCGAAATGGCAATGGTGCCCGGCGCCAGTGCGATATTAGCTTTTAAGTTAAGCGGTCTTTGGTAGCGCTGCGGCACGGTAAATTCGGTGAAAAGGGGCTGGATATCGGGCACTGAGATGTCCATAAAACCAGATAGAGTGGGAGTGGATTCTTTCAGGGACGCAGCGCCCACGAACCGAACCACGCCCGTCGCTGCTGACATCACCGCGTTTTCAATATCTACTAAATCTGCGGATGGATAAGTGAAGTCACTCTCAGCCTTGGCAGGAACGCTGGGGATGAACTGGGGTGATGGCACCCAAGGCGTCAAAGTGGTGCGTAAATTATGAGATTGTACTGCCATGGAAATCGCTGTTTTGTGTTGCGCGGTCGCCCAGCCAAGGATGCCTTCGGCAGCCAAAACGTCTTTACCCATTCGCACCACCAATTTCTCTAGTGCGACGGTCTCGGGCGCCATGACAGTCGCTGCACCTGAAAATTGGACGGGGCCCAATGCGGGTGGACTGTCTATGAGGATGCCGAGCCATTGGCTAGGCTCGGCGCTGCTCCCCGAGAAGTGCATGGTCGATCCTGAAAAACCTTCCCCCGGTGTTAATCTGCCACTCAGTTCTAAGGTGAGAAGCGACGATTGGCTGGCAAGGAGGACATCAGTGACACCCGCGTCACGTGTCAGCAATACGGTGCCATGGAGCGAGCCCTGCAACTGCCGGGGAAGGTCAAGAAGGCTCGAAAAGGCGCTTAAAGTGGGAATGTCGATCATCCCGCTTAGGGAGCCTGTGCCGAGAGATCGATATCCTGGGAGCTTTCCTGACAATGCCAGTGTGAGGGCGTCGCTGTTTAGCTGAAGAGTCTCAACGTTGATTTCTGAACCCTCTACCGACCCCTCGAGATCAATGTTAAAAGGGGTCGTGGGCCAATTGGGGGTGCCCCATAGGGCGCCAAACTCGGAGAGGCTGGGACCGCTTGCGCGCAGGGCTACATGGCCCGACTCCCATAATGCCGCGAGGTCTTGATCGGCGGTACCGGCGATGTGAAATTCGCCAAACTGGACATCGATATCGATAAGTTGCCTTGAATCGTGTTGGTGAGTGTGCAGCGCCATGTCGACAGGTCCGTCCTTGATCGCAGGCAATGCAAAGGTTTGCAGCAGAGCATTTGCGCTATCGGCATGAATGGCCACATTGATCTCCGAGCGCATGATTTGATCAAGCGATTCGATGGAAGTTGACAGCTGGAAGTCGGCATCTCCGAGAGTGCCCTGCCATCCGGCCTCCCAGTCACGAATATCGAGCAGTGACACGACGCCATCGAGCGTCATCGTCGTTTCGAAGGGGGTATTGTTCAGTGTGCCCCGACTGATCACCTGAACATGATCGTCAATGAGTGTCTCGTGAAGGGCGTCGATGAACACCACGTGTTGACGGTTGTTGGCAGTATCCTGAACGCTTAGCTGGACCCGTTCCATGTGCACGTCAGTAGCGCGTAGGCCATACAAAATCTCTCCGCTACCATCGACCCTATCAGCTTCGAGGGTTTCGCTACCGGGGGCTGGCCAATTACCCTGACCGTTCTCATCGATATCGATAAATACGGCCACATCAGTCATTGAAGCGGCTGAGAGGGTGATGTCATTATCCAGAAGCGGTAGCAGTGAGAACTGTGCAACCGCTGAACCCACTTTGGCAAAAACGGGCGTGGCTTCTGTGATGCCAGCAATGGTAACGCCGTTCACTGTAATTGTTGTCATGGTGCCCAGGCGGAGAGCGACTGGGCCCTCTATCTGCACGTCCCGGTTCAGAGCGCTGCTGGCAATCCATTCATACAGAGGGCGTGACACACCCAAACTCAGGCTGACAGCGGCTGCTGTCAGAAGGAGTATCAATACAGTCGATACCACTAAAAAGTATCGCAGGGCAGGTATCACTCTTCTCATAGTGGACGTCTTATAACACGAAGCGCGCCTGGTTCTGCGAGATCGCGAGGGCGCTTTCATCCCCAGATCAACTATCGGAAGAAAGACCGTCCTCGAGGAAACAACCAACGAGGAGTGACATAATCTCTACACTAGATCCCGGAAATGGAGTTACAGCAGTGGGGGAAATGAGTTTCGTCTCTGACAATCAGGCCGGCGCGCACCCGAAGGTGCTTGAGCGCTTACACAACCTCTCTGAGGGCAGTGCGGCGGGCTATGGTGAAGATCAATGGACTGCCGCAGCAGGTTTGGCGGTACAGCAGGTTTTCGAGACAGACTGTGCGGTATTTTTTGTATCAACTGGCACGGCGGCAAATGCCCTTGCTTTGAGCGCGCTCTCCCCCTCGTGGGGGGCCATTTATTGTCACAATGGCGCGCACATCTGCAACGATGAAAATACCGCAGTGGAATTTTACACCGGTGGCGCGCGGTTGGTGGGCGTGACGGGTTTGGCGGGTAAGCCCGATGTGGACACGATGCGCTCGCATATGGAGATCGCTACGGTGCATGGTGTGCACAATGCCAAACCGGCCGTCATCAGCTTGTCGAATGTGACGGAGTCAGGAACCGTCTATAGCGCCTCCGAGATAGCGCCTTACCGAGACCTTGCAGATGCTTTCGGATTGCACCTTCACGTAGATGGTGCGCGTTTTGCCAATGCGGTGGTGTCCACGGGTGCCACGCCTGCAGCGCTGACCTGGCGCGCGGGCGTGGATTGCCTGAGCTTTGGATTGACAAAGAATGGGGGTATCGCGGCGGAGGCGGTGGTCATTTTTAACAAGGCGTTGGCGGAACAATTTGCCTATCGCCGCAAGAGGGCCGGGCATCTGTGGTCCAAACACCGGTTTTTAGCGGCGCAGTGGTTGGCGCTGTTGGAGGACGAATTGTGGTTGAAGAACGCGCGTCATGCCAATGCCATGGCGCAACAACTCGCCGAAGCGTTCAGCCGCCACAGCAGTATTGATTTGCCTTGGATCGTCGATGCCAACGAGATTTTCCCGGTGATACCTGAGAAAATACGGGCGTGCCTGCGGGATGGGGGGCTCGGCTTTTACGATTGGCCTGCTCAGCCAGATATGACCCGATTCGTCACGAGTTTCAATACCGAGGCTGCGGCGGTAGATCGAGCAGTAGCGCTGATCGCGGCTAACTGATCTGACAGTGAATGTTCGGCACGATCCCTGTCCTGATGGTTTGATTAAACGGCCTTGGGATCTTTGAAAGCGTCTCAACCACCCGCCAATAGCATCTCACACTGTGTCGTCTAGCAGTGTTGCTCGATAGGCGGAAGGGGTTTTTCCGGTCCAGCGCTTGAAGGCGCGCGAAAAAGAAGCCTGTTCGCTGAACCCGCAATAAAAACTCACTTCGGTCAGTGTGTTAGAGGCGTCTGCCAATAAACTCTCTGCCAGCTGGGTGCGGGTTTGGTCGAGGAGGACGCGAAATCGCGTCCCTTCGCTCTCCAGCCTTCTTTGAAAGGTACGGAGGCTCATGTTGTGGGTCGCCGCCGCCTTCTCCTCGGTTAATGTCTGTTCAGGCAGCCGATCAAGAATCGCCATTTTAACAGTTGCAGGCAGGCTATTTTCCCTTACTGAGCGGACCAGGGACGCCAGCATGGGTTCGTTGCGCGTGATGATATCGATATTGCTCGTGGATATCGGAGTATCCAATGCGTCTTTGGGCAGCACTAGCGAGGCATGTTTGGCCGAAAATGCCACCCGGGGACCGAAGACCTGTCGATACCTAGCCTCATTTCCCATGGGTTTCCCGGTGAAGGCAACGCTGACGATATCGCCTGAGAATCCGGAAATTTCTCGAACCGCGGTTAAGAGCACTGCGAACAAAAAACTTTGAATAATGTGTTCGGCCTGCTCTCCCTGAACTCTTGATTTGGTCACGGTGACGGTATTGCTGTTCTCAAGCAGTTTTAGCGGCTGTTGCGTTGAGATCAGTGCCTGATATTTGCTGAGGCGCCGAAGCGCTCCCAGTGTGGTCTCAGAGGAGATGGCGGTAATGCCGAGCACATGGGTGTCAGTAATCCTATGGAAAGTCGCTAACTCCAGCCCCAGCTGACTCTCAGGGTAGGCTCTGGCCAGTTCATCGAGGAGTGCGCCCACTTGTGGGGAAGAGATGCGTTCCCGCGGGTTTTTTAGAAGGGCAGGGGGAATATTGGCGATCTGTAAAAGCGGTTCGATATCGTCACCCCGACTGAGTACAAAGCGCTCGATTACCCTCAGGTCGCTGGCAAGAATCGTGTGTTCCGACGCCAAGATGCCTCTCCTTTTTTATACCCGTCAAATAGCATGGCTGTTTGACTCGGGTCGAACTGTTTCGACGCGTTGATCATATGTCAGGGTTCACCGAGGGAAAACCCGTGCGGCGGCGCCAAGTTGCGCGAGAAAAAATTAAGTGAGACTCCGTTGGGGCGGCATCAGCTAGCACTCAGGGAATGTTGCCCTTATCCTGCGAAATGCCCAAGGCCCCCTGTCTAAGGAGAATCGGTTATCTGAAAGATATCTCCCTCATCGGTAATGGCAACAATGCTGCCGTCATGTAAAACACGCACATCCCTCACCCGGCCTGTGACCTCCGGGAAAATTGCCTCGTCTAATATAACGGTTTCTCCCTCGAGCTTTAGCCGGCGCATCTCGCCATTGATCAGGGAGCCCAACAGCAGGTCGCCCTGCCACTCGCGGAACTGATCACCTTGGTAAATAGCCAAGCCCGATGGCCCAATGCTTGGTACCCAGTATGTTAGTGGTTGCTCCATTCCTTGTGCCTCGGTAAACGGAGAGATCACCGCTCCGCTGTAGTCGACACCATAGGTAATGGCCGGCCAACCATAATTTTTACCGGCGAGGATGTGATTGAGCTCATCACCGCCTTTTGGGCCATGCTCGAGCATCAGGATCCGATCTGTGAAGGCGTCATACACCAAGCCCTGGGGATTACGATGCCCATAGCTGTATACACGAGGCGCTGTTTTGGGAAACGGGTTGTCGGCTGGCACGGATCCGTCAGTATTAATGCGCAGCAGTTTGCCTAATTCCCATTCGAGATCCTGAGCTTTTTCGCGATACTTAAAGCCCTCACCTACACTGATGAGCAACGTGCCATCGGGTAAAAAAGCCATCTTGCCACCGTAATGTGCAGGCCCCTGCTTATCGGGGGAAACCTCAAGTAGAGTGGAGACCTGCGTCAGTTCGGTGCCTTCAAGCACACCACGGACAATACTGGTGCGATTGGCGTCGCCATCACCACTGGCAAGGCTGAGGTAGAGTGTCTGATTCTGGCTAAAAAGCGGATCGGGGAGGACTTCAAGTAAGCCGCCCTGATTGGCAAAATACACAGCGGGTGTCCCCGGGATGGGGGTGAGGCTACCTTCGGCACCCAGGAGGATAAGTTGTCCACTTTTCTCGGTAACCAGAAAACGGCCCCCGTCTATGGGCGCAATAGACCAGGGCTTATCAAGACCCGAGGCAAGCTGGGTCACTTCATAAGCTTGCACTGAGAGAGCCAGTGCGCCCCATAGCATGATTAAGAAAATTTGCATGGGCCGTATGATCGAATCACGCATGGCGCTGTCCTTTTTATTTGAGCCCAAAAGATTACGCGAGCGTAGCATGACTGGATGCTGGACAATGCGCGTCTCGTCAGGACGATACAACCGGATCGAGGATGGAGATCACAGTGATCAGAGTCATTTTTGGCTACGCAATAGGGATATTGGTTTCCTTTGTGCTGGGTTCTATAGCGGGTACGCAGGTCGTTCTGGCATCGGTCCAAGCGATGGGGCTTGAGGTGAGCTGGGCTGCCAGAATTGAGGTTTCGCGCGCGGATTTACTGGGCCTGAGTGCCACCTTACTGCCCATAATGGCACTCGCTCTAGCAGCCGGATGGGGTCTCTATGATGGGGTGATATCTCGCATGCGCTCAGACCGCGTTATCCATGCCTACGCTTTGGTCGGCGCTGGTTGTATCCTCGCTTTGCACCCCTTTCTGGCCCTCATTCTGGGTGTGGATGTCTTTGCCCCGACGAGATCTTTGGGTGGTCTTCTGGCGCAGGGGATCGCCGGTGCAGCAGGAGGATGGTGCTGCGGCTACATCAGGTCCCGGTCGAGTGAGTAGGTTGATTCCCATGGGCTGCAATGGTCACGACGTGCGCAGCTGTCACAGTAACGCGGAGCGCACTCAAAGATCTGCCAATTTGCGCGACTCATGGTCCTTTGGAGATTAATTGATTCCCAGACAGGTTATCTTTTTCGTATTAACGTTTTTGCTACTCATGGGCCTCTTCACTGCGCTTGTGGATTGCCTTTTATAGTAGCGGCTTACTCCTCACTGCGGTGGAAGTGTTGGTGATTCAGGTTTTTCTAAAAGGTCAGAAATCGAAACGAATTCCTATTAGAGGCCCGTGTTCTTTCATATCGAATTTGAATCGCTCATTACCGTCCCCGTCATCGTAATCAAAGTCCAGATAACGATAGCCCACCGACAGGCTCGCCCATTGATTAAAGCGGTAGTGCATAGCACCACTGAGTACGAGAACAAGATCTGACCCAACGCCAAAGCCACCGACTTGCGCGGAGCCTGAGAATTCCCATCGGGAGCCCACTGGCGTCTCGAATAATACGCCAACAATGGGGTCCACCCAGTCCTCCCCGATGCTGGCGAGGCGTGTAGTTTGTGGGCCAGTAATGGCGATATCGGTAGAAATGTCGTTGTACAGCGCACCACCCATGAACTGTACGGAGTCATTGAGACGCCATGTAACCGAAGCGATGGCCATCGTTTGTTCCAGTTCCAGCTCACCAGACAGCATGCCTCGTGATCCTTCGGCGTCCATTTTTAAATCCATGTAAACGGTGTCGAGCAGCACACCCCAGCGCTCTCCTTCCCCGCGATACATACCCAGAAAGCCTTTGTCGATCGAGTCAAAGACGTCGCTGATGCCCAAGTCGACTTCCGCTTCGAGATCGCCCGCGCCAGCCGTGCCGTTGAGTGACGGACCGAGAATGTAGAGCAGGCCCTGATTCGACCAACCCGACTCCGATTGCGCCAGCGTCATGGATGGGTTGAGGGCGAATAAGAAGCAGGTTGTCAGTAATCCTTTCGAAAGCCTTCTGAGCGATAAAGGAAGTGCCTCACACATAGTCGATGGACTCAGGTTGGGGATTTTGCTCTAGAGTACGGCACAAGATGCAGTACTGAAAGTGCATAATATGACAGCCGCGCCAACCGGCTTTCACGACCCGGTCCATCCTTTCACCAGTGGCGTGGCAGTTCATTGCACTGTTCGGCACAGAAAATGTTGTATCCATCAACATTACTGCGCTGTGTGTGGCTGTCGCGCCTCAACGGGACAACAGGCGACACCATTGTCGTTTGTTGCAGGGTGTTGCCGCGAACCGACCACGCTTAAGCCAAATGCAGATCGGGTCGTGATGTTTAAAAAATTGACAACACCGCTTTCAGTAATTGGTCCATTTTTGCTTGCGACTCATCCAATGTCAGGCCGAGACGCACAATAACGAGTTCCTGCTCTGGCATTACCACAACGAATTGTCCCGAGTTGCCTCCCGCATGGAAGGTGCTCTCGGGTGCGTTAGGGAAACGACGCTGCCCGGTATTGAGCCAAAACCCCAGACCATAGATCTCACCATTATTAGCGGTGCCTGGCTTCACCGCTTTTCTTTGCCACGCCTGACTGATTAGCGCGCTTCGACCGTGCCAGGCGTCTAACCAGAGTTGTCCCATAAGGGCCCAATCACGGGCGGTAAGATAGGCATAGCTTGAGCCTACCTGTACTCCGCTTGCATCAGGCTCCAATACCATTTTGTGTAGGCCCAGCGGTGCAATAAAATTGTGGGCCACCCAACCGGTATACGGCTCACTACCAAGGGACTGTTGCCACATCATTGCTGCTGTATTGATGTCGCCACTTGAATAGGCAAACTCTTTGCCGGGCTCGTTTATATGGCCCGTCAACGGGGCCGAATATCCCATGGCTCCATGTTGATATAGCATGGCGGTGACATCATCTCCCGGGAGGTAGCGCTCGGAAAAATCGAACCCACTTGACATGGAGAGCAGATGCTCGAGTGACAAGTTTGGGGCGATCTGATTCAATTTTTTCTCGCTAAAACCTTCCCTCTGTAGCATCTCCCGCACAGAGTCATCCAAACTCAACTGACCCGCATCGATTTGGTATCCAATAAAAGTCGCCATCAGACTTTTATTCATTGACCAACCTTGCATCGGGTTTGTGGCTGCGACCGGAGCCTGGTAGCGCTCGGCGACTAACTCCCCCCGATGCATCACAATGACAGCCAGCGTATTCCGACCCCCATGGGCAGGCTCTGCAAAAGCGTCGTTAATGACAGCAGTGAGTGGTGACGTGACTCCGGCAGATAGAAATACGCTCTGGTGTTCCTCAGTTGTCTCGGGTTCGCCGATCTTGGATGTTGGCAGGGCGCTGGCGTCATATTGTGACAACGTATCTGCCTGTTGCATTGGGGAATACCGCTCTAGGGTTCCATCATCAGTCAGCGTGCAGCCAAAGTTCGGCCTGAACTGAGCAATCATGCTTTGACCCAACATGGATGCCGAAACATGTCGCGCGGTCATGTCTATGTCGTAATCAAGGAACATGGGCATTGGGCCCACGGTAGCAAGCCGCGGGAGTACATCGGTATCCATAACAAAGCGCGCTGGCAGTTGCGCTACAAAAACGCCCGAGCATAGCTGCTTAGCGGCATATCCCGCGCCGATCGCGCCGGCATCCGCGAGGAAAGAGAAGGCGCGCATCACGATAGCAACGGTAAGGACGCCGACAACAAACAATGCGGCTCTTAGAGTGTGTTTTGCGGCAGAGGGGGCACAGGCCATAGTTCGAAGTTATAAATCGACTTTGCAAGAGAATAAATCAGTTTCCTCTTTTTATGTCGGAAAAGAGGATGGTAGCAGTGCGAATGGGCATCACCTGAGTGTAGACCCTCGTCATACAAACATGAGCGGCCATTTCCTCCACACAACAACAAGGAGACTTTCACTCTCTCGTCGCCCCTCCCAGATCGAGGAGCTGGTTTCGCCACAGAGTCTTGTCATAAAACTGCAATATTAGTGTCATAGAAATGTAAAAAATCGGTCACGAAACTGACACTTTATCGTCACATACTGTTTATCGAGTTGCGGTGTTTCATTCGAAAGCTGATCGGAGTTGTAACCATGCGTCATCTGGTATCACACTTGCGTTATTCGCTGCCACTGGGAGCGCTGTGTAGTTCTCTAGCCATCTCCGCCTCGGCGACTGACAAGGCCTTGCTCGATATTCTTTTTGGAAATGGTCTGATTACAGACGCTCAATATGAGCAACTATTGCAGCAGGAAGAAGTGACGACCGCGGAGGTGCTCTCTAGTGTGACGCTCGCGCCTGTGCAACCGGCTCCGGCAGCAACGGAGGTCCGTGAGGAGGAATTTGCTTCAGCGGTTGCACTGGATGAGAACGTTCAGCGCGCTATTGATAACGCCGTTGCCAGTGCAGTCGAAGCTGAGTCACCGGTTCTTGCAAGTTATGGCTCAAAGGGCTTTCGATTCGAAACGAGAGACGGTAACTGGCAAACCAATCTGCAGTGGAGAGCGCAGCTTCGCTACAGCAATCCCTATGGATCTGACCCTCGGCAAATGGCGAATTATGAGGACTCAAGCGGATCCAGCTTTGAGCAACGTCGACTTAGGATGAAGATCGGTGGTCATGGCTTTAAGCCCTGGATCAAATACTATTTTGAGGTAGACCTGCAGCCGGCACGTGATGTTGACGCCGATGCGGTTTCGTCCGGTGCCAGAGTGATCGATTGGCGTATTGACCTCGCCAAGTGGGATTGGGGTGGCATTCGCATGGGGCAGTGGAAGGTCGATTTAAACCGAGAGCGGGTGGATTCCTCGGGCAGGCAGCAGTTCGTCGAGCGTTCTATAGTCAACCGCATCTTCACGATGGACCGTCAGGTAGGTGTTCAGCTAAGGGGCAGACTGTTTGAGGGCACGATGGCCGATATGCGCTACTACGCAGGTGTTTTTAATGGCGAGGGTCGTGGTGTCAAGAATAACTCCACTGATCACCTTTACATGGGCCGCTTGCAGTGGAATTTTCTAGGTCGAGATCTCCCTTGGAAGCAGACTGATGTTGAGTACACCGATAAGCCCACCGGCTCTTTTGCAGTTGCTGGCTTCACCAACACCGGCCCCTGTACAAGATGGTCCTCTTCCGGTTGCGGTAATTTAGATGGATTCACCAAGCCTATTTTTGCCGAGGAAGACCAGTTCAAGATCGAACAAGCAGTACAAGAATTTGCTTTTAAATATCGTGGGCTCTCCATTCAGCAAGAATGGCACCGCAAGTTTGTGACCGATCGCGCTATGGGAACCGAAAGTGACCTTACCGGTTTTTACCTGCAGTCGGGCTATTTCTTCCACAACCTGATCGATGCCTTTCCGGCGCCCCTTGAGCTTGCGGCGAGGTATGCCTACGTGAGCGAGCCCAATAAGTCTGTGCGGTCACTCTACAACGAGCGAGAGGAATTCACCTTGGGCGCGAACTGGTTCTTCTCGGGTCACAGCAATAAGATCACGGTCGATTTTTCACATCTCACGTTGGACGACGAGTTGCTCGGTTCGAATTACTCGGATAATCGCTTCAGGATCCAGTGGGATGTGTCATTTTGATCGAGAAATCTGCACTTGCGGTGGCTGCTTACAGACTGGGTTCACAAAGTGCTCGCTTTTCACATGATTGTCATAATTTTTCGATAAGTTAGAAGAGTCTGAATAAAGAGGTTACATCATGGACATACTAGCGTCGCACGGCTTTATCTTGCTGACACTTGCCTGTGTTTTCGGCCTGTTCATGGCCTGGGGTATTGGCGCAAACGATGTCGCAAATGCGATGGGGACCTCGGTGGGCTCACGCGCTTTGACTTTGAAACAGGCTATTTTGGTCGCCGCAGTGTTTGAGTTTGCAGGCGCCTATCTGGCAGGCGGAGAGGTGACCTCGACCATTCGTAAGGGAATTATTGACCCTGAGGTATTGGCGGATTCTCCTGAGTTGTTGGTGTTTGGGATGTTATCTGCATTGCTCGCTGCCGCAACCTGGTTGCTGATTGCCAGCATTCGCGGATGGCCTGTATCGACAACCCATTCTATCGTGGGTGCCATCGTTGGGTTTGCTGCTGTAGGTATTTCGGTGGAGGCGGTCGCGTGGGGAAAGGTAGGGACTATTGCTGCAAGTTGGGTGGTTTCCCCCTTACTGGCGGGATCCATGTCCTTTGCACTCTTTATTTCTGTCAAGAATCTGATCCTAGATCACGAAAATACTTTTGAGCGGGCACGAAAATATGTGCCCGTTTACATGTGGATGGTTGGCTTCATGATCAGCATGGTGACGCTGCTGAAGGGCCTGAAGCATATCGGTATTGATGTCGATCTGGGCATGGGGTCCAAGTTCACGAATGCGATGGTAGTTTCCGCTGCGGTAGGTCTCGTATTGGCTTTTATTGGCTCTTTGTTGTTGCGCCGCATCAAGGTCGATGGCGATATCAACAGTGTCGAGAACGTCGAGAAAGTGTTCGGAATTCTGATGATTTTTACCGCTTGTGGTATGGCCTTTGCGCATGGCTCAAACGACGTAGCCAACGCGGTGGGACCCGTGGCGGCGGTGGTGAGTACGGTCCAATCGGGAGGCGTGATTGGTGCAAAGTCGGTCATGCCGTGGTGGGTACTGGGCATTGGAGCGGCCGGTATTGTTGTGGGCCTTGCTACATATGGTTGGCGAGTTATCCAGACCATTGGTAGGAAAATCACTGAACTGACACCGAGTCGCGGTTTTGCCGCGGAGCTGGCCGCTGCCTCTACTGTGGTGTTAGCGTCTGCAACTGGGCTGCCTATTTCTACAACCCATACTCTTGTGGGTGCCGTATTGGGGGTGGGCCTCGCACGTGGCGTAGAAGCGCTTCACCTGCCAACGGTGGGCGCAATCATCACGTCCTGGGTTGTGACGCTGCCGGCAGGCGCGGGACTGGCGGTGATATTTTTCTATGTGTTGTCCGCTATATTCGGCTAATGCTTAATGAATAGTGCCGGCCGCATGAACGCTTAGCGAGTGGCGTCCGGTTTTAAACTAACAGGTGAAAGGAAAGATGAAATGGCTGTCAAACCCGCTTTGTCCGACGTACTCAGTAGCTCGCCGTTATCTATCATGGAGCGGCACGCCGAAGCCTGTCTTGATTGTGTGAAGCGACTTGACTCTTACTTTGAGGCAGCCCAAGGCGGCAATTGGGCGAAAGCAGAGAAGTTGCAGCTGGAGATAAGCCGTCTAGAAGGTATCGCGGATGACATTAAAATGGATGTCCGCCGAAATCTGCCCAGAGGTCTCTGGATGTCGGTCTCGCGCGCTGATCTTCTCGAGCTGGTTCGCGTGCAAGATAAAATGGCCAACGAGACCAAAGACATTGCGGGGCTGTCGTTGGGCCGACAATTGGTTTTTCCCGAGAAAGTGGAGAAGTCATTATTTAAATTCATCGCTACGGTGTTGGAAGCTGCTGAAAAATCGGTTGAAGTCGTATCTGCGACCAGAGAGTTATCCAGAACCGCCTTTGGTGCGCGTCAGGCAAAGGCGATCGTTAGCAAATGTTTACTGGTAGAAAAAATTGAACGTCGCTCTGACGAAATGCAATTGAAGCTCAGAGCAAAATTGCGCAAGCATGAGGAGGAGATCTCTCCTGTCGATGCCATTTTCCTATACCAGTTACTGTCGAATATTGGCGAGATTGCAGATCACGCCGAGAAAGTCTCACACCGGGCGCAGATTATAGCTGCTAGCTGACGGTTCACAGCGCTTCAAATTGAAGCCCGACTTTCTGATAACCGTGAGAGGCAAAACTGGGGAGGTGCGTGAGATCACTCGCCCGCTCATCGAGCGTGATACTCCCGAGTCGCGAGAGTAATTCCTCAAAGGCGATCCGCGCTTCAATCCGCGCCAACTCAGCTCCCGCACAAAAGTGAGGCCCAAAGCCGAATCCCATATGGGGTTTGGTCATGGGGCGATCGATGTTGAATTGTTCGGGATTTAGGAAGACTGAAGGATCCCAGTTGGCACCCGCCCACATGGGTATCACCATATCGCCTTTTTTTACGCCGATCCCCTCGAGATCATCATCGCGCGTGACACGTCGGTAGGTGCACTGGATGGGAGGATCCCAGCGGAGCGCTTCCTCGACCATTGCTGGAATATCAGTGGGGTTGGTGCGTAAACGCGTCATTAAGGTGTTATCGCTCAGGAGCACCAGCATCGCGTTGCCAATAAGATTGGTCGTGGTCTCGTGGCCGGCAAGCAAAATCTGATCGATGATGGGTAAGAGTTCTTCGGTTGTCAGAGGAGGCTCTCCGTCGACCTCCGTGTTAACCATGATGCTAAGAAGGTCGTCGGTGGGGTGGCGCCGACGTTCCTCGATCCGTGGCACAAAGTACTCATGCAGCTCTACAACCGCATGCGCCACGTCGCGACGGCGCGCGTGGCTGAGCATATCGATATTGCCCGAGATCATTAGGTCGCCCCATTTTTTAAACCTCCAGATATCTTCTCGGTCAACTCCGAGGATGTCGGCAATGACCGTCACTGGTAAGGGAACGGCAAATTCGGGAATAAAATCGACGCTCCCTCGGTCGATGAATGCATCGATGAGCGTCGTTGTGACGTCGCGAATTTGGGGTTCAAGCGCGCGCACGCTGCGAGGGCTCAACGCTTTGCTGATTAACTTGCGATGACGCGTGTGTGCGGGAGGATCCGCGGTGAACAGTGCATTGACGATGGGGTGTGCTCTGGAGAGGATTTCCTCGACGTCGTCCTGCACAGGCTCAGGATTGATACCCATATGTCGGGGGCCGCGTCCATCCTCGGTAATGCTGGAGGAGTAAACCTCGGTATTCTTAGCCACCGCCGCCAGCGTTTCGTATCCCGCTACCACTGTTCCAATATTTGGATCGACGGCAACTCCTCCTCGCTGATGGAGTCGTCCATACATTTTATAGGGGCACTCAATGTGGGAGGTCTCTGATAAGTTGATTTCCGGTGCGAGGTCATCGGCCATAGTGCGCTTCGTCAATCAGCAATGGGTGAAGGATGAGTATAAATAGAAAAGCGCCACTAAATCTGCCAGTCTCGACTTGGCGGTCGCAGCGTTGCCGGGAACGCAACCCTACGCGCTGCGGCTCTTCACAGTAATCGACGGTAGATGAAGGGAAAGAAATGAGCATGAAAGCAGTAATCAAAACCACTTTGATAATGTGGGCCGCGGTCTGCGCATCCGCTGCGATGTCGCAGGATGTGCCAGTTATTTCGGTTATTAATGTTAAAACAACAGATCCGCAGGGTTACACGCAGTATTTGGCGGATAACCCTCAAATTATGTCCTCGTTGGGCGCGCAAGCAGGCGGGACTTGTCTCACGGTAAGCGGACACCGCTACCCCAACCAAGCGTTTGCCTGGACCATCTTTCCTAACGCCGCCACGGCGTTTAAAGCGGCCAGAATGTACTCTCTAGCCCCCTCGAACCCCGAGCTGGACGCCTTAAGACAAAATGTCTCTTCCGAGTTCTATGCCATCTTGAAGCCGTTCACCAAGCCCTCAGGTTGGGAGCGACGTTTTCAGATGGTGATCAATGACGTGCCGGGATTTATTAAGGCGGCCACCGCCTTGGAGAAATCGATGCAGGATGCAGGGCATCCAGTCGAGATTGGAATTTTTATGCCAATGGGCGCGGGGAAAACCAAAGCTGGACTCATCGATATTCGCATCTTTGCAGTAGAGCCCGAGATTGGCGGCGCGCTTGCGCAACATGTCTTGAGCGGTCAGCACGACCGGGCTGCGATGGCGAATATGCAATCCTTTATAGAGTCAGTAGAGCTCGACACCTTCGAAGACTGTAAGCAGGTCTTCTCGGCGGAGTGACGCGCTTGTCTAGGAGAGCTCGGCCTCCGAGCTCTCCTCTGCAGCGCTATCGCCCTTTACCGGAACAATAATCTCGTTGCGCCGCAGAAACGGCAGGGTCCACGGTGGGTTGTATTGATTCAGCGTCGGTTCACCGGCGATCTCGATGCCCTCACTGATCAAAAAACCTCTTAGCTTTTGCCAATGCTCGTCGGCTTTTTCGGCAGTCGCCCAGCCACTGAAGCGAATCACGGCAGCGGTATAGGCAGGCGCCTGTCTGAACGCGACGCGCTTGTCGTTGGGTTCGGGTAACGCATCAAAAGCGTATTCGGAAGGCATCATAAACGCCATTTCGGCAGGTCCGCTCATGGTTTGCTGCACGGGGGCTGTCATCGCAATTTCCTGCTCGCGCGCATTTCCTCCGAATATATATCCGGCCAGCACTCTAAATCCGTCGTTCTCGCGCTCGGCCATTTCCGTCACCGCCATGACACGGGGCGCATAGTCACGAATCTCGATTTTTTCCTGTTCCCAACTTTGCTGCACTGTAAACGCGGGTTCTTCTATGCCGTGAGCGGTCATCGCGGCACACAAGATTGATAAAATCCAAACAATTTTTGCTCCAAATACACTGCCTTTTCGACATCGCTGCATGGTTTTAAAGCCTTTTCCGATAGAACAGGTGAATACGTCTTCGACGCATACCGGATCAACTTTCTACAGCGATTGCTTCGATCTCGATCATCAGCTCGGGAAGCGCCAGAGACGTCACTTCAATAATCGTATCGGCAGGATAAGGATCAGAAAACCATTCCCCTCGGAGCGCCACAATCTTTTCAAAGTGCGACATATCGGTGAGGTAAATGGTCACCTTGATGACGTTTGAGAGGTCGGACCCCCCGGCCTGTAAGGTACGCTGCAGGGATTCAAAAGTGGCTTTCGCCTGCGCGTCGAAATCGCCAATACCGACCAGCTCGCCCGATTCATTGATGGCGGCGTGACCCGACAAATACAAAACGCCATTGGCTTTGAAGCCAGGTGAGATTCGATACGGCGCCAGTGGATCGGGGTCAAGCTGAATAGGTTCGGGTTTCACGACGGCCGCGCCAGCACAGCGGTGGGTGTTGATGATGCCATGGTCCATTCCTCCTCTGTCATTTCCGACTCTATCGCTGCAAAGAGTGGTGTCGAGAGGTACCGCTCTCCGGTATCGGGGAGCGTGCAGAGAATGACCGATCCAGCAGGCGCGCGCTCTGCGACGTTGAGCGCGGCAGCAAAAGTCCCGCCACAGGAAACGCCACAGAAGATCCCCTCTTTTTGCGCCAGCGCTTGCGCAGTGGTAAAAGAGATGTCAGCGGATACGGGGATGACCTCATCGATGTACCCTTTATCGATCGACTCCTGTGCCACTAACGGTATGAAATCAGGCGTCCAGCCTTGAATCATATGGGGTGCCCAGGCGGGGTGACTGCCACCCGCCGAGCCATCTGCCTTACGGTCCTGTGCGCGTCCATCCGAGAGGAGTGCCGCGCCGTCGGGTTCAGTGGCAATGATTTTGGTATTGGGGCGCTCGGCCCTCAACACTCGCGCCACACCGGTCAGCGTGCCGCCGGTGCCGTAGCCAGAGACAAAGTAATCGAGCTTCTCGCCTTCAAAGGCATCCATGATTTCCCTTGCCGTGGTGCGCTCATGCACATCAGCGTTTGCGGGATTCTCAAACTGACGCGCCATGAACCACCCATTGGCCTCCGCCAGTTCCCGGCATTTGGTAACCATACCCATGCCCTTATCTTCCTTGGGCGTTAGGATGACTTTGGCACCGAGAAAGCGCATCAGCTTCCGACGCTCCACGGAGAAGGTCTCAACCATTACCGAAACAAAAGGGTACCCCCGGGCGGCGCAGACCATTGCAAGTCCAATACCAGTATTTCCAGAGGTGGCTTCAATCACCGTTTGACCGGGCTTCAGCTCTCCCGATTCCTCGGCGGCATCGATGATCCCCATGGCGAGCCGATCCTTCACTGAGCCGAGAGGATTAAAAGCCTCGATCTTCACCCACATGGTTACGTGGTCAGGAGCGAGTTGGTTAATTCTGACGATAGGCGTATCGCCTACGGTTTCGACGATGTTATTGAATTTGCCGCGCATTATTATCCTCCGGCCTGGTGTGTTCTCTTGTTTTTTGCTGAGTAATCGTTAATTGGTATGGACTGACCTAGAAAAAATCGTAATGAAGCAAGATACCCATATGCCGCAGGGCACACTCCTCTCCCGAGATTTTGATTGCCTCTGCGATCGAGGTTACGTCCACGTTGCCCGCCGGTCATTCTATGTCACGCGCTACAGTTTGCTTCAGGCTGTTGATATCAAATATGAGTATGAACGAAGCAGTCACCTTGATGGCGTCGACCGCTAAATCCTGAAGTTGCATTTAATTAAATTGTCCCAGCGCCACGGTACCATGAGGCGGTGAATTATCTAGGCGTCATTTTGCATTAGGCGCACCATCTGAAGCGCGATGCGGCTCCATTTAATGCTCGGGCAGGGGACGACCACCATCGCCGCTGAGTTGCGCCGTGAAAAGTCGGAACTCCTCGCTGCCGGTAGTACGTTGATTGATCCACTGCACATGGCCTTGGGCGCCCTCCCGTAATCTTATGCCCCAGAGGCCCTTTATTGCATTGGGTAATTGGGAGTAGCGCATATCAACAATCAGAGACGGATCCCTCCCATCGACAGCGAGCCAATTATCGGAAAACCATCTGAATCGCGCGATATCGCCTGCCTGCTGACTGTCCGGATCGAGCCATGGAAAATCCCTGAGGACATCTAATTTAGATGTTGATTCTCCGGGAAAGTAGGTGGATGTGATACCCGCCCTTATAGCATCGACATAATATCGCTCGTCATACTCATAGATGACCTTCCACAGGAGTAGATTCGCAAAGCCTGGTTTCACTTCCAGTCGAATAGGGTCGTGACCGCGGCTGATGACCAATTTCTCAGCCGCATCAAGTGCCCGGTGATTTTGCACCACACCGACACTCAAATAGAGGACGGCCCAGCAGAGCCCCCCTAGCGCAAGGTGGGTATGGCGGCGGATCGCCCCAGCAATGACCAGGCCGGCCAGTGGCAACGTAAATAGAGGGTCAATGACTGAAACGTTGTGCCAGGCGAAGCGCGCATCGGTCAGTGGCCATAGCAATTGGGTGCCGTAAGTCGTGCAGGCATCCAGCAAACCATGCGTACCATAGCCCAGCATAGCCAGCCACCACACTGCACGAAACGACAAGGCGTTTTTGGCGAGTGGGTAAAAAAACACCGCGCAAATCAATGCCCCAATCGGGATGAAAAATAGCGAGTGAGTAAACTGTCTATGGTATTCAAGAAAAAGCAGCGGATCCTGAGCGGATCGAATGAAAACATCCAAATCCGGCGCCATTCCGGCAAGCGCGCCGATCCATAAAGCATGACGGATAGCAGCGCCGGAACTGCCCGATTGACTCGCGGCTGCGCCAATAGCTGCTTGACTCAGTGGATCCATTTTCGCCTCGAGGATGAGATGAGATGTTCTCAGTTGGCTGGGACTAGATCGGAGGCGCACCTTATCAAATACAGCGACTCAGACCCACCGGTCGCCATTAATGGACCTGATGGCCTTGTTGCGAGGTGCGGCGTGTAGGCCGTGCTGTTTGAGGCTGTTTCGCGCCATAATGAAACCGAACGACATGCAGTATGGCGAACGCGTCAGGGGGACAATCAAGTGAGAGTGAAGCAAGCGAGAGTGCCGCCGTTGCCAGAGTCGGATATTTCACCGGAGTTGTTGGCACTGCTCGGACCGCGTTTCAAAGCCATGCCGGTGCTCAATATTTTCCGCACCCTGGCGCGAGCACCCAAAGCGTTTAAACGGTTTATGGCGTGGGGTGGATATGTGCTATCTGATGCCAACAGCTTGAGTGCGAGGGACAGGGAACTAGTGATCCTGCGCACTGGTTTCAACTGGAGGTCAGGTTATGAGTGGGCACAACACGTTCGCATCGGTCTGGATAGTGGCCTGACCGAGGCAGAGATTAGTCGAATCAAGGAAGGGCCTGTGGCGTCGGGCTGGACCGATCATGATCGCGCGCTGCTGCAAGCGACGGATGAGCTCACGCGGGATGCTTTTATCGCAGATACGACCTGGCACGCGTTGAGTGATCTTTCAGAGAAGCAGCGAATGGATCTGGTAATGACCGTGTCGCAATACACTCAGGTATCCATGATGTTGAACACGTTTGGTGTGCAGCTCGATGAAGATTTAGTGCTCGATCCTGATCTGTGTAAAGGGGCGGCGGCTCTGTGAGTCTGGGCCTGTCACGCCAATAAGTCTTCATTACGTCTCTCAGGCCCCTCAGCATAGAAAAATCCGCCAGTAGGCGTTTCAATAGAACGATCAATGAATAGCGAGTGAAGACATGATGCCTTTTAAGATCAGAACAGTGAGTTTACTGCTTGTCCTCAGCGTTGCCCCCGTTCTCTTGGCAGACCCGATGCCATCTGAGTGCAATGTGGCCCGAGACCGGGCCAAGAGCAAATACGGCGCGGTACGGCACTACTTTGACACCTTTAATCGCTGCGTTTCCAGCGCCAATGACGATCTGCGTCAGTGTCGAGCTGAGCTCAACGATCAGCAATCGGCATTGGGTGATTTTATTTTTGCGCAACGTGTTGCTCAGGATGTCTGTGGTGCCGCAGGCCGATCGGGTGATTTGGCGCAGTAGAAACCGACTGACGATTGCACAGTGGCCGGGTTTCACCTCTTGTCAGATGCTGCCATCCTTTTGAAGCGGGTTTAGCGCCGGGTTCGCGCCTTTACGCGTTGTTCCTCTGGTTCGGCGGCTCGCAGGCTCACTCAATGAGCGTTAGCACGTTTTCAGGGGGTCGCCCCAGAATAGCTCGACCCTGGTGAATGACCACGGGGCGCTCAATCAGAATCGGGTACTGACTCATGGCGTCGAGTAGGGCTGCATCGTCGCTTTCATTACTGAGCCCCAGCTCCTTGAAGATTTTTTCACCCCGCCGGAGTAGTTCCCAGGGTCGGATACCCAGTTGCCTGACGACAGATTCTATTTCGGCTGACGAGGGCGCATCTTCAAGGTACAGCCGCACGGTTGCCTTGATATGTTGCGCCTCCAGTAGTGCCAGTGTAAGACGAGATTTGGAGCACCTCGGGTTATGCCAGATGGTCGTTGTCATGGGATGGCTCCGCAAAAATTGAAAGTATGACTCGCTTGGCAGACACTTGCGAGACAGGGACTTGAGTAAGTGTGATGGGCGTTGAACAGTTCGTGGAACAGATTGCGTTTGAGCACGGCGGCCTCAGATTGTTGGCACTGGCAAACGGGGAAGGGCCGGTGGTGCTGTGCCTCCATGGGTTCCCCGACGACTTGCATTCCTTTCGCCATCAGTTGCCTGTGCTTGCTAACGCCGGGTATCGCGCCATTTCGTTAGCGCTACGAGGTTATGAACCCGCCTCAATTCCTGAAAATGGTGATTACACCGTAGAATCGCTCGCGAGCGATATTATTGCGGTAGTGGATCAGCTGGGGTCTGATCCAGTGCACCTTATCGGGCACGATTGGGGGGCGGCCGTCGCTTACACCGCGGCTGCTGCGGCGCCCGAGCGATTCGAAAGCCTGATCACAATGGCGGTCCCGCACCCGGGGCGTTTCGCGCGCGAAGGTCTCCGCATATTCAAGCAGTTCAGAAATTCATGGTACATGGGCTTTTTCAATGTACCCCAGATCTCCGAATGGGTTGTGAGTAGACGTGACTATGCGTTTATCCGCAAGTTATGGCGCGACTGGAGCCCCGGTTGGACGCCGGAAGCCCATGTGCTCGAGAGGGTGATCGACAGCTTGTCGCAGCCCGGCGTGCTATCCGCCACTTTGGGGTATTACCGCGCTGCGCTGTCTTTAAAGGCACTGACGCTCAGTGCTGCAGAAGCGTATTACCCGGTGCCGGTGCCCCTGCTTGCGTTGACCGGCGAACAGGATGGTTGCATTGACTCGGCAGTATTTGAACTTCTCATGAAGCCAAAGGACTTTCCCCGGGGCCTCAAACTGGAACGAATCGCAGGGGCAGGACATTTTTTACATCAGCAGCAGCCTGATGTGGTGAACCGACTGATACTCCAATGGATGGAGAATCGTCATGCGATGTTGGATTGATATGGGGAAGCGGATCAGTACCGTAGTAAGTATCAACTTTAATCTCATTTGCCGTCGCTCCTCGACAGGCTAGCGGCGGTTTGCACGACGTGATCACCCTGTGTTTGACGTTACCCGAGTTACGCGCGCATTAGTTCCGTCTTTGGAGCATGACGAGCACGGTGTGGTGTATCTCATTCACAACGATCTGGGCTATCTGATTATCACCTAGTGTCACAGTATGGAGTCTGGTGGCTGCGAAGCGCTGATAGACGAGATGTAGTGAAGAAGACGCGGCGCAGTTGTCGTCAGCCTGATTATCAATGCGATTTTTGCAGACAGGACAGACCGTGGCGTCGTAAAAGGGTTCCTCGAGACAGAGACGTGCAGCGGGCGAGCGTGTCGTGCCGATGCTCGGCAGAGTTTTGACGAAGAAGACTCGATCCGGATGTCTTGGAACGTTATTAACGGCGGTTAAGAACCGCATTATTGAAAGAGGAGTTCTGATAATCATGCATTACGGATTTATTGGTTTAGGAAATCTGGGCGCTAAATTGGCGCAGCGCCTGATCGAGGCAAAATTTGAGTTGACCGTCTTTGATCTTGATGAATCTCAGATGGAGCTTATGGCGTCGAAAGGAGCACATCGAGCCGGCAGTGCAGCGAGTTTGGCGGGCGCGGTGGATCATGTGATCACCTGTCTGCCTTCTCCAGAGATCTCGAGTGCGGTTCTGAAGGAGATTTTGCGAAGTATGCGACCTAGTGCAAGTCTCATTGAGATGTCGACCATCAGCCGCGAGGACGCCTTGCGATTTGCGGGCATGGCCGATTCGGCAGGGGTCGAGTTCCTTGAGCTGCCCGTGACTGGCGGGGTTCATTTGGCTGCCAGAGGTGAACTGACGCTCCTAGCGGGTGGGTCGGAAGCCTTGCTGGATATTCATCGGCCCGCCTTTGAGGCGATGGGGAATGCCCTGTTCCATATGGGTCCTGTTGGTGCTGCGTCACTCATAAAAGTCATCACAAATATGCTGGCTTTTGTTCATCTTCAGGCTTGTGGTGAGGCGCTCATGCTTGCGGCTCGTGGCGGACTGGATCTCGGTGACAGTTGGCGTGCAATTGCGGCCTCCTCTGGCACCTCGTTTGTGCACGAAACTGAGGGGCAGCTCATCTTAAATGGGAGTTACGATATTGGGTTCACCATGGATTTAGCACTTAAGGACCTAGGGTTTGCCAAAACGTTTGGGGAAGCTTTGAATGTTCCGCTAGAGTTAGCTGGCGCGACGCTGGCACGGTTCAATGAGGCGAAAGCCGCTTATGGCGGTGCCGCACAATCGCCGATGATTGTTAAGTTATTGGAGGATGCGCTCGACACGCCACTGCGTGCTTCGGGGTTTCCGGCTTCGCTTAACTAGTGCGCGGCCAGATTTTTTTGTGGCTCGAGTGCTTGTAATGCTCGTTATTATGATCTGTCATCTAAACCTTCTGATGTAAAAAGCGATCGCCTATGAGTGCTAAATTGATCAAAGTTGTTGTTTTCATCTTGTGTTTCGCCATACCGGCGTTATCGCTTGGAGCTCCGTACCGTATTACCGTGCTGGCAACAAATATTGCTGATTACGGCGGATTGGGGGAGTGGAGCTTTTCCGCTCTTTTCCAGAGTGAGCAGGACGCGGTGTTATTTGATACGGGCTTCAAACGAGACACGGTACTCCACAACGTGCTGCACCTCGGAGTGGACCTTTCGCGGGTTGAGAAAGTCGTACTGAGTCATTTTCATAGCGACCATACGGGCGGTTTATTGGTCCTTAGGGAGCATTTTCGGTCGATAAATCCCGACGCCTTGGGGGAGGTTTTCGTTGCGCGAGGCTTTTTTGACCAACGAGTCACAAAAGCGGGAGTAGAGGTGGGCCCTGGTGATTTCGCGCACGCCCAGAACTTTAAAACGGCGGCGGAGGCCTTGGGTATCAGGTTCATCGAGATTGGTGAGCCAACCGAAGTCGCGCCAAAGCTATGGTTGACAGGTCCCGTGCCTCGTATCGCAGAGACCTACAATGGCCCGAAGGGACTTTTCGTCGGTTCGAAAACCAGCATGGTGCCTGACGTAATTATGGACGATCAATCTTTGGGATACCTCACGGACAAAGGATGGCTGATGACGTCTGGCTGTGGTCATGCCGGATTGATTAATACGGGCAAAGTACTGCAGACAATACAAGAAGCGCCAATTTACTCCATCGTAGGGGGCTTTCATCTATGGCAGGCCGACACCGCGACCTTGGATCGCACCGCGAGTTGGCTAGGAGAGCATGGATTGGGCCTGATGATGGGGGGGCATTGCACCGGGATTGCCGCGGCAGAAACCATTGCCAGTCAGCTGAACCTGCCGCGTTCACAGATTTCTCATGCGGCGATCGGTTCGGTTATTACGTCCGATTTAAAAATTATCAGGAGTTCTGTTGAATAAACTGATAATCCTGCGGTGGGTATGGGTAGCAGTGTCGGCCTGGTTTATGGTGGTCACATCAATTCACGTATTTTAGGTATTTCCAGATGATTAACATCAGCGACTCTATCGAAGCTTGCGCTAACCACTACGGTGATCAGGCAGATGCCATGCGCGCTTATTTGTTGGAGGGTCAGGAGCGCTCGCTCGCATTACCTAATCGGGGCCCACTCGTCTTTACCAACACTGGTGAGCTTGCAGAAAACATTCGTACGGCGTATTCCGAGTTCGGCTTTTATATCCTCGAGGGGGTCTTGGGTGAAGAGGAGCTCGACGATATCAAGGCTGATCTTGAACATATGCGATCGCAATTCCCGACCGGGCCTGAGAGTCAGGTAACTGAAATGGGTGAGCCTGCTCTGGGTGCAGATGCCAAGGCGCTCACTTTGGTATGGTCTAAACCACTGGGTGACCCGCTAGGCGGCACAGCGTTGGCCAACGGCCGGCACCAGGTAAAAATGTTTGAGCCGAAGGCTTCGGATGAGGCGCCGCCAGCAGCGCCCTTTATATTGCTGGGTTCCCTACAATTTTCAGAGGCCTGCTTGCGTACTTATGCGCATCCACAGCTTCTGAGTGTGGCTGCATCTATTAACGGGCCCGACTTCGCACCCTTCAATGAAGCGCTCTTCATAAAGGATCCTGGCATAGGCGCGGCGGTATCTTGGCATCAAGACGGCGTCACGCATTGGGATAGCGCTGATTTCGAGGAGGATATCCATGGCTTCAACTTCATGGCGCAGGTTTACGGTAGCACTGCTGTAAATGGGGTCTGGGTGCTTCCAGGTACCCACAAGCTAGGCAAACTGAATATCAATGAACTGGTAGCAGAATCGGGGAGCGAGCGTCTCAAAGGTGCTGTCCCGATTATCTGTAACCCCGGTGATGTTGTGATTTGTAACCGCCAACTCCTCCATGGCTCTTTCCCCAACTGCGGATTCGAGCCCCGCGTTACGGTCAATTTTGGTTTTCACAAGCGCTCATCGGTTCTCGGTGTGATGGGTGGCGGAATTCATAGTGATGCCCAGGTCTTCGACGAAACCACCGTGGCGCGCCGCTCTCGAGCGATCGGTTATGCTATCGATGCACGTGCGCAGCGATTTCCCGACGAGACGCCCTATGACTATGCGCCTCTCTCAGCGGCGGGTGTCGTTTATCGGTGGAATGCATCGGCCCGTGTTGATCTCAAGGATTACAACCTGGATGATTTGAGTATCTGAGGGATCTGCTCATTAAGCATTGCAGGGGTCGAAGAGTGATGGACGACCGGTTCTTGCGAGCGAGCCACGTTACTGCATTAGTGCCGTGAGCCATTGACTGATTAATCGTTTATGTTGGCAGCGCTGCCGAAGATCTGCATCTGCTCCATCTGAACTGCTTGTGCCCCGAGAAAAACCTATTCGGCACACCGCATCTTTAACTTTGCTTTAGTATGGTCATCTATCTCGATGCAGAGCACTTCAATGCAAAAGCCGCTGAATCAGGCGTTCCCAGATCGCGTGGCACTGGTTGAGGGAGAGGCAAACCTCACCTACGAAGACCTGGAGCAACGTATAGGCTCAATGGCCAGTGAGCTCTTGGCGGGCAGTAGTGACCTGGAAGAAGAACGGATCGCTTTTTTGCTTCCGGCCAGCGCTGATTACGTCGTTGCTTTACATGGCGTGTGGCGAGCTGGGGGTATCGCTGTCCCCCTCAATGTGGCCGCGACAGAGTCGGAATGGGGGCACTGCCTGAGCAGCACCGGTGTGACTCGGGTGATTGCCGCAGATGAAGAGTCCGAGAGCATAAGCGCCTTATGTGATCGCTTGGCTATCTCGCTCATAATAATCAGAGATTGCGGCTCTGACCACAGAGCCTCTTTCCCCACGCTCTCGCCGCAGCGTCGTGCCATGATTGTCTTTACTAGTGGTACTACGAGTAAGCCAAAAGGAGTTGTTACCACTCATGGCAATATCGCCGCGCAGATTGCTACGTTGGTCGAGGCTTGGGAGTGGCAGCGTGAGGATGTGATCCCACTGTTTCTGCCGTTGCATCATGTGCATGGCATCATCAATGTATTGAGTTGTGCGCTGTGGGCCGGGGCTACTGTTCACCTGATGCCCAAACTCGATATCAAATGGCTTTGTGAGCAAGTAGCAAATGATGCGTATTCGCTATTGATGGCGGTACCCACAATCTATGTGAAGCTCATTGACTATTTGCGCGATCTGCCCACCGAGGAATCGCGCTTGATCTGTGAGGGCTTTGCCAACATGCGCCTCAATATATCGGGCTCCGCCGCCTGTCCGGTGGAAGTGTTTGATGAGTGGCAACAACTGACCGGACAGGTGCTGCTGGAGCGCTACGGTATGACTGAAATTGGGATGGCGCTATCAAACCTGTATCGCGGAGAGAGGCGGGCAGGACATGTGGGACAACCCTTGCCTGGGGTGCAAATTCAATTGGTCGAGGAGTCCGGTGCCGTTGTTACCCGAGAGGGCGTTCCAGGTGAGATTCAGGTTAAGAGTGATACAGTTTTTCTCGAATATTGGGGCAATCCCGATGCTACGACAGCGGCCTTTGTCGGGGGGTGGTTCTGCACAGGCGATATTGCTGTGGTGAAGGATGGGTTCCATCGCATCATGGGGCGCTCATCAATCGACATCATCAAATCAGGGGGGTACAAGTTGTCCGCCCTTGAGATTGAAGACAAATTGCTTGCGCATCCGGCTATCGTGGAAGTCGCGGTTGTTGGAGTAGCGGATCGAACCTGGGGTGAGGCCGTTGCCGCCGCCGTGGTACTCAAGGCCGGTGCGACGCTCTCGCTGTCAGGACTCAAAGCTTGGTGCGAAGATAAGTTATCGGCCTACAAGACGCCTAAAAAACTCGTGGTGTTGGAGGCACTGCCGCGAAATGCGATGGGAAAAGTCGTTAAGCCGTCGCTTAAAAGCGTATTTTGAATAGGCGTCTCAGCTTTTTGCGCGGCGTCAGTTCAGTTTTCAGTTGGAACGAGCAGTCGCCCTGATCGACAGCACGCAATAGGCCACTATCGACAGAAGTAGTGCGGGGAAAACCTCGTGCAGACTGTGTCTCAGATCTGCTGCGATCCAACTGATTAGCGTGGTGACGCCAACAAGCATTGATCCCAGCACCGCACTTGCTGAGCCTTTATCCCAATAAAGTCCGAAGATCACCGCGGGGAAGAAGCAGACAGCGTACAAACTGCCTGAGAAAATTGTGATCTCCACGATATCGCCCGGCGGGTTCAGCGCCAATGCTGCTGCAGCCACAGAAAATCCAATGATCGCTGTCCTTGTCCACAGCAATTCTCTGGACGACGAGGCGAAGGGAGCAACAAGGTTTTTATACAGAGTAGAGGCGGCTACCAGTAACACGCTATCCATCGATGACATGGCTGCGGCCAGAATTGATACGATCAGAAAATCCGTCGCCCAAAGTGGGAACACAGCAGAATCATTTACCAGAGACGGAACGATCAGATCGGTATCTGTTACCTCTGGCAGTATGAGGTGGGCATAAATACCGATGGGAAATAAACAGAATAAAACGATGGCCAGACCTATTGTGGCGATCCATTTTCCTTGGCGAACCGCCTTGTCGTCTTTGAGCGAGTAAAAACGAGAAAGCTGTCGTGGATCTGCGAGTAATTTGAGCGCCCCCGACAAAGAGATCCCAAGCAATACGGCAAAGGGAATTCCCCCGTTTAATTCGAACAGAAACTGTTTTTCGGGAATGGCTCGTATCTCCCCAATGGCCAATATGCCGCCTGCAGCGCGCGTGACGAAATAAAAGATGATCACGCTCCCCACTAACATCAGGGTGCCTTGCAATACATCTGTTCTTACGACGGACACAAATCCTCCGACAGAGGTGTAGAGCACCACGATGATTAGTGTCAGACCAACGCCGTTTTCATACGGTACATCCAGAAACATCTGGAACAAATGTCCGGCGCCTTTAAAAATAGCCAGCAGATAAAGCAGGCTAGCGAAAACGATTACCACAGCTGAAGTTTGCAGCAGCGGGTGCCTAGCTACAGGGTGTGACTCTTTGATATATCGGCTTCCCAGAAAATCTGGAATGGTCAGCGCATCCCACTCTGAGGCAAAGCGGCGCAGAGGCGGGCCGATCCAACGCCACGATATCCAGCTGAACAAAACCAATAAAATGGCCATGGTGAACCAAGCCACACCATACTCGTAGGCTTTCCCAGCATGACCAATATAGGTGTTAGTTGAGGCGAAGGTGGCAAAGAAGGAGATACCTACTACGGCGCCCCCCATCTCGCGATTGCCGACATAGTAACCGGCCATCCCTCGGCTCGCCTTGCCTCCGAGGTAAGCATTGTAGAACAGTGCTGTGGTGTAGCCGATTAGTAGGAGTAATGCGATCCAGTGTTGTGAGTACCAGCTCATTGGGGGTTAAGGGGCTACTCTTGGGTAAAGGCGAGAGAGTATGACACAGCTATGTCAAACCCACTGTGGCAAACGACAGCGTAATCAAGATCAGTTATCGATATTTGACTCTTGAGGCTGCTTCGCAGAAAAGGCAATTGCCAGTGTGCGCCGCTATGCAGTGCGCATGGCTTTCGCGCTTTAGCAAAGCTGTAACGGACGGGCCGAGGCTTTGGGCGCCCAGCTTTGCTGTTTAACAATAGCCCTTTGAAGCCCGTATTGACCTCAACTTCGTAGCCACCCTGGCGTGGCTTTTTTTTGAACGATACGTTCGGTAAGAGGTGGCTTACCCCTAATCAGGGCTGCCAACCCAGGTGTTGATAGATCGCTTGCCGCATTTGCTCCGGTTCACCTGTATGAAGCTCGATGGGCCATTGTCCTGGCCGGTTCACTGAATCCAAGAATGTGATGTTGGGATAATGGCCGTCACGTATTAAGTGAATCAGTTTGAGCAGCTTGAAGCCGTCGAGCCAAATATGGGTATGGTGAATGCGTAACGCGGGGGTTTGAGCGGCGTTGTGTATGTGGGTAATGGCTTTTTTATAACGCCACTGCTTGAGCAGATTCAGAACGCCAGAGGCGACCGTTGGTTCAAGTTCTCGTCGAAGATCGGCCTCGGTATCGGTGTTGGGGTAATTTATCCATCGGCCGAACAATTGGAGCACGATGCCAAGCATGTTAAAGCACCTGGCGTCATAAAATAGAGGTGCGCGGGATAGGTCGGTACTCTCCAATAACGTTGCAACTGCCGGCCCTGTGCCAAAGGGCACCCTGGTTGATCGTCTTGATGTGATGGAGACCCCCGGACCTGTTGCCCTATGGATGACCCCCACCTTGGCCAGTTTATTCAGCAGATAAAAATCCTCTCCTGCACTGCGCAGAGGAACCCCGCGCACCGCTGCATAGCCAACAGCGCTCATAGCAAAGCTGCTGCCCAGGGCGTGGAATGCGTAGGGGCTACCCAAAGCCGCCAGGTGCAACACGTAATGATGAAGCTTGAGTTCGTATAGCAGCGTCGCGGCAGAAGTTGGGTCATTCTTGAGAAGATGGTGAGTAAAAGGGAGCGAAATGGCACTGGCTGTTTCGGGCCAGCATTGGCGAAAAAAACCGCTGGGCCAGCTGGCATCCGCGTCACCAGAGTAAATCCACTGCGAGGCAATGGTGCCTCGAGAGATCAATGCCAACGCAACATCGCAGCCGACGCGACGCGCCCGTCCGACTCCTTGATTTACTGGTGTTGTGCCTTCCAGTCGCTCCAGGTCAATACTCAAAACAGTGAGCGAGCGTGGTGAGGTATGTAACTGGTAACCCGGCTCTAGGGATTGTGTTGCCCACCTGGCTAAATAATCTTTTAGCGGTCGGTTAATGTCGGTTTTGCTCAGTGCAGGCCGATTCATGACCAGTACCACGAGGAGTGAAGTCTCTCCGTGCACGACCTCCAAGTTCGTTAGAAAATCGGCAGGTTCATCAAAGCAGGGGATTACCAGTACGTGCTGCCAACGATCGGTAAGTTCTGGACATCCACCGGGTAGGAGAGCGTATTTTGAGAGATATTGATCAATCACACGTAGAGAGAGTTTGCTCAGTGCAGCGCTGCCCTGATGGGGAGTGACTGCATGCAGCGTGATTCCGCTGCGAGTAGTTCCTGCCATCGAGCATCTACAGACTGGGCGGGAAAGTACGCGAAGGCGAGATTGAGAAATAACTCGTAATGCCGTGCTTCGGAGCGCGCGAGTGACTGATAGAAACGCCTGATTCCCCCGACTTCAAGCCCTTTTGCGATGAGTCCAAAGCGCTCGGCCCCTCGTGCCTCAATGACAGCCCCCGTCAGTAATCGATCCAGCAGGTAGGCCTCGGAACCTTGTCTAATCCAGCTGCGAATTTCGTTGACATAGGGGTCTTTTTCATCGGCGGTAAGCCGGAGCTTTCTCTCCTGAATCAGCCTTACAACCTCCCGAAAGTGCATCATCTCTTCTGCGGCGAGTTCAGACATGGCCGTGACGAGTTGGTCTTTGTCTGGATAGTGGGACAACATGGAAAGTGCCATGCCAGCTGCCTTCTTCTCTGCTGCGGCGTGATCAAGCAGGAAGAGGTCAAAGTGAGCCAGCACGTGCTCAAGCCAGGCAGG